>Ga0209075_1004533_pt1 | contig 11095 bp, 8 predicted proteins | sample Stecom2011_FD_187523 | JGI IMG/M metagenome (GOLD analysis project Ga0209075, IMG submission 187523) | Agricultural soil microbial communities from Utah to study Nitrogen management - Steer compost 2011 (SPAdes) (version 2) | ecosystem: Environmental > Terrestrial > Soil > Agricultural land...
CCCGCACAGATATTCCACCTGCTGCGGCGCCAGGTCGTTCGCCCGTTGCGCAAGCCGCTGGTGGTGATGTCACCCAAGAGTCTGTTGCGCCACAAGGAAGCGATCTCCAGCCTGGAAGAGCTGGCCAATGGTCACTTCCAGATGGTGTTGTCCGATCAGGCCGGACTTGAAGCGAAGAAGGTCAGGCGCGTTATCATGTGCTCCGGCAAGGTTTATTATGATCTCATCGCCTGGCGTACAGAGAACGAACTGGATGACGTAGCCATCGTGCGTGTTGAACAGCTCTACCCCTTCCCCAAGGAGGAGCTGTTTGAGGCTCTCAAGGATTACGCAAACCTTGAGACTCTGGTGTGGTGTCAGGAAGAGCCGCTTAACCAGGGCGCCTGGTACCCAAGCCAGCACCATATGCGGGCTGTGGCCGAAATGCTCAAGCCAGGGCTGGGTGGACAGCTCAAATTTGCCGGCCGTCCGGCATCGGCGGCACCCGCTGCGGGCTACATGTCCGTGCATACCGAACAGCAGCGCCAGCTGGTGGAAGACGCCTTCAATCTGTAAGGCCCATCGCACCAGGACGAGAGAGTACATAAGGGAAACGATATGGCTACCGAGATCAAAGCGCCCACTTTTCCGGAATCTATTGCCGAAGGCAGCGTGGCGGCCTGGCACAAGAGTCCGGGTGACCGCGTCGAGCGTGATGAACTGATTGTCGAGATCGAAACGGACAAAGTGGTATTGGAAGTCGTGGCGCTTGAGGCCGGCACCCTGCAAGAGGTGCTGGTCGAAGAGGGCGATACCGTGCAGTCCGAGCAGGTGCTGGGGCGTATCGGTGCCGGCGAAGCTCAAAGTGGCCAGCCGCAGGCGAGTGAGGGTGGCCAGCCGCAAGCAAGCGACAACAACACTGCTGAAGCTGCCACCGGAGGTGCTGTCGCCACCGGCAAGAACCACCAGGTGAAAGCGCCGACCTTCCCCGAGTCGATCCAGGAAGGCAGTGTGGCGACCTGGCATAAGCAGGTAGGTGAAGCAGTCCAGCGTGACGAGGTGCTGGTCGAGATCGAAACTGACAAGGTTGTACTGGAAGTGGTGGCACCCGCTGATGGTGCGCTGACCGAGATCAAGGCGGAAGAAGGCAGCCAGGTCGAATCCGAGGCAGTGCTGGCAATTTTTGCTGAAGGTGTTGCCGCTACCGCGGCTGATAAGGTTCCCGCTGCGTCGGCCGACGATGGCGCGAGTGATGAGAAGGTCGGTGACAAGATCCTGGCGCCGGCAGCGCGCAAACTGGTCGCCGAACATGACCTCGATGTCAGCAAGATCGAAGGCACCGGCAAGGGTGGGCGTGTCCTCAAGGAAGACGTGCAGCGTGCTGTGCAAGCCGGTACAGCGAAGAAAAGTGCCGCCCCCGGTGCTACTAGGCAAGCCGCTGCGGCTCCGGTATCACAGGGAGAGCGTATCGAGAAGCGCGTGCCGATGAGCCGCTTGCGCCAGACCATCGCCAAGCGGCTGGTCCACGCGCAGCAGACCGCTGCCATGCTCACCACCTACAACGAGGTGGATATGGGTGCGGTGATGGATCTGCGTGCACAGTACAAGGAGACCTTCCAGAAGGCGCATGACGTCAAACTCGGCTTCATGGGCTTCTTCGTCAAGGCAGCGGCTGAGGCTCTCAAGCGCTTCCCCGATGTCAACGCCTCCATTGATGGTACTGAGATTGTCTATCACGGCTATCAGGACATCGGTGTGGCAGTTTCCACCGACCGTGGCTTGGTGGTGCCGGTGCTGCGCGATACTGACAGCATGAAAATTGCTGATGTCGAGAAGGGGATTGTCGACTTCGGCAAGCGGGCCCGTGACGGCAAGCTCGGTATCGAAGAGATGCAGGGTGGCACCTTCACGATCACCAACGGCGGTATCTTTGGCTCGCTGATGTCGACACCCATCATCAATCCGCCGCAGACCGCCATCCTGGGCATGCACAAGATTCAGCAACGCCCCATGGCCGTCGATGGCAAGGTCGAAATCCGTCCGATGATGTACCTGGCTCTGTCATATGATCACCGCATGATCGATGGCAAGGATGCGGTGCTGTTCCTCGTCACCATCAAGGAGCTGCTCGAGGATCCTGCGCGTCTGTTGCTGGATATTTGAAGACGCCCGATTCAACGGACTCAAACGCGAACCGATCAACAGGAAGAATGATATGGCCGATAAATTTGATGTGATTGTCATCGGCGCGGGCCCTGGTGGCTACGTAGCCGCCATTCGTGCCGCTCAGCAGGGGCTGAAGACCGCCTGCATCGAGAAGTGGGTCAACAAAGAGGGCAAGACCGTCCATGGTGGTACCTGCCTGAACGTGGGCTGCATTCCCTCCAAGGCACTGCTTGAGACGTCACACAAATTCGTCGAAGCGCGCGATCACTTCGCGGAGATCGGCATCGACCTGGAGCCGCCCAGGCCCAATGTCGCCAAGATGCTCGAGTTCAAGGACTCCGTTATTGCCAAGAACGTAGGCGGTATCAGTGCCCTGTTCAAGGCCAATGGTGTAACTGCCATCGACGGTACCGGCAAAGTCGTCGGCACTAAACAAGTCGAGGTGACGGATCACAATGGCGAGAAGGCGACCTACGAGGCCGACAACATCGTAATTGCGGCGGGTTCGGTACCGGTAGAAATTCCCCCTACTCCGCTGCATGAAGATATCGTTGTCACCTCTACCGGTGCTCTGGAATTCAGCGAAGTGCCACAGCGCCTGGGCGTGATCGGTGCTGGTGTCATCGGTCTTGAGCTGGGCAGCGTGTGGAGCCGTCTGGGGGCAGAAGTCACCGTCCTTGAAGCCATGGATAGCTTTTTGCCGATGGTCGATAAGGCCATCGCCAAGGAGACCCAGAAGCTGCTCAAGAAGCAGGGGCTGGATATCAAGCTTGGCGCACGGGTAACCGGTTCCGAGGTCAAGGGCAACGAAGTCACGGTCATGTACACCGACAGTAGCGGTGAGCAGCAGCTGACATTCGACAAGTTGATCGTCTGTGTTGGTCGGCGCCCCTACACTCAAGGCGTGGTCGATGAGGGCGTGGGCGTAGGTCTGGATGAGCGTGGTTTCATTCACGTTGATGACCAGTGCCGCACCAGCGTGCCGAGCATCTACGCTATCGGTGACTGTGTGCGTGGTCCAATGTTGGCCCACAAAGCTTCGGAAGAGGGGGTGATGGTGGCTGACATCATCGCCGGCCACAAGGCGGAAATGAACTACGATGCCATTCCGAGCGTGATCTACACCGCGCCGGAAGTGGCCTGGGTCGGTCTTACCGAACAGGATGCCAAGGCCAAGGGAATCGAGATCAAAACAGGCTCCTTCCCGTTCGCGGCCAATGGTCGGGCGTTGGCCAATAACGCCCCTGAGGGGATGGCAAAGATCATCGCCGATGCCGAGACTGACCGCATTCTTGGCATGCACATCGTGGGACAGCATGCTGGTGAGCTGATCGCCCAAGGTGTGATCGCCATGGAATTCGGCTCCAGCGCCGAAGACTTGGCATTGACTTGCTATGCGCACCCGAGCACATCGGAAGCCATCCATGAGGCGGCACTGGCAGTGGACGGTTTCGCCATTCACATGGCCAACCGTAGAAAGCGCAAGTAAGTCAGGCAGTACAACTAGCGCCATCCTTCGGGATGGCGTGTCGTGCCCGGCAATGTACCGAGTGCGAACGGGGGTGACCCGGCATCGACCTTTGCTGGCGATGTTTTGTGGTTGCCGTTCGAGTCACATGCAACCAATGGCATGAATCGATGAACCTTCACGAGTATCAAGGCAAACAACTGTTTGCCGATTATGGATTGCCGGTATCCAAAGGCTTTGCGGTCGATACCCCCGAGGAAGCGGCGGAAGCCTGCAAGAAAATCGGCGGCGACATGTGGGTGGTCAAGGCGCAGGTCCATGCAGGGGGGCGCGGCAAGGCGGGCGGCGTCAAGCTGATCAAGAGCCCGGAAGAAGCCAAAGCCTTTGCCGAGCAGTGGCTGGGCAAGAACCTGGTGACCTTTCAGACTGACGAAAATGGTCAGCCGGTCGCCAAGATCCTGGTCGAAAACTGCACTGATATCGCCAGCGAGCTTTACCTGGGTGCTGTGGTGGATCGCGCCACTCGCCGTGTAGTGTTCATGGCGTCTACCGAAGGCGGTGTTGACATCGAGACGGTAGCCGAGGAAACACCCGAGAAAATCCTCAAGGCCGAAATCGACCCGCTCGTCGGTGCGCAGCCGTATCAGGCCCGTGAGCTGGCTTTCAAGCTGGGTCTGGAAGGTGACCAGATCAAGCAGTTCGTCAAGATTTTCCTGGGTCTGTCGCGTCTGTTCCACGATAAAGACCTGGCCCTGCTCGAGATCAACCCGCTGGTCATTACTGACGAAGGCAACCTGCACTGCCTCGATGCCAAGATCAACCTGGACAGCAACGCCCTGTATCGCCACCCCGATCTGTTGGCCATGCGTGACCCCTCTCAAGAAGACGCCCGCGAGGCCGAGGCAGCTGCCTGGGATCTCAACTATGTGGCGCTGGAAGGCAACATTGGCTGCATGGTCAACGGTGCTGGTCTCGCCATGGGTACCATGGATATCATCAAGCTCCACGGTGGTCAGCCGGCCAACTTCCTTGACGTAGGTGGCGGTGCAACCAAGGAGCGTGTGGCGGAAGCGTTCAAGATCATTCTCTCTGATGACGCCGTCAACGCCGTGCTGGTCAATATCTTCGGTGGCATTGTGCGCTGCGACATGATTGCCGAAGGTATCATTGGTGCCGTCGAGCAGGTGGGTGTGAACGTACCGGTTGTGGTGCGTCTCGAAGGTAACAATGCCGAGTTGGGTGCCGAAAAACTGGCCTCCAGTGGTCTGAACATCATCGCTGCTACGAGTCTCACCGATGCGGCTGAGCAGGTCGTCAAGGCAGCGGAGGGCAAGTAATGAGTATCCTGATCGACAAGAACACCAAGGTTATCTGCCAGGGCTTTACGGGTGGGCAGGGAACCTTCCACTCCGAGCAGGCGATCGCCTACGGTACCCAGATGGTGGGTGGCGTGACGCCGGGCAAGGGCGGCCAGACCCATCTGGGGTTGCCGGTGTTCAACACAGTCAAGGAAGCGGTCGAGCAGACCGGCGCCGAGGCCAGTGTTATCTACGTACCAGCCCCGTTCTGTAAAGACTCGATTCTTGAAGCGGCCAATGCCGGCATCAAGCTGATCGTGTGCATTACCGAAGGCATTCCGACACTCGATATGCTCGACGTCAAGGTCAAGTGTGACGAGCTGGGCGTGCGCCTGATTGGTCCGAACTGCCCGGGTGTGATCACTCCCGGTGAGTGCAAGATCGGTATTCAGCCTGGCCATATCCACTTGCCGGGCAAGGTGGGCATCGTGTCGCGCTCGGGTACCTTGACTTATGAAGCGGTCAAGCAGACAACTGATTACGGCTTTGGCCAGTCCACCTGTGTGGGTATCGGTGGTGATCCGATTCCGGGTTCCAGCTTCATCGATATCCTCGAGATGTTCGAACAGGATCCGCAGACTGAAGCGATCGTGATGATCGGCGAGATCGGCGGTACCGCTGAAGAGGAAGCTGCAGCCTACATCAAGGCTAACGTCACCAAGCCGGTGGTGTCCTACATTGCCGGTGTTACAGCACCTCCGGGCAAGCGTATGGGACACGCCGGTGCGATCATCTCCGGTGGCAAAGGTACTGCCGACGACAAATTCGCTGCGTTGGAAGATGCGGGTGTCAGAACCGTGCGCTCGTTGGCTGATATCGGTACTGCACTCAAGGATGTGACTGGCTGGTAAGCCAGCGCTTGAGCAGGTAAAGACCGATAAAGAAAGAGGCGCCCGTCAGGACGCCTCTTTTTAGTTAGGGGTTAATGAGCGGTGAGTCTCACGTGGCCGGACGAGCCACCAGCGAACGGGTTTCCTCACGCGCTTCAACCAGTGCCACGCGAGTCAGGTCACCAAGCTTGTAGCGTTCCACACCTTCAATCTGGATGCGCCCCTCTTTGTCGTCGATGACGACCTTGTCGCGATCACTGTGCATCAGCGGTGCCGGGACAAAGGCAGTGGCACCATTGGCGGTAAGGCGCACTCGCATCCCGCCACGGCTGATACCGAGAACCTCGGCTTCGAACTCTTCCTGATTCTTTGCAGCGGGGGTCAGGTAGCGCACGTAGAGCCAGTCTTTGACATCGCGCTCGGCAAGGCGGTTGAGTCGACGGCGCTCGGTCAGCTGCTCTGTCAGTGCTTGGGTAGCCTCTGCCGGTGGCTGCTTGCCCTTCAATACACCTTTGATCAGGCGATGGTTGACCATGTCGCCATACTTGCGGATAGGGGAGGTCCAGGTGGCATAAGCCGCCAGACCCAGGCCGAAATGCGGCCCGGGACGGGCTGACATGCTGGTGAAACCCTGAAAACGGCGCAGGCGCGCATCGAGCCAGGCGTCATCTTGTGCTTCCAATACCCGCTTGAACTCCTTGTAACGCGACAGTTCAGAGAGTGCTTCAAGCTCGACATCGATTTGCTGGGCGCTCAGGAACTCATGAGCCGCTTGGACTTTTTCAGCATCGAAGGCACGGTGGACATTGAAGATGCCATGGCCGATATGGGTGGCGAGATAGTCAGCACCGCAGGCGTTGGCGGCGATCATCGCTTCCTCGATCATGCGGTTGGCGCTACGCCGCTCTTCGGTGCGGATATCCAGCACATTGCCCGCTGCATCCAGCTCGAACACATAGTCGGGACGATCCTTGAACACCAGCGTATGTTCGGCGCGCCATGCGGCCCGGGCTTCACTCATCGCCTGCAAAGCGCGTAGTTGACCGGCAATCACTTCTGTCGGTGCCCACTCGCCCTGGCCTTCCAGCCAGTCTGAAACGCGATCGTAGGCCAGTCTGGCCTGGGAACGGACATTAGCGGCAAAGAAGCGATACTCACCCAGGCTGCCGTCAGCCTCAATGTCCAAACAACAGGCCAGCACCGGGCGCAGTTCGCCTTCGCGTAGCGAACAGAGATCATCGGCCAGCTGTTCAGGCAGCATGGTCACGTTCTGTCCGGGTAGATAGACGGTGAAAGCACGGGTGCGTGCTTCCAGGTCGGCTGCGTGCCCCTCTTCGATATAAGCGGTGGCATCCGCGATAGCAACCGTCAAGCGCCAACCACCAGCCTCGCGTGGCTCAATGCGCAGTGCGTCGTCCATGTCGCGAGTGCTTTCGCTATCGATAGTGAAGAATGGCTCGGCGGTGAGGTCCTCGCGTACCAGACCTTCATCGCGCAAGGGCCAGTCACTGCCGGCCTCAGGACACTCCTGTTCAAGTGCATGGCGGGCAAGTGTCACGCGCCAGGGCACTGCAGGGTCATCGGCCTTGGCGACCAGCTCGTCGATCTGGGTGAAGAAAGCCCGATCTTCGGGCTTGAGCGGGTGACGGACCAGTCTGGCCACGACCCAGTCGCGATCATCGATGCTGGCTTCGTCGAGGCTGTTCTTGATGCGTGCCTTGAGCGAGTTGTTGATCGAGGGGTGATCAGGTACCACCGCAAGGCGACCGTCGCGTTTCTGTACGCGAGCGATAAAACGGCTGAGACCCGCTTCGAGCAGCGTGTCGGGTTCGACGGAGGTCTTGTCGCCATTCTCATGGATGGTGGCCTGGACACGGTCTCCGTGTAGTACCTGCTTCATTGCAGGCGGCGGAACGAAATAGGATTGGCCGTCATCGGTTTCGAGAAAGCCGAAACCTTTGTCGGTGGCCTTGATCACGCCCTCGGCACGGGGCGTAGTCTCACGAATCTGTTGCTTGAGCTGGGCAAGCAGCGGGTTATTCTGCAGCATGATCACGAACGAGTGGTGGGGTAGGAGGGTCACTATACGGATTCCCGTCGCTGCCGCCAAACACCGGCACTGCACCAGCAAAAATTCCCTCGCCAGCCGACCTTGCGAGAGTAGTGCGCTGCAGGGTTTTAGAGATGTGCCGGTTCAACCGGCACATGCCCGGTTCAGCGCACCGTGATGACGGTGCAGTCAGCGATGTGGCTCACTTTGTGCGAGACGCTGCCCACCACGAGTCCGCGCAAGTTGCTGAGTCCGCGGCTGCCCATGACAATGGCCTCGACGCCGCGTCGTTTGGCTTCATTGACAATGGTGCGTGCGGGGTCGCCTTGGGCGATAACGGTTTCGACCTGGCTGATACCCTTGGCTCGTGCTGCTTCAGCGGCTTTCTCGATGACCTGCTGGCTAATATCCTCGCGCTCCTGGTTCGATGCCTCAATGGCAATCGCCCCGATGCCCCATACCAGCATGGTTTCATGGGCAAGCTCTTCGGGGACATTCAGAATGTGCAGTGTGACGTTAGCCTGGCTGGCCAGTTGGCAGGCTACCTCAAGTGCCTTCTTGGCACCTTCGGAGCCATCAACGGGGACCAGTATGGAGTGGAACATGGCCATATCCTTATATGATGGTGGTTATCCTCTGAGCTTAGACCTTAGTGGTGTCGGTGTCATGACGTGTATCAAGTACTCGTCACTTTGACTGCTTGCGGGGTTCATCCAGGTGTCTCAGTTGTTGCCACAGTTCGTGGCGCAGATCAGCCATGCGTGGGGCTTCACTGTCACCAAAAACCAGCGGTCGTGTCAGACGCTGGGTGCGCAAGCCCAGGCGGGCGGTCAGTAGTCCGACCCCCATGCCCTGGCCGGCGCGGGCCGAGAGGCGCCCGGCCAGATTCAGGGAGAGTAGTTCGACGCCGGCGTCGCTGACCATCTCGGTAGCGCCGGCAAAGGCCATGTTGTAGAGCACGTTGCGCAACAAGCGCAGGCGACTGGCATAGCCCAGCTCCAGGCCATAGAGACGGCAGATACGATCGATCATGGCGAGATTGCGCCAGGCGACCAGCGCCATGTCGACCAGGGTTAATGGGCTGACGGCCACCATGACGGCGGTTTCGCCCGCCATGCGTGAAATCAGTCGCTGTGCTTCACGGTCGCGCGGGGTGAGTAGATGGTGCGCAAGCAGATGTTGCACTTCATCACCACCATGATGTGGTTCACAGGCAGCAAGAAAGGCCTGCCAGTGAGGATGGTCATCATCAAGGCCGAGTTGTCGTTTCAGCGAGCGGGCCAGATTCAGCGCAGCAGCGGTGTCTGCCTGGGGCAGGCAGGCCAACTGACTGCGCAGAGTATCGTGGCGCTTCAGGCGGCGTAATCGCCAGGCTTCGCGCACTAACGCGGCTGCGCCCAGGGCGATCGCACCAAGCCCCAGCAGTTGCCAGCCGCCGCTTAGCCAGTCGCCGCCGAGCAGGGTTTCGGGCAGGCGCAAAGCCAGTTCGGCAGTACCCAGCCCAATTCCGCCACCAAGGAGGGCTAGCAGCCCCCAGCGGCGCTTGCGGGGGCGGCCAAGACTGGCTTCCAGATCACGCTCGGCACGGCTGGGTGATTCTTCTGCTAGTTGTTGTGTGGGCAGCTGGCTATCAAAATCCAGGCGTGGTCGGGGTGAAGCCGGATCCGGCGCATCCGCTTCATCCAGGGGGAAATGTCGGGCTGGTTGCGGATCATCACCTTGCGTTTGGCGCGGTAAGTCACTCATTTCAGCTTGTCTCCGATCAGCCAGTCCAGAGCAACGTCGAGCCGGATATGCGGCAGGACACTGCCTTCACGCGGCGCCGGGCGAAAGGCGCGAAAATCGAATCCCTGGCGGGCCCAGAACTCGTGTCCGGGTAGCTTGGCGGGAACTTCGCCGGGAAACACCAGTACCGTCTCTCCGGCGAGCGTTGTGCCGCGTAGCGCCGGCGTGCGTTGGCCTTGGTGGTCCACCTGATGTGCTTCCGTGGCGCGAATCGATGCCAGCGATAGTGCCTTGACCGGTATGTTGGCGTAGCGCAGGTCCTGCAGCGGCTCGGCGAGCAGGGCCTCAAGCAATGCGGTGAGGTTGGCGTGCTGCTCTGGCGTTACGTGATCGGCTTTAGTGGCTGCCAGTGCCAGCCGGTCAATACGTGGTGCAAACAACCGCGACAGCAGGCTGCGCTTGCCGTAATCAAAGCTCTGCATCAGCGTGGCGAGCGCACGGGACAAGTCTTCAAAGCGCTCAGGGCCGGCACTGAGCGCGCCGAGTACATCGACCAGTACGATCTGGCGGTCGAAGCGGCGAAAGTGGTCACGATAGAAGGGGCGCACGACATGCTGCTGGTAGTGACGAAAGCGTGCCGCCAGAGTAGCGTAAACACTTTCACGCGGCAGCTTGGCCAGAGTTGCCGGATCAGCATCGGCAATGGCTGGCAGAGGAAAGAACTGCAGGACTGGCGCTCCTTCGAGATCCCCCGGTAACAGAAATCGTCCTGGCTGCAGGTTGGCAAAGCCCGCTTCACGCGCGGCTTGCAGGCTCCTGGCATACAGCGTGGCGATTGCGGCAAGCTCGGCCTCGTTGGCCTCGGCAGCAGGATCAAGCTTGGCGGCAACGCTTTCCCATTCGGCCAGCAGGGCGCGACGCTGTTCTCCCGCACCGGCCAGCATGTTGCGACTCCAGCCTGGATATTCCTGATCCAGCAGTGGCAGGTCGAGGAGCCACTCACCGGGATAGTCGAACAGGTCGAGACTCAGTTCGGCGGTTTCGCTGCGCAGCAAGCCGCGTCGCGCCGGACGATAGCGGACCGACAAGCGTAACTCACTGATACTGCGGGTCGGATCGGGCCAATGTGGCGGTTCGGCGTCCAGCGCCGCCATGCCCTGATCATAAGGAAAGCGGGGGACGCCAAGATCAGGCTGGCTAACCCGGCGAGCCCCCAGTAGCCGCCCCTCCCTGGCTGCCGGCATCAGGTCGAGGTGCGCTTCAAGGCCGGCATGACGGAGTTGATTGACCAAGGAAGTGAGAAAGGCGGTCTTGCCCGCGCGGGAAAGCCCGGTGACCGCCAGACGTAGTTGGCGATCACGGCCGCGTTCGATCAGGTTGCCCAGCTCTTGAGTGAGCGTCTGGCGCATGAGTCAGACCTCTCCTGTTGATATATCAGTCCGCTACTAGCCACTGTCCCCAGATCGGTATGGTGGCAACGCAGAAGCCCAGTACGGCCAGAGAGTAGCCCGGCCAGCGT
>Ga0209075_1004534_pt1 | contig 11093 bp, 9 predicted proteins | sample Stecom2011_FD_187523 | JGI IMG/M metagenome (GOLD analysis project Ga0209075, IMG submission 187523) | Agricultural soil microbial communities from Utah to study Nitrogen management - Steer compost 2011 (SPAdes) (version 2) | ecosystem: Environmental > Terrestrial > Soil > Agricultural land...
GTAATTAACTGTAAGCTAACAAAATGATTTAAGGAGGTCTTTTTTTTGAGCTTAAAGGACAACTTTTTAAGCTCAAACTTATTTTACCATATAATTTAAACAATTTTAAGCAATAACCAATATATATAAATATTAACCCCAGGATAAATCTCCTGGGGTTTTATCTTCTTTATTTTCCAGACTTGCTTCTGTTACAATCTTTACAAAGCATTTGACAGTTTTTATCGATTGTTTTTCCTCCTTCATGCCAAGGAGTAATATGATCTGCCTCCATATCATTTAATTCAAAATGCTCTCCACATATAGCACAAAGTCCTTTTTGTTTTTCATATGCTTCTCTTTTTTGACGTTCAAGAAAGGTCCGTATATTAAGATGTTTTTCTTTTTTAGTTAATACATATAAATAAATACCTTTTTTGTTTGTGACATCTTCATCTTTCATCAATTTTATAATCTTTTTTTCAAGTTTTTCAGAATCAAAGTTTTGGTTTTGATATTTATTATAAAGAAAACCCCATGGCAATCCCTTCATTTCTCTTCGATAGTTTGGAAATACTGTTTTTACCCAATTAATTACACTTTGAAAATAAAGCCACAATTCATTTGCATTTGGGTCGTGTTGATGTTTGGCCATATATTCTTCTATAGAAGATTCATCACTTATCCATTTAATCGCTGTTTCTAAGTAATCTTGTCTAATTGGAGTACCCCTTAAATAATCATTGCTTATATTGTATGCCGGACATCCGGTTTTACTAAAATATCTTTTAGCATCAGATACCCAGGAACCTGAATAAACTGCATTTCTTATTTCTTGATCTGTTAACTCTTCTCCAGCAATATTTATCGTTTTAAACCATTCTAGTCTTTCGCTATCAGTTCCACTACACAAGTAAACCATAAGTTCATAATTTAATATTTGGTCTTGTTCATCTTTATGTAAATTATGAAAATACCTTTTTTTAAAAGAAAAATCTCCTTCTACAAATTGACAAATTGATATAGTACGTTGTTGACCATCAATAACTTCAAAGTTTCCATCTTCTCGCACAGCCCAATACATTACATTAAGAGGAAAATTTTTAGTTACAGTATTTATTACAGCATTCCTTTGTTTATCTTTATAAATGAATTCTCTTTGATATGGAGGACGAATATCCAACTTACCTCCATAGCCAAAAACTCCACTTTCTTCGTTGTCTTGATAACCATTTGTTAATTCACGAATTGTTATTTTTTTTAATTCTATTTCCATTTTTTACCTCCTTAACTTTTTGTTTTTAATGATAATTCGTGCATAAGGAACTTTAACAACACCATTTACCAGCATATATAAGTCACCATCAACAGCACCTCTTTTTTGAACTTCTTTTCTATATTTTTTATGTTCTGCTTTATACGGTTGGACACCTATCTCTAAACCAGAATTAGATATTCCTAAACCAATTATTTCAAATTGTTCTGGACTATATTTATTTAAAAATGTAATTGGCACACCCATATATCCTTTGTAATCCATAGGTATTTCTTTTGTTTTATCTACATTTATTGCATTAAAGTTTTCATATTTTGGATATTCTTTCGGATCATATTTTTTGTAGAGAATTAATTCTTCATGGCGTTTCGATATATCAAGATTTGTAAACCAAACTACACCAGAAACTCTTATCATTCCTTCTTTATGATCATTGGCAGTTGCATAATCTTCATAATGCTTATTAATAAAATGAGCAGCTCCTCCCTTAAAACCATAACCTAACCACATTTTATTTTCTTTTATTAATTTAAATATTTCTTTATATGAAATAGCGTTTTGATGACCAATAATTATAAATTTTTTATCATATTCTATAAGTTGTGCTACATATTCTCTAAATAATGAAAAAGGTGGGTTTGTTACTACAATATCAGCTTTTTTTAAAAGTTCTATAGTTTCTTTGTTACGAAAATCTCCATCCCCTTCTAAATATTCTATTCCTATGTCATTTACGTTAGGGACATTATTCCCCTCTTTATTCCCGTTGTATTCTAAATAAATTGCTTTTTCAGAATCATTTCTACTAAATAAATTCATATCCTGATTTTTATAGCAAGTTGTTATTATTTTTTTTAAACCTAGTTTTTCAAAATTGTATGAAAAATAATGAAAAAAGTTACTTATTCTTGGATCATCACAGTTGCAATAAACTGTCTTATTTTTAAAATGATTTTTATAATGCTTCAATTCTCTTTCAATGTCAGATAATTGGGTATAAAATTCATCTTTTTTATTAGCTTTTGCTTTTTGTAAGTCTCTAACCATTGGATCTTCCCCTTCCATTTATTTTACTTTTCTTATTTTAACATCTACATATTTCAATAAAAATAAAAAAACCCCTTTATAAAAAAGGATTTTAGCAATTTATGCTGAATTTTTAATGTTAGAACATTTAAAATTACATATAAAAAATAATGCCCAGGCGTGCACTAACACACCTGAGCAACTGTCAACCTCCATCCAGGCCGACAGTCTGATACTTGTAAGACCATTATAGCAAATCTTACAAGTTAAGACAAGAGAAATTTAAAGCCTTGCCGGAGACTGGCAGGGCTTTTTATAATTTTAAATCATTATTATACCATCAAATGGGGGGTTAAATTATGTCAACTTATCGTGTTAGAAAAGACAAGAACAATCCGTATGTAATGATGAACAAGGAGTTTTTAAGTAATGAAAATCTAAGTTTTAAAGCGAAAGGTATTTTGTCTTATTTATTAAGTAAACCAGATGACTGGAAGGTCTATGAAGATGATTTAGTTAATCAAAGTAAAGATGGTAAAACAGCAGTAAGAAGTGGATTAAAAGAATTACAGGAACAAGGCTATATTGTTAGAACTCTAAAAAGAACAAAAGAGGGTAAATTTGATGGGTACGATTATGATGTGTATGAATACCCTGTTTTGGAAGATTGCCGAAATAACAACGAACTTACCGAGGCAGGTTTTCCGATTTCGGATAACCGCAAAGTACTAAGTAATGAATTAACTAATAATAAAACCGAAGAAGAAGAAGGAAAAACCGAAAAGTTATCCACAGACACAAAAAAATACTATCAAAATATCTTTAATCGTAAGCTTTCAGATGAACTTGAAAATGAAATATTAAAAATCTATGATGATGAAGATATAATAAAATTTGCACTATGTCTTTCTGAAAAAAAAGCAGATAAACCTGCGTATTTAATTTCTATACTTAACGACTGGAAGAAACATAATTTAAAAACTTCAAAATCAATAAAAAAATATATTAAGAACAGGTTAAATAAACCTCAAAAAACCAAAAACAATTCTTTGTATGAAAATTTATCTGAAGATGAAATAGCAGAAGAATATTATTCAAAAGGATACCGGTAATCTTCTTCTTCGGTTTTGATTAATCTATAAAGTTATGCTAAAATAAGTATGCAAGTGTATTTAAAAATGAGCATAGGCAGAGAAATTAAAAATCGAATTTCATCTGCCAATAAAAACGCTACCGCTTTGAGTGCTACCGCATAAGGAGGGATATTCAATGCCAGCTGAAAGCTTAGGAACATACATACTTGACCACGACGAGAAGTCATTTTATATTGATAATGGACAGCTAAAAGAAATTGAATATTCTTCTGGTGAAGTATTTGTTGAAGGTCAGGAAAGAAACGATATATTAAACCGAAATTATAATAATTATATTGATTTTAAATTTTCTTTTGATGAATTAAATTTTGAGAGTGAGGAACAGGCAATAGAAAAATTAAGTGAGCTGGCCGGTGACATTTCAAAAATACAAATCGAGAAAAATAATAAAACCGCCATAGATTACAGGCAAATGAAAGTAGATAATGGCTTTGATAAATTAGATATTAGTTCACAAGAAAGGGAGATTAGAAACTTTATCGAAAAAGAGACAGCTGGCAAAAAAAATATAGGTTCACCTGAAATCCTAGATTGGGAAAGAACCAAAAACGGTTGGGGCAAAGAGATAGTTAAAATAAAAATAAAACGGAGATATAAAAGAATTCAAACTATGAATGGTTCCGTTATTTCTATACACACCAGCTCCAGAGATGAAAAAGTATCCGGGGAAAGTTATTATAAAGTTAAACCACATATTCATATTACGATTCCCCGGAACAATAACTGGGGCAAAAAATATGCTTATCTTAAAGAAAATTTGTGTCAGCTATTTAGTAAGTATGAATTGACATCAAGTCACAACGTTGATATTCAAAGGAACAGGGATTCTAGAGAATATAAGGAATATAGAATACTTAAAGACAGGCTTACCTCTTTCTCCTGGGTAGTAAATAAACATGAAAAAGGCGAGTACATAATCAAGCAATTAAAACAGTATAAACGTAATTCAAAGTGTGTAAAACTTGATAATATCGAAAAAAAACTTGACCGTTATCTTGAACTTGGCGGTAGCTATGACTTTGCAAAAAAACTTAAAATTAATCTGAAAGAGAAATTAGATATAGAAATCCGTTTAAAAGCCCCAGAAAGCTATTTAAAGGCAGATAGTAATATAAAAGAGGGTAGATATAAAGAAATTATTAATGAAGTCCGTAATCAGGCTTTAAACGGCCAGAAAATAAGCGAAAGGTATAAAGAGTTTGCCAAAGAAGTTATTAGCAAGGAAACAGTAAATATGGACGAATTAGCAGCGGCCACAGCTATTAAAGAAATTGTGAAAAACAGGGGTTTTGTTTATGGCCGCAACTATGCCAAATTAATTAACAGGGCAAAGATTAATAGTATTAGTAATAAATATATACGAAAAATATCCAGGGTGGATCCGGGGCAGAAACTTGCTGCAGTAACGAAAAAAATAGAAAACAGGGAGTACCTTAAACAAGATGATTTAAGGTTGGACCTTAAAAAAGCTGGGGCAAAAATTAGCGAGGTAAGCGAATTATCGGAAGTGGCCATAGTCTTTCAATCAAATGAAAAATATATCAAAGAACAGCTGAATCATGACAGTATAAAATCCTCCAGAGCATACCAAAATATTTTAGATCAGATTGATGATATGGACCTTGAAATATCTGATAACTGGAAGAAAAAAATAACTAAAAACATTTGTGAGGAAAAAGGGTACCATAAATCAATAAAACTTTATGATGTAAGTAAACTTGAAGCAGGGTATAATTCAATAAAAAACACATGCCGGAAGCTTAATAGAAATCTTAAGAATTTGTCAGGTGGAAGACAGGATATTATATCAGCTGAAGTAGAAAAACTTAAAAACCAGACCAGAGAAACTCTTATTTTATTAAAACAAATTGAGGGCTTTATTTTAAGGAGCTACAGACCCAATGACCGAAAAATAGTTAAAAAAACAGAAACGCTATTACACAGCCATAAAGAAATGCTGGTAAAATATCAAGATAAATTAAAGACACTTGGTAAGCAGAGGGGAGGGGTGAATATGAAAAGGTTTGAAGTGATTGCAAAAATTAATAATTATCCTGAAGGAGCCGGGAACCTATCTAAAAAAATGATTTTAGCTGAAAACAAAGAACAGGCTAAGGAAAAATTCTTTAAAATGATAGACAAACCCGGAAACATAGATAAAAAACATTACACAATAAAGAGTATCAAAGAATTTAAATTTAAACCCCGGAATCGGGACCGGGATTTAACCAGGTAATTGTTTTCCCTGCTGATGATTTTCAGATTATATTTCACTCTAAGAATTTAGTCAATGACTACTCAAAAAAATTAAAAACCGAATTTTTTTTGTGTTCCTCATATGACTAATTCTTTTCGTTCAGGGTTTTGATCCTGTCATCAGCCGGGAAAATTTTTTTATAAAAAAAGGATTTTAGCAATTTATGCTGAATTTTTAATGTTAGAAAATACATATAAAAAATAAAGCCCAGGCGTGTTAACCAGCCACACCTGAGCAACTGTCAACCTCCTACCAGGCCGACAGCAATAACTGTCAACCTCCACACCAGGCCGACAGTCTAATACTTGTAAGACCATTATAGCAAATCTTACAAGTTAAGACAAGAGAAATTTAAAGCCTTGCCGGAGACTGGCAGGGCTTTTTATCATTTAAAAATCAATTTAGGGGGTTAAATTATGGCAACTTATCGTGTTAGAAAAAACAAGAACAATCCGTATGTAATAATGCATAAGGAGTTTTTAAGTAATGAAAATCTAAGTTTTAAAGCAAAAGGTATTTTGTCTTATTTATTAAGTAAACCAGATGACTGGAAGGTCTATGAAGATGATTTAGTTAATCAAAGTAAAGATGGTAAAACAGCAGTAAGAAGTGGATTAAAAGAATTACAGGAACAAGGCTATATTGTTAGAACTCTAAAAAGAACAAAAGAGGGTAAATTTGATGGGTACGATTATGATGTGTATGAATACCCTGTTTTGGAAGATTGCCGAAATAACAACGAACTTACCGAGGCAGGTTTTCCGATTTCGGATAACCGCAAAGTACTAAGTAATGAATTAACTAATAATAAAACCGAAGAAGAAGAAGGAAAAACCGAAAAGTTATCCACAGACACAAAAAAATACTATCAAAATATCTTTAATCGTAAGCTTTCAGATGAACTTGAAAATGAAATATTAAAAATCTATGATGATGAAGATATAATAAAATTTGCACTATGTCTTTCTGAAAAAAAAGCAGATAAACCTGCGTATTTAATTTCTATACTTAACGACTGGAAGAAACATAATTTAAAAACTTCAAAATCAATAAAAAAATATATTAAGAACAGGTTAAATAAACCTCAAAAAACCAAAAACAATTCTTTGTATGAAAATTTATCTGAAGATGAAATAGCAGAAGAATATTATTCAAAAGGATACCGGTAATCTTCTTCTTCGGTTTTGATTAATCTATAAAGTTATGCTAAAATAAGTATGCAAGTGTATTTAAAAATGAGCATAGGCAGAGAAATTAAAAATCGAATTTCATCTGCCAATAAAAACGCTACCGCTTTGAGTGCTACCGCATAAGGAGGGATATTCAATGCCAGCTGAAAGCTTAGGAACATACATACTTGACCACGACGAGAAGTCATTTTATATTGATAATGGACAGCTAAAAGAAATTGAATATTCTTCTGGTGAAGTATTTGTTGAAGGTCAGGAAAGAAACGATATATTAAACCGAAATTATAATAATTATATTGATTTTAAATTTTCTTTTGATGAATTAAATTTTGAGAGTGAGGAACAGGCAATAGAAAAATTAAGTGAGCTGGCCGGTGACATTTCAAAAATACAAATCGAGAAAAATAATAAAACCGCCATAGATTACAGGCAAATGAAAGTAGATAATGGCTTTGATAAATTAGATATTAGTTCACAAGAAAGGGAGATTAGAAACTTTATCGAAAAAGAGACAGCTGGCAAAAAAAATATAGGTTCACCTGAAATCCTAGATTGGGAAAGAACCAAAAACGGTTGGGGCAAAGAGATAGTTAAAATAAAAATAAAACGGAGATATAAAAGAATTCAAACTATGAATGGTTCCGTTATTTCTATACACACCAGCTCCAGAGATGAAAAAGTATCCGGGGAAAGTTATTATAAAGTTAAACCACATATTCATATTACGATTCCCCGGAACAATAACTGGGGCAAAAAATATGCTTATCTTAAAGAAAATTTGTGTCAGCTATTTAGTAAGTATGAATTGACATCAAGTCACAACGTTGATATTCAAAGGAACAGGGATTCTAGAGAATATAAGGAATATAGAATACTTAAAGACAGGCTTACCTCTTTCTCCTGGGTAGTAAATAAACATGAAAAAGGCGAGTACATAATCAAGCAATTAAAACAGTATAAACGTAATTCAAAGTGTGTAAAACTTGATAATATCGAAAAAAAACTTGACCGTTATCTTGAACTTGGCGGTAGCTATGACTTTGCAAAAAAACTTAAAATTAATCTGAAAGAGAAATTAGATATAGAAATCCGTTTAAAAGCCCCAGAAAGCTATTTAAAGGCAGATAGTAATATAAAAGAGGGTAGATATAAAGAAATTATTAATGAAGTCCGTAATCAGGCTTTAAACGGCCAGAAAATAAGCGAAAGGTATAAAGAGTTTGCCAAAGAAGTTATTAGCAAGGAAACAGTAAATATGGACGAATTAGCAGCGGCCACAGCTATTAAAGAAATTGTGAAAAACAGGGGTTTTGTTTATGGCCGCAACTATGCCAAATTAATTAACAGGGCAAAGATTAATAGTATTAGTAATAAATATATACGAAAAATATCCAGGGTGGATCCGGGGCAGAAACTTGCTGCAGTAACGAAAAAAATAGAAAACAGGGAGTACCTTAAACAAGATGATTTAAGGTTGGACCTTAAAAAAGCTGGGGCAAAAATTAGCGAGGTAAGCGAATTATCGGAAGTGGCCATAGTCTTTCAATCAAATGAAAAATATATCAAAGAACAGCTGAATCATGACAGTATAAAATCCTCCAGAGCATACCAAAATATTTTAGATCAGATTGATGATATGGACCTTGAAATATCTGATAACTGGAAGAAAAAAATAACTAAAAACATTTGTGAGGAAAAAGGGTACCATAAATCAATAAAACTTTATGATGTAAGTAAACTTGAAGCAGGGTATAATTCAATAAAAAACACATGCCGGAAGCTTAATAGAAATCTTAAGAATTTGTCAGGTGGAAGACAGGATATTATATCAGCTGAAGTAGAAAAACTTAAAAACCAGACCAGAGAAACTCTTATTTTATTAAAACAAATTGAGGGCTTTATTTTAAGGAGCTACAGACCCAATGACCGAAAAATAGTTAAAAAAACAGAAACGCTATTACACAGCCATAAAGAAATGCTGGTAAAATATCAAGATAAATTAAAGACACTTGGTAAGCAGAGGGGAGGGGTGAATATGAAAAGGTTTGAAGTGATTGCAAAAATTAATAATTATCCTGAAGGAGCCGGGAACCTATCTAAAAAAATGATTTTAGCTGAAAACAAAGAACAGGCTAAGGAAAAATTCTTTAAAATGATAGACAAACCCGGAAACATAGATAAAAAACATTACACAATAAAGAGTATCAAAGAATTTAAATTTAAACCCCGGAATCGGGACCGGGATTTAACCAGGTAATTGTTTTCCCTGCTGATGATTTTCAGATTATATTTCACTCTAAGAATTTAGTCAATGACTACTCAAAAAAATTAAAAACCGAATTTTTTTTGTGTTCCTCATATGACTAATTCTTTTCGTTCAGGGTTTAGATCCTGTCATCAGTCGGGAAAATTTTTATTCTGGAAGACTAAAGGGCAATACTCTATAACTTTTATAATCCTTCTGGTAAATCTATTATTTTGTTCAAGGTTTTTAATATAAACTTTCTCAGATAATATATATTTTGCAAATCCCATAAGGTCCACCCCCCCTATTTTATATTTCTATTTTAAAGAAAAAAACCTTTTAAAAAAGGGAATTTAATATTAATATAGAATTTAATATTAAAGGCAATGTTAATATTAATGTTAATATTAACATTAAAAAGGGGGAATTAAAATTAGTATTATTGCTATTGTTAATCAAAAAGGTGGAGTAGCGAAAACTACAACAGCTATTAATTTAGGTGCGGGATTAGCAGAAGAAGGTAAAAAAATATTATTGGTGGATATGGACCCACAGGCAAATTTAACTACAGGAGTAGGAATAGAAGAAGCCAGCAAAAATATTTATGATGTTTTAAAAGGTAGAATCAGCTTTACGGAAAGCATAAAACATAATACTTTAAAAAATATTGACATTATACCTTCAAACATAAAATTAGCCAATGCAGAACTTGAACTATCTGGAGAATTAGGTAGAGAAACAATTTTAAAGGAAGCATATCAGGAAACAAAAAATTTAGGTTATGATTATATTATACTGGATTGCAACCCTTCTTTAGGATTATTAACTATTAATACTTTAACTTTAGCAAAAAATATAATTATACCTATTGAGCCTTCTATATTTGCTTTAGATGGTATTAAGCAGTTAATCAATATTATCAATTTAATCAAGCGTAAAATGAACAGTAATTTAAATATTATGGGAGTATTATTAACCAGGGTAGATTCCAGAACTAAAATAGCAAAAGAATTTGAAAAGGATCTAAGAGATATATTTAAAGATAAAATATTTAATACTATCATTCATCAAAATGTAGATATATCAAAAGCCCAGAGTGAACAAATACCAGTTTTAGAGTTTAACAGTAATGCAAAAAGCAGCCAAGAATATAAAGCATTAACTAGGGAGGTATTAAATTATGAGTAAAAAAGAACAGATTAGTAAAGGCATATTAAATGGACTAGAAGAAATGGAAGAAAAAGATAGCAATATTAATAATAATATTAATTTTAATAATAATATTATTATTAAAAAAAGAGATTATAAAACAGATAAACATATCCAAAAATTATTTTATATAACTCCTGAACTGGATAATTTTATTGAAAAATTAAAAAAGAAAACTGGGAGGGATAGATCAGAAATTGTAAGAATAGCTTTAACTTACTTTAAGGAAAATGTAGAAATAAAAAAATGACTTAAAATTGAATAATAGTAGTATTGTTCAAATGTTAATTTTAAAGCGTACATTGACTTTGTGTTGCAAATATGGTACATTAATCACAGAAAATGCAACTAAAGCGTAAAAAATTATTATTATACGTAAAAAATTATTGTTGTTTTAAATTTTTAAAAATGGTTATAATATTAACAAATAAAAATACCCGGATAGCCGTTACTATCCGGGAGACCTCATAAATCATAAGTTAGCTGTGGTAATTCTACTTAGGCTACCATTTCATGAGATGGATCGTGATGTCAATATTTACAATCAAATAGATTGTAAATAGACTAATAAGAATTCTTATTGCAATTTCTTTTTTAGTCATTATCACATCACCTCCTTTCATTTTGGAAGTAATTAACTGTAAGCTAACAAAATGATTTAAGGAGGTCTTTTTTTTGAGCTTAAAGGACAACTTTTTAAGCTCAAACTTATTTTACCATATAATTTAAACAATTTTAAGCAATAACCAATATATAT
>Ga0209075_1004538_pt1 | contig 11087 bp, 10 predicted proteins | sample Stecom2011_FD_187523 | JGI IMG/M metagenome (GOLD analysis project Ga0209075, IMG submission 187523) | Agricultural soil microbial communities from Utah to study Nitrogen management - Steer compost 2011 (SPAdes) (version 2) | ecosystem: Environmental > Terrestrial > Soil > Agricultural land...
GATGATGGGCATGGCAGAGGGCGATGGCCAGGGCGTCGGAGGCGTCAATCTGCGGCTTCTCCAGCAGCCTGAGCAGGTGCATGACCATCATCTGCACCTGCTGCTTGTCGGCGCCACCGGAGCCGACCACCGCCTGCTTGACCTGGGTGGCGGTGTACTCGGCGATTTCCAGACCCGACTCGGCACAGGCGACGATGGCCGCACCACGCGCCTGGCCCAGCTTGAGCGCCGAATCGGCATTGCGCGCCATGAACACCTGTTCGATGCCCATGGTGACCGGACCATACTGGCGGATCACCTCGCCCACACCCCGATAGACCGCCTGCAGGCGTTCCGGCAGCGAGCCGCTGCCGGTGCGGATGCAGCCCGAGGCCACGTACTCGCACCCTCTGCCGGTGTCGCGCACCACCCCGAATCCGGTGATTCGCGAGCCCGGGTCGATTCCCAGGATCAGCGTCATGCCTGCCATCACTGTCTATATATCCAGCGCGGAAGTATACGGAAGGGCCTGCCTGCCGTCACCCGAGCGAACGCGCTCCCTCCGAAATGAAAAAGGGCAGCGTCGCCACGCTGCCCCTTCGCGCACCGCACCGCGGATCAGCCCAGCTGCTCCATGATCTCGTCGGGGATCTCGGCGTTGTGGTAGACGTTCTGCACGTCGTCCAGATCCTCCAGCATGTCGATCAGCTTCATGACCTTCTGGGCAGTTTCCAGGTCGGTGATCGGCGCGGTGATGGACGGGATCATGGCGATCTCCGCCTCGTCGGCCTTGAAGCCGGCCGCCGTCAGCGCCTCGTTGACCGCATGGAAGTCGCTGAAGCTGGTGGAGACCACGGCGGAACCGTCGTCGCCCATTTCCACGTCGTCGGCACCGGCCTCCAGGGCGGCCTCCATGAGTGCTTCCTCGTCCACACCGGGCGCGTAGCTGATCTGGCCCTTGCGCTCGAACATGTAGGCCACGGAGCCGTCAGTGCCCAGGTTGCCACCGCACTTGCTGAAGGCATGCCGCACTTCGGCGGCAGTACGGTTGCGGTTGTCGGTCATGGCTTCGACGATCAGCGCCACGCCGCTGGGCGCATAACCTTCGTAGGTGAGCTCGATGACGTTGTCGGCCTCGTTGTTGCCGGCACCGCGAGCAATGGCGCGGTCGATCACGTCGCGAGACATGTTGGCGGTCAGCGCCTTGTCCACGGCCAGGCGCAGACGCGGGTTGTCCGCCGGCACGGCGCCGCTCTTGGCCGCCACGGTCAGCTCGCGAATCAGCTTGGTGAAGATCTTGCCGCGCTTGGCATCCTGACGACCCTTGCGGTGCTTGATGTTGGCCCATTTGGAATGACCAGCCATAACTCACTCCATCTCGTTTACGAATTCTCGAGCGAGCCGCTCCCGGCCCGCCAGTCCAGTGTGGCACGTGTGCGGACGGCCGCTGCCGTTCGCTGCCGATGCGCGCCCCGAACGGCGAAGCCCGGCTTTCACCGGGCTTCGCAGGGGCTGTTACTCCGCCTTGGGCTGTTCGCGCAGGCGGATATGCAGTTCGCGAAGCGCCTTGCTGTCCACGACACCCGGCGCCTGGGTCATGACACAGGCCGCACTCTGGGTTTTCGGGAAGGCGATCACCTCGCGGATGGAGGATGCGCCGGTCATCAGCATGACCAGGCGATCCAGACCGAAGGCCAGGCCGCCGTGCGGCGGTGCGCCGAACTTCAGGGCATCGAGCAGGAAGCCGAACTTCTCCTGCTGCTCCTCTTCGCTGATGCCCAGCACGCGGAACACGGCCTGCTGCATCTTCCTGTCATGGATACGGATCGAGCCGCCGCCCAGCTCGGTGCCGTTGAGCACCATGTCGTAGGCGCGCGACAGGGCGGCGGCCGGGTTGGCCTCCAGCTCCTCGGGGGTGCACTTGGGCGCGGTAAAGGGATGGTGCAGCGCGGACAGCGAACCGTCGTCGTTCTCTTCGAACATCGGGAAGTCCACCACCCACAGGGGCGCCCACTGGCAGGTCAGCAGGTTCAGGTCATGGCCGACCTTGATGCGCAGCGCGCCCAGGGCGTCGCAGACGATCTTGGCCTTGTCGGCGCCGAAGAACACGATGTCGCCGTCCACCGCGCCGACGCGGTCGAGGATGACGTTGAGGTTGGCCTCGGGGATGAACTTGACGATGGGCGACTGCAGGCCCTCGACACCCTTGGCGCGCTCGTTGACCTTGATGTAGGCCAGGCCCTTGGCGCCGTAGTTGCCGACGAACCGGGTGTAGTCGTCGATCTGGCTGCGCGGCATGGAGGCAGCGCCCGGCACGCGCAGGGCGGCGACGCGGCCCTTCGGATCGTTGGCCGGACCGGAGAACACCTTGAACTCCACGTCCTTGAGCTGATCGGCCACGTCAACCAGCTCCAGCGGAATGCGCAGGTCAGGCTTGTCGGAACCGTAGCGGCGCATGGCTTCTTCAAAAGGCATGTGCGGGAACTCGCCGAACTCCACGTCCAGCACTTCCTTGAAAAGGTTGCGGATCATGGTTTCGGTGATGCCCATGATGTCCTGTTCGTCGAGGAAGCTGGTCTCGATGTCGATCTGGGTGAATTCCGGCTGACGGTCGGCACGCAGGTCCTCGTCGCGGAAGCACTTGGCGATCTGGTAGTAGCGGTCGAAGCCGGCCACCATCAGCAGCTGCTTGAACAGTTGCGGGGACTGCGGCAGGGCGAAGAAGCTGCCGGCATGGGTACGACTGGGCACCAGGTAGTCGCGTGCACCCTCGGGGGTGGCACGGGTCAGGATCGGCGTTTCCACATCCAGGAAGCCGTTTTCGTCGAGATAGCGGCGGATACTGGAAGTGATGCGCGAACGCAGCTTCAGCTTGGCGGCCATCTCCGGACGGCGCAGGTCGATGAAGCGATAGCGCAGGCGGGTTTCCTCGCCCACGTCGGAGTATTCGTCCAGCGGGAACGGCGGCGTTTCGGCCTGGTTCAGCACGTCCAGCTCGTAGCCCAGCACCTCGATGGCGCCGCTGGCCATGTTGGGGTTGCGTGCACCTTCGGGGCGCATGCGCACCCGGCCGGTGACCTTCACCACGTACTCGCTGCGTACGCGGTCGGCCTTGGCGAAGGTTTCCGCGCGGTCCGGATCGAAGACCACCTGGGCCAGGCCTTCACGGTCGCGGATATCGAGGAAGATGACGCCACCGTGATCGCGACGGCGGTGGACCCAGCCGCAAAGAGTGACTTCCTGGCCGTCGAGGGCCTCGTTCAACTGGCCGCAATAGTGGCTGCGCATCATGGTGTGTTCGCTTCTCTCTGGGAGTCTGGTTTTCATCGTGACCGGCCACCCCTGGCACCCGCGGACCGGGCCAGCGTGGCAAAGCGCGAGATTATATAGGGTAAATCCCCGCCGCGCAGCCGTGGCCATATGGCACGCCGGCGCTTGATCCAGATCCATGCCCGCATTCGCCAGGCCCTGTTAGGCTGATACATCCCACCCACAAGCTCGGAGGAGTCACCATGGATATCGACATCGGCATTTCCCAGTCGGACCGGGCGGCCATCGCCGAAGGCCTGTCCCGCCTGCTGGCCGACACCTACACCCTCTACCTGAAGACTCACAACTTCCATTGGAACGTCACCGGGCCGATGTTCAACACCCTGCACACCATGTTCGAGACGCAGTACAACGAACTGGCGCTGGCGGTGGACGAGATCGCCGAACGCATCCGTACCCTCGGTTTCCCGGCACCGGGCACCTATGCCGCCTATGCGCGGCTGTCCTCCATCAAGGAAGAGGAAGGCGTGCCCAGCGCCGAGGAAATGATCCGCCTGCTGGTGCAGGGCCAGGAGGCCGTGGTGCGCACCGCGCGGGGCATTCTCCCGCTGGCGGACAAGGCCAATGATGAACCCACCGCCGACCTGCTGACCCAGCGCATGCAGGTTCACGAGAAGACCGCCTGGATGCTGCGCAGCCTGCTGGCCTGATCCCTCGCCGGGCGGCGCCTGCCGCCCGTCTGCGCGACCCTTTCCTCACTTGCGGCGCCCCGATTTGAGCGCCCCCGCGCTTTGCTGTTAAATACCCGCCGTGCCACATTCCATACTTGGCATAGGCCACCTGCAGCGCACTTCATTCCATGCGCCTGGCTGGCTCTTCCCCTGCACATGCCATTTGCGAGTCCATCTCCATGCCCAAAATCGTTCAACTCCTCACGGGCGTTGTCGCCCTCCTGCTGTCCTTCATCCCCAGCCTGGGCGGCGCCTCGCTGCCCTATCCGCTGCAGTCCGACGCGATCTACCTGGCCCTGTTCGGACTGATCAACCTTGCTTTCGCTGCTCACCCGGGCGAAGCCCACTCCACCAACCGCCGTCCCCTGCACCTGCTGGCTGGCGCCCTGCTGCTGCTTGCCACCGCCGTGCAGGCCATCGTCCTGCTGGTGCCCATGACCTTCATCTCCGGCTGGCCGGGCATCGCCGCCAGCCTGCCGCTGGCCGCGCTGGCCGTGCTGCTGAAGCTGATCCTCAACTGGCAGCCGCAGCGCAGTTCGCGTAGGCCCGCCGCCGCCAAGCGCTCCGCGCCGCTGGCGGAGAACCGCGAGACCGGCACGGTGAAGTGGTTCAACACTACCAAGGGCTTCGGCTTCATCTCCCGGGATTCGGGCGACGACATCTTCGTGCACTTCCGCGCCATTCGCGGCGAAGGTCACCGCGTCCTGGTGGAGGGGCAGCGCGTGGAGTTCTCGGTGATGCAGCGCGACAAGGGCCTGCAGGCCGAGGACGTGGTCACCACCGACCGCCGCTAAGGGTCAGCGCTCCTGAGAACGCCGCGCCAGCATTCCTGGCGCGGCGTTCTCATTTCCGGCCAACCGACCGGAAGAATCTCCGCCCAATCCGGCGTTTTCCCTTTAGAATCGCCCGCGCACCGCGCCAGGGACCGGACCGGCAAACGCAGGGACACAAGCCGCAGCCATCCTCAACATCGGTTCTGTACGACAACAGCCGCCTCGGCTTTTCTCTTACATGACCCCAATGACCGCTTTGTTCGTCGCATGAGCCGGCATGCGCACGCCACAGGATTCCAACATGATTCAACGTCCCCTCCTGCAGCTGTTCACCCGTACCAGCCTGGTCGTCCAGATCTTCGTCGGGCTGGTGGCCGGCGTTCTGCTTGCCCTGCTTCTGCCGCAGGCCGTCCCGCACGTCGCCCTGCTCGGCGATCTGTTCATTGCCGCACTCAAGGCAGTGGCCCCCGTGCTGGTCTTTCTGCTGGTCATCTCCGCCATCGCTCGCCATCAACAGGGACAGCCGACCCACATTCGCCCGGTGCTGGTGCTCTACCTGGTGGGCACCCTGTGCGCCGCCATCGTCGCGGTGATCGCCAGCAGCCTGTGGCCCACCACCCTGCCGCTGGCCGAGGCCGCGACCGGCACCAACCCGCCCGGCGGCATCGGCGAGGTGCTCAAGACCCTGCTCTTCAACATCACCAGCAACCCGGTCAGCGCCCTGCTGGAAGCCAATTACATCGGCATCCTGGCCTGGGCCATCGGTCTGGGCCTGGCGATCCGGCAGGGCAGCGAGGCGACCCGGGAAACCTTCACGGACCTGGCCCGAGGCGTCACCCTGATCGTCAAGGTGGTGATTCACTTCGCGCCGTTCGGGGTATTCGCGCTGGTGGCCACCACCCTGGTGGACACCGGCCTGCACGCCCTGCTCGGTTACGCCCAACTGTTGCTGGTGCTGATCGGCTGCATGCTGTTCGTGGCCCTGGTCATCAACCCGGTCATCGTCTGGTGGAAGATTCGCCGCAATCCCTACCCGCTGGTGTTCATGTGCCTGCGCGAAAGCGGCCTGACCGCCTTCTTCACCCGCAGCTCGGCGGCCAACGTGCCGGTCAACATGCAGCTGTGCGAGCGTCTGGGCCTGCACCAGGACACCTACGCCATCTCCATTCCGCTGGGTGCCACCATCAACATGGCTGGCGCGGCCGTGACCATCAGCGTACTGACCCTGGCCGCCGTGCATACCCTGGGTATCAGCGTGGACCTGCCCACTGCCCTGCTGCTCTGTGTGGTATCGGCACTCAGCGCCTGCGGCGCCTCGGGTGTGGCCGGCGGCTCGCTGCTGCTGATCCCGCTGGCCTGCAGCCTGTTCGGCATTCCCAATGACGTGGCCATGCAGGTGGTGGCCATCGGCTTTGTGATCGGCATCCTGCAGGATTCCACCGAAACCGCCCTCAACTCCTCTACCGACGTGCTGTTCACCGCCGCCGCTTGCCTGGCCGTGGAGCGCCGCCAGGCCTGAGGTCGCTGAAAGGCTCGCCCGGAGCGCCAGCCCGGGCGAGCCGATAGGGCTTCAGTAGTGGGGTGGCACCTCGTCGTCGGCTTCGGTGCCGATCTGTGTCTGCAATTCCTCCTGACGCTGCGACAGTGCATTGACCAGCAGCTGCAGCCGTTCGATGTCTCGCTGCTGGCGCACCAGCTCATCATTCAGCGCCTGCAGGGTGTCGTCCTGGAAAGCCAGGCGGCTCTCCAGCTCGGCAATGCGTTCTTCTACGTTGGTCATGCCTCGCCCTCCTCGAAACGGAAGTCTTCGGTCAGCACCAGGCCCAGCTTGGCCCTGATGCCCTGCACCTCCTCCCTGGTGTAGGCCTGGGCAGGATGCTTGCCCCAGACCGGTGCCGGCCAGGCGGGATCCCCCTTGCGCCGGACGATCACGTGCATGTGCAGCTGGCTGACCATGTTGCCCAGGGCGGCAACGTTCATCTTGTCCGCCGCGAAGGTGTCCTTGAGGATCTCCGCCAGCTGGGTAGTTTCCTTCCACAGCTGACGCTGATCCGCCTCATCCAGCTGGAACAGCTCGCTGACGTCCTCGCGGCGCGGCACCAGGATGAACCAGGGGTATTGCCTGTCGTTCATCAGCAGCAGGCGGCACAGCGGAAAGTCGCCAATGGTCAGGGTGTCTTTTTCAAGTTGCTCGGCCAGCACGAACATCATGGTCCTCCTAGGGGTGCGGGCGCTTCTGGCGCCTGCCGGCAGGATAGCGCCTGGCTCCGGGTTTTTCACCGCTGTCACCGCCGCTGTGTTTTTGACTTGCCGGCATTTATTGCTATGCCTTCTAACAGGTGAGCGGAGCGGCATGACCGGATTTTTTCGCTGTCGGAACAGCCAACCCATCCAGCACCAATGCCCGCCCCAGACGGGTAGCGAGCAAGCCTGACGAGGAACCGACCACGCAGTATCTGGGCGGCGCCTCATCCTCGATCAAAAGGAGCAGTCACATGCACGTGATGAAGTTGAGCGCAATCGCCCTGGCAGTCACAGCAGGCGCCTCGCAGCTGGCCATGGCCAATGCCCAGTCGGAAGCCAGGGGCCTGATGGAAGACAGCAGCTTCGATATCTTCAACCGCAACCTCTACTTCAACCGCGATTTCCAGAACAACACCGGCGGCCAAAGCAAGCTGGAAGAATGGGCTCACGGCATCACGGCCACCTTCGAATCCGGCTTCACGCCGGGTATCGTCGGCTTCGGCTTCGATGCCTACGGCATGCTGGGCATCAAGCTGGACAGCAGCCCCAGCCGGGCCGGCACCGGTCTGCTGCCGGTTGGCTCGGACGGCCGCGCCGAGGACGAGTACTCGGAAGCCGGCGCAGCCATCAAGGCACGCTTTTCGAGCAACGTGCTCAAGTACGGCCAGCAGATCGTCGCCGTGCCGGTGTTCGCCACCGATGACAGCCGCCTCCTGCCGGAAACCGCCACCGGTTTCCTGCTGACCAGCCAGGAGCTTCCGGGCCTGGATCTGAACATCGGTCATTTCACGGCCTTGAACGCGCAAGCCCAGACCGGCCACGACAGCGTGGGGCTGACCCGCGCCAACTTCGTCGGCGGCACCTACAGCGTCGATGACAACTTCTCCGTCTCCCTGTACTACTCGGAGGTGGATGACTTCTGGGACAAGGTCTACGCCAACCTCAACTACAGCCTGGCGCTGGCCAACGAGCAGGCGCTGAACTTCGACTTCAACATCTACCGCACCGACTACGACGCAAGCTACACCAGCACGGGCGATGATGAAGGCAACACCATCTGGAGCCTGGCGGCCACCTACAGCATGGGCGCGCATCGCTTCATGCTGGCCTATCAGAAATCCATCGGCGGCTTCGACGGCATCGGCTACGACTATGGCGTGGATGGTGGCGGGGCCGTGTATCTGGCCAACTCGGTACAGCGCTCGGACTTCATTGCCGAGGACGAGAAGTCCTGGCAGGCCCGCTACGACCTGGACCTGGCGGCGGTCGGCCTGAACGGCTTCAAGTTCATGACCCGCTACATCTACGGTGACGATGCCGACGTGGGCACCACCACCAACGGCAAGGAATGGGAGCGCGACATCGAGCTGCGCTATGTGGTGCCGGAAGGCCCGGCCAAGGACCTGAGCCTGCGCCTGCGCCAGGCCACCTACCGCAGCAGCGACGGGGTCTATTACGGCTCGCCGAGCATTGATGAGGTGCGCTTCATCATCGAGTACCCGCTGAGCATCCTCTGAGAAGGCCATACGGAACCGCAGGAGCGGATTCATCCGCGAGCTGTTGTCCCGGCTGAAGCCGCTCCTGCAGGTTGCACAGCAACCGCTTTCGCAGGAGCGGCTTCAGCCGCGGTGCTTTGAATGCGGGCTACCCCGGCAACGCGTAGGTTCCGGTGACATGCGCCACCAACTGATCCTCCTGCCCGGCGCTGTACAGGGACACCTCGCACACCGCCTGTCGCCGGCTCAGGCGCAGGATGCGCGCCTCGGCCAGCAGGTCCACCGGCGCCGGCCGTGCCAGGAAATTGATGTTCAACTGGCTGGTCACCGCCATCTCCACCCGCCCCAGCGCCCCCAGCACCACCGCATACATGGCGGCGTCGCCCAGTGCCATCTGCACCGGACCGGACAGGGTCCCGCCGGGCCTCACCAGCCGCTCGCTGAACGGCACCCGCGCCAGGGCCCTGTGTCCGTCGACCAGGTCGATGCGCAGGTCGATGTCCTCGGCCATCGGCACTCCTTCGCGAATCAGTGTCTGAACCTCCTGGGCACTCAGCATTCCTTCCTCTCCCGGTTTGCGCCTGTACGCCCTGCTGGCGTGGCCGTACAATGCCGGGCTCTATTCCGCTCTCGCAACGGACAAAACGGCCAACATGCGTACCAGTCAGTATCTCCTCTCGACCCTGAAAGAAACCCCGTCCGATGCCGTGGTGATCAGCCACCAACTGCTGCTGCGCGCCGGGATGATCCGCAAGCTGGCCTCCGGCCTGTACACCTGGCTGCCCATGGGCCTGCGCGTGCTGCGCAAGGCCGAAGCCATCGTGCGCGACGAGATGGTCAAGGCCGGTGCCCATGAAGTGCTGATGCCGGCCATCCAGCCTGCCGAGCTGTGGCAGGAGTCCGGCCGTTGGGAGCAGTACGGCCCCGAGCTGCTGCGCCTGAAGGACCGCCACCAGCGCGATTTCTGCGTCGGCCCGACCCATGAGGAAGTGATCACCGATCTGGCCCGCAACGAGCTGAACAGCTACAAGCAGCTGCCGATCAATTTCTTCCAGATCCAGACCAAGTTCCGCGATGAGATCCGCCCGCGCTTCGGCCTGATGCGCGGCCGCGAGTTCATCATGAAGGACGCCTACTCCTTCCACCTGAGCCAGGAGTCGCTGCAGGAAACCTACGATCGCATGCACGAGGCGTACTGCAACATCTTCACCCGCCTGGGCCTGAACTTCCGTCCCGTGCAGGCCGACACCGGCTCCATCGGCGGCACCGGCTCCCACGAATTCCACGTGCTGGCCGAGTCCGGCGAGGACGCCATCGCCTTCAGCGACAGCTCCGACTACGCCGCCAACATCGAGAAGGCCGAGGCCATTCCGCGCGAGAAGGAGCGTGGCGCCGCCACCGAGGAAATGCGCCTGGTGGATACCCCGGACGCCAAGACCATCGCCGAACTGGTCGAGCGCTACCAGCTGCCGATCGAGAAGACGGTCAAGACCCTGGTGGTGCACGCCGCCGAGGAAGGCAAGCTGATCGCCCTGATCGTGCGCGGCGACCACGAGCTGAACGAGATCAAGGCCGCCAACCACGAGCGCGTCGCCAGCCCGCTGGTGTTCGCCTCCGAAGCCGAGATCCGCGCCGCCATCGGCGCCGGTCCGGGCTCCCTGGGTCCGGTCAACCTGCCGATTCCCTGCATCATCGACCGCTCCGTGGCCCTGATGAGCGACTTCGGCGCCGGCGCCAACATCGACGACAAGCACTACTTCGGCATCAACTGGGAGCGCGACCTGCCGCTGCCGGAAGTGGCCGACCTGCGCAACGTGGTGGAAGGCGACCCGAGCCCGGACGGCAAGGGCACCCTGGTGATCAAGCGCGGCATCGAAGTGGGCCACATCTTCCAGCTGGGTACCAAGTACAGCCAGGCCATGAACCTCAGCGTGCTGGGCGAGAGCGGCAAGCCGGTGACCCTGATCATGGGCTGCTACGGCATCGGCGTGTCCCGCGTGGTGGCCGCGGCCATCGAACAGAACTACGACGAGCGCGGTATTCTCTGGCCGGATGCCCTGGCGCCGTTCCAGATCGCCATCGTGCCGATGAAGTACGAGAACGAGTCCGTGAAGCAGGCCACCGACGCGCTGTACGAACAGCTCACCGCCGCCGGCTTCGAGGTGCTGCTGGACGACCGCGACAGGAAGACCAGCCCCGGCGTGAAGTTTGCCGACATGGAGCTGATCGGCATCCCGCACCGCATCGTGGTCAGCGACCGCGGCCTGGGCGAAGGCACCCTGGAATACAAGGGCCGCCGCGACAGCGAAAGCCAGAACGTGCCGCTGGACGGCATCCTGGAATTCCTCAAGCAGCGCATCGCTGGCTAAGCCCGGGGCCGGCGCAATGCCGGCCTGTCCGTGTCACAGGCGCGCCTCACGGCGCGCCTGGTGGCTCGATAGAACGCGAACCACCCTACACCAGCCCGTCGCGTTCCGGGCCCTATTCGGCGCCCTCAAGCGTACGCCTACACCGAAGCTATCGTAGGGTGGTCAACGTTCACGTTTGCCACCGTCGCGCCGCCTCGGCGCGCCACGACATCCTGTTGGCCCAAT
>Ga0209075_1004539_pt1 | contig 11087 bp, 9 predicted proteins | sample Stecom2011_FD_187523 | JGI IMG/M metagenome (GOLD analysis project Ga0209075, IMG submission 187523) | Agricultural soil microbial communities from Utah to study Nitrogen management - Steer compost 2011 (SPAdes) (version 2) | ecosystem: Environmental > Terrestrial > Soil > Agricultural land...
GGCATGGACCTGTTCGGCATCAGCCTCCTGGGTACCGTGACCGCCCTGGGCGGCGGTACCGCCCGCGACGTGCTGCTGGGTCACTACCCAGTGGGCTGGATCGAGCACCCCGAATACCTGTCCTTCACCATCGGCGCGGCCATCGTCACCGCCTTCATCGCCCGCCAGATGCATCACCTGCGCAAGCTGTTCCTGATCGTCGACGGCCTGGGCCTGGTGGCCTTCACCGTGATCGGCTGCGACGTGGCCATGAGCATGCAGGCGCACCCGTCCATCGTGGTGCTGGCCGGGGTGATCACCGGCATCTTCGGCGGCCTGCTGCGCGACATCCTGTGCACCGAGGTGCCCATGGTGCTGCGCCGCGAGTTGTACGCCACGGTGGCCCTGTTCACCGGCATTCTCTATGTGGTGCAGCTGTGGGCGGGCGTGGATATCCAGATCGCCTCGCTGGTGGCGCTGTTGGCCGGTTTCGTGCTGCGCATGCTGGCCATCCGCTTCGGCTGGCGACTGCCGCAGTACGATTCGGAGAACATTCGCGGGCTCGATTGACCTCCATCACGATCTTCCCCTGCCCGATGATCGTGCCGCCTCGCTACACTCTCGCCATCGGTTGAACAGGGGATCTCGTGTGTTTACCCAACTCGGCATCAAAGGCCGCGTACTGCTGCTGACCCTCCTGCCCACCAGCCTGCTGGCCCTGCTGCTGGGGACCTACTTCACCTCCATGCAGCTGGCCGACCAGCACGCCCAGCTGTTGCAGCGCGGCCAGATGATCGCCGAGCACCTGGCGCCGCTGACCGCGCCGGCGCTGCCCAACGGCGAACCGGCGCTGCTGCAGCGCATCGCCAGCAAGGCCCTGGAACAGCCGGACGTGCGGGCGGTGACCCTGTATGACCAGGACGGCCGCCTGCGCGCCCACGCCGGACCCAACATGCACCCGCAGACACGCCCCGCCGTCCGCGGCGAGCAGCCCCAGCGACTGACCGACCGGGACACCACGCGCTTCGTGCAGCCGATCCTGATCAACCACCTGACCCTGGGCGAGACCCAGGCCAGCACGGGCGACCGGCCGCTGGGCTGGATCGAGGTGGAGATTTCCCACCATGGCACCCTGCTGCGCGGCTACCGCAGCCTGTTCGCCAGCCTGCTGCTGATCTTCGCCTGCCTGGGTGTGGCCGCCCTGCTGGCCCTGCGCATGAGCCGCTCCATCAACAAGCCGCTGTCGATCATCCAGAAGGGCGTCGCGCGCCTGAAGGACGGCGATCTGCAGACCCGCCTGCCGATGCTGGGCAGCCGCGAGATGGACCAGCTGGCCGCCGGCATCAACCGCATGGCCGCCGCCCTGCAGAACGCCCAGGAGGAGCTGCAGCACAGCATCGAGCTGGCCACCGAGGACGTGCGCCAGAACCTGGAGACCATCGAGATCCAGAACATCGAGCTGGACCTGGCGCGCAAGGAGGCCCTGGAGGCCAGCCGCATCAAGTCGGAGTTCCTGGCCAACATGAGCCACGAGATCCGCACCCCGCTCAACGGCATCCTCGGCTTCACCAAGCTGCTGCTGCGCAACGAGGTCACCCCCCGCCAGCGCGACTACCTGCAGACCATCGAGAAATCCGCCAACAACCTGCTGAGCATCATCAACGAGATCCTCGACTTCTCGAAGATCGAGGCCGGCAAGCTGATTCTCGAGAACGTGCCCTTCAACCTGCGCGACCTGCTGCAGGAAACCCTCACCATGCTGGCGCCCGAGGCCCACGAGAAACGCCTGGAGCTGGTCTGCCTGATCTACCGCGACACACCCCTGGCGCTGGTGGGCGACGCCATGCGCCTCAAGCAGGTGGTCACCAACCTGGTGGGCAATGCCATCAAGTTCACCCACGAAGGCACCGTGACCGTGCGCGCCATGCTGGAGGAGGAGGATGACGAGCGTGCGCAGCTGCGCATCAGCGTCACCGATACCGGCATCGGCCTGTCCGAGTCCGACCTGCGCCAGCTGTTCCATGCCTTCAGCCAGGCCGACAATTCGGTCAGCCGCCAGGCCGGCGGTACCGGTCTGGGCCTGGTGATCTCCAAGCGCCTGATCGAGCAGATGGGCGGCGAGATCGGCGTGGAGAGCACACCCGGCGAGGGCTCGGAATTCTGGATCAGCATCAGCCTGCCCAAGACCCACCTGCTGGAGGAAGAGACCTACGAAGAGCTGCGGGGCCTGCGGGTGGCCCTGCTGGATGGCCACGAGCTGGCGCGTCAGGCCCTGCGTCATCAGCTGGAGGACGCCGGCCTGGAAGTGCTCGAGTACGCCAGCAGCGACGAGCTGCTCGACGCGGTGGCCAACTTCCCGGACGGCCGTCCCCTCGATCTGGCGGTGCTCAGCATCAACAGCCGCGTCCTGCCGCCGGAACGCCTGGGGCAATACCTGCACGAACTGGAGGCCCAGGGCTGCAAGACCCTGACGCTCTGCCCGACCACCGAGCAGATGCTCTATCACCAGGAACTGGGCGACGACCACCGCCAGCTGCTCAGCACTCCCGTGTATACCCGCCAGTTGCACGACACCCTGTGCGAGGTGCTGTGCAACCGGCCGGCGCAGCGCAGCGAGCCGTCGCCGGTGCTCGCACCCCAGTCGCGCGCGCCGCGCCTGCTGTGCGTGGACGATAACCCGGCCAACCTGCTGCTGGTGGAGACCCTGCTCAACGATCTGGGCGCGGAGGTCACCGCCGTGGACAGCGGTTTCGCCGCCCTCGAACAGGTGCGCCAACAGCGTTTCGACCTGATCTTCATGGACGTGCAGATGCCCGGCATGGACGGTCTGAAGACCACCGAGGCCATCCGCGCGTGGGAGACGGAGCAGGGACGCGACCAGACCCCCATCGTCGCCCTCACCGCCCACGCCCTGGCCAGCGAGCGACGCGCCCTGCTGCAGGGCGGCATGGACGACTACCTGACCAAGCCGATCAACGAGCATCAGCTCAGTCAGGTGGTGCTCAAGTGGACCGGCCTGAGCCTGCGCGCCGCCCAGGCGGCACGCCTGCTCGAGCCCACCAGCGAACAGGGTGGCGGCCTGCCGGTGCTGGATCACGAGGAAGGGCTGCGTCTGGCCGCCGGCAAGGCCGATCTGGCCGCCGACATGCTGGCCATGCTGCTGGACTCGCTGGACGCCGACCGCCAGGCCATCCTCATCGCCTGGGAACGTCGGGACCGCGAGGCGCTGATCGAGCGGGTCCACCGTCTGCACGGCGCGACCCGCTACTGCGGCGTGCCCCAGCTGCGTGCCGCCTGCCAGCGCTGCGAGACCCTGCTCAAGCAGGATGCCCCGGAAGCCCACGAAGCGCTGCAGGCGCTCGACGAGGCCATCCAGCGCCTGGCCCGCACGGCGGCGATTGCCCAGTAACGACAGCGCACCATCCGGCGCACCAGGCGGTGGCCGTGGCCACGCGTGACAGCGGACCGCAGAGCGGTTGGCATTCTGCCGGCCGCCATCGCGGGAGGCATCGACACACCGCCCGGAAGCCAGCGCCAGGCATCGACTACCCCTGCGATGAACACTCGCGGGGCACCGGACCGGAGGGCGGCCGGCATCCGTTCCGACCGTGTGCGCCGACGCTCCGCCCGGTGACCCGGGCGCTGACGAGCCCACGATGAACGTCTGCTGCGCGCACCGCGACTCCATCGATGCCCGCCACAACCTTCTACCTACCTCCATAAATGAAAAAGGCAGCCCGGAGGCTGCCTTTTCGTTCGATCACGTCAGGAATCAGTGATCAACCGCACCGCTGCGACCGATACCGGTCTGGCTGCGCACGGTCAGGGCGTCGAATGCATCGCGCTCCTTTTGGGCCTCTGCGCTCTTGTCGGTGATCGAGAAGAACCAGATGGCGGCGAAGGCCAGCGGGATGGACAGGATGCCCGGGTTCGGGAACGGCACGATGGCCTCGGCGAAGCCGAACACGTCGACCCACACGGTCTTGCTCAGCAGCACCCACACGGTGGCCACGATCAGGCCGGTGAAGCCGCCGATGGTGGCGCCACGGGTGGTGCAACCGCGCCAGGAGATGGACAGGACCAGCACCGGGAAGTTGGCGCTCGCGGCGATGGCGAAGGCCAGGCCCACCATGAAGGCCACGTTCTGGTTCTCGAAGACGATACCCAGCAGGATGGACAGCACGCCCAGCGCCAGCGTGGAGATCTTGGAAATGCGCATTTCCTTCTCTTCGGTGGCACGACCTTCGGCAATCACGTTGGCGTAGAGGTCATGGGCGATGGCGGCGGCGCCAGCCAGGGCCAGACCGGCCACCACGGCCACGATGGTGGCGAAGGTCACGGCGGCCAGGAAGCCCAGCAGCAGGCTGCCACCCACGGCGTTGGACAGGTGCACGGCGGCCATGTTGGTGCCACCGATCAGGTCCTTGATCATGTTGAAGCTGCCGTCCGGACCCACGTTGAAGAACTCGGGGTGACGAACCAGCAGGGCGATGGCGCCGAAGCCGATGATGAAGGTCAGCACGTAGAAGTAGCCGATGAAGCTGCTCGCCCAGATCACCGACTTGCGCGCTTCCTGGGCGCTGGAAACGGTGAAGAAGCGCATCAGGATGTGCGGCAGACCGGCGGTACCGAAGGCCAGGGCCAGACCCAGGGACAGGGCGTTCAGCGGGTTGCTGGTCACGGCCTCGCCCGGCGACATCAGCTTGTCGGCATAGGGGTGCACGTTCACCGCTTCGGCCAGCATGGCGTCCGGGCTGAAGTTGAACGCAGCCAGTACCAGCACCGCCAGCAGCGTACCGCCGAACAGCATGAGAACCGCCTTGATGATCTGCACCCAGGTGGTGGCGGTCATGCCGCCGAAGAACACATAGATCATCATCAGGGCACCGATGATCACCACCGCGATCTTGTACTCGATGCCGAACAGCAGAACGATCAGTTTGCCGGCACCGACCATCTGGGCGATCAGGTACAGGGCGATGATGGTCAGCGAGGCGCTGGCGGCCAGGATGCGCATCTTCTTCTGGCCGAGACGGAACGCGGTCACGTCGGCGAAGTTGAAGCGGCCCAGGTTACGCAGGCGCTCGGCGACCAGGAACATCACCACCGGCCAGCCGAACAGGAAGCCGATGGCGTAGATCACGCCGTAGTAACCGGAGACATACACCATGCCGGCGATGCCCAGGAAGGAGGCGGCGGAGATGTAGTCACCCGCGATGGCAAGGCCGTTCTGGAAGCCGGAAATGCCGCCACCGGCGGTATAGAAGTCGGAGGTGGTCTGGGTCTTGCGAGCCGCCCACCAGGTGATGACAAAGGTGCCTGCGATGAACAGCAGGAACATCACGATTGCCTCGGTGTTGGCGCCGTGGCCGTCGGCGGCGAATGCCGACTGAGACATCAGCGCCAGCAGCGCTGCGCCGAGCAAACTCTTTTTCATTGAACATCCCTCAGTACAGCATCAAGCAGCGGGTCGAAGACCTTGTTGGAAAACCACACGTACAGCGCAATCATGAGAACCGCGCTGCAGACCACCAGCAGGCCGACCAGCAGGCCGACGCTCATGGTCCAGGTTTCACCCAGAGGCTGGGCAAACACCTCGGGCAGGTAGGCCATGGTCAGGATGAAGCCCGAATAGATGATCAACGTGGCAACGAAGAACATCATGCTTACCCGGGTGCGTCGCCGCACCAGCTCCTGATACTTGGGGTGCTTGAGCACCTGCGAGACTATGTTGTCGTTCACTTGTTGTTCTCCTTGTTACTGAGCATCTCGTCTGCACTTGCAGGGTCTGGAGGCGCAGCGCAGCCCGCACCGGGCACAGGCTGGAAACCTCCAGGAGGCCAAGCGAACATTTCCGATCTGTTCGAATGACACAGGGGACCGGCAACCCCTCCCGATCAACAGCTCCGGGGTCAGGCCATGAACTGTTCAGCGGGAAGCAGTGGCTCGGTGGGGACGCGCAACATCATGCTGCGTGTGAGCTACTCGCCGGCTCCGTCGCGGACGCGGCGCACGTAGAGACTGGCCAGGACAAAGGCCAGGAGACTGAGGCCGAGGGCCACGGGGACACCCCAGGCCACCGGGCTGGTCGGGTCGTCGCCGATGCCGCCACCGAGCAGATCCGGGGCGAAGGCGAAGACCGCGAAGAAGAGCAGATAGAGAAGGACCAGCACCATGGGCAGCACCCAGGAGAAGCGGCCCTGAGCGGATGCCGGGCGCATGGACTGTTCGAGGGTGCCTTTTTTATTCGACATGGTGCAAACCTCCACCAAATACTGCAGGCGGCCACTCTAAGTGCCGCTTCAGGGGTAAAAAAGACGACCATAGTCTTAGGCGATCCACTCCTTAGCCATTGATTCGCTTGAAAAAATCCGACCAGCGGAGGTGGTTTGATATTTGGCGGCGACTATCAATCTCATGATCGCAATTGATTTTTCCATGACGCAAGGCGGCTTATCGTGTGACCACACAACGCCAGCCGAAAGGACCTGCCGCCATGCTCAAGACCGTCACCTTCACCGTCATGCATTTCTGCATCGCCTTTGCGGTGACCTATGCGCTGACCGGCAGCGTGGCAATCGGCGGTCTGGTCGCCGCCATCGAACCGCTGTGCAATTCGGTCGGCTTCTACCTGCACGAGAAGGCCTGGGAGCGTGTCGGCCAGAAGGCGCCCGCGCGGATTCCCGAGCACGCCTGGCTGCACCATCACGCCTGATCCGCCCGACGGGCCGCCGGACTCCTTCTGCAGCGCTACGCTGCAGGAAGATTTCCCGGCGACCCGTCCCATGTCCGAGCGCTTACCGAGAATCGCTGTCCTGGTGGCCTGCGCCCTGGCGCTGGCCGCCTGCTGGGCCTGGCTGGGCCGTGCCCAGGCCCTGCCGGATGTGGCCGTGCAGCGCCTGCAATGCGTGTCCTACAGTCCCTTCACCCGCCACCAATCGCCCTTCGATCGGCCGCTGCGGTTGAGCACGCAGCAGCTGGAGCGCGATCTGGCCCTGCTGGCCAAGCGCTTCTCCTGCATCCGCCTCTATTCCATGCGCGGCCTGCAGGACATTCCCCGACTGGCGCGCCAGCACGGTCTGGAGGTGATTCTCGGTGCCTGGGTCAATGCCGATGCGCAGGACACCGACGAGGAGGTCCGCCTGCTGATCGACGCCGCGCGAGCCAACCCCGATGTGGTCCGCGCGGTGCTGGTCGGCAACGAGGCCCTGCTGCGCCGCGAGGTCACCGCCAGCCGACTGGTGACTCTCATCGAGCAGGTGCGCCGGCAGGTTCCGCAGCCGGTCAGTTATGCGGATGTCTGGGAGTTCTGGCTGCGTCATCCGGAAATCGCCCCGGCGGCGGACTTCATCACCGTGCACCTGCTGCCGTACTGGGAGGACGAACCCCGGGGCATCGACTCGGCGCTGGAAACAGCGGCCCGCGTTCATGAGGCGTTCATGCGCCGCTTTGCCCCCAAGCCGGTGCTGATCGGCGAGACCGGCTGGCCCAGCCAGGGCCGCCAGCGGGAAACCGCCGTGCCCAGCCCGGTGAATCAGGCGCGCTTCATCCGCGGTTTCGTGCAGCGCGCCGAAGCCGAGGGTTGGCGCTACAACCTGATCGAGGCCTTCGACCAGCCCTGGAAGCGCCGCGCCGAAGGCACCGCCGGCGGTTACTGGGGCATCTACGACGCCGACCGCGGCGACAAGGGGGTGTTGAGCGGGCCGGTTTCCAACCTGCCGGACTGGCCGGCCTGGCTGCTGCTTTCCCTGGCGCTGTACGCCTGCGCCCTGCTTCTGGCCGGACGCCGGGCGCCGCTCTGGCTGCCACCCCTGGCCGCGCTGGGCGCCGGCTGCATGGCCCATCAGCTGCAGCAGGTGGATGTGGTGAGCCGCAGTCCGGCGGAGTGGCTGTGGGCCGTGGCGCTGGTGATGCTGAACCTGCTGGTGCTGTTCCATGCCTGCCTGCAGGCCAGACACGCCGGCGCCCTGCGACTGTGGCGCCATGCCGGCCACCTGCTGCTGGCCTGCGGCTTTGCCGGCGCCGTGCTGATGCTCGGCCTGGTGGTGGATGCCCGCTACCGGGGCTTTCCCTGGCCCGCCCTGCTCTTCCCGGCCCTGTTCTTCCTGCTGCGCCCGCAACCGGTCAGCCGACCGGAGGGTCGGCTGCTGGCCGGCCTGCTGGCGCTGGGGGCACCCCTGCTGCTCTGGCAGGAAGGCCTTGCCAACCGGCAGGCCCTGGCCTGGGCCTTCACCTGCCTGCTGCTGAGCGCCGCCCTGTGGCGCGGTCTGCTGCGCGAGCGAGCGATAGCCAACCCGGCGACTGTGGAGACAGGGTAGGATGCGCGCTTTCCTCGTGGTTCCGGAGCCCCGATGACTCCTCGACGCGCCCTTATCGGGCTGCATATCGGCGCCCTCGCCTTCGGTCTCACCGGCGTGTTCGGCAAGCTGGCGCTGGCCGCGCCCCTGGTGATCGTGTTCGGCCGGGCGCTGTTCGCCGTGGTCAGCCTGCTGCCCCTGGCCTGGCGTTATCGCCGACCGCGGCTGCGGCAGCTGCTGTTGCTGGCCGGCGGCGGCCTGCTGCTGGGCGGACACTGGCTGACCTTCTTCCACGCGGTGAAACTGTCCGGCGTGGCGGTGGCCACCCTGGGCTTCGCCAGCTTTCCGGCCTTTACCGTGCTGCTGGAGGGACTGCTGTTCCGCGAGCGCATTCGCGGCATGGAATGGCTGACCCTGCTGCTGGTCAGTGCCGGACTGGTGCTGGTCACTCCCCATTTCCAGCTGGCCAGCACACAGACCACCGGCCTGCTGTGGGCGGTGCTGTCCGGCCTGCTGTTCGCCCTGCTGTCGGTGGCCAATCGGGTCTCGGTACGGGGCATTCACCCCTTCCAGGCGGCGCTCTGGCAGAACCTGACCATCGCCCTGTGCCTGCTGCCGCTGGCCTGGCAGCTACTGCCTCAGGTACGACCCCTGGACTGGCTGTGGCTGGGGCTGCTGGGGGTGTTCTGCACGGCCATCGCCCACAGCCTGTTCGTGGCCAGCCTGAGCGTGCTCAAGGCGCGCAACGCGGCCCTGATCTTCGCCCTGGAACCGGTGTACGGGATTGCCGTGGCCTGGTGGCTGTTCGACGAGCAGCCGACCCTGCGCATGGCCGCCGGCGGGTTGCTGATCCTGCTGGCCATCGCCCTTTCCGCCCGGCAGAAGCATTGAAGGCGCAGGGCGGTCAGCCTGTAAGCACTGGCCGCCGGGCGGAGGCTCGCGGCAAGCCACCGCGGCGACCGACAAAGCCGACCACCTGCCTTACGGCGCCAGCCGCTCGCGCACCCACTCCCCGCCCACACGGCGGTAGTTGAGGCGATCGTGCAGGCGGCTCGGCCGGCCCTGCCAGAATTCGATGCGCTCGGGCACCAGGCGGAAACCACCCCAGTGATCGGGGCAATGGGGCTCCTGGTCGCGGAAACGCTCCTCGGTGGCCCGCACCAGCGCTTCCAGCTCCTCGCGGCCGGAAATCACCCGGCTCTGCGGCGACGCCCAGGCACCGAGACGGCTGCCCAGCGGACGCACCCGGTAATAGGCGTCGGACTCGGCGGCACTGACCCGCTCCACGCTGCCCTCGATGCGCACCTGCCGTTCCAGGGCCGGCCAGAAGAAGGTCATGGCCGCCCAGGGGTTGGCCTGCAGCTGGGCACCCTTGGCGCTGTCGTAGTTAGTGAAGAAGGTGAAGCCCTGATCGTCCAGCCCCTTGAGCAGCAGCACTCGGCAGTGGGGGCGGCCGTCGGCATCGACGGTGGCCAGGGTCATGGCGTTGGGTTCGACCGGCAGGCGCTCGGTTTCGATGGCCTCGGAGAACCACTTGCGAAACAGCGCCAGCGGCTCAGCTGGCGCCTGTTCCTCGGTGAGGCCGTCGCGAACGTATTCGCGACGCATATCGGCAAGGCTGGGGGACATGTTCGGCTCCAGGCGGAAAGCTGCCCCCAGCTTAACCGAGACAGCCGTTACTTGGCTGCAAGCTTGGTGGCGGTGGCGCGATATTCGGCGGCCAGGGCCGGCAGGGCCTTCTGCTGGGTAACCAGGATCTCCACGCGGCGATTCTGACTGCGGCCATCGGCGCTGTCATTGCTGGCCACCGGCTGGACGCCACCCAGACCCAGGGCCTGCAGGCGATCGTGCTTCATGCCGCTGAGGCGGAAGATGGAGGCCACGGCACGGGCGCGGGACTGACTCAGGGTGGCGGCCGCCTCGCTGTTCAGGGTGTTGTCCAGATGGCCGACGATCAGCACGCCGGCGTCGCTGTCGGCGGAAACCTGCTTGGCCACGCCGGTGATGGGCTTGAGGCTGGCGGGCAGCAGCATCTCGGGACGGTCGGCGTTGAAGGTGCTGTCGGCCGGCGCGGTGACCACCAGGGCGCCGTCGCGGCGGCTGACGGTGAAGTTGCTGCCCGCGGTCACGCTGCGCAGGGCGGATTCCTGGCTGTCCAGCCAGGCCTGGGAGACTTCGACACGGCTGGCGCCGCTGTTGCCGGTGGAGCTACAGCCGACCACAGCCATGCACAGCATCAGGGTCGCGGAGTGGATCAGTTTCATATTCATGGACGGAAGCCCTAGCACAAGTTTTTATGTCAGCAGTCTTTTTTGTGACCGCCCGGTTGGCATGCCAGTGGCATTTTGCCGTCACCCTTGGATTAAGCAAGATATTGGCGCCAACTAGCTGACGGACGGTAACTTATTGAAAGACCGCGTAAATCGCTCACCTATATCGCCTCAGTCCAGGCAGGCGGCTACCACCCGGGCCAGCTGCTGCGCGCGCGGATCCATCAGCACGTAGGGCCCCAGAGTATTTGTCACGAAACCGAAGCTAAGTTCCCGCTCCGGATCGGCGCAGCCGACGGAGCCGCCTGCGCCCGGGTGACCGAAGGTCTTCGGCCCCAGGCCATAGGTGGCGTTGGCCACTTCCGGCTGGTCCAGCATGCAGCCCAGGCCGAAGCGCGTGGAAGTGAGCAGGGTGCGGTCCTCGCCCCGGCTGTGCTCGCGGGTCAGCTCGACCAGCAGCTCCGGTTCCAGCAACTGGCCGGACAGCAGGCCGCTGTAGAAGCCGGCCAGGGAGCGGGCGTTGCCATGGCCGTTGGCCGCC
>Ga0209075_1004541_pt1 | contig 11085 bp, 10 predicted proteins | sample Stecom2011_FD_187523 | JGI IMG/M metagenome (GOLD analysis project Ga0209075, IMG submission 187523) | Agricultural soil microbial communities from Utah to study Nitrogen management - Steer compost 2011 (SPAdes) (version 2) | ecosystem: Environmental > Terrestrial > Soil > Agricultural land...
GCGGGGAACACGATTACATTGCAACTCCCAAACCCCCATCCTGCGGTTCATCCCCGCAGGTGCGGGGAACACGCCGCCGCCACGCTGCCCATGCCGGACAGCTTCGGTTCATCCCCGCAGGTGCGGGGAACACGACCAAGGTCTTGGTCACGAAGGCCGCGTAATCCGGTTCATCCCCGCAGGTGCGGGGAACACAGGATCAAGCGGGCCTCGATCCTGAAGGCCGTCGGTTCATCCCCGCAGGTGCGGGGAACACTCTTAGCATAACCGACTGTTTCCTAAGGGAAAAATCGGGAGCTAAAAATCTACCAATTTTCTTTGTTAAAGATCAGGGTTTTCGACTGGGTGAAAAGCGACTAGACGGAGGCCATCAAACTCCACAGGTAAGCGTCTGTTGGCACCCAGGGTTTGGAACTCATAGCCGGATTCGTTGTTACTGGCCCAAGCCATGACAACATTGCCATCCTCATGTCCTTCGCTCAGCTGTTGCCAGATCATTTCTCGAGTACGTCTGGATACATCGCCGATATAAATACCTGCGCGTACTTCCAGCAGCCAGATGGCCATACGTCCGCGCAGACGGGGAGGGACGTTTTCAGTGACTACAACTAGAAAGCTCATTACTGGGCTCTATGACCGGCGTCGCCGATACTGTTCGGGTTGGGGATGGCTGGTGGAACTGATTCCGGCGGGGCTTCGGGTGGTGATATCTCGCCTGCCGCCAGAACTTCTTCGATGGTAGGGATGATTTTTGCGAGAATCTTGCTCGACCGAAATAGGTCTCGACACCCCAGTCGCACTTCTCTTTCAGGGTGTGCGGGTGACTTGGCTGCGACACGGAAAGCCAAGGGTACTACCGTGTCGAACTTGAATAGGTCGGCGATATCGTAGACAAAAGAAAGCGGTTTTCCCGTATGAATAAAACCAACGGCCGGCGCATAACCGGCTGCCAGCACAGCGGCTTCGGTAATACCATACAAGCAGGACGTGGCTGCTGAGAGGCATCGGTTCGGGATATCTGCTGCGTCCCATTTATTGCGGTCGTAATTACGAGAGCGCCATTCGACTCCATACTGCTTGGCTAACAGTTTGTATGTTTCTCGTACTCGTGCCCCTTCGATACCGCGGAGCTGTTCAACACTGCGACGCGCTGGAGCTGGTTCCTGAAAGCGCAGCTCATACATCTTGCGGACTACCTTGAGGCGCAGATCATCATCAAGGGCCAGCTTCGCTTGATATAGGAGGCGGTCAGCCCGTGCGCCGCCCGGCTGCCCGCTGGCATACAATCGCACTCCGGACTCGCCTACCCATACCAGCAGCGTTCCTACTGTAGAGGCCAGATGCACGGCAGCATGGGAGACGCGTGTTCCAGGCTCAAGCATGATGCAGGCAACCGAGCCAACAGGGATGTGGGTGCGTATGCCGGTCTTGTCGATGACGACAAAGGCACCGTCCAGTACGTCGATCTGGCCATACTGGACAAAGATCATGGACACACGGTCTTTCATGGGCAGTGGCTTCAGTGGCGGGAGCAGGGTGCGACTCATGTCAGTTACTCTGAGCGGGCAGTAACGGTGCCGCGGACTCGATCAGTACGCGCATTTGATGAATGGCAAGCCTGTTCAGCCGCTGTAAGCGCTCGGCTTGTGGTAGCCCTTCGGCGATAAAGTGAGCATTCATGGACTCCAGATTGGCCAGGCAGACCAACTGGTGGATATTGGCGTGATCGCGGATATTCCCTTTCAGATCAGGGTTGGCGTCTCGCCATTGCCTAGCGGTTACGCCGAATAGGGCCATGTTCAGCAGATCTGCTTCGCTGGCATAGACCAGGCTGATCTGTTGTGACGTCAAGGTCTCAGGAATCAGGTTTTCCTTGATGGCGTCGGTATGGATCAGGTAGTTAACCTTGGCCAGATTGCGCCGGATATCCCAGCCCAACTGCTGGAACTCCTGCTCCTTGAGACGCTGGAATTCCTTGATCAGATAGAGCTTGAACTCCACCGAAATCCAGCTGGCAAACTCGAAAGCAATGTCCCGTTGGGCGTAGGTGCCGCCATAACGACCTGCTCGGGAGATCAAACCGATGGCTCCTGTCTGCTCGATCCATTGCTTAGTGGTTAGTGTGAAACTGTTCAGGCCAGCTTGTTTCCTAAAGTCATCGAATTCGATGACTTTAAAATCGGGATTGTTAAGCTGTTCCCAGATACCTAGAAACTCGATGGTGTTACGGTTGCGTAACCAGTTGCCGATAATCACACCTGTCCGGTCACTATCCTTGTAGCGAGCAATATCCGTAATGCAGATGTACTCCATGCCATCCTTGGTGTAGGTGGCAATGTCCTGTTCCAGTACCTGCAGTTTGGCTTTCATGGCTATCTCTCGACTTTGCTCAGGATACGCGGGCTACGCTAAGTAGGCCGCACCCGAGCGCCTTGCCGGGGCCGATACCATTACACAGCGCAGAGGCCAGGGCCCCGGTATCAACGGGTTGCAGTACGCCTTCGTAGCAGACTTGCTGCAGTAGAATATCCTTGCCATTGGCTCTACTTCGCAGAATATCGCTGCCCGTAATCAGCACCGTGTCCACTTTGAATCCCAGTCTGTGCCCTTGGCGGTCAAGCCAGCCAAGTTGTGAGTCCTCTGTCACCAGTCCATAGCGCTTGCCTTTGCGGGTAACTGTTGGATTGGCGTGCAGGCGGAAACGATAGCGAGCATTTTCCTGTAGCAGGGATTCCACAGTCACCTGCTTTACTGCCGGTGGCTCTTTCACATAACTGGGCAAACGCTCTATAACAGCCCAGTCGGGTTGCATGCTTGATTGCACCAGCAATGTAGGTGCAGCCCATGTGCTTACCGGTTCCAAACGCCACAAAAATCGGGGCGGGATCTGGGCCTCATCCTGGACAAATGCCCGAACCAGTGTCCGATGCATTTCGTAGGGGTCGGCCAGGTCGCGTCTTACCTGGGCGCTGCGTAGATCAAGCTGTAGGCGGCTCAGATGCATACCAGTCCTCCCTTTCCAACTAAATCATCCATAAGGATGCTTTTGACAAATCGCGGCCCAAAAAGCCTCTGGGTGAAGGGAGCTACTGGCTGATCCAGCCGTATTGTGCCTTCATTGGCATGCTCAAGCAGAATGCGCTGCTTGGCTGACCGTTCAAAGCCTGGCAGCTCGTAAGTTCCTAATACCGTCTCCAGTTCCTGATCCTTCAGGCCATCCTCCAGGTAGACAGGCAGCGACGGCACGAAACTCTTACGTCCTAGAGAAAGCGGCCAGACTGGTTGTTTCAACGCCTTATGAACTTGGTGTAGTAGTTCGTGCTCGCCTTCCAGTCCTACAAGAAATACGGCATCGGACAGGTAGAAGCGGGGGCTGACAACGGTACGCTCTCGATCAACCTTGCCCGCAGCATTTACCAGACCGGTTGCGGTCTGGTAATCACGCATTGGAACGCCTTCGCGCTCGACTCGCACGCCCATGCGTAGCGCTGCCAGATCATCCACAGGCGCCGCACGATCCCTCCCCAGTGCTGCGCAGATCAAGCCCAGCACGCCGGATTTGGATGGTTCCAGTTGTGTGTCACGTTCGTCAAAGCGGCTGGTAGTACCCCAGGACTGCATTGGGCCGTGAAGCCGGAGAAGCAGGGTTGCCATGACCTACTCCTTCAGTTGCGCAGCTATAAGAGCTTTCGCCTTCTGCGCAAGCTCACTCAGGTTGGTGGTGCTTGCGCCCTTTTCCCAGAGTGCAGTCAGATCGAGATAGATCCATTGGTCATCGTCGGAGCCGTATACGCTGGCGAGCTGCTCCTCGTAGGCAGCGAGTGCTTTTACTGACTGCTCCGACAGGCTTGTATCCATGGTTGCTCTGACAGGCTTCTCGAACGCGTTAGCCAGGCTCAGGGGTGTTGTGCGGCGTAGGCAGATACCGATGAATTGTGGAGGGTTGTGTGCGGCAAAGCTGTTCTGTTTGCCACTGGGAATGGCTCTGGCCATGGCGAGAGTAAAGGCTTCGATGGCGGACAAGGCGAGCTCACGATCCTGCTGCAGGTTGCCGAGCAGTTTGTTTGCATCAAGTACGGCGTAGCGATAGAAGGTAGCGGAGTTGAACTCCACTTGTCCGATCATACCGGCTCCTGTTTCATCTTCGTCACCTTTATCATCCACAGCAGTGAAGTAGTCGAATTCGCGCTCCGCTCGGTGCGTGCTTATGGCGTGTGCAACCTGGCAAGCTGCATCCTGGTTGGCTTTAGGGAGGTCGGCCAGCATCCGGCCAAAGAGTGCGACATCCACTGCTTTGCCACCGTTCAGGATCTCTTTGGCTTTATCGGTGACCTCCTTGGGTAGTGCCGCTTTGGCTTCTTTTTTTCCTTTTGCCTCACCTGCGACCAGTGAATCCCAGTATTGCTCTACCAGCTCTGCAAAGGCTGCAATCTCCTGCTCGCCGAGGAATAGCAGGTATTGGGTTTTGCCGTTCTCCTCCAGCTTCAAGCCTGCAGCTGCCAGGGCGATCTCAATCTTGGTGGCGACCTCTTCGTCTGTCCCCTTGCCAGACAAGCGATCTGCCAGAAGAGATTGCAGCTTCTTGGTACGAACCCCCAGGTTTTCCGGCAACAGTTGCAGGTTAGCGAAGTCCTGTCGCACTGAGCGTTTCCAGCTCTGGCTGCTTATGCGGGCGCGACGGTGTCCGCCGAAAATTGCATCCTTCGGTGATCCGGTGTCGTCACGGTTCAGGTTGGAGGGGGCGAAGTTCTGGATCAGGTGATACTCAAGAAAGAGGCTCATGGTGATTTCCTTATTCAATTGGACAGGTTCAGGATTCAGTTGACGTATCAATGACGCGATAGAAGTCGCGCGCCCAACGTTGGCGTAGGCGGTCGAGCCGATCCGGATCGGCCCAGGGGTTCATCCACAGCGCCAAGTCATCCAGTAGCGTTGCGTGGTTCATGGGTATCTCGTCGGCAGCCAATAGACTGACAGCCTGGCGCAGATAGTCGTGAATGTTCTCCGCATCAGCAGCCAGCAGGGCGACAAAGCGCTTCTCCAGGCTCTCACTTTTTCTGTGGCGAAAAAGCTCTGCGAATGCGCTGGCAAATCCTTGCGTGCCGGTTCTGGGATGGCGAGCAAACAGGCCCGCCACTGCATATAGCGCCAGGCGTCGCGCATCGCGTTCGTGCGCCTCCTTGCTGACAAAACGCTCGACATAAGGAAAAGCAGGTGAATAGGTTCCGGGGTCGAATGCCAGACTGTGCCGCAACTTGGCTAAAGCCTCCCTGTCCAGACGCTGCAGGTGGGAAAGAAAGCGTTGAGCGTGCTCACTCGCTGGGTGTTTGCTCATCTCACGTCTCCGTCTCGATCAGTTCTTTTTCTCTGGGAACCTGCTTGTTCAGCAGCGCGTGCAAGCGACCTTCATATCTGGCCATGGCGCGTAAGGCTTGGGCAGAGCGCCCCATGACCTTGTTGAGCTCCAGCCAGGCTTGCTGAGCGCTGGAGCGAAGAGCAGTGTTCCAGTAGTTGTTGGCCAGGCCGAAGTCGCCGCCTGCAATCAGCTCCATGAGAGGTGAAAGCTTGCGCTCAGCGGCTGCGAAGTAACTTGTTCCCAACGGCCCGGCATCCACGATCGAGCGGGCACGAGTACGAGTATCCTTGCTGGATGAGTCGGGTAGCGTATCGGCCAACATGCTGGTGGCCAGGATGCGCAGATCGGTAAAAAGTGACTCGGATCTTTCGATCTGTAGCGCAAGGAACTGCGCTTTGTCTGGCTCGGTAATCAAGGAGCAGGGCAGAGCTATCTGCTCCGCGCGCCAGCGTAGCAATTTGGCTTGATCACTGCAGAGACCAGCAACGAGGACGGGCTGGTATACATCATCAAAGCTGATGGCAGCATGCAGGTTGATGGCGCTATCGAGCACGGCAGCGGCCTGACCTCGGCCAGTCGGCACTAATACGGGTAGATCGCGCCATAGGGCTCGGCCCTCATTGAACGTCAACCGTATCAGTTTATCCTTGCTGGCACGGTAGCTGGCCATTGGATCAGGCGCATTTGTGTCCTCTTCCAGAGCAAGACCGGCGGCAAAGTGCAGCCAGCGTATATGGTCGTCCTCTTCCTTGATGAACAGCACTGCTCTGCTCAGGCGGGTGTAGCGATCATTAGGGCCTGTCGCGAGGGTGGGGGAGTCTCGCAACGGTTTTATGGTTGGCGGGCTCTGTTCCCAAGCAGGCAAGTCGTCAGCAGCAGCGGGAGCGGCATGCAAGGCGAGAATCAGGGTCTGACACAAGGTGTTGCCCACGGGTAAGGCTGCTGCACTGTTAGCTAATGCTCCGGCCTTGTCCGAAGCGCGCAGAACCTTTACCAAGCCCCCGGGAGTAAACTGAAGGAAACCCAGTAAAGCTCTGATTGCTTCCGCGGAGCGGATAGTTGTCGGAGCAGTGTCCGTAGCATGGTCGAACATGACGGGTGTGTTGCCGCTGGCGGCTGCCAGCGAAATCTGTGTCCAGGGTTTTTTCTTGTCTCTGGTTTCCGGTGATTCTGCCAGTGCCGCCACCTGCATGAACGGATGCTCCTGATGAAATAGCCAGAAGCGCTCGCGCCAGTGTTCCAGGTAATGCTGAATCACATCCAGTGGCAGACCATTGTGGTACCACTGAGCTCGATCTGTATCCGTCCATCTAGTCAGCCCTTGCGTGAGTGCCCGGTGCGTTATCGCGAGCAACAGCCGGTACTGGGCCACAAGGCTGGGGGGCGCCGTCTCCGCCAGCGAGGTAATGTCGTTGCTGCGGGCGAAGACCTCCAGTAACCCCATGTTTTGAACCTGCCCATCTTGCAGGCGTACTGGCAGCCAGGGCTCGTCCAGCAGGTTGAAGCTTGGTGTCATACAACTCTCCCTGTCTTGGTGTTCAAGCCTGATCCTGGGTCTCATATACAAGACCCAAGGATCCGTCCAGACGTATTAGTAGTTTGCCGATACGGCAACACCCATCTTGTAATGGTAATGCGTAGGTATTCTGCAGAAGTGCAGGCTCAAATGATGAGCCTTTGCCTGCGTCTGCGGTGAAATATTTGACTATGGCGGTGCGGGATACACGGATTTGTCGGGCATAGAGCCTTCTAGCTGTTTCGGAGTCGGGCTCGCCGGGTGGGAAAGGCGTCTCTCCCGGGTAGATACGCCAGCCGTCATCGCCAACTTCTACGGGTATCAAGGTGATGGACTCACTCCCCAGGCGGGTGACGTTTTGCAGACCAACCCCGTCATCACCCTCGTCATTACCACGCGGTTTGCCCTGGTAAGCGTCTTGTAGTTCGCTGTTTTCATTTATGACAATGTTCTGGGCTCGCTGGCGGTGGTTGTTTATCTGGGCCAGATACTCGCCGTAGAACCCGGTCTCTATACAGTCGCGAGCGGCGCTTTCCAGGTCGCTGGGTAGTTCGCCATCATCGTAAACGCTTTGCACCAGGCGATCTATGTCCCCTGGCAGTTGCAATCCCTGTTCGTTGTTCAGCTCTTTGCCAAGCAAGGCCCAGGTGCGCCCGAGGATGTAGGCGTCATAAACGTAACCCCAAGCGGTTTCCTTGAGATCGGGTAGACGCTCCTGTTGCAGTCCTGCTACCCATAGTTTGGCGTCCGTGTGCTGTTTCGGTCTTGGCCTGTCGTGGCGGTGCAGGCGGCCGGCGCGTTGCAAGAGCAGATCCACGGGTGCCAGGTCGCTGAGCATGAAGTCGAAGTCCATATCCAGTGATTGTTCGGCTACTTGAGTGGCGATCAGTATTGCTTTGTGCGGGCGTTCTCCGGATGGGCCAAATAGCTGCAGGACTTTTTGCTCCTGCTCGGCGCGCTCGTTTGCGGGAAAGCGGGCGTGCATCAGGAGTATCGGAATGCTCTCTCCTCCCGAGTTCAGGCGGTTTTGTAAATCGAGATACAGGTTCTGCGCACGCTCCACCGTATTCACAATGATGGCACCACAGCCCCCTTCCGCAACCAGCTCAATGGCCCTGCCTGCCAGCTCATCGAGGCTCTCACCCAGTGCCAGAAGATGAATCGGCGAAAGAGCGCGTGCGGGGAAGTGAGTTCCTCGTATGCCGGCACGGTCAGCCAGCATCACCCGTGGATATGCCATTTCGGGAATGGTGCTCTGTTGTACCCCCCAGGCGGCGAGAAGTGCGTTGCGGCGGGCGGTTGGCAACGTGGCGCTCATCAGTACTACAGAGCTGCCGAGTGCCTTGAGCCATCTCAACAGCGTGACAATCAGACCGGAAGTGTAGGTATCGTAGGCATGCACCTCATCCAGAACGACTACCCTGTTGCTCAACCCCCACAGGCGTACAAAATGATGTTTGACATTGATGACCGACAACAGCGCCTGATCTACGGTGCCCACCCCGTAATGGGACAGCAAGGGTCGGCGTCGCTGAGCGAACCAAGTAGAAGCGGCAAGACTATCCTGTTCTGAATCGTTGATACCCCGCAGACGCTGCACTTCTTCATTCATTACTGCACCGCCGTGTACGAGCTGGATATCAAGCCGCCCTTCACGGAAGCTGTCGAGGAATGTCAGGACGCGCTTGAACATGGCGTTGCCGGTTGCCTGGGTAGGCAAGGCGACATAAAGGCCGCGATGTTGGTTGGTTGCTTGTAGACGAAGATGAGCGAGCAACGCCAGCTCGGTCTTGCCTTCTCCCATCGGGGCTTCCACCAACAGGAGTGCAGGGCCATCGGCAGTTTCCAGCAAGGCATCACCCGTCACCTGCAGGGGACGCATGGATAGCCCCGTGCGTCCGGTAATGCGCTCCAGCAAGTCGCTGGGTGCCAGTTGCTCATGCAGGAGTGGGGCTGCCTTGTGCCAGCCAATTTGATCCAGGGCCTGGGTGGCCCTCTGCCTGGCATCATCATGGTAATGCCGTAGGTCGTCATGCCGTTCTCCGAGGGTAAACCATTCGGGGTTGGACGCTATCCAGTCGGCAGCGCTGGTCAGACCCGCAAGCCAATTGATAGCGGGCAAGCTCATCGCGGATGATGCGGGGGAAGTCTGATAGGCGGGCTCCTGCATCAGGAGTTGCCAGTAAGTTGTCAGGATTTCCTGGCGAGCGCGACGCCACTCAGGAGGTTCGCCCAAGGGTTTTCCGGCATTCACCTCTGTACTCGAAAAGTGAAAACCGTGATGCGCACTGACAGCCTGCACGGCTTGGGCGACCCAGCTCAGACTCCCGCTCATGAGTTGTTGCAAGGGGGCGCGCAGCAAGTTGGCTGTGGCCAGATCATGCCGATTGTGGGTGCAGGCGTGCTCCGGGAATGCCAGTCCAGCCTCCATGCCCAGGCGTTGCCCAACTTCCCACTTTGCCTGAAAACCTGGAATGCCTTTACCGAAGTCATGAAGCCCGACCAAGGCGCCAATCCAGCGTGGCACCTGCGCTGCTGGGATGCCGAATTGCTGCGCAGCCCACTCGCGCGTGGCAGGAGTTTCACGCTCAAGCAGGGTTTCCGCGACAGCGGCGACATCCAGAAGGTGCGCGAGCAGTCCATGTCCTGTCGGTTCCCCGCTTTTTGCCCATAGGATGCGTGCGCTCGGGCTCATTTCCGAGAATTTCATACTCACTGCCCTGTGGTGACTGAACTGACACTATTGTTCGATCTCTGGCTCATCTGTTGAGCTACTGATCCATAGTTTGTGAGCGCTCCTTCCAAGCTGCGGATAACCGAGGACGTCAGCTCCGGAGGTCCAAGGACAGTTACATCCGCGCCATAACGTAGAATGTCCATGATGAGTTCACGGCTGTCGCTGTATGGCAACCAGAGCTCTACAGAGCCATCCGGGTTCACGCGTTGACGTTGAGATGGATGCCATTCTGCCCCTTTCACGCGCATGGCAGCGGTGCCGGTAAAGTGTAGATGGGCAGTGTGTGGAGCAGCTCCTGCGAAAATGCCATAGCCTGCTTCAACGGCCGTGTTCAACTCATTTGCTGGAAGATGGTGCGCTTCATCCTGCAGGCGGTCAGCCTGGCTGATGCCTGCCAGCCAGAAAGTACGCAGTGCAGCACGGTTATGACAGTAAGCATCCAGGTACCAGTGGTCGCGGTAGTACACCAGACGCTGGGGCGATATTTTCCGTACCGTCCGGTTGCCGTGAATGTCCCGGTAGTGGATGCGCAAGCGCTGGTGGTCAAATACTGCTCGTGCAACTGTCTGGAAGAGGTCAGGGTTAAGCTGCTGGTGAGCCAGCGGCACAATGCGCACTCGATCGGACAGAATGGGTAACGATTGGCCACCAGCCGTCAGTAATTTATCAACGCGCTCGGCCAGGATCTGAAAGTGTTCAGTCAGTACACCAGGCTGGCTTCGCTCAAGCAGCTGGCGCATAACGAGTAGTGCATAGAGCTCGTTCTGAGTGAACCACACCCCTGGGATGTTTACTCTGTCCTCGGCGTCATAGTAATAACCTTTTTGCTGTCGACTGTAATGGATTGGCAAGTCGTAGACGGTTCGCAACGTTTGCAACAGGCGCTTGAATGTAGCGCGAGAGCACTCAAGGGTATCGAGGATTCGATCCAGAGGGACTGGCCGCCGGCTGTTGCGTAGCAGGCTGTCCAGTGTGAAGAGACGATGCAGATTTTCCATTCTTCTTACCTGCTTGTATGAGAAGGGTTGATCGGCAGCGCATTTCTTTGTCGCGTTACAAAGGGTTGCCAGATCATTGCCCTCTACATCCTTGTGGGCCCGAAAATCACATGCCATTGCATCATCTATTACTGAGAAAGGCTACCTGTGCAGGGTTGACGCCGCCTCCAGACAACAGAGATTCCTCCCCCGCCGTGCCTATGGGTTATGCTCTGGCAGACCAATCCTCTCACCGGAGAACGCCATGCCCCGCCTCGTTACCGTCGCCGCTACCCAGATGAGTTGCAGCTGGGACCGCCAGGCCAATATCGCCAAAGCCGAACAGCTGGTACGTCAGGCCGCTGCGAAGGGAGCGCAGATCATTCTGATTCAGGAACTGTTCGAGACGCCGTATTTCTGCCAGAAGCCCAATCCTGAATATCTGCAAATGGCGACGCCTACGGATGAGAACCCGGCCATCAAGCATTTCCAGGCAATT
>Ga0209075_1004542_pt1 | contig 11082 bp, 16 predicted proteins | sample Stecom2011_FD_187523 | JGI IMG/M metagenome (GOLD analysis project Ga0209075, IMG submission 187523) | Agricultural soil microbial communities from Utah to study Nitrogen management - Steer compost 2011 (SPAdes) (version 2) | ecosystem: Environmental > Terrestrial > Soil > Agricultural land...
TGATTGCCCTGTTCTGTGCTGTATCCTTAATGGCATTGAATCCAGAGTCAAAGGCGGGCATCAATGACTTCCTATCAAACCCACTGGTGCTGTAGATGAGCGTATTTTACGCAATCCGAAACTTCTTTCGGGGGCCGGGCGCACCTGCAAGGGATGAGGGCGTGCAGTCGGGCCAGCCTGCCGTCTACGGAACCGCCCCCGCCGCCGAAGTCACCTTTGATACTGCCATGCAGATCAGCGCCGTTTGGGCGGCTGTAAGGCTGATTGCTGAAACCATCGGCTCCATGCCGTTCAACCTGTACCGGGTGGAGAACGGCGACCGAATCCCAGCTGAAGACCTTGACCTGCATCGGGTGCTGACCAAGCGCCCGAACCAGTACCAGACGACCGTGGAGTTCTGGGAATCCATGGCCCTGAACCTGGCGATCAGCGGCAATGCGTATGCCATCATCCAGCGGTCAGGCAGTCGTATCATCGGCTTGATGCCGGTGAGTTCGTCGCAAGTGGAGACTGAACTGCTGCGTGACGGCGCGGTGGTCCACAAGTATTACCAAGGCGCGGACGTTAAAGTGTACACAGACCGCACCATGTGGCACGTCAAGCTGTTCGGTAACGGCATTGTGGGGCTGTCTCCCCTCTCCTACGCCCGCAACAGTATCGGCATTGCCATCGCAGCTGACAACCGCGTTGGCGCGGTCTACAGCAACGGCGCAAAGCCCTCCGGCATCCTTACCATTGACAAGACACTTACCAGCGACCAGCGGAATCAGATCAAGGCCAATTTCAGCGGAATGGAGTCTGGCAACGAAGATCGGTTGTTTGTGCTGGAAGCCGGGATGCAGTACCACCAGATCAGCATGACGCCGCAGGATATTGAGCTGTTGAATTCCCGGCGGTTTCAGATCGAGGACATTGGCCGATTCTTTGGCGTGCCGTCGATCCTGCTAAACCAGACGTTCGGGCAGTCGAGCCTTGGCTCCAACGTCTACGAGATTGTGTCCGGCTTTTACAAGCTGAACCTGCGCCCGTATCTTGAGAAGTTCGAGGCCAGCATTCTCCGCTGGTTGATCGACCCCAACGACCGCACCACCTATGAAGCGCGGTTTGACTTTGACGCCCTGTTGCGTGCAGACTCAAAGACACGAACGCAGGGTTATCGGGAAGCGATCAACTCCGGCCAGATGACGCCCAACGAGGCCCGCCAGCTTGAAGGCCGGCCCGCCCTTGAGGGTGGCGATCAGCTATTGATTCAGGGCGCGATGATTCCGATTTTACAGGCCGGGGAAAGCCGGCAGTCTGCACCCGCATTGCCCGAAGAGGGAGAGAGCGATGGAGCATAAGAATCTACAGATTGAGGCGGTCAACCTAAAGTTTGCCGAAGAAGGCCGCAAGTTCAGCGGCTATGCGTCTGTGTTCGGCGGCGTTGACAGTTACGGCGATACCATCATGCCCGGCGCGTACAAACAGACCATCGGCAACCGTGAGCGCCCGATTCAGATGCGCTTCAACCATCTTCCCGGCGTGATCGGCAAGTGGACGCGAATTGAGGAAGACGAGAAAGGCCTGATTGTGGAGGGCGAACTGACGCCCGGCCACAGCAAAGCCGAAGACGCCTATGCCCTACTGAAGCACGGCGCAATCAGCGGCCTGTCCATTGGCTACCGGCCTGTGAAGGCGGTCGAGAATCAACACGGCGGCGTCGATCTGCACGAGATCGACCTGGTAGAGATCAGCGTGGTTGAGTCTCCGGCGGATATGGCGGCGCAGATTAGCGATGTGAAGTCTGCCATTGAGCAGGCTGAGACCCGAAAAGAATTTGAAGAGCTGCTGCGTAATGCAGGCGGCTTTTCAAGGGCTGATGCGAAGGCGCTGGTATCTCGCATCAAGTCCCTCGGCCATCGAAATGATGGAGATCCCGACAACGACTCTGCCGACATGGCGAGCATTTTCCAGCAACTTAAACTCTAATCAAGAGGAAGACTCCCATGTCTGACGAAATGAAAAAGCAAGTCGAAGAGGGCTTTAACTCCCTCAAATCCCAACTGGACGCCAAGCTGGCCGAGCATACTGCCGAAGTTGAAAAGTATGGCAAGGCTTCAACTGAGCTGACCGGAACCGTAGATGAGCTGTCTGCCAAGCTGAAAGAGATGCAGGACGAAGTGGCCGACGTGGCCCAGCGTCAGCAAGGTCTCCAGCCGCAGTACGAGCGTGCCAAGTCTGCCGGGGAGCAGTTCATCACTTCCGACGCCTTCAAATCCCTGGTAAGCCGGGACAAGGAGCGCGTGCGCTTTGAAGTGAAGAACACTGCTATCACCAGCGACCTGTCCGCCCTGTTCGCTGACGGCACCACCACCTTCCCGATGCAGCGCCCCGGCGTGATTCCGGGCGATTTCGCCCCTATCACCATCCGTCAGCGCATCCCGACCATTGCGGTCAGCACCAACGCGGTGAACGCGCTGCGTGAAGCATCGTTCACGAACAATGCTGCTGAGGTGGCTCAGGGCGCACTGAAACCTGAATCCGAAGCTGAGTTCGAGCAGTACAACGTGCCTATCCAGACCGTAGCGCACTGGATTAAGGTATCCAACCAGCTCCTGGCCGACGCCCCGGCGATCGCCAGCTACATTGACACCCGACTGCGTGACGGCCTCGCCCAACGCATCGAGCGTCAACTGCTGCTGGGCGACGGCAACACCCCGAACCTGTCCGGCCTGACCGACGCGGGCAACTTCACCGCCTATACCGCCACCTCTGGCGACAACCTGGCGGATGCCATCAACCGCGCCAAGTACGCCTTGTGGGCTACCGGCAACGCGCCTGACACCGTGATCGTCAACCCGGCAGACTGGTCTGCCATGGAACTGGCGCGCGAGTCTAGCGGCGGAGCATACCTGTACGGAACTCCGGGCACCAATGCCGGAACCACTCCGTTCGGTGTGGCGGTTGTAATGTCCAACCACATGACCCAGGGTAGCTTCCTGATCGGTAACTTGGCTGGCTCCGCCACCATTTACCAGCGTGAGGGAGCGACTGTGGAAATGGGCTTCGTGAACGATGACTTTACGAGGAATCTTGTAACGATCCTTTGCGAAGAGCGTCTGGCACTCGCGGTTGATCGTCCGTCCGGCATCTTGTACGGCGATATCACTGCAAGCTAATCCAGAGTATCGGATGAGAAGAGCCCGCCCCGTGCGGGCTTTTCTTTGTGTGCTACAATAATCCGGAGCAACAGGAGGCCACATGAAAACCTACATCGCCAAAAAGCCATTTAGCCATGACCAGCTTGGCCGAATCGAGAAAGATCAGAAGTTTGAAGCCACGGACGCCCAGATATCCCCGGTGAAGCGTTTTGTTGAAGAGTACGAGACCAAGGTACACCCCTCGGAGCCGGTGGCAAACAAACAACAGTCTGCATCGCCAGCGGCCCCAGTCTCACAGCCGCAGACTGCGAAGCGGTCAGGGCGTGGAAAGCGCAAGACCCGGACAGACGGCGAGTAATCGTCACGAACAATACGTTCATGCTGTGCCCTTGGGCAGATGCCTTGTACGCCATGGACAGGAAGTGGTGGACGGTGATGCGCTCCGAGGTTCAGAGCTTTAGAGGGCAGAAGTACAGCAGCGTTGGCAACATTCCCGGCGTCAAGATGACGCCAGCGGATCCGAAAGGCTTTAACTCTGGGGCAGGCGCTATCTTGCTGGCTAAATCTCTGGGGGCAGAACACGTGATCCTGCTGGGATACGACTGTAAAGAGGGCGCTGGCGGGCTGCGACACTGGCACGGAAAGCACCGGGACGGCTTAAAAGATGCTGAAAGCCTGCCTAAGTTTGTCAGCCAGTTTGAGCGCATGGCGCGGAATGTATCGCGCCTCGACATAATCAACTGCACCAGAGATACGGCGCTGCACGTATGGCCGCGCGGCAATCTTGAGGATCATCTGTATGGTTAAGACAGTATGCGTGCTTCGATCCGGTGGGGACTACGGGCCGGAGCATGTGCAATGGCTGGCACGGCAGGTTCCCGGCATTACCTGCATGTCAGATACGCCCGTTGAAGGTGTGGAAACGATACCGCTGGCGCACGACTGGCCGGGCTGGTGGTCGAAATTGGAGCTATTCAGGCCGGATATTGAGGGCGATTTGCTGTTTTTTGACCTCGACACGGTGGTTTTTTGCGATCCGTCCGATCTGATTCAGGCGGCAAACGGCAAGACCACCATGCTGTCAGACTTCCTGTTTCCTCAGCATCCAGCATCCGGCCTGATGTATATCGCCCAAAAAGACAAAGCTAAGGTCTGGGATGCGTGGAGCAAAGACCCACAAGGTCATATGAAGCACCCAGAAGGGCGCGGCACCAAAGGCGATCAGGGGTTTCTGGGGCGCATCCTGCCGGACGTGCAGCGCTGGCAAGACATGACCGGCGGCATATACGGTTATAACTCCAGCGTGAAGCGTACTGGCCTGCCGGAAGGCGCGAAGATGGTATGCTTTTTCGGAAACCCCCGACCGTGGCAAGCTGGCAAGGATTGGGTGCCGCCGTTATACTGATCAAGAGGTGATCTATGATCCTGACACTTGAAGAAATGAAAACGCACCTACGGTTGCCGCTTGATCCGGATAGCGAGATTGACCCGCAACTGGAAGACATCGAGGCAGCGGCAGTAGACTATGCCAGCATGTATCTGAACCGCGATATTCCGTGGGACAGCAACGGCGTTCCAGCATCCATTAAGCAGGCGCTACTGCTGCTCGTGGGCGATATGTTCGAGAACCGGGAAGGCCAGAACACCCAGGCGCAATACCACCAGAACCCAGCCGTTGAACGGCTGCTGCACTTTTACCGCGTGGAGATCGGCATCTAATGCAATCCGGCAAACTGAGGCACCGCCTGAGCCTTCAGGAGCAGGGCCAGACACAAGACCCGAACACCGGCCAGCTAGTCGTCGAATGGCAGGAGGTTGCCAAGCTGTGGGCATCTGTGGAGCCTCTGAGCGCTCGCGAGTTTATCGCCGCAAAAACGCACCAGTCTCAGATCAGTGCCAGGATTGTGATCAGGGCGCAAGACGGCATCAACGCCAGCCAGCGCCTTGTCGATACCCGAACCGGGGCGGTCTACAACATTGAAGGCGTGTTGCGTGACCCGAAGAGCGGGCGCCACTGGATGACGCTGCCGGTCAGCGAGGGCGTGAATGATGGCAACTGACGGCATCAACTATACGATGGAAGGCTTGCCAGAACTGCTTGGCAAGCTGGACACCGTGACCGACGACATGAAGTTCCGGGGAGGACGTTTTGCTTTGCGTCGCGCTGCTCAGGTTATCAGAGACCAAGCAAAACAGAACGCCAGCAAGATTGACGACCCACGCTCTGCGGCGGATATTGAGGCTAACATTGTTGAGCGGTGGAATGGCAGGCTGTTCAGGCGAACCGGAGCGCTCGGATTTCGCATAGGGATCCGTGGTGGCGCGGGAGGTAACAGGCCCGCCAGTGCTTTTGCTGGTCTGCCTGGTGGTGATACCCGCCACTGGAGACAGCAAGAGTTCGGCAACTCCAATCATGCGGCCCAGCCCTTCATGCGCCCGGCGGTGGATCAGGCAGGACAGCAAGCGGTTGATACGTTTATTAACGAGTACGGCAAGGCTTTGGACAGGGCTTTGCGCCGTGCGCGTAAGAGGGCAGGAAATTGAACATCCCCCTATTCCCCCTGGTATCCACCAACGCAGCCGTACAAGCCGCCCTCGGCACCAGCCCTGTGCGATTCTACCCGTTCGACTTCGCCCCGCAACCGGGAACGCCAGCTTATGCCGTGCCCTATGCCGTATGGCAAGTCGTGACCGGCCTGCCGGAGAACTACCTTAACTGCCCGCCAGATATTGATTCCTATAGCCTACAAATTGACGTGTATGGCGGCAGCGTGGATGAAGTGAAGTCCGCCGTGAAGGCGCTTCGGGATGCCCTTGAACCGCACGGCTACATCACCCGATGGGGCAATGAGGAGCGCGAGAAAGAGACCGGGCTGTATCGGTATGGGTTTGATTTTGATTTTTGGGTTAAGAGGTGACAAAAATGGAAGAGCTTGCATATGGATTTGTTGTGGCCTTTATCGCAACATCAATAGAGCCAAGAGGAATAAGAAAAGCCAGATGGTGGGCCGCTATGATTACTGTAAGTGCATTGTCGGCCATGTTGCGCAATGGCTTTTGATTTTTGGGTGAAGCGGTAGTAAGCTGGTTTTGCGAACGTCGGGATGACGTGCGCTCCGTTGTTGTTAAGCCCCGCCTTGTTGCGGGGCTTTCTTTTGCACCCCGCCCCGTATCGGTTATACTGTAGACGCTAGCAATAACACGTCGAGATGACGTTATTTCCGTTACGGAGGAATAACCTGTGAGTGTACTCAGTCAAGGCACCAACATATATTTCATCGACCCCACCGCCGATGGCGGGCCAGAGGTCGTACAAGTCGAATGCGCCACCACCTTCAGTCCCGGCGGAAACCCCGCTGACCAGATTGAAGATACCTGCCTCGAAGACACCACCCGAAGCTACCGCCCCGGTCTTCGCACCCCAGGTACGGCAACCATGGGCATCAATGCTGACCCGACCAACGAAAGCCACCTGCTTTTGCATGAGCTTTCCGAGATCGACCCCAGCCCGATTGTTCAGTGGGCAGTCGGCTGGTCAGATGGCACTGACGCACCGACCGTTGATAGCAATGGCGACTTTGATCTGCCAACCACCCGCACATGGTTCGTGTTTGAAGGCTACGTCAGTGACTTCCCGTTCGACTTTGCCCAGAACACAGTAGTCACCTCCGAGGTGTCCATTCAGCGCTCCGGCGGTTCAAGCTGGATTCCGAAGGTGACCCCATGAGCCTCAGTCTTGATAGCCTGGCGAAGCAGGGCGCGTTCGCAGGCGCACCGGTGGAGAAGGAGATTACCTGGACAAGCGGCGGCAGCGAGAACGCCGCTACCGTGTTTGTCCGCAAACTCTCCTACGCCGCCGCTGTGTCTGACATCACCAGCAAAGACGCCATCGCTGGCCGAATTGCTGCGTCTATCGTGGATGAAAACGGCAAGCCGGTGTTTACTGCTGCGGATGTGACCGGCGAAGCAGACCCCGAGCGCGGCCCGCTATGCCGTGACCTGACCCTGGAACTGCTCCGAGTGATCGGTGAGGTTAACGGCTTCTCGGAAAAAAAGACGAAGACCTGAGTCTAGAGGATGAGGTCTGGCACGAGCTGGTACTGTGCGGAATCGGTGGCCGGACAATCGCAGAAGCCAAGGAACGGCTCTCCTATCAGGAGTTCTGCGGATGGCTCAGGTATCGACACCAGCGGGGTAGCCTGAACCCCGGACTCCGCACCGAGTGGGCGGGCGCACTGCTTGCCAGCCTGTACGCCAACACCCATAGCAAGCGAGGCGGTATGAAGCTCTACGACTTTGCACCACACATCAACGAGCCGCCGGTTTCTCTGGAGTCTGCTATGGAGGCTTGGAAGTAATGGCTAGTCGTGGATTGGGCACGCTTACTATTTCGCTCGTAGCTGAGACGGCTGGATTTGTTCAGGGCATGGACAAGTCTGAACGTGCCACCGCTAAGTGGCGTCGTCAAGTACAGAAGGACGTAAGGCAGGCAAGCAAAGAGGCCCAGGCGCGACTAAAGGGGATTTCTGTAGCGGTAGCCGGTGCAGTGGCAGGCATCTCGGCCATGACCGTCGTTGGCTTGCGCAACGTTGACGCGCAGACAAAGATGGCCCGGTCTCTGGATACGACGTACGACTCAGTTACCGCGCTTCAGCTTGCTTTTGGTGAGGCTGGCATAGACAACTTCGAAGCTTCCATGAACCGTCTAAACCGGAGACTGGGCGCAGCGGAGCTTGGACGTGGATCTGCACTGAAGGCAGTTGAAGAGCTTAACCTTAACCTGCAAGAACTTGCCGGTATGGATGCCGATCAGAGAATCGCGGCCATCGCCGACCGGATAAGCGAGGTTGCAGACAACTCCCAGCAAGCCGCTAGATTCGCCCAAGATCTAGGGTTTGAGCAGCGCGAGGCCGCCGCCTTCTTTATGCAGGGTGGTGATGCAATCCGGGGCTACCGGAAAGAAGTTGAGGATTTTGGTCTGGCGTTAAGCGCCATTGAGACTGCCCGAGTAGAGGAAGCCAACGACGAGTTTGCCAAGCTTGGCAGAGCGAGCACTATGGTCCAGCAGAGGCTGGCTGTTGGGCTGGCCCCAGTAATAACCCAAGTTTCCAAGCACATAACGGACAGTTTCCGGGAAGCCTCGGGAACAATGCAGGACGACATCGGCGACGCCGTAAAGTCTGTCACATTGGGCATGGCCGACATCGTTGATTCATCTGCCACTGTTCTGGAAGTTATCGACAACAACCCTATGTCTGCACAGTTTGGCGTTTTGGGCTGGCTGCTTCTCGGCCCTAAGGGGGCGCTGATTGGGGCCGCTATAGGTGCCACCTTTGACATTATCGAGGAGGGCTTGGCAAGGGTAGGTGTCGGCATAAGCCAAGAGGAGGATGCGGCCAGACGCCTGATAAATGTTCAGGAGCAAATCGCACAGCAAGAGCAGATCATCGCCAAGGCGCGGGAGATTGGGCACGAGGATAATTCTCGGTTCATAACCGAGGCACAGGATCAGCTAGCAGAGCTATTAGCTTTGGAGTCTAGCCTACAAACAGAAGTTGAGGCATCCACCGAAGCACAGGATAAGTACAACGAGTTACTGAATAGAGGGACCGACAGGGCCAGCGGGTTTGCCGGTGCTCTCAGGGGTTTGGCGGGATCACTGAGAGACATTGATTGGGATTCGTCGAACCCGCCAGAGGGTGGCGGCAGTGGCGGCGGGCTTGGTGGTTTGCTAGGGGATGGCGGCATTGACGAAGCCCTTGCCAAGCGCCGCGACGCCATCCGCCAGTCGTTTGAGACTGAAAAACAGACCGTCCTGCGCATCTTCGGTGAGCAGCAGGAGGAAATCAAAGCCCTACGCGAAGCCGGCGCCATCAGTCAGATGGAAACTGACAACCTTAAGATGCAGTCCGAGCAGGCCATGTTCGAGAAGCTGCAGGAAATGCGAGAGCGCGATCTGCAGCGGCAACAGGATTACGAGAACGCTCGTAAAGCGCTGATTCTAGGTGGCGCTGAGCAGTTGTTCGGCTCAATGGCAGAACTGACCGAGCAGTTTGCCGGAAAGCAAAACGCCCTCTACAAAATCATGTTTGCGGCACAGAAGTCTGCCGCCATTGCCCAGTCCATCGTTGCCATCCAACAGGGCATTGCCTTGGCCGCCGCCAACCCATGGCCTGTCAACCTTGGCGCCATGGCGAGTGTTGCCGCTGCCACCGCTGGAATCGTCGGGAACATCCAGAGCGTTGCCCTCACCGGCATGGCCCACGACGGCATAGACTCCGTACCCAAGACCGGCACATGGCTGCTCGAAAAAGGCGAACGGGTGATGACCAGCGAGACAAGCAAGAAGCTGGATAAAAAGCTGGACGGCGGCAGCGGCGTGGTGGTCAACCTGTACGAAGACGCCAGCAAGGCAGGACAGGTGCAGCAAGGCCAACGCGATGACGGAACCACAGAGGTGAACGTGTTTGTGTCTGACATTATGAGCAACGGCCCACGCGCCAAGGCCATGCAGCGCGCCTACGGACTCAGGAGACAGGGCACATGACGCCAGAGTTAGACTTCCCGGCAAGCCTGCCGTGCTTCTTGCGTGAAGGCTACAGCCTGAACCACACGCAACCGTTCGCCCGCACCGAGATGGCAACGGGCAGGGCGCGGCAGCGCCGGACATTCCAGAGCGTGCCAAGCGAGATCACCGCCAGCCTGTTGCTGACCGATGGCGAGGCGCAGTTATTCGAAGCGTGGTTTGCCTATGATGCGATGGATGGTACCAAGTGGTTTAACGCCAGAGTCAAAACGCCTCAAGGCCTGAAGCCCTACGCCTGCCGGTTCATCGAGATGTACAACGGGCCGCAGCTCACCGGCAACAACCAGTGGCGGGTTGAATGCCGGCTGGAAATATTCGAGCGTCCGCTTACGCCGCCTGAGTGGTACGAGTATGGTCGAGAGTTTATTCTTGGCAGCTCCATCATTGATCTTGCGCTTAACCGGGAGTACCCAGAGGCATGAGCCTGATTGAAACCGTCTACGCCAGCGCCCCGTCTGACCAGGTTATTCTCCCTACACTGGAAATCCTTGTTCCCGGTGAAGATCCCATCCGGGTGGTGGCCGCTTACGAAGACCTGACCGCCACACTCGAAACAAACGAAACCGTTACGTTTCAGGCTGGCCCGTTTGAATACAAGGAGCCCAGCAAAAACACCAACGGTCAGCAAACGCTCACCTTTGCCATTGCCAACGTCACAGGGGAGGCTCAGAAGGCCATAGACGCGGCACTGTCTTCGGATGCCCATGTGCCGGTGAACTATCGCGTGTACCTGTCCAGCGACCTCTCAGCCCCGGCCAAGCAGCCGTACAAGATGATCCTGCGCGGCGGTACGTTTGAGGGCATGATGGTGATGGTTGAGGCGGGCTACTTCGATATACTGAACCATATGTGGCCAAGACGTAGATACGTGGCTTCTGAGTTCCCCGGCCTCCGGTACATGTGATGACACTAGACGACCTCTTATCCATCCCATACGTGCCAAATGGCAGGCTTGCCACAGGCGCGGATTGTTACGGCTTGGTGAGGCTGGCGCGGGTGCATTTGTTTGGCAAGGCGTGGATGCCGGAGCATGGAGCCGTCGAGGGCAGCGACAAGAAGGCGTTGACCAAGGCCATGCTGGAAGAGTCCCGCAATTACCGAGAGTGCCGACCGCACCCCGGCGCTATTGCTTGCTGTTACCGTGGAAGGCTATGCACCCATATCGCTATTGTGGTTGAGATAGATGGCAGGCCCATGATCCTAGAAACCGACGAGCCGACTACCTTTTGTTTCGAGTCTCACGGCCCGCGACTGGTACACTTGAGCCAATTTGAACGCCGCTTTTTAAAGGTTGCCTACTATGACGATTAAAGTTTATGAATCCATCATGCCGGGTGAGCCTGTCGAGGTCTACGA
>Ga0209075_1004543_pt1 | contig 11079 bp, 10 predicted proteins | sample Stecom2011_FD_187523 | JGI IMG/M metagenome (GOLD analysis project Ga0209075, IMG submission 187523) | Agricultural soil microbial communities from Utah to study Nitrogen management - Steer compost 2011 (SPAdes) (version 2) | ecosystem: Environmental > Terrestrial > Soil > Agricultural land...
ACTATTAAAAACAGCATGGCTGCTCTAATTGTTGAAGACAGTCCCGTTACTCTAAGAAATGTACAAATCTACAATAGTTCAAACATTGGTCTTTTGGCAAGAACAGGAAACATCTATGGTGAAAACGTTGTAATAAACAACAGTGGCCAATCGTCTTTAGCTTTACAGCTTGGTGGAAGCTATGAATTTAACCATTGTACTTTTGCAAATTATTGGACAAATGGATTTAGAAGCTTCCCTTCAGTAACTATTGAAAACACATTGGAAACAGAAGAAGTTCTTTATGTTTCTGATCTAATAAAAGCAGATTTTACAAATTGTATTATCTACGGAAATGATCGACGAGAATTTGCTCTTTCAAGAAGTAATGAAGCAGAATTCAACTTTAGCTTTAAGAATAGCTTAATCCGTTTTGAAGATGACAGAGGTGATTACGCCAACAATCCGCTTTATAATTTTGCTGAGGAGGCTCTTTACAGCAATATTCATTTTAATGTGAATCCAAATTTCCAAAATAGCACTAAAAATAATTTTAATATAGAAAGTGGTAATTCGGGTGCAGAAAATATTGGACTAGACGGTGTTTCTCCTGCAGTTGACTTAAATGGAACGCCTCGAAACTCTCCACCAGATGCTGGTGCATATGAAAGCACTGTTTTTCCAGAAGACTAACTATAAATGAGAATATAGTTTAAAACATTGGAGCCCGCTAAATTGTGGGCTCCAATGTTTTAAGTCTTATTTAAACGCGATTACGGTAACCATTTCTTTTCGAAGTTAGGCTTTCGCTTTTCTAAAAACGCGTCTCTTCCTTCTTTAGCCTCATCAGTCATATAGGCTAGCCTAGTTGCTTCTCCTGCAAAAACCTGTTGTCCAACCATTCCATCGTCTGTAAGGTTCATTGCAAACTTCAACATTTTTATAGAAGTTGGAGATTTAGCTAGAATTTCTTGAGCCCATTCGTAAGCAGTATCTTCTAGCTGATCATGAGGAATTACGGCATTGACCATTCCCATTTCGAAAGCTTCTTGTGCAGAATAGTTTCTTCCGAGGAAAAATATTTCCCGAGCTTTCTTTTGACCTACCATTTTTGCAAGATATGCACTTCCATACCCTCCATCGAAACTGGTAACGTCTGCATCTGTTTGTTTAAAGATAGCATGCTCTTTACTTGCTAAAGTTAAATCACAAACAACGTGAAGACTGTGTCCGCCCCCAACAGCCCATCCTGGAACTACACAAATTACAGCTTTTGGCATAAAACGAATCAATCGCTGAACATCTAAAATATTCAATCTATGGTATCCATCTTGCCCCACATAACCTTGATGCCCCCTCGCAGTTTGATCTCCTCCACTGCAAAAGCTATAAACACCATCTTTGGGAGAAGGTCCTTCTGCAGAAAGAAGAACTACTCCAATAGAAGTGTCTTCCTGTGCATCGTGAAATGCATCAAGCAGTTCAGAAGTTGTATGTGGTCGAAAAGCATTTCGAACTTCTGGGCGATTAAATGCAATACGTGCAACGCCATTCGATTTCTTGTAAGTGATATCGGTATATTCTTTTACTGTTTTCCAATTAGGTGTGGACATATCTTTAAATTTTAGTTTGCAAAGATACTAAATCCAATCAGTGGCTGAAATCAGGTTGACCACGAAACTTCATTGTTATGTGGTTGAAGAAATTGGCCTAAAAATTGATATCTTTGTGTTTATGAAAAGATTGTTGTTTTTATTATTCTTTCTTCCGCTAATTGGCTCAGCTCAATTGGATTTTGAATCTTATAAAGGAAAACTCAATTTTGTAGAATTGCCAGTAGTTCCCGATGTAATTGAAAGCCCGTTATTTGCCCAATCAGATAATACAAGTAGTAATACCTCTCGACGGCTTCCATCTTTTAAGCTAAGCAAGAAAAACTATCGTGAACCTGTTAGTGTATTCGAGGCAATGGCAGAAGCCGAAAGCTATGTGAAATCGGATATAGAACTCAACCTAAACGCTAAATCCTACGGCATTTCTGGAGGTAACAGCAGTTATAGTTCAGACGGTTCTACCAAAGTAAAAAACATAGCCTATAAAGATGCTTCACGTGGTTTCCTTTTTGCAGATACTTGTCCTCCAAATGGAATTTGTCCGCGTTGTGCACCTTATAGAATGGGCGGCCGATTTTATTAATTAGGAATCTTCCTAAATCAACTCTATCCCGTCTTCTTTTATTAAAATCTGCTTGTCTTTATAGAGAGTGCCTATCGCCTTTTTAAAACTCTTTTTACTCATCCCCAGTTGGTTTTTGATATCATCTGGACTTGATTTGTCATGAAGAGGTAAAAACCCTCCTGCCGCTTCTAACTCCTCGCGAATATAGTTTGCATTAGGCTCAATACTTCTATAGCCTGGAACCTGAAGAACTAAGTCTATTTTATTGTCTTCTCTAATATTTTTGATATATGCTTTTATACGATCTCCGCTTCTAATATCTTCAAAAATATCTTCTGCATAAATCAACCCTTTATGCAATCCATTAACAATGGCATTTGCTCCTTTTTCGGTTATATGAGTTACAAGAATTTCAACTTCTTCAAAAGGCTTTACTGTTAGATTGTCATTCTGAAGAAAATTATTAGTCTTGCTCGAACCTACTAACCTATTAGTTTTTTCATCTAAATATAAATAGACAATATACCAACTGCCTTGTTTCATTGGACGTGCTTGCTCCTTAAACGGAACAAAAAGCTGCTTCTCTAATCCCCAATCCATAAAGGCTCCAAACTCTGTTACAGCGCTACAATGTAGGTATCCAAAAGTATTTAGTTCTAAAAAAGGATCGAGAGTTGTGGAAATAGGTCGCTCTTCGTTATCGAGATAAACAAAAACCTTTAATTCCTGTCCAATTTCGTACTCCTCTGGCTTATACTTATGTGGTAAAAGCACCACATTATCTTCGTCATCACCTAAATATAATCCAGGTTCGGTCTCCCGAAGTATAGTCAATGTATTGTATTCTCCAAGTTTTATCATAATAGCAAAGATAAAGTTTTATAGGACATTAAAGATTAATCAATTTCAGTTAAAATATAATCATACTTACATTTATATGATTTACATAACACACTTATTCAAAGCGATTTAAGAAATAAACTTGAAGTAATCTATTAAGACCTTATCATTAACAGTAGAAGGTGTAAAAATCTCCAATAAAGCTGGACCATCTGAATAATTAAAGAAGTTCTGAATTCCTATTTTCAAATTCTTATCCTCTCGAATTGATGAATATGAAAGTCCATACATTTTCGAAAGATGTTCGGCAGTCAGGTTGTGTTTAGTTTCAAAATAAGTATCGAAATGTTCGGAATCTTTATTTCCAGGAAGAATTCTGAAAATACCTCCACCTCCATTATTGATTACAATTATTTTAAAACTCCTTGGGATATGGTTATTCCAAAGTGCATTGCTATCATAAAAGAAGCTTAAATCTCCTGTTATAAAAACGGTTGTTAAGGAGGAAGCATAAGCAGCTCCAATAGCCGTACTCGTACTTCCGTCAATTCCGCTAGTACCACGATTACAAAACACCTCTGCTGAATCTGGAATATCAAAGAGCTGTGCATAACGAATTGTAGCACTATTACTCAATTGAAGTTGAACTGGATTTGGGAAGTTTTCAAATATATTACTGAACACCATAAAATCTGAATATGGGATTTCCTTCTCATATTCTTTATGACGTTGCAAACGATGCTGCTTTACTTGAAGCCAATCTTTTTGATATTCACTTGAAACTGCAACAATATTTGGCAGAAAACTCTTAAAGAAATCGTTTATAGTGATTTTGAAATGCTTACTCAAAACAAAATAAGTGTCATTTGCTTTTTTAGCATCAACGTGCCAATGTTCTTTAGGCGGAAAACTTCTTAAAAAAGCTTTTATCTTTTTAGAAACTACCAACCCACCAAATGTCAATAATATTTCAGGTTGTAATTTTTTGAATTCTGCTTCATTTAAAGGAGCTATCAATTGATCGATAGCACAAATGAAGTTTGAATGGTCAAGGTTTGAAGTAGTTTCTGTGAGAACTAAAACGCTTTCATCCTTCGCAAGTTCTTCAATCATCTTTTCTTCAAGACTATTTGGTGGAAGCACACCTACCAAGATCATTTTCTTTTTACTACTATTCCATTTTTCTGCGTAAGGTAAAAGGCTTTCATTTAGGCTTTCTGGCCTTCGAGGTAACACGTTTTGAGGTGAAACGAGTGATTGGTCAGTAGTTTGGTATAACGGTTCAGAAAACGGAATATTAACATGTACAGGACCGTTGAGTTCTATTGCTGTATTTAAAGCAATATTAATTTCGGTTTCATTTGAAACTTGATACTCCTCCCCTTCTTTACAGTTGGCACTATAAAGAATATGTTTGTCAAAAACGTTTTCTTGTCGGATGGTTTGTCCATCTCCAATATCGATAAATTTAGAAGGTCTATCTGCCGAAAGCACCACCAAAGGGATATCGCTATAATATGCTTCAGCAATGGCAGGATAGTAATTTAGTAACGCAGATCCTGAAGTACAAACTACAGCAACAGGTTTTTTCAATTGCTGAGCCATTCCCATAGCAAAAAATGCAGCACATCGTTCATCGACGATGCTAAAGCATTTAAAGTTGGGGTTTTCTCCAAATCCGATAGTAAGCGGAGCATTTCGCGAACCTGGAGAAATTACAATATGATTAATACCCTTGTCTAAACACAATTGCACAAGGGCTTGTGATAGAATTTTATTTGATAATTTCATGCGTGACAAAGGTACAAAGACCTTCAATACTTCAAAGCATTGGTTGCAATACTTGTAACATGGTTTGCATCTTATTATGAGTTTCTCTCCATTCTTCGTCTACGTCGGAATCGATTGTTACCCCTCCTCCTACAAAAACTCGAGCTACCTCATCTTTAATACGCATACTTCTAAGGTTCACCATCAACGATGCCGAAGTGCCATTATCCTCAATTGGCCCTGTGAAACCCGTGTAAAACTCTCTAGGATATCCTTCGGATTCAATTATAAAATCTCTTGAGTAATTCTGTGGAGTTCCGCAAACAGCTGGAGTTGGGTGCAAGATATTTGTAATCTTAGAGAGAATACCGGGCTCTTCTTTTAAAGCTCCTGTAATGTCTGCTTTTAAATGATATAACGTTCCAGCACGATGTGTTTCTACAGGACCTACTTTCACATTTTCAACAAGTCCTTTTAGGTTTTCAAGAATTGCTTCTGTAACAAAATATTGCTCGTCTAATTCCTTCTTTCTCCAAGTTACCTCTCCTTCTTTATAAGGTTGGGTTCCTGCAAGAGCCATTGTTTTAAAAACACTCTTTTTAATATTCACTAGTGTCTCTGGAGTTGCTCCACACCATATTCCTGTTGATGGATGAAACCAAACATATCTAAAAGCTGTGGGCTGAGCAGAAAACAAACGATTTACTAATGTCTGTAAATTGAACCCTTTAAGTTTAAACTCTTTTTTTCTAGAAACAACAATTTTTTTTGCATTTCCTTCTTTTATCGTATTGATAGTTTTGAGAAGTAAATGATCATATGCTTCTTCATCTTCTTTAGTTTCAGAAATTTCAACACGTTCTTTTATTAATTCAGGGAGGTCAATACTAGCAGTAATCAACTCCGATTCACTTTCTGGTATGAGAAAAGTGTCTTGTTGGCTATCAAAAGGAGCTATCACAAATCCATTTTTCGAAAGTAAATTATCTGTATAAAGCTGATTGTTTTTCTGTAAAAGACATTTTACGGTTTTACTTCCTGCATAAGAATAAAAAGCAAACGGCAAGCCTTTACTATACTGTAGGGTGACCCTATCTATCAAGGTTTGGAAATCCATTAGTTGTTTTTGTATAAAGTGAGAGTTGTTAGTTTTACGAGCGAAATTAAATCTCCTGTTTCATTGGTAATTCTAATTTGCCAAAGTTGTGTAGTTCTTCCTTTGTGAAGAATAGTTGCATTGGCATAAACAAATCCCTCAGTAATGCTTTTAACATGATTAGCTGCTATTTCAATACCTCGGATTGAAGCATTTTCTGAATTTAGAAAAATAAATGCTCCAGCACTCCCTACACTTTCGGCGAGTGCTACAGACGCTCCACCGTGTAAAACACCATCAGGCTGGTGAACACGGGGCGTAACAGGCATTCGTGCAACTAGAAAATCATCGCCCACATCGGTGAACTCAATTTCTAAGGTTTCCATTAAAGTGCTCTTACACATTTTGTTGCAAGCAGCCAAGATTTCTTCTTTAGTGTACTTCATCTTATTGGTTTACTTTTGTAAAAGTACAAAAATGAACTTAACGAAATGAGCAAAGAAAAAGACGTTACTTATACTTCCAAAAACACATATTCCACATTAAATATACTCACTAAAAACACTAAAAATGTTTGGATAGTTTTTCATGGACTTGGTTATTTGAGTAAATATTTCATCAATTATTTTTCAGAATTGAATCCTGAAGAAAACTATATCATTGCACCCCAAGCACCTTCTAAATATTATCAAGACAGAAAATTCAAACATGTGGGTGCATCGTGGTTGACTCGTGAAAACACAGTTTTAGAAACTCAAAATGTATTAAATTATGTCGATGCAGTTTTTGAAAAAGAAGTTTCAGATACGCCTAAAAATCTCATTGTTTTAGGATATTCACAAGGGGTTTCTATTGCTGCAAGATGGGTAGCGCAAAGAAAGATACAATGCGATAAGCTAATTCTACATTCAGGAGGAATTCCAAAGGAACTTAAACCAGAAGATTTTGAATTCTTAAATCCTTTAACAGAAGTGATATATCTCTACGGCAATAAAGATCAATATATAACCGAAGCCTTAAAAACCGACGAGCAGTTAAAAGGTTCTCAACTCTTTAAAGACCGATTGAAAACTGAAGTTTTTGATGGTATTCATGAAGTGAATAAAAAATTTATACTTAGGATTTCAAAATAGCTTTTCGAAGGGAAGTATTTGAAATTATCGGACTGAGCAGTCAAATTTTTATTTTATTTGTCAGGCTAAATGTTCAATTTAGAGGTCGTAGTATTGAAGTTGTTTCTTAAAAATAAAACAGAAAAAATATATTACTAAGGAGCTAACTTACATGAAATATATCATTCTTACCCTGACCATAATCATAGTTAAAATGGCAGTTTCTACTTAGGTTTACACCACTATAAGAAATTAATTCAACTGTTTAAAATTTATATACTATGAAGCAGAATGTTCCTATATCCGAAATCATGAGCAAAGATTTGATTACGCTTAGCCCTAAACAATCTTTATATGAAGCTGAAAAGCTCTTTAATCGCCATAATATACGTCACCTTCCTGTTGTTGAAAACAAACGTTTAGTTGGAATGATCAGTCGCACAGATTTATTAAGAATCAGTTTTACAGATTTGGATGAAAGTGATGAATTTGACGTTCCTGTGGTTTATGAAATGTTCAGCATTCCAGATATAATGACCAGAATGCCAGTATTTGTGGAAGTTGATAGCACTATAAAAGAAACTGCAGAAATCCTATCGCGACAAAACTTTCATTCCCTCCCAGTTCTTGACAAAGGAATATTGGTTGGAATTATTACCACAACCGATTTAATCAATTATCTATTGGCTCAATATTAGAACATCATAAATAAACCATCTCTATCTCTTAAGAGATGATATTTTTATTTATAATACTTGATTGAGAACTTAAATCAAAAAAACCGCAACCCTTTCGGATTGCGGTTTTTGAACTAAAGTAGTTTATTTGCTTAGAAGTATCCCTTGACTCTGCTCGGGATAAGCGACTCACTACTTTTCGCCTCTCAGCGAAAAGAGCTCTCTGCTTATTTAACCTCCTCGAAATCTACATCCTCAACGTCGCTGTTTTCAGCTCCGCCAGCAGCTTGATCTGCTCCAGTATCACCTTGTGGTGCACCTTGTGCATCAGCTTGCGCTTTGTACATTTCTTCTGAAGCTACTTTCCAAGCTTCGTTTATTTTATCCAAAGCTGGTTGAATTGTAGCTACGTCTTGAGTTTGATGCGCTTTCTTCAATTCTTCTAAAGCTTCTTCGATTGGTTTCTTTTTATCATCAGATAACTTATCACCAAATTCTTTTAGTTGCTTTTCAGTTTGGAAGATCATTGCATCAGCTTCGTTCAACTTGTCTGCTTTTTCTTTAGCAGCCTTATCGCTTTCAGCGTTTGCTTCAGCTTCAGCTTTCATTTTCTGAATTTCTTCTTCAGTTAATCCAGAAGATGCTTCAATTCTAATGTCTTGTGATTTATTAGTAGCCTTGTCAGTTGCACTAACTTTAATAATACCGTTAGCATCAATATCGAAAGTTACTTCAATCTGTGGCACTCCTCTTTGTGCTGGTGGAATTCCATCTAAGTGGAAACGACCAATTGTTTTGTTGTCGGTTGCCATTGGGCGTTCTCCTTGCAATACGTGGATCTCAACACTTGGCTGATTGTCTGCTGCAGTAGAGAATACTTGACTTTTCTTTGTAGGAATTGTCGTGTTTGCCTCAATTAGTTTGGTCATCACACCTCCCATGGTTTCGATACCTAGAGATAGTGGAGTTACGTCAAGAAGCAATACGTCTTTTACGTCACCTGTTAATACACCACCTTGAATAGCAGCTCCAATTGCAACTACCTCATCTGGGTTAACACCTTTATGTGGCTTAATTCCGAAGTATTTCTCAACAGCTTCTTGAACAGCAGGGATACGAGTTGATCCACCTACTAAAATCACTTCATCGATATCGCTCTTGCTAAGACCTGCAGCTTTCATTGCAGACTCACAAGGCTTCATCGTTCTTTTCACTAAATCATCAATCAACTGCTCAAACTTTGCTCTTGTCAAAGATTTAACCAAGTGTTTTGGTCCACTTGCAGTAGCAGTAATATAAGGCAGGTTGATTTCAGTTTGTGTAGAAGAAGAAAGTTCAATTTTTGCTTTTTCAGCAGCTTCTTTCAAACGCTGAAGTGCCATTGGGTCTTTACGTAGATCGAAATCTTCTTCTGCTTGGAACTCATCAGCTAACCATTTGATAATCTTTTGGTCAACATCATCCCCACCTAAGTGAGTGTCACCATCTGTAGCTAATACTTCAAAAACTCCATCTCCTAATTCAAGGATACTTACGTCATGGGTTCCTCCTCCAAAGTCAAAAACCACAACTTTTTGGTCTTCTCCTTTTTTGTCCAATCCATATGCAAGTGCAGCAGCAGTTGGCTCGTTAATAATTCTTTCTACTTTCAATCCTGCAATCTCACCAGCTTCTTTTGTTGCTTGGCGCTGACTGTCATTAAAATATGCAGGAACAGTAATAACTGCGCGACTAACATCCTGACCTAAATAGTCTTCGGCTGTTTTCTTCATTTTCTGAAGAATCATAGCACTTAGTTCTTGCGGAGTGTAAAGGCGCCCATCGATATCAACTCTAGGTGTATCGTTATCGCCTTTTACAACCTTGTAAGATGAATGTTCTGTTTCACTTACAGACTCAGAGTATTTATTCCCCATAAATCTTTTGATGGAGCTAATAGTCTTTGTCGGGTTTGTTACTGCTTGACGTTTTGCAGGATCTCCTACTTTAATTTCACCACCCTCTACAAATGCAATTACTGAAGGTGTAGTTCTTTTTCCTTCGGCATTAGGGATAACCGTTGGCTCGCTACCTTCCATTACGGAAACACAGGAGTTGGTTGTACCTAAGTCGATTCCAATTATCTTACTCATAACTTGTTGTTTGTTTATAATTTATTGTTGTGTCTAAATTTTCAATGTCGGTCTGTATAAGACAAGGACTATGCCAGTCAAAAGATTCTGACAAGCTGTCAGATGTTAAGACTAAAATGACTATTTAGGGCGACTAAAGTGGCCTTTTTATAATAGAAGCCACTGAAAAGAAAGAAATTAGGGTTTGATTGAGATATTAGAAATATAAACGAAACAACAATTTTATACTGAAGATTTTGAAAGATTATCTATGTTATTTGAGTGTTTATATGAAGAGTTTTGTGCGTTAAATAAACTTGTAAAAAGCTCCAAAACTAATAATTCCACGATATCCGAAACCTGCTTCTGCAAAACCTCCCCATTTTTTGCCATACCTGAAACCGATGGGTGTTATTTGGAAATTGAAGAATGTATCGTTAGTGTCATCTTCTACTGAAGTTTCACTGTCTGTTTGTCTTTCTGTAGAATTTATAGTTGCTCCCAAACCTACAAGAGCATAAAGTTTAATTTTTTCTTTATTTATATAAGAATATGTGGTTTCACCTGCAAATGTGTAATAGCTGCTTGTTTGTTCACCAACTTTAGTATTGTTTGTTTTAATGTCATATTCTATTTTAGAATAGGAAAAAGCAACACCGTAACTCCATCTTTCCTTCGGGGTAAAGGCATATGCCAATCGAAATTCACCCAAACTACTTGTTTCTTCAAGGGTTGAGTATCCGGGAAAAATGATTGATGAAATACTTGACTCAAATGCATCCACAATTTGGTTGGAGCTAGCAATTCCCATTCCAACAGAAATATCATGATTTTGGGAATATGAGTGCGAAATCACAAATACGAAAGCACTAACAAAAAGAAGCTGAATTTTCATTATTTTAAATTTGAACTCATAAAAATATACCTTTATTTTAAAATACCAAGTTTTTATATAAAATAACTAAATAAAAACTTACGTTAATAATACACGTAACCTTACCCACAATAAAAAAATTGCCTTCAGTTTGGTTATGATTCTATATTCTTTAGGATTGATTAGTTAATTCTAATACGTGCATCTACAGCAGTAATCGCTTGCTGCGTTCCCAGCAATGGGTTGATGTCCATTTCGATAATTTCTGGAGCAGCTTCGACTAATGCAGAAAGCCGCTGGATGATTTCCACGAAAATGGCTTCGTTGACACCTTTTTTTCCTCGTGTTCCTTGAATGAGTTTGTAACCGCGAAGGGAGCGTATCATGTTTTCGGCTTCACTTTTAGAAATCGGACTCAATCGAGCCGATACGTCGTTGAGCA
>Ga0209075_1004544_pt1 | contig 11076 bp, 12 predicted proteins | sample Stecom2011_FD_187523 | JGI IMG/M metagenome (GOLD analysis project Ga0209075, IMG submission 187523) | Agricultural soil microbial communities from Utah to study Nitrogen management - Steer compost 2011 (SPAdes) (version 2) | ecosystem: Environmental > Terrestrial > Soil > Agricultural land...
CCATAAGCTCCATTTCGACGACTTGACTCATGTTCCCCGCCTGGCCTGGCGAGCCATCACTCCGCCAGGTTCTCCAGACGGTGGCGCTGCCATTCGCTCTTCGGTTCATTGAGTCGCAGCACGGCATCCACTACTTGCTCTTCCATGTTGTAGGTGCAACGGAAGCCAAGGTGCTTCATCAACGCCCGCATCGGGTAGTTGTCAACCATGATCTTGCCAAACATCTCCAGGGTGCCAACACTCTTGCAGTAATTGATCATTTTGCTCATGAGCAATGAGCCCAGTCCCTGTCCGGCCATGTCATCACGCACGATGATTGAAAATTCGGTACGGATGTTGTCAGGGTCGTTCCATACTCGCACTACCCCGAGCATCTGCTTGCTGCCGTCCTCCAGCTGATGCTCGGCGATAAACGCCATCTGGCGGTCGTAGTTGATATGCGACAACAACGACAGGTCACGCTGGCTGAGATCGGACTTGTTGTGGAAATAGCGAAAACGAATACTCGCCTCGGAGAGTTGGCTGTGGAAACTGGTGATCAGCGGGGCATCCTCAGCCCGAATCGGCCTCACCTCGACATACATGCCATTGCGCAGAGTGAGCCATTCACGCAGCTCTTCAGGATACGGCATGATCGCGAAACGAGCTGGAGTGCTCAGGTCAAGGGCGAAGTCCACGCCCATGATACCGTCACGGTTAAGGACCAGGGGATTGATTTCCAGCCCACGCAGCTCCAGCAGATCCGTGGCCATTTGTGACAACTTGACCAGTAACTGACAAAGCCGCTCAAGATCCCGCTGGGGATCACCAGAGTGCTCCCGAATGAGCCGTGCAGCATGGGTGCGCCCCACCACATCTGCTGCCAGTGTCATGTTCAGCGGCGGCAGTGCGACTTGGCGGTCGGCCAGGATGTTGACCTTATAGCCACCGATACCGAAAACGATCAAGGGACCAAACACCGGGTCGCGGGTAATGCCTGCGCAAATCTGCATCGACTGCTTGCCACGCTGCATGGGCTGCAGGCAATACTCGTGGACAGTTACCCGGGAAAATCTCTCGCGGGCTTTGTTATTGAGGCGATCAAGGCCCTCCACGACCTGCTCCGGGTCATGCAGGTCCTGCAGCAGCCCGCCTGATAAACGGTGGGGATGCTTGCGATACCGAAAGGGTCGGCAATTGCCCTCATGCACGATTTTAAGTGCCCAGGGTCCTTCCAGCTCCCGGGTGGCGGCGCGGGCCTCATCCGGTGTGCATACATAACGACTGGGGGCCACGGGTATGCCATAGGCTTCAAGAACTTGTGCCGTTTCACTGTGTGTGAGTGTTTCGCGGCCCTCCGCCTTGGCCCGTTCGATGAGTGTCCGGCACTGGGCGCGAATATCGGAGGTGGTGCTGAAAGGCAGGCTGGGAGGTGTTTCCTGCAGCAAGGCCTGTACGCGCTGATAGTCGACCATGTGCATGAACGCCTTGACCGCTTTCTCCGGCGAGACATAAGAAGGAATTCCCGCCAGGCTGGATTCATGCCGGGCATAGAGCGCCTCCTCCAGCCCCATCCAGCTGGTAAGCAAGTTGCGCTTGAAGCGTTTGCGGTTGGCGATGAGGGCCTGGGCGGTCACCTTGGAAGGTGCCAGGCTGGTCGGTGCATGCACCACCAGGACGGCATCGACTCCTGGGTCGGAGGCCACCAACTCCAGTGCCTCGACGAAGCGCTCCGGTGTGGCATCGCCACCCAAATCCACGGGGTTGTCACCGGGTACGGTGAGATCGAGGCCACCCGCCTGCAGGGCGTCATGGGTCTCTTTGGAAAACCTGGCCATTTTGCCGCCTGCGCTCACCAGCTTGTCAACGGCCAGCAGGGCCGGCCCCAGGCCGTTGGAGACAATGGCCAGGCGATCTCCTTTCAGGGGCCGCATGCGCGACAGTGTCATCAGCGCATCGGACAATTCATCGGAATCGTTGACACGTACTACCCCGGCACGCGAAAACGCGGCATCAAATACGATGTCGCGGTTGGTGATGCCGGGGGTAGGCGGCATATTGGTAAGGTCTGATTCGTGCGTTCTACCGCTCTTGATGGCCAGGACCAGGCGATTGCGTGAAGCGTCACGCAGCGCTGTCATGAAATGCTGGGCATCATGAATGCGCTCCAGGTGAAGCAAGATGGCCTGGGTCGAGGCGTACTGATTGATGTAATCGATCAGGTCGGGCAGCATCACGTCGACGCTGTCACCCAGCGTCACAAGATGGGAAAAGCCGATGCCGCGACCCGCCGCCCAGTCGATCATGGCGTTACCCAGCATGCCCGACTGCCCCAGGTAGGCGACTTTACCCGCCTTCACCGGCTGGCTGGAGTAAGACGCATTGATGCGTTTGCCGGGTACAATGAGACCCATGCACTCCGGACCCAGTACACGCACTCCCGATTCACGTGCCGCCGACAGCATCCGCTCACGAATCGAGCCCTTGTCGTCCACGCTTTGATCAAGCTGCGCACCGCTGGAGAGCACCAGGGCCGCCCTGACGCCAATACGCCCCAGGCGCGAGATCACTTTGGGCAATGTCTCCACCGGGGTACATACCACCGCGAGGTCGGGAGTCTCAGGCAACTCTTTGATGCGTGACACACAGGGTTGATCGAATACCGTGGCGTACCCTTTACGATTGACCGCCCATACCTTCCCAGGAAAGCCCGCCTGCTGCAGGTTGCGTATCACGATGCCGCCAATGGAATGACGCTTTTCCGAGGCGCCAATCACGGCAATAGTGCGGGGCTCGAAGAAGTGGTGCAGGAACCGGGTGCTCAAAACGTAATCTCCAGCGCCGAGGATGTGTCTATCTGTGTACGACTTATTGACACTGTTATGCAAGGGCTGGGCCGCATTATGGTGATGCCAGTCATTCTGGAGTTCATATGATTACGTCGTTTATTTCGCATCCGCATTGCGATCTCCACCATATGGGCCCGGAGCATCCCGAAAGCCCTCAGCGGCTGGAAGCGATTCGTGCCCGCCTGGCGCTAGGTGGCCTGCTTCAGCAAACCATGCAGTCAGAGGCGCGCCCGGCATCTGAAGAAGAGCTTGCCCGCGTTCACCCTTTGCGGCACCTGCGCGCACTGGATAAGTGCGTGCCTGAATCGGGTATTGTGACGCTGGATAGTGATACCTTGATGAATCCTGCCAGCCTGGATGCCGCCAGGGTAGCGGCAGGAGCGGTCATACGCGGGGTGGACCAAGTCTATCGTGGCCAGGCGGATAACGTCTTTTGTGCCGTACGCCCCCCCGGCCATCATGCCGAAGGCACCGATGCCATGGGATTTTGCTTCTATAACAACGTGGCGGTAGGTGCCGCTCATGCCCGGGAGCGTTATGGTGCCCGGCGCATCGCAATACTCGATTTCGACGTACATCAGTGCAACGGCACCATCGATATTTTCAAGAATGATCCGGATGTCCTGATCTGCACCAGTTTCCAGTTCCCCTTCTATCCGTGGCGCTATTTGCGTAGCGAATGGCAGAATGTTGTCAATACCCCGCTGGAAGCCGGTACCGACAGTACGACATTCCGCCAGGCCATCGAAGACGACTGGTTGCCCGCCCTGCATGGCTTCAAGCCCGATCTGGTGCTGGTGTCTGCGGGTTTCGATGCGCATCGCGAGGATCCCATTGCTGATTTGTGCCTGGAGGATGAAGACTTCTACTGGGTCACTCGCCTGGCGCTGGATATTGCCGCACTATATGCCGACAACCGTCTGGTCTCGGTGCTGGAAGGGGGCTATAACCTCAAGTCACTGGCACGCAGTACTGAAGCACACGTCAAGGCGTTACTCGATTTGCCCTACGAGGATTGAAGTGGCGAGTGTGGTACGCTTTAGGAAAAGTTTTTTCCCATAGTGAACCCATAGATGTCCGCCAATAGTGACCAGCAGGCTGCATTGCGTATTACTTCGGGGCGCAAGCCCTTCGTTGAACCGTTACGTCTTGGTGAGCGCCTCAAGGAGATACGCCTCGCCCAAGGCTGGACGCTGGAAGATGTCAGCCGGCGCACCGGCGTGGCGCGCTCCACGCTTTCCAAGATCGAAAATCATCAGGTGTCGCCCACCTTTACCGTGGTTCAGAAGCTGATTACCGGCCTCGGTATCGACCTGCCCCAGCTGTTTACCCCGCCCAGGCAGAAAAGCCATACCATGGGACGCCGTGATCTAACGCGTCGCGGCGAAGGTGAGCATCATCCGACACCCACCTACGAACATGAGCTCCTCAGTTGCGAGCTGGCACAAAAGCGCATGGTCCCGTTCAAGACCATCGTGAGAGCCCGCAGTTTTGATGAATTCAGCGAGTGGGTGCGTCATGATGGGGAAGAGTTCCTGATGGTGCTTGAAGGTGCCATTCAGCTTTACACCGAATTTTACGAACCACTGCAGCTGACAAGTGGCGACAGTATCTATTTCGATAGTGACATGGGCCACGCGCTGGTGTCGGTGAGCGACGAGGATGCCATCGTGTTGTCAGTGTGTACCCGCGCTGACATCGCTTGACGCTCTGCATGAAGCGCTCTACCCCCCTTTTCCGAGTTGACGCTGGAAGGAGAACGATATGCGCCACCTTGATGATACGACCCGCACGGAGCTTGAAGCGGCCGCCTTTCGCCGCCTGCTCGAACACCTGGACGCGCATAAGGAAGTCCAGAATATCGACTTGATGATACTGGCGGATTTCTGCCGTAACTGTCTATCCAAGTGGCTGGTGAGCGCAGCCGAACAACGCGGCGAAACAGTGGACTATGAACAGGCACGCGAGTATGTCTACGGCATGCCGTATTCAGAGTGGAAGGCCAATTACCAACAGGAAGCCACGCCCGAACAGCTCGCCGCATTCAACGCCCGGCAGGCTGGCAAGCAGGATGAGCGCTGATGAGTGAAGCCATGATCCCCCTCAATATCGCGATACTTACCATTTCCGACACGCGAAATTTCAGCACCGACCGCAGCGGCGAGCTGCTGACAGAGCGAATTACCACTGCCGGCCATCGGCTGGCCGACCGCCAGATTGTGGCTGACGACATCTACCGCATTCGTGCCGTGGTATCGACGTGGATTGCGGATGAATCCATCCAGGTGATTCTCACCACTGGTGGTACTGGCTTTACCGGACGTGACTCCACACCGGAGGCGGTATCGGTGTTGCTGGACAAACGCATCGAAGGTTTTGGCGAACAGTTCCGCCAGCTCTCGTTCAGTGAAATCGGCAGCTCGACGATCCAGAGTCGCTGCCTCGCTGGCCTGGCCAATGCAACGGTCATTTTCTGTCTGCCTGGCTCAAGCGGCGCTTGTCGCACAGCCTGGGATGGATTGCTGGCTGAACAGCTGGACAGTCGGCACCGGCCCTGCAACTTCGCTGATTTGGTCATTCCGGGGCGAGGTCAGCATGTCTGAACTCAAATCCGTTGAAGAGGCGCTTGCCGCCCTGCTGACAGGCTCCGCGGCTGTCGGCAGTGAAACCGTGCCCTGTGCAGAGGCGACATACCGCATACTGGCCAGCGATGTCATCGCCCGGCTCGACGTGCCGCCCTTCGATAACAGCGCCATGGATGGCTACGCCCTTTATCACGCTGATGCGGGGACACACCTGCCGGTGGCGCAGCGGGTAGCGGCCGGCATTCACCCTGCCCCGCTTTCACGTGGCACCTGTGCACGGGTTTTTACCGGAGCACCTCTGCCCCCCGGGGCGGACTGTGTGGTCATGCAGGAGAAGGTCGAGCGTACCGGCGATACTGCCTTTATTCCCGCTCCGGTAGCCGTAAACAATAATATCCGTCCGCGTGGTAGCGATGTGCAGGCCAATAGCGTGTTGCTGCCGCGTGGTCACCGGCTTGATGCCGCGGCACTGGGCCACCTGGCGAGCCAGGGCATCACCGAAGTGGAAGTGCGGCAGCGTCCGCGGGTGGCCCTGCTCACGAGTGGTGACGAGATCGTCGAGCCCGGTCAACCACTGCTGCCGGGACAGATCTATAACAGCAACCGGCCCATGCTCAAGACGCTCCTGGAAACCTTCGGCGCTGAGGTCTATTTCATTGCCGCGATGCCGGATGATCTCGATGGCACCCGGGCCATGTTGGCCCTGGCTGCCGAGCAGGCGGATCTGGTGGTAACCACAGGCGGAGTCAGTGTCGGTGAGGAGGATCACGTCAAGAACGCCATCGCGGCGATCGGGCACCTCGATATCTGGCGTCTGGCACTCAAACCGGGCAAACCCTTGACTGCCGGCCGCCTGGTGACTGCGGAAGGACGCCAGGTGCGCATCATCGGCTTGCCCGGCAACCCTGTTTCAAGCTTCGTGGCCGCCTGGCTGTTTGTGCGCCCTCTGATGGGCGCCCTGCTTGAGTGCCCTGCGTTGGCCAGCCTGCCTCGGTTGATGGCTCGCGCTGACTTTGCGACCCGAACCGGACCACGGCGCCACTACATGCGCGTCACGCTCGATTTCAGCGAGGCGGGAATGACGGCACATGCCTATCCCGACCAGGGCTCTGGTGTACTCTCCTCCTGCGTTGCGGCTGATGCCCTGGCAGTGATCCCGGCCGATGCGCAGATTGCGCCTGGCGATCTTGTTGAATGCTTATGGCTGAAAGGGAGGTAAGCGCGGGGGCACACCCAGCGCCTGGGTGACATCGGGCCATAGCTGCCGGAAGTCCTGCTCCAGGCGCGGGTAATCATGGCGTAACCAAGGAAGCAGCTCTGCCAGGCGGTTAGGCCCAGACAAGCGCTGCCCAATGCCGTCGATTGCCCTGCACGTGAAGTTGTAATCGGCATAACGGTGTAGCCAGTCCTGAGCGATAAGTGCCGGGACCATGCGGGATAGCCGTGCCGGTGCCGAGTGTCTGCCCAGCACATGGTAACTACGCAGCACTAGCTGTGACTGGGTACTATCCAGGCCGAGCTCCTTGGCGACAAAGTGGTCCCATACCAGGTCCAGCGCGATACCGGCGTACCGGCGTCCCCTTGATGGAGCGCGGCGGAGGGCGTTGTGTACGGCTGGATGGCTATCGACGAAGGCATCGACCCGGCGGTGGTGACGAATGCCGGCAGCCACATCGCTTGGCCAGGCGGACAGATCGCTGCCCTTGACCCCGTCCGCAATCAGATTGCCATACAGAAAGTCATCGCTGCCGCCCCGGGCCAACCAGGCATGTGCCAGAAAGTTCATTGCCGGCTCAAAGGCAGTTGGCCGGCTTGGGCAGCCCGGCGAGACGTGCGGCCACTTTTGCAGGGCTATCGGGAAACAGCCGCAGCAAGTAAACGGAACGCCCCTTTTCCGGCCCTAGTGCTTGCGCCACGGCTTTGACGAGTGGCCGCATTGCCGGTGATGCCTCGTAGCGCGTATAAAAGTCGCGAATCACCGTGATGATTTCCCAATGCTCTGCGCCCAGCGTGCGCCCCTCTTCAGCGGCCAAGGCCTCAGCCACCTTTGGAGACCAAGTGGAAAGATCGACCAGGTAGCCCTCAGGATCGAGTGCGATCTGCTGGTTCTCCAAGAAGAGATAACGCGCAATTTCTGTCGATGCCATTAGTACCAGCTCACCGTTTTTTCAGCCTCCTCCGTCAATCGGACGAAGCCTTCCATATCAACAATGTGTACCGCTTCAGCGCAATGGCTATCAAGCCCCCGGGAAACCAGATCTTCCTGCAACACGTACAGACGTCCTGCTATTGATTGAAAATGCTCGACCTGGGAGATCAACGCGCCTGTCACGGCGTCTTCGATCAGTAGCAAGCGATCGTGCTCGGCCATGGCATCCAGGGCTTGACGGTACACACGGCTGTGGCTGGGTGGGCGATTGAGGATATGTAGAATCATACGACCCCGTTGCGGCAATCGAGACCGCTCAAAACGTCAGAACCTGTTGATGCTGGTTGAGCAGTGACTTGATCGCCTCGGCATCAACCCGGGTGGCGGGCAACTGCAGTGCATCAGCGTGAAGCCCGAAGCGGTTGAGTGCCTCTGCATCAATATACAGCGACTCAATATCGTACATCGCCAGCATATCCAGTGTTGCTGCAGTGCCCTTCTGGCCCAGCGGACCTGCTTGTTGCTCCTTGAGCAACGCCAGCACCCCTTCGTCCTGGAACAGCAAGCTCACTGCCTGCCCAAATGCCGCAGCCACCAGGGCCACATCCAGGCCTTCACGCAGCCAGCTACTGCCGTGCGGGGGATGACGCAATATCACCAGCAAGTCACCACTGCCACTTGAAGGTAACGACATGGCCATACTCCTCAGGGGGCAAAGGTCAACAAACGGTCGACGTTCTGGCCCAGGTCGATCAGTTGCCCAAGCCCGGTGAGTTCGAAAGGCGCTTCAACGCTATGGCCGACCTTGCCGTGGCGCTCGGCTTCGCGGGCATCCAGCATGCCACGTCGCAAGGCGGCGGCAATGCACACGTGTAGCTGCGTGCCATGCTCCGTATGCAATGCACACCAGGCATCGTACAGATGGGGTTCGTCTTGCGGCGGTGCTGCGTGACGCGCCGCATTATAGACCCCGTCATGATAGAAGAAGACGCTTTCCAGCTGGTGGCCCTGGGTTAGCAGCGCGCTAGCAAAGCGTAGCGCTGAATGGGTCGCCTGGCTGCTATAGGGGGCTCCCATGACAAGTAGACCATAGCGCATTGGGTTTCCTGCAATCTTGAACGCACAGGCCCCGCCTGGGCGGGGCCTGTGGGTTATCTTTTACCGACAGCCGGTTCAGTCGCTGCTCATGATGCCGAGCAGAGACAGCAGGCTGACGAACAGATTGTAGATCGAAACGTACAGCGTGATGGTGGCGAGAATGTAGTTGGTTTCGCCGGCACGATGCACGATTTCACTGGTTTGAAAGAGGATGGCTGCCGAGGCAAACAGGACGAAGCCGGCAGATACCATCAGCATCAGGGCAGGAATCTGGAAAATCAGCCCTGCCACCATGGCCAGGATCAGCACGATAGCGCCGGCCATCAGGAAGTTGCCGAGAAAGCTGAAGTCCTTTTTGGTCACGAGTGCCACTGCAGAAAGACCCACAAAGGTGAGACCCGTCATGGCCAGCGCATTCATGATTAGCGCAGGCCCGTTGGGCAGCGCCATATAAGCGGTGAGAATCGGCCCCAGCGTAAAGCCCATGAAGCCGGTGAAAGCAAATGTCGCCAGCAGGCCGGCCGCTGAGTTGGCGGTCTTGTGCACCAGGAACATGAGTCCGTAAGCACCGATGAAGAACACCAGAATGTTCATACGCTCGATGCCCATGGCCATGGCGGCACCCGCGGTGACGGCAGAAAACAGCAGTGTCATTGCCAATAGCGCATAGGTGTTACGTAACACCTTGTTGACGCTGGCGGCCTGAGCTGAATGCTGGGCCATCTGTGTGTCGTGATAGGCCATTATGTCAGAGCTCCCTGTGGTTGATCGTTATCTTGGCGAACCTTTAAGTAGACCAAGGATGCCGTCGGTTGGTTCCAGACGCAAGTGTTCGATGCCCTGCTGATCTGCGACTTCCATCGGAAATGCGGCAAGTACTTGACCTGTGAACCGGAACTGGTAATATTCGCCTCCGTAAGCCGGAGGGATGGCAGAGCGGTTGAATGCACCGGTCTTGAAAACCGGCGAAGGTGAAAGCCTTCCCAGGGTTCGAATCCCTGTCCCTCCGCCATAACTTAAACCCCTGACTTGTCAGGGGTTTTTATTTTTCTGAGAGGATGAAAGTAGCCAAAGGTAGGGCGCCTTCCAGCTATGGAGTTGCGGCATTAAGTGGTAAAATAAAGCCGCTTTTTCCTCCTATCTTTGAACTCTCTCAGGAACGTATCTCATGCTAATTGGATTTCGTTCGTGCGCCAGGCTCCGGAGCCTTTCCCGGCGTCAGGGCGTTTTGCTGTTCGCGATACTTGCTACTCTCTTCAGCCCAAATGCCTTTGCCGTGACGGGTGGCCTGGAACTGACGTCTTCAGCCGTCGGCTTTATCGCTGTGGCGATCTTCGTACTGGCTTATGCCCTTGTGATGGCGGAAGAGAAGCTGCACATGCGCAAGTCCAAGCCGGTACTGGTTGCCGCCGGCTTGATTTGGGTCTTGATCGGCTGGGTCTATGTCCAGGCGGGTCGCCCGGATGAAGCCCAGCAGGCGTTCCGTGCTGTTCTCCTTGAGTTCACCGAGCTCATGCTGTTCCTGCTGGTGGCGATGACGTATATCAATGCCATGGATGAGCGTCGGGTGTTCGATGCCCTGCGTTCGTGGATGGTACGCAAGGGTTTCAATTACCAGCAGCTATTCTGGCTGACCGGTTGTCTGGCCTTCGTCATTTCCCCAGTGGCCGATAACCTGACCACCGCGATGCTGATGTGTGCAGTCGTTATCAAGGTGGCCGAGGGCGACAAGCGCTTCATTAATCTGTGCTGTATCAATATTGTCGTAGCGGCCAATGCTGGCGGCGCCTTCAGCCCCTTCGGCGATATCACGACACTGATGGTATGGCAGGCCGGTGTGCTGCAATTCCAGGAGTTTTTCGTCCTGCTCCTTCCTTCGTTGGTCAACTTCCTGGTCCCTGCGGTAGTGATGAGTCTGTTCATCAATAACCGTAAGCCGGAAGGCGTCTACGAAGATGTGTTCCTGAAGCGTGGCGCAATCAGGATCATTTTTCTCTTCCTGTTGACCATTGCAACGGCAGTGGCTTGTCACTCGCTGCTCAACCTGCCGCCCGTACTCGGCATGATGACCGGCCTGGGCTATCTGCAGTTCTTCGGCTACTTCCTGCGCCGCACCCTGCCCCGTTCCCTTGAGAAAAAACGTATCCGCTATGAAGCCCGCGGTGACGAGCGCAAGTTGCGCTACCTGGGTAGCGTGGTTTCCTTTGACGTATTCAACCGTGTGGCCCGGGCCGAGTGGGATACCCTGCTATTCTTCTACGGTGTCGTTGTTGCGGTGGGAGGGCTTGGCTTCCTTGGCTATCTCAGCCTTGTTTCTGAAGTGCTCTACGGGAGCTGGGATCACACCTGGGCCAACGTTGCGCTAGGTATGATTTCGGCAGTGGTTGACAACATTCCCGTCATGTTTGCCGTCTTG
>Ga0209075_1004545_pt1 | contig 11073 bp, 11 predicted proteins | sample Stecom2011_FD_187523 | JGI IMG/M metagenome (GOLD analysis project Ga0209075, IMG submission 187523) | Agricultural soil microbial communities from Utah to study Nitrogen management - Steer compost 2011 (SPAdes) (version 2) | ecosystem: Environmental > Terrestrial > Soil > Agricultural land...
CATTGGAGGAACAAATTGCAAAAGCACAAGAGATTGGGCAAGATGCAGAATTAGATATGACCGACAAAATTAAAGCTTTAGAACAAAAGTTAGAAGAGAAGACCATAGAGATTTTCTCAAATCTAACCCCATGGCAACGCGTTCAACTATCACGTCACCCAGAACGACCTTATACCTTAGCTTACATTGAAGGTATCACACACGGAGACTTTCAAGAACTTCATGGAGACCGTAATATAGCTGATGATAAGGCAATGGTTGGAGGATTAGGATCTGTCGATGGAAAAACAGTAATGTTTATTGGTCAACAAAAGGGTAAGAACACAAAAATGCGTCAATTCCGTAACTTTGGAATGGCAAACCCAGAAGGATACCGTAAGGCACTTCGCTTAATGAAAATGGCGGAAAAATTTGATATTCCTATTGTAACTCTAATTGATACTCCAGGAGCATTCCCAGGGTTAGAAGCTGAAGAGCGTGGTCAAGGTGAAGCCATTGCACGAAATATATATGAAATGATGAACATTAAAGTTCCTATCATTTGTATTATAATCGGAGAAGGAGCATCAGGTGGAGCATTAGGAATTGGAGTTGGAGATAAAGTAATCATGTTAGAAAACACATGGTACTCTGTTATTTCTCCTGAATCTTGTTCTTCTATTCTATGGCGTTCATGGGAATATAAAGAGAAAGCAGCTGAGGCATTAAAGTTAACTTCAGATGACATGAAGAGATTGAAGCTGGTAGATGGCATTATTAAGGAGCCAATTAGCGGAGCACACAGGAATCCAGAAGAAATGTTTGCTATTGTTAAACGTGAGGTAAAACGTCAAATCACTTTACTTTCAAAGCTTGACCCTGAAGAAAGATGTGAAAAAAGAATGAATAAGTTTATTGATATGGGAGTTTATAAGTAAAAACTTATTGAGTTTGTATAAGAAATTACTAACTCACAATCAATACATTCAAAGTATATTTATAGGAGGTTGTTCTAAAAAGGCTATTATTAGCATCAAGGGACAGCCTCTTTTTTATTGAGTAATAAAAAAACCCAGATGTTGTTATCTGGGTTTTCCTTGTTGTTGTTTGTTTTGGTCTTATGACCAGGAAATGATGGTTACTATGCTCATAGAAAACCACCAGTATTTTTAGATGGTTTCATTTTCAAGGTGAGAAACAGAGTTAATCTCCTTTTGAATTTCTTGTTTTTCTTTATCGTATTTTATGTAACCGTATGCAGAGCAAGTTGTGTGACCACCACAGCTTACTAATAAAAATCCTATTCCGATTAAAGCAGTTATTTTCTTAATTGACTTATTCATGTTTTATAGTTTTAATTGTTGTTCTATTATATAGGGTAAAAAGGTTACCAAATTCCACACTTTATTTCATAAAAAATATAAACTATTTTTAAAATAGCTGATTTTATTGGGATACAGGATGTGAAAAAATATGTTTTTTTTATGAATTCAGACTTTAATCATCAATAAAAAGAGAGTTTTATCCTTAACAATTATTAAATTTGTATTTAAAATTTAGAAGATATGTTTGGAAAAGATATGATGGCAAAGTTGCAAAAAATGCAACAACAAGCAGAAGCATCAAAAGAAAAGCTCAATAATATATATGTTAACGGTGAAGCAGGTGGTAATTTAGTTGTAGTTGAAATGAATGGTAACCGTAAGCTCACAAAACTTTCTATTAATACAGAGCTAAATCAAATGGAGAAAGAAGATTTAGAAGATCTTTTAACTGTCGCTCTAAATCGTGCAATTGAAGCCGCTAACGTTGCAAACGAAAAAGAGATGGCTAATTCTGCAAAAGGATTAATACCAGGACTATAATGACAAGAGACGAAATTAGAAATCATTATCGGGAATTACGAAAAGAATTAACTCCTGAACAATGTATTTATTACTCCCAGCAAATAACCAATAACTTTCTAAGATGTTGGATGTTTAATCATAAGTTAATTCATTGTTTCTTGCCTATACATAGATTAAAGGAAGTGGATACCATTCCCCTTATTAAGAGACTTAAGCGAAACAACAGGATTTGTATTCCTGTTTCAAACTTTGATAAAAACAATATGACGCATAAGTTACTGGATGAACACACACAGTTTCAAGACAATGCATTTGGAATTCCAGAACCAGTATCAGGCGAAGATATAGATGTAAAAAAAATTCAAGTGGTAATTGTTCCACTATTAGCTGTAGACCAACATGGTAATCGTTTAGGTTATGGAAAAGGTTTTTATGATCGATTCTTGGCGCAATGCTCTCCTTCAACCATGTTTATAGGATTAACAATGTTTGACATTCATGAGGACTTAAAAGAAGTTGACCCGCATGATATTCCTTTACATTATATAGTTACTCCAAAAGGTGTGATTAAAACAAAGCATGCAGAAGAATAGCAAAGCAAATTGGTTAAATTTTAACATTTGGGTAAAAACACACTGTTTTTTAACATTTTAAGTTTTATTCAAACACGAATAAAACGGATATTTACAGTGGATGTTTATGCGTATGGTTTCTCCATACACAATAGATACTCCAAGTAGTTTTAGCAAACTTTGAGGTCTTCCATTAATTGGGAGACTTCTTCTTTTTTAGCTAATTCTTAATATTTGTTGTTCAACACTTCCTAGATTAAATACATCACCTACTTGACCATTTAGTAACAACTTACCTAATGGAGAAGCTGTTGATATAGCGTATACAATGCGATTATTTACTTCTATTTTACCAAGACTTAAACCTAAAAAATATATTCCTGTATTCGTTTCAACTAAACTCCCTGAAATTACAGTTTTAGAATTCTCTTTTAATGGCAAGCGATTCAATTCGTTCTTAAAAACCTTTACCTGATGAATACTAGACTCAGCGTTATCCATTTCTTGTTGCATCATCGCTCTACTCGTTTCGTACTTATCTCCAGCGCTACTCTTCGTATCATTATTTCTAGCTTCTAATGCATCGTTATAAGTCTGTGTTGCCATTTTCAATCGCTCCTCTAACTCATGCTCAATAGCTTTAACAACTTTATCTTTCAATTCCTTCATGCTTAATAATATCTATATAAATTATTAAATAACCGTTTCTAAACTGTTAAAAAATCAATATAAAAGTCAGGATATGACTTATCAATTGCTTTTGCATCAGATATCTTTACAGGAAACTCAGCACCTATAGAAAATAAACTCATAGCCATTGCAATACGGTGATCATTGTGAGAAGAAAAAACAATATTCTCATTCACTTTACCTCCACCATTTCCATATACAATCATCTCATCACCATTTATTTCTAATGTAACTCCAACTTTTGCACATTCTTGCTGAAGCGTAATAGCGCGATCACTTTCTTTATGCTTTAAGCGATAAACTCCTTTAAATGTAGATTTTCCTCTTGCATAAGCTGCTAAAACAACCAATGGAGGAAATAAGTCTGGACATTCAGTTGCGTCAAAATCGAAAGGTTGAAGCATGTTTTTTTCAACAATTAAAGTTTCACCTTCCCACCTTACAATTGCTCCGACCTGTTTTGCAGCATCAAGAATTGCTATATCACCTTGTTGTGTATTTAATTTCAAGCCCTCAAGTTCTACCCTACCTCCTATCGCCCCAGCAACAACCATAAAGGAAGCTGCGCTCCAATCTCCTTCCACAATATATTCAATAGGTAAATCGATACTTTGGTTTCCTTTTATATAAAAACGTTTAAAATTATCGTTATCACAATTTAATCCAAAATGTTTTAGCAAGTCTAAAGTCATTGAGATATAAGGCTTACTTTTTAAATCATTCACTATAATTTCAGTATCAGAATTTAAGAAAGGAGCAACCGTAATTAAACCTGTCAAAAATTGAGAACTAATACTCCCATCAATTTCAACACTATAGTTTTTAACATCTCCAGAAATAATTAACGGAAGTTTACTTTCATTACTCTTTATATGCTTACCAAACTGACTTAGTCCATTAATAACCATTTCCATGGTTCTTTGAGTTATTGAACCTTCACCATTAATTTTAAACGGTTGATTAAATAGTAAGGAAAACGCACTAAATAGCCGAGTACTCAAACCTGATTCACCACAATTTATATCAATTGCTAAATCATTATTAAAATTTATCCCTTTTTCAAGAAATAAGCTGTCTTGCTCTCTTTTAAATTCAGCGCCTAATGCTTTAATAATACTTTGTGCAGCTATACAATCGTCGCTTTCAACTAAACGGTGAATGACCACACTTCGCTGACTTAATCCAGCCAAGGCGATAGCACGTTGAGCATAGCTTTTGGATGAAGGAACAACAATACGTCCTAACACATCAATTTTCGGAGAAAGTAGAATTTCGTTCATGAAAGCGAAGATAATGAAGAGTTGTTATTAATATAGCTTGATATGCGAAAATCCTTATTATAATCTGTGTTATACAAGTTAAATGCAAGAAAGTAATTGATGTTATTTAAATTTATAGTAAAAAAAACATGCGAGTAACTTAAAAAGTCCCCGCATGAAGTTTAGTTAATTGTTTAAACTGGAACCTTTAATATATTAAATCCAGTCCTATTAAACTGTTATTTTTTAGCTGCTTTCTTTTCACGTTTCGCTTCTTTTTTCTCTTTTGGAGTTTTAGCGGGTGCTTTTTTTTCAGTTTTTTTTGCATCTTGACTTTTTGCCATGACTATTATTTTAAATTGTTGATGATCTTATGATATCTTCCTTCTAAAATATCATTTTCAATCCAATTTTACGACTATTTTTTGAATAATGTTTCAAGGGTTAAGAATATTCTTAAAAAAAGTAGAAGCATATAAAGTAAAAAAGCCTCACAATAGATATTGTGAGGCTTTTCTATTCATTCAGAATCTCATTTATTACTTTTTTTCTTCAAAGTTTGCTAAACGATAAGCGATACCCAATCCAATTACTTGCTTGAATTGTGTACGTGGTCCAACATTTCCATTTCTATCTTCAATACTAATATCATCATCATAGATTACATTAAACTGAAGATTTGCCGAGAACCATTTATTAATTTTAAAGTCCAATATCAACTCACCATTAACGTCAATATTTTGAGGATTATCAATATAGTTTGAGAAGAATTCAATTCTAGATCTCAAACTAATGTTTTTCATTAAATCCTTTTTATAAATAACACGCAAGTACGATCCTAATTCAGCGCGAAAGTTCTCACCTTTTTTAAGTAAAACTCCCATTGATGAGTATTCTGCTGGATTAACGCCAAAAGCACCTGCATTAGCAAGTACTTGATCATTCACCATTGTAAACTTCCCAGATAAAGGTGAAAGCATTATTTTTAAGTTATCATTTGGAATATATTCAACCCCTAATGAAATATTAACATAGCCAGGAGCCATAAAAGTGGATGAACGAACAGAGTCTCCTGCGTTAGAATATCCATCTAAATATTGAGTTCTAAATCCTCCAAGAACAGATAAGTACCAAGGGTCTTTCATTCCATAGGAGAAAGTTGATTGAAGATCAATAACATCATCTGTTTTTTCAAGGTCCTCATCAAAATACTGTACGCCTCCTATACCAGTCGTCAATTGATTTGCCCATTTAATTCTATCTTTACTATAATCTGCACTTGCGTTAATAAACCCTAAACCGGAAATATTATTTCGTCCTCCAGAAGCCCAATTGGTAAATGAAGATTGTGTAACGTTTAATGAGAAAACACTTTCTAACTTCCAATTAGAAGGTTCAGCTGGTGGTAAATCTGAATCATCTTGCGCCTGCAATGATGGAGCAATCAAAATGCTTAATAATCCGATTAATGTGGTTTTTTTTAAATTCATATTAAAATAATTTATGTTTTGAAAATTGCATTAAATATAAAACGATGCAAAAATAACTCTTTTTCTAAACAAAATACTAGATATCACTTCGATATCCTACTTATTCACTTTAAATGATGCGAAAAAGTTAAGTTTTTAGTACTTTCGTCCAATCAAATAAAAAATTACACAATCATGAAAGAAGTTTATATTATTTCAGCAGTACGTACTCCTATGGGGAGTTTTCTCGGTGGATTATCTACTGTTTCAGCTACTCAATTAGGAGCAGCGGCAATAAAAGGAGCTGTCGCAAAAGCAAACATTCAAAATGAAAACATCGATGAAGTTTTTATGGGGAACGTACTTCAAGCAAATTTAGGTCAAGCACCTGCTCGTCAAGCAGCAATGTTTGCTGGTATTTCTGACCAAGTTCCTGCTACAACAGTTAATAAAGTATGTGCTTCTGGTATGAAAGCTTTATCATTGGCTGCTCAAACTATTATTGCAGGAGACAATGACATCGTTATTGCTGGTGGAATGGAAAATATGAGTAGCGTTCCTCATTATGTTAATGCAAGAAATGGCCAAAAGCTAGGTGACATTAAGATGATTGATGGAATGGTTAAAGATGGTCTAACTGATGTTTATGACCAAATACACATGGGTGTTTGTGCGGATGAGTGTGCTACAGAATATAAATTTACACGTGAAGACCAAGATAACTTTGCAATAGACTCGTACAAAAAAGCTGCAAAAGCTTGGGAAAGTGGAAAGTTCAAAGAGGAAATCGTTCCTGTTGAAGTACCACAAAGAAGAGGTGAGCCTATTATTGTCAGTCAAGACGAGGAGTTCACCAATGTAAAATTAGATAGAATTCCTACATTACGTCCTGCATTCAGTAAAGACGGAACAGTAACAGCTGCGAATGCTTCAACCTTAAACGATGGAGCTTCTGCTCTTGTTCTAGCTTCAAAAGAAGCGGTTGAAAAGTACGGTTTAAAACCAATCGCTAAAATCGTTGGTTATGCTGATGCTTCTCAAGAACCAAAATGGTTTACAACTGCGCCTGCTAAAGCTATTCCAATCGCTTTAAAGAAAGCTGGAATAACAACAAATGATGTTGATTTCTGGGAATTAAACGAGGCTTTTGCTGTTGTTGGTTTAGCAAATACTAAAATTTTAGGGATTGATCCTGCTAAAGTTGATGTGAATGGAGGTGCTGTGGCACTTGGGCATCCACTTGGAAATTCTGGTTCAAGAATCATTGTAACATTAATCAACGTTTTGAAACAAAATGGTGGTAAGTATGGTGCTGCTGGTATCTGTAATGGTGGTGGTGGTGCTTCGGCAATGGTAATTGAAAATATATAATATTTATTAGAAATAGATACGGATTCTAAACCCTGTCTAAAAAAAGTAATCAATAAAAAAGCAGATCTTCCGATCTGCTTTTTTATTATCTAATATTTCACTCATTTATCCGACTATATGGGCTAAACTACTTTTCTTAATTGGTCTTGGCCATTCAGCTCTTAATTCACCTAAAGAGTTAATTAAAGGATCGAAAATTAAGGCTTCATTGTGGTTTTCTAATTCAGAAAAATGAATTTGTTTAATTTCACCTCCTTCTTGAATAGTCACTGTCATTCTATCGAAAAAATTGATTCCCATTTCTTGTCCAATTTCTTTCATGCGGTGAACAGATGCATCAACCGAACAACCAGAAGGCGGAACCAAAGAATCGTTTACAGCAAGTACGGAAAAATAGGGGTTAAGAACTTTTGCTGCTGCCCACAACTCATTACCATGAGCTGCCCAACCTTCAACAAAACTTAATAATTCTTGCTCCAATTCTTTAATCTCTGTTGGATTTAAAGCACGATTACTTTGATATAACCAAACCTTAGATTGGTCTGGAAACTGAGTAAATAAATCTTTATTTGATGTATCCATAATTCAAGTATTATAAATCAGCTGCTGTAGCAATTAACTCGGCAACGTCAATTACTTGAACATTATCTTCTTGGTTTTTGTTTTTCACACCATCTGTCATCATTGTATTACAGAAAGGACAACCTGTAGCGATGATATTTGGTTTTACCTCCATTGCCTCTTCAGTTCTCAAAACGTTCACTTCTTTGTCACCTTTTTCAGCTTCTTTAAACATTTGGGCACCACCCGCACCACAACATGTTCCTTTAGCTTTACAGTTTTTCATCTCTACCAATTCAGCATCTAGCTTTTGGAGCATTTGTCTTGGTGCTTCGTAAACATTATTACCACGACCTAAATAGCATGGGTCATGGAAAGTAATTCTTTTTCCTTTAAAAGTATCCCCTCCTTCAACCTGAAGTTTACCCTCAGCAATTAAAGATTGGATTAACTGAGTATGGTGAAGTACTTCGTAGTTCCCTCCTAATTCAGGATACTCATTTTTCATGATATTAAAACAATGCGGACAACCTGTCACTATTTTTTTAATCTCATAACCATTCAACACTGAAATATTCTGCATAGCCTGCATTTGGTATACAAATTCGTTTCCAGCACGCTTTGCAGGGTCTCCAGTACATGACTCTTCAGCTCCTAAAACAGCGAATTTCACTTCACATTTATTAAGAATTTTAACAATTGCTTTGGTTATCTTCTTTGCTCTATCGTCAAAACTACCAGAACATCCAACCCAAAATAAAATTTCAGGAACTTCACCGTTCGCAGTCATTTCAGCCATTGTAGGCACTTTCAATAAATTACTCATAAATATTTTGTTTGTAATCGATTCATAATTTTACTCTTCGTCCCTCCACTTAATACGGTCTTCAGGACTAAACTGCCATGGAGCTCCGTTGTTTTCTGTATTTGAAATCATTCCTGCCAATTCAGTTGGCACTTTTGACTGTTCCATCACAAGATAACGACGCATATCCATAATAATAGACAAAGGATCTATATTCACAGGACAGGCTTCAACACAGGCATTACATGTTGTACATGCCCAAAGTTCTTCTTCAGAAATATAATCATTCAATAGGCTCTTACCATCATCATAATCTTTTCCATTTTTACGCAGACCTGCAGCTTTCTCATCCAAACGGTCACGTGTATCCATCATCACCTTACGCGGTGAAAGTAATTTTCCAGTTCTGTTTGCAGGACAATTATCAGTACATCTACCACATTCAGTACAAGTGTATGCGTCTAATAAGTTTTTCCATGTTAAATCTTCAACATCTTTTGCTCCAAAACGTTGTACCTCCTCTGTTCCTTCTTCAGGTACAGCATACGGATCAGCATCTGGGTCCATCATCATTTTAACCTCTTTCATTACAGATTCCATATTGGTAAACTGTCCTTGAGGCTTAAGGTTTGAATAAAATGTATTTGGGAAAGCCAGAATAATATGGAAATGCTTAGAGAAAGGTAAGTAGTTCAAGAAAGTAAATACCATCAAAATATGTCCCCACCAACCAATTCTTTCAATTGTGATTAAGGTAGATTCGCTCATCCCACCAAACAAAGCTGGACCAACATATTGAGTAATAGCAAAACCGAATGAACCATCGTTTAAGTTTGTAGCATGAGATAAACCTTCTCTATAAAGCACCTCATCTGCTCCATTCATCATAAAGATGAAAGTTATTAGAATAAGTTCCATTACAAGAATCATGTTACCATCAATCTTCGGCCACCCTTTCATTTCCTTCATATTTAAACGAGGAATTTTAATCAAGTTACGACGCGCCAAGAAAATGAATGTTGCAATAAATGCCAATACTGAAAGAACTTCAATAAAGGATATCATAAAAGTATAAAAGCCACCTAATGATGCTCTAAATAAACGGTGTTCTCCAGATAAACCGTCTGCAATTATTTCAATTAACTCAACTTGTGTTATTACAAAGGCTACATACAAACAAAGGTGAAGAATTGCTGGAATCGGACGCTTAAACATCTTTTTTTGTCCTAAAGCAATCAATGACATTACTTTTATTCGCTCTCCTTTATGATCAGATCGATCTACATCACGACCCATTAGTATATTGCTGCGTATTCTACCAACATTCATTGCAAAGAAACCAAATCCAACAAGCAACAAAACGGCGAAAATAATAATAGAAATCATATATATTTATTTAGTTTTTAAGGTATTGTATCTAACATCTTTTTCAACTTTCGTTCTTCATCTTTGGTAATTGGAACCCCTTTAGATTTAGAACCAAAAACAGAGAAGTGTATATAACGTTCTGGATGAACTTTAATGTCATCGACTAATTTTTGCAGACGATTATTGGTTGCATTTAATTCATCATACAACTGTTCGTCCTTAAGCAGCTTACCTAAGGTACCATTCCCTTCAGCGGTATCTTCAAGAAGAACATTTAACTTTTTCAATGTTTCAGTAGCTTCAGAAATAGCACTTTTAAAATCAACCGTCAATAAAGAATCAGTTATACTCACTACATTTCCAACTGCTTTTTGAATTTCAATATTAGTTTCTTTAAAGTTGTGCGTAATGTTTTCAACATTATCGAAGATACGCCCTAGTTTAGCTTTTTCTTCTAGGATTATATTATCCAGATTGTAAGCAACACGACCAAAACGTGAAATCGCAATTTTAACTTCATTTAAACCTTGATCTAAAGTGTGTGCAGCTGAAGTATCCCAAAACACAGTAATTGAGTTTACGATATTATCAATAGAAGTCATTAAATCTTCAAGCTTTCTTTTAACAGGCAACAACTGAGACTCTATCTGCTCGGTAATCTCTTGACTTACAGACCCCTCTAGGGTGTCGCCAACTTTATGATAGCCTTTTTCACCAATAAAGTTTTGTTGTAATTGCACACCTGTATTTAATACACCTGGCACAATCTTGATACCAGAACCTTTAGCTATACTTAATCCAGCTGTTTGAATGCTAAATTTTATTAAAACTCTTTTATTTGGATCTGTATAGTTATTTGGATTTACTAAGTCTACAGCTAAAACTTTACCCACTTCTACTCCATTCAAAGTAACAGATGAAGAGGGTGTTAATGTCCCTGAAGTAGGGAAGTAAGCATAATAAACTTCATCTCCACCAAAAAAGCTATTTCCTTTAAGGTAATTCACCCCAAAAATAAGTAGTGCTGTAGATAAAATAACTGCTAATCCAGTTTTAAATTCTTTTGATACTTTCAATGCTATGTATTTTGTGCTAAAATAAGAGTTAAATAGTAAAATTAATAGGATTCTGCGATAAATTCTACTTCTTAGC
>Ga0209075_1004547_pt1 | contig 11068 bp, 9 predicted proteins | sample Stecom2011_FD_187523 | JGI IMG/M metagenome (GOLD analysis project Ga0209075, IMG submission 187523) | Agricultural soil microbial communities from Utah to study Nitrogen management - Steer compost 2011 (SPAdes) (version 2) | ecosystem: Environmental > Terrestrial > Soil > Agricultural land...
AGAAGATCCGTGGACAGAAGCCGAGGACGACATGTGGCGCTGGAGTGTCTCGCCCGAGAACGCCCCCGACCAACCCACTTATGTTGATTTAACCTTTGAGAGAGGCGATGTTGTCGCCATTGATGGCGAGCGCTTGTCGCCCGCCACAGTGCTTGAAAAACTGAACAAGTTAGGCGGTGACAATGGCGTAGGGCGTTTGGACATTGTCGAGAACCGCTACGTCGGCATGAAGTCCCGCGGCTGTTACGAAACCCCCGGCGGCACGATTATTTTAAAGGCTCACCGCGCCATCGAGTCGATCACCTTGGATCGCGAGGTGGCACACCTTAAAGACAGCTTAATGCCTAAGTACGCCGAGATTATTTATAATGGTTATTGGTGGAGCCCAGAGCGCAAAATGCTGCAAACGGCAATCGATGACTCGCAGCAACCGGTCAATGGTGATGTGCGCGTCAAACTTTATAAAGGTGCTGTGCACGTGGTAGGACGCCGCTCTGAAGACAGTTTGTTTGACGAGAAAATAGCCACCTTTGAGGACGACGCCGGTGCTTACGATCAAAAAGACGCCGAAGGCTTTATCAAGCTTAACGCGCTGCGCATGCGCATCGCGGCAAGCAAAGGCCGTAAGTTGCTCTAAAACCAACGGCGCTGGTACAGAGCCCGCTGTTGTTGTAGGCGTTTGCAGTAAAGTTGATGCAAATCAACTGCTAGGTGGCTCGATCTACGTACTCTAGCTGGCCGGTGGTAGGTCAGCGGGGCAGTAGCTTACGCCCGTTACGTTTTTAATTAACTGTGTTTTGCCAAATGTAGGGAAGTTCCTATGAGTAGTAACCTTGTGAAGGCCGGCGATCACCCGATTTACGACTACAAAGTCGTGCGTCAATTTTCGATCATGACGATCGTCTGGGGTATTGTTGGCATGGCGGTTGGCGTTTTAATTGCCGCTCAATTGTGCTGGCCCGAGCTGAACAATATTCTGCAACCCTATACCCACTTTGGACGCTTGCGCCCGCTGCACACCAACGCGGTGGTGTTTGCCTTTGGTGGCTGTGCCTTAATGGGTACCAGTTACTATGTGGTGCAGCGCACTTGTCAGACTAAGCTCTGGGGTGGATGGCTGGTGCCCTTTACCTTCTGGGGCTGGCAGCTGGTGATTATCTCGGCGGTGATTACTTTGCCGTTGGGTTTTACCTCGACCAAAGAGTACGCCGAGCTGGAGTGGCCCATCGATATCCTCCTTGGGATAGTGTGGGTGTCTTATGCGCTGGTGTTTTTTGGCACCATCGTCAAGCGTAAAACATCTCACATCTATGTCGCCAACTGGTTCTACGGCGGTTTTATTTTAACCATTGCGGTGTTGCACATCGTCAACAGTGCCGCCATCCCCGTGAGCCTGTTCAAATCTTACTCGGCCTACGCCGGCGCCGCCGATGCCATGGTGCAGTGGTGGTATGGCCATAACGCGGTCGGTTTCTTTTTAACCGCAGGCTTCTTGGGCATGATGTACTACTTTGTGCCTAAACAGGCCGACCGTCCAGTGTACTCGTACCAGCTGTCGATCGTGCACTTCTGGGCTTTGATCTCGGTGTACATCTGGGCCGGTGCGCATCACTTGCACTACTCGGCGCTGCCCGACTGGGCGCAAAGCTTGGGTATGGTGATGTCGTTAATCCTGCTGGCGCCATCGTGGGGCGGTATGATCAACGGTATTATGACCCTCTCGGGTGCGTGGCATAAATTGCGCACAGACCCAACCCTGCGCTTTTTAGTGGTGTCTTTATCGTTTTACGGCATGTCGACCTTTGAAGGCCCGATGATGTCCATTAAAACCGTTAACGCCCTGAGCCATAACACGGACTGGACCATCGGTCACGTACACTCCGGCGCCCTGGGCTGGGTGGCGATGATCTCGATAGGTGCGGTGTACCACTTAATCCCGATTTTGTTTGGTCGCAAAGAGATGTACAGCGTCAAGTGGATCAACGTGCACTTTTGGCTGGCCACCATCGGCACCGTACTGTACATCGCGGCGATGTGGGTCAACGGTATTATGCAAGGCTTGATGTGGCGCGCATTTAACAGCGATGGCACCTTAACCTACAGCTTTGTTGAGACGGTGCAAGCCAGTCACAATGGCTACGTGGTGCGTTTTGTTGGCGGTGTGTTCTTTTTGTTAGGTATGATTTTAATGGCCTATAACACCTACCGTACCGCACAAGCGGCGCGCGAGGTGGAGCCCTCCACCAGCCCACAAGCGCAAGCGGTTTAAGGAGACCAGACAATGAAAGGTCATGATTTAGTTGAAAAAAACATTGGTTTGATGACCCTGCTGATCATCGTAGCGATCAGTTTTGGTGGTCTGGTACAGATTGTTCCTCAGTTCTTTTTAAAGGAAACCACCGAGCCCATCGCCGGGCTCAAGCCGCTGGGCGCGCTGGAGCTAGAAGGCCGCGATATCTACATTCGCGAGGGCTGTCACGTGTGTCACACGCAAATGGTGCGGCCGTTGCGCGCCGAGGTAGAGCGCTATGGTCACTACTCGGTGGCCGGCGAGAGCGTTTATGAGCATCCGTTTTTGTGGGGCTCAAAGCGCACCGGTCCAGACCTTGCGCGGGTGGGCGGTCGCTACTCGGATGACTGGCACAAAGTGCACTTGTTTGATCCACGTATTGTGGTGCCCGAGTCAAATATGCCGGCGTTTCCCTGGCTTTACGACAACAAACTCGACGGCAAGTACACCGAGCGCAAAATGCGTGCGCTGCGCACCGTGGGTGTCCCTTACACCGATGATGTTATCGAAGGGGCCGGCGAGAGGGTTCGCGGTATCACCGAGATGGATGCATTGGTAGCCTATTTGCAGCAGCTGGGTACGCTGCTCAAGGAAAAACGGTAAGGTTATGGATGAGGGTACATTAGGCGCTATTAGTACGGTGTTGGCAGCTTTAGCGTTTGTTGCTGTTTGCTGGTGGGCTTTTGCCCCCAGCCGTCGCAAACGTTTTGAGGAAGATGCCAATCTCCCTTTTGCCGACGAGCAAGATGACACAACAACACAGCAAAAAGCAGGCGACAACACCTCATCGAACGACGATGAAGCAGGGCGGAACTGATTATGAGCATTTTTTGGAACGTTTGGATTATCGGCCTTACTCTCACCAACCTAGCGCTGTTGTTTTGGGTGTTAATGGCCAACCGTAAGGTTGCCGTAACGGATGATGACGAGCCAGAAAACCGCACCACAGGACATGTTTACGACGGCATTGAAGAGTACGATAACCCGCTGCCGCGCTGGTGGTTTAAGATGTTTCTGGCATCGTTTATTTTTGCCGGTGCGTATTTGCTTATCTACCCAGGGTTAGGCTCGTTTAAAGGCCTGGCCGGCTGGACCCAGATCAACCAGCTAGAGGGCGAGCAGGCAAAAGCCAACGAGTTATACTCGGAGCAATTCGGTATGTACAACGCTATGCCGATCGAGCAGTTGGCGCGCGACCCCGAGGCGATGAAGATGGGGCTGCGTTTATTTGCCAACAACTGCGCCGTGTGCCACGGCGCCGATGGTGGCGGCAACTTTGGCTTTCCTAACCTGACCGATCACGACTGGCTCTACGGTGGCGATCCAGAGACTATTAAAAAATCCATTACCGACGGCCGCCGGGGCGCTATGCCGCCGTGGGGTGCGGTGATTGGTGAAGACGGTATCCACGCCACCGCCGAGTATGTTTTAAGCCTCAACGATCGCGAGCACGATGCCGAGCTTGCCAGTGCCGGTGCGGCACACTATGCGCAAAACTGTGTCGTCTGTCATGGTGCCGAGGGCAAAGGCAACCAAGTGATGGGTGCACCCGATTTGACCAATGATATTTGGCTGTACGGTGGCGAGCCGCAGGATATTCGGCAAACCCTGCGCGAGGGGCGCAACGGCGTTATGCCGGCGCAAAAAGAGCTGTTAAAAGAAAGCCGTATTCATCTTTTAGCCGCTTACGTGTTTAGCTTGTCGCTACCTTTCGACGAGCAATAATCACTCCCGGCCGGGCTGGCCCCGGCCGAATGCTCTGCGCGGTGCTGCACTAACTTTGCTAGGCGCACACGCCCGAGCGTCTGGGTAAATCCACTCGCAATGAGGTGCAACTGTGAGTAAAGACCCCTCCTCGGAGTCACAGCAAACCGCGGACCAACCGACCATTCGCTACGTCAACTTATACGAAGCCGAAGACAAAGTTTTTACCCGCCGTATTACCGGTTTTTATCAAAAACTGCGCCGCTATACTGGCCTGCCGTTGATTCTTGGTTTTGTGTTGATGCCATGGCTGAAAATCGATGGCCGCCCGGCTATTTGGTTTGATTTGGCCAACCGCAAGTTTCACATTCTCTGGACTACCTTTTGGCCCCACGATGGTATTTACCTCGCTTGGCTGTTGATCATTGCCGCTTTTTTGCTTTTTACCGTAACGGTATTAGTGGGGCGGGTGTGGTGTGGTTTTACCTGCCCGCAAACGGTGTGGACCCAGATGTTTGTCTGGGCCGAATTTCTCTGCCAGGGCGACAGAAACAAACGCATTAAGCTTGACGCGGCCCCCTGGGGGCCAGAAAAAGTCATTCGCATGGGGGCCACGCACGCTATTTGGCTGTTGATTGCACTGGCCACGGCTCTGACCTTTGTTGGCTATTTTTTGCCCGTGCGAGAGCTGATCGTCAGTTTGGCAACCTTTAACAGCACCGTTACCGTGGTGTTTTGGGTCGGGTTTTTTACTCTGGCAACTTATATCAACGCCGGCTTTATGCGCCAGCAAGTGTGTAAGTACATGTGCCCTTATGCCCGGTTCCAGTCGGTGATGTACGACTCCGAGACCCTCACGGTTTTTTATAACCACATTCGCGGTGAAAAACGTGGCCCGCGCAAACCCGGCGAGGACTACCAAGCCGAGGGCAAGGGCGACTGTATCGATTGCTCTTGGTGTGTGCAGGTGTGTCCGGTGGATATCGATATACGCGATGGCTTGCAAGCCGAGTGCATCGACTGTGGTTTGTGCGTTGATGCTTGCAACAGCGTGATGGATAAAATGCAATACCCGCGCGGGCTGATCAGCTTTACCACCGAAGACGCCATTAAAGAAGGTAAAACTCGGGTACTGCGACCACGCCTGATTGGCTACTTAGTGGTGTTGGTGGTGATGATCAGCGTGTTTGCCAGCAACCTCAATCAGCGCATGCCGCTGGGGCTCGAGATATTGCGCGATCGCGGTGTGCGCATGTACCGCATTAGCGGAAAAGATGTGCAAAATGTCTACACCCTTAAAATCAACAATATGGACAACAAGCCCCACGTGTATGACTTAGCTGTAAGCGGAGACTTTGATTACCAACTGCAAGGTTACCGACCGCTGCAGGTGGACTCTGGCGAGCAGTTAACCATTCCGGTACGGGTAGCGGTAAAACGCGATCAGTTATCCGAGCTGAAATCGGCGGTGACATTTACCCTGACCGCAAAAGATGATCCGACCTTAAACACCAGCAGCGAGTCGTCTTTTATCGGTCCGCAGCCGCGCTAGCCCGCAGCGGATAAAAACGCTGGATGCAGGTCGGCTTTAATGATGAGTAGAGTAGTACAGCTATGAGTACAGCACAGAAGATCGAACGTCCCTGGTATAAAGAGCCATGGTTATGGTTTGTGTTGGCGCCGCTAATTACCGTGGTGACAGTGTCGACCTTCACCGTCACATTAGCGCTTAAATACGCCGATGATACGGTGATTGATAACTACTACAAAGAGGGGCGCGCCATTAACCAGAGCCTCGAGCAAGACAAACGCGCACTGCAATGGGGGCTATCGGCAACGCTCAACTGGGACTCCAGCGAGCACCTGCTTGTGGTCACGCTGCACTCTGATGTAATTCCTATGCCCGAGCGTTTATCGCTGTGGCTGGACCACCCGTTCGATGAAAAACAAGACGGTTTTTGGCTGTTACAGCGCCGCGGCAACAACCAGTTTTACGGCACTTTAAAAGCGCTGGATAACCTTTGGTACGTCACCCTTACGCCCGCGCTAGAGCGCGCCGAGCGCAGCGAAGCGCCTTGGCGGCTGCGCACCGAGGTCAATCTTGGCCAAGATACGGATGTCAATCTCGCGCCCGCCGCGCCTTAATCCTAACGTGACACTCCCAGGGGCTGCTATGGTGGAAGTCTCTTTTTGTTATCACTGTGCCGAGCCGGTGCCGCCCGGCTCTGATTACACGGTCGAGATCGACGGCGCACAGCGCGCCATGTGTTGTCCGGGCTGCCAAGCGGTGGCCAGTGCTATTGTCGATGGTGGCTTGGCCCGCTTTTATCAGTACCGCACCGAGGCCAGTGAACGGCCGGAAGATGAAACACCCCCCAGTTGGCAGATCTACGATCTACCCGATATTCAGCAGGACTTTGTGATTGAGCTGGACAACGCTCACTGCCAAGCCAGCTTGCTGTTAGAGGGCATCAGCTGCGCCGCCTGTAGCTGGCTGATTGAAACCCATTTAAATCAGTTTTCAGGCATCGCCCAGGTGCAGGTTAATGTCACCAACTTTCGCAGCCAAATCACCTACGACCCCGAGGTCATTCCACTTAGTCGAGTGCTTGCCGAGCTGCACGCTATTGGGTATCGACCGCGCCCGGCCACCGATGAGCAGCAGCGCGCCCTAGAGGTGCGCGACAACCGTTTAGCCCTGACCCGACTTGGTGTGGCCGGCTTTGGCATGATGCAGGCGGGCATGGTGGCGATTGGTTTGTACATGGGCGCCAACGACGAGTGGCAATCGCTGTTGCGCGTGGTGAGTATGGTGCTCTCCACCCCTGTGGTGTTCTTTAGTGCCTGGCCGTTTTTCCGTGCCTCTTGGCACAGTTTAAAAGCCGGTCAGTTAATTATGGATGTGCCCGTGGCGCTGGCGGTCGGCTTGGGTTATAGCGCCAGCGGTTGGGCGACTTTTAGCGGCACCGGCGAGGTGTACTTCGAGTCCATCTCCATGTTTGTGTTCTTTTTATTGGTGGGCCGCTACCTCGAGATGCGCGCGCGTTATCGCCACCGCATTGGTGGCGCCAATGTTGCGCAGTTGTTGCCATCGGTGGCCAAGCGTTGGCAGCAGGGCGAGTGGCATCAAGTGGCGGTTAAGCTGCTGCGCCCCGGCGACCGTGTGCAAGTGGCCGCAGGCGATACGTTTCCTGCCGACGGTGAAGTGATAGCGGGCGCCTCGGGGGTTAATGAAGCGCTTTTGACCGGTGAGTCGGTACCGGTTTTTAAACGCGCCGGCAGCTTTGTTATAGCCGGTAGCCAAAACAATGAAAGCCCGCTGGAGGTGCGCGTTAGCGCCACGGGTGGACAAACTCAGCTGTCGGCTATCGAGCAACTGATTGGCCGAGCGCAAGCGGACAAACCCCCGCAAGTGGCGCTGGCCGACAAAGTAGCCCGCTACTTTATTGCCGCACTGTTGTTGGTGTGCGGCGCGGTTTTTACCGCTTGGAGCTTTATCGCCCCCGAGCGCGCACTGTGGGTGGCGCTGTCGGTTTTAGTGGTTACCTGCCCGTGTGCCTTGGCGCTGGCCATGCCCACTGCGCTGACCGCCGCCACAGAGTATTTGCGCCGCAGCGGCGTGTTGATCACCCGCGGCCATGTGCTCGAGACACTGACCAAAATTGATCGGGTTATTTTTGACAAAACCGGTACATTAACCCAAGGTCAACTGTGTGTGGCCGAGGTTAAACCCCTGCTTGAAGGTGTCGATCGCGAGCACATTTTAGCCCTATGCGCGGCGTTAGAGCAGGGCAGCAACCACCCTATCGCGCGGGCTTTTACCGATCACGAGTCGGGCTTGGCGTTTGAGTCGATACGGCAGGTTACCGGTGGCGGTGTCAGTGGCCGCATGGGCGAGGTCACTTACCGACTGGGCAATATCGCCTTTGCCGCCGAAGATGCCCCCCTTGAGGTCCCGGACGAACCCTACCTATGGCTACTGTTAACCCGCGATGGCGAGCCGCTGAGCTTTATTGGTTTATCCGACCAAGTGCGCACCGAGGCGGCGGATGTAGTGGCCGCATTACAACAACAGGGCCTGGCGGTCGAGCTGTTAAGCGGTGATACAACAAACAATACCGCACGCTTGGCCCAACAGGTGGGGATTGATGTTTATACTGGGGGCGCCTCACCGGCGGCTAAACTAACGCGGCTACAACAGTGCCAAGCGCAGGGTGAAGTGATTTTAATGGTGGGTGATGGCATTAACGATGTGCCCACCCTGTCGGGGGCGGATGTCTCAATTGCCATGGCCGGCGCCTCGGATTTAGCCCGCACCCACGCCGATTGCTTATTGCTGCAGCACAATTTACAGCCGCTGCTATTGTGTATAAGTCATGCGCGGGCAACGCGGCGGGTTATTCGTCAAAACTTAACCCTCTCGCTTACCTACAATGCCCTGGCGCTGCCATTGGCGGCACTCGGGCTGGTGCCGCCCTGGGCCGCTGCACTGGGCATGACCACCAGCTCGTTGCTGGTGGTGTTAAATGCATTGCGCTTAATGCGCGTCGATTAATCAACAGAGGTCGGTATTGTGGAGAGTTTGTATTTGCTCATACCCATAGCGTTGGTGTTTGTCGCCATTGCCGTTCGGGTGCTGCTGTGGGCAATTAACTCGGGTCAGTACGACAACTTAGACACAGAGGCCCATCGGATTTTATTTGACGACGATGAGCCTATTACGCCCCGCAGGGAGGCCGCAGCAGATACCCCCGTCGATGCCTTGCCCGAGCACAGCCAGCAGCCGGAACAGGATAATATCGGCAACGACTTAAAAGGTGAGCACGATGTTTGATGTGGCCGCTTTAACCACCGGTTTGCTGTTGGGCTTTTTTAGCAGCACCCACTGTTTAGGCATGTGTGGCGGCATTATGGGCGCCTTGACGATGGCCATCGACAGCCCTTCAAAACTGCGCTCAGGCGCCATAGTGTTGTGCTACAACATGGGCCGCTTGGCCAGTTACACCTTTCTTGGGGCTTTGGCCGGTGCGTTTGGAGAAACCGTGTACGCCTTGGGGGCGGCTACCGTGTTGCGTGTTATTGCCGCCGCTTTGTTGTTTGCCATGGCCTTATACTTGGCCGGTTGGTGGCGCGGTTTATTAAAGCTCGAGGCCATAGGTCAGCGATTGTGGCGTCATATCCAACCCTTGGGCCGCGCTCTGATGCCGGTGCGTGGGCCAATGCCGGCGCTGGCACTGGGGGCTTTGTGGGGTTGGCTACCGTGCGGTTTGGTGTACAGCGCGTTAGGCTATGCCATGACCCAGCCCTCGGCCTCGGCCGGTGCCTTTTTTATGCTGGCGTTTGGCCTTGGTACTTTGCCGGCACTGTTGTTGGCGGCTTTTGCCACCGGGCGGGTACGCGGCTGGGCACAAAAGCGCAGTTTGCGTTTGACCGGAGCTTTATTGTTGGCCATTTTTGCCGCTTGGACTCTGTACGGCACTTTAGCGCCGGGGCACGGGCACCACGGCCATCATCCCGCCCAGCAACAATCCACAGACGAGCCACAACAACACTCGCCCCATCAGCAGCACCATTAAAGGGCAGAAGCACAGATTAAACATTCACCAATGCAAGAGTATTGACCGCTCGGTAACACTTTTATATGGCGCGGCTTTGTGTTCGTGGTAACCTTGGCAAAAGTAGTGCGAGTACCCGTGATAACAGGACAAGCTCGGGGTGTACTAAACGATCGCTTAGGTATTGATTTAAATTGAGTACACTAAAAACGAATAATTCCAATAATTTTGGCTTGTCTCGCTGGCGCTGCAAAAGTAAAAGGCAAAGCGTTATCAGCCAGACGATTTACGCCATCATGGCCTTACTCGGCGCATTGTTGTGCAGCGCTTCGGTAGCGGTACAAGCCAATAGTGGCGAGCTTGAAGAGCAGTTGCGCAGCATCGAGCAATCCCTGCCAGAGGGTTGCGAGATACTGGATATTCGGGACACCATCCGCAAGCGTTTTACCGGTAGCCGACTAACCGCCAAAGACGTCGAAGCCCTACAGGGGATGACCATCCGAGGCATCGGATTTTTACAGGTGGGGGTGTTTGATGAAGACAACCCCGATGAAAATAACAGCTTGTATCGTTTTTTAAACAAAATTCACGTCAACACAAAAGAGTATGTGGTAGCGCCACAGTTGCTGTTTAAAGAGGGCGATACCCTCGATACAGGGGTTATCCTAGAAACCGAACGACTGCTGCGAACACGGGGTTATTTTTACACCGCTTTTATCGTACCCCATGTGATTTGCGATGATCAGGTCGATCTGGTGGTGGTCACTCGCGATAGCTGGTCTTTGGAGATCGAGGCCTCTTTTAGCCATAGCGGTGGCGACTCGTCATCGGGTTTTGGTTTTAGTGACGGTAATATCTTTGGCTCGGGCAATAGCTTCTCTGTCGAGTACGAGCAAGAAAACGAAAGCCGCGGCATGAGTTATACCTTTCGTACTGACCACTTATTTAATTCACGTATCGCCACACGGCTATCCTACGCCGATAAATCCGACGGCGAAGATATCGTCGTTGAGCTGGGCTTGCCGTTTTATTCGCGCTCGTCTTTATGGGGCGGCGGTATTGCCTATCGCGATGAAGGTGAAGATGAGATTATTCGTGCCAAGGGCGATGAGATCAATCGTTTTCGCCATGAGACACTTTACCAAGAGATTCATGTGGGCCGTTTGCTGCACAACGGTAAACACGCAACCCAGCGACTGCTTGCGGGCCTGACCAGCGAAGATGACACTTTTTACGCCGGCGCTAACACCCATCTAGGAATTCCCGAGGCGCGTGGGGCAAAGTATCCATGGGTGGAATATCAGTATCTTGAAGATCGTTACGCGGTTTACCGTAACCTTAACCAAATACAGCGCACCGAAGACGTGGCCATGGGGATCACCTTTGACTTTCGTTTAGGCTATGGCGAGGCGAGCCTCTCAGAGCATGGTAACCTGCTGCGCTACATCGGTAACTATCAACACATCATCGGCGTCGGCGACGATCACTTGTTGCATCTCGAGCTGAGTGTCGATGGTCG
>Ga0209075_1004548_pt1 | contig 11064 bp, 11 predicted proteins | sample Stecom2011_FD_187523 | JGI IMG/M metagenome (GOLD analysis project Ga0209075, IMG submission 187523) | Agricultural soil microbial communities from Utah to study Nitrogen management - Steer compost 2011 (SPAdes) (version 2) | ecosystem: Environmental > Terrestrial > Soil > Agricultural land...
TAAAAATCATCGATTTATCCACCGTTTTAGCTGGACCATCTGTCGGTTCCTTTTTTGCAGAATTAGGTGCTCAGGTCATAAAGGTTGAAAACTCGGTTTATCCTGATATTACGCGATCTTGGAAATTGCCCAATGAGGACAAAAACAGTACTGTTTCCGCGTATTTCTCGAGCATCAACTACAAGAAAAGCTATCAACGACTCAACCTCAAAGAGGAAAATCAACGTAAAAAACTCTTTGAAATGCTAAAGGATGCAGACCTCATTCTGATGAACTTCAAATTGGGCGACCAAGAAAAGTTGAAAATTAGCGATGCACAATTACATTCCATTAATCCACAATTGATCATTGGAAAAATCAATGGATTTGGAGCAACAAGTGACCGCGTAGCCTATGATTTGATTTTACAAGCAGAGTCAGGCATCATGTCCATGAATGGAACGCCAGAAAGTGGTCCTGTAAAAATGCCCATTGCTTTGATTGATGTTTTAGCAGCACATCATTTGAAAGAAGGACTCTTAATTGAACTCTTTGCAAAAAAAGGAAATCTAAATTACAAAGGCAAAAGCATCAGTGTTTCATTATACGATGCGGCAGTAAGCTCATTGGTGAATCAAGCATCAAATTATTTAATGAACAATCATGTTCCTCAGCGCATAGGATCTTTGCATCCGAATATCGCGCCTTACGGTGAGCTTTTCACCACTTCAGACCAAAGAATAATCACTTTTGCAATTGGCAGTAATCGTCATTTTGAACAATTGTGTGAATATCTAAAATTAGTTAAACTTAGTACAGACGAGCGGTATTCGACAGTTCAAAATAGAGTTACCAACAGGGTTGAGCTTTTCAAAGTGCTCAACACTAAAATTAAAGAACATTCAGCAGATGAAATCCTCGATTACATGCACGCGCATTATGTTCCTTGTGGAGAAGTAAAGGATTTAGCGGCGGTTTTTAAATCAGAAAAAGCACAAAAACTAGTTCGATCAGAGCTTATCGATGGACAAGAAACAAAGCGAGTAAGTGGAATTGCTTTTCGCGTTCAAGAATGAAGTTTTAGTTGAATAACTAACAAGTTTACTTTCTTCACCAATTCCCCTAACAAACTGTTCTTCAGATTTTTTTAGGTGTAAAAGTATAAGTTTGGAATAATTTACTATGTTTGTTATATTAACTAATGAAACATAAAATTATGATAACAATTCTACTAAAAACCTATTTTAGAAAGACATCACTTTTAATGGCAAGTTTAGGACTTGTATTTTTTGTGAATTCCCAAACACAATCGGGAACCCAAACTTTTATAGCACAAGGGTCTGATTCAAATCCTGCTGTGATTTCCTTCTCTATTCCTAATGACATTACTGTAAATAATGGAGTTGGAATTCAAAGCATTGAAATTACCAATGTTTCAGCGACAGTTGATGTGGATGTAGATCCAATAATATCTTCCCTAATCAATGCTTTTATAGGTTGTGGAGACCTTTATTCTTTCAATCTATCTCTTGATGGTACAACAGCGTATACCGAAGGGTGCCAAGCAGATATCCAAGGAGAAGATATAACCAATAACACTACCGTTGAAATGAGTTCAGTTGCTGCAAGTTTAATCCCCACTGGTTTCCCGCTTCCTATTATCCCTGATTTCGACATTGAAATAAGTTTAACGATAAAGGTGACTTACAATACCTGTTCTGCAAATGCAGGAGTAAACACAACTATCACTCCATGTAAAAACGAACCGATATTCCTATTCGATGAGATGGATGGGAGTCCACAAAGCGATGGAGTTTGGAACGGTCCTTCAGGAGATATAATTTCGATTGCAAGTATAACGACTCCTAATCTTGCAGGAATATATACTTATACCTATACTGTTGAAGACGGCCCAGCATGTTCTGATCAAGCAACCCTAACGATTGACGTTCAAGAGTGTGATTACCTATCTGTAGGTACAGAGCAATTAGAAAGTGTATCTGTTTATCCAAACCCAACAAGTAATGTCCTAAACATTGAAGGAATTACTGAAGAAGGACTTCAAATTACTGTTCAAGACTTGAGTGGTAGAGTTGTTCAACCAAAAGTTGTTTCTAATTCAAACACAGCATTAGACTTAACAGGTCTTCAAAACGGAATCTATTTAGTGCAAATAATAAAAGACAATGCTCAAAAGGTAATCCGTGTAGTAAAGCAATAAAATACAGAAACTATTTCATCAAAAAAAACAAAGAGGCTGCAATAAATGCAGCCTCTTTTTATATAAAGTGTTAATATTCTTTTTCTATTTCACAAAATCTTTAACTTCAGCCAATAATTGAGTATCTCTAACAGCTCCTAATATTCTTTTTTCTACTTTGCCTTCTCCATTGATCAACATCATTGTTGGATATGCACGAACTTGATATTTTTTTGCGATGTTTGGTCCTTCTCCTTTCTCCATATCAATTTTAATATTGATAAAGTTCTCGTTGAATACCTCTCCTACTTTTTCGTCTTTAAATGTTGTTCTGTCCATCATTTTACATGGTCCACACCAAACAGCATAAGCATCAAGGAAAATCAATTTATTTTCTTCTTTCGCTTTTTGAATGGCCTCTTCAAAGGTGAGATTTTCAAATTTAATTCCTGGTTCATCGGTATTTGCAGGCGCCCAAATAAAGGACGAAGTAAGCAGAGCTACAACAATTGTGATTATACTAAGATATTTCATATTCGTTTATTTATTATGCTAAAGTTACAATTCTAGATTTAAAATCAGCATATTTGAATTAATATTAAAGAAAGAGAATCAAATTTCGTGCCTCTTAAATTAAACGCATGCGCATTCAAACATTAGACAGTTCAACAGAAATTGCTCAAGAAACTCAAGACTTTTTAACCGTGTGGAACGATGACAGTCAATCGATTATACAGTTAAGCTCTGGTTCAACAGGAGCACCAAAAGCCATTGAAATTCCGAAATGGAAAATGAAGACATCCGCACAAATGACAGGAGACTTCCTTAACTTATCAAGCTGTGAATCAGCGCTTCTATGCATGTCTACAAATTATATAGGCGGAAAAATGATGGTCGTTCGATCACAGCTTTTTGACCTCACGCTTTATGTAACAAATGTTACAAGTAATCCACTGGCAAACCTAAACCAACCGATTGATTTTGTAGCAATGGTTCCATTACAAGTGGAAGAAGCTTTACAAAAAAATCCAGAAAAACTAAATCTAATCAAACATTTAATCATTGGTGGTGCGCCAGTTTCAGATGAACTTGTCGAACAAATACAAAATTATTCTTGCCAAGCCTATTCTACTTTTGGAATGACGGAAACCGTTTCTCACATTGCTTTAAAGAACTTAAAAGAAAAATCGGCACCATATCGTGCTATTGGAAACACCAAACTAAGCACCATAGATGATTGTTTGGTCATTGACAATACAGACTTGCAGATCTATAATTTAAAAACAACAGACATTGTTGAATTAATTGATGAAAAAAGTTTCCATTGGTTAGGAAGAGCAGATTTTGTAATCAACTCAGGTGGAGTAAAAATTCATCCAGAGGAGGTGGAACGAAAAATAAAAAACAGAATTAAATCAACAGATTTCATCATCAGCTCTTTACCAGATCAAAAACTAGGCAACAAGGTTATATTCATAGGTGAAAAACACTTAGATAGAACCGAGTTAAAAGCAGAGATAGAACAAGAATTAAGCAAGTATGAACGTCCAAAGGCATACTTTTTTATATCTTCGTTAAAAAGAACAGCATCGGGAAAGATAGACCGAATTCAAACTACTGCAGAAATTCAATGAGTTTAAGTTCATACTTTAAAATATTAGGGATATCGCCCACAAAGAATGAAGCGCTCATTAAGAAAGCTTACAGAAAGAAAGCTTTAAAATATCATCCTGACAGGAACCCCACTGCAGCTGCAAAAGATAAGTTTATTGAGGTTACCGAAGCTTATGAAAACATTCTTGAGGCATTAGAACGAGGAATAGATCCTAACAGCACGTCTCAAAACAGGACAACTTATCGCCAGACTTCAACTCAAAGAACAAGAACCCGACAAAAAACAGCAAGCGAAATACGTGAAGAAAGAATTAAAAAAGCACGTATGCGTTATGAGCAAAATAAAAGAAGAGAAGCTGAAGAAAACGATGCTTATTTTCGTACATTAACCAATGGAAAATGGTGGAAACGATTCAAAAGGGTGATGTATGTGAGCACTTTAATCTCGCTTTTAATGACACTGGATATGCTTTATTTCCCTGCGGTAACCGAAGTAAGTCAAATCGTAAAAGTAAATACTTCTTCAAGATATTCTGGAGCTAATAAGCATTCAACTTCTCCAGTAAAATTTGAGAATGGACAAAAAGCTTGGCTTTCTCAAAAATTCATAGAAATGTCAAAATATGAATACCTTTATTTAGAAAAGACTCCACTATTTAAAGACATCAAATATGTAAAAGTATGGCAATTTGATCGGTGGGTTTATTATACACCAGACTACAGTCTCCCCAGTACATTTCCACTCATTCCTTTTGTGTTGCTATTTCCTCTACTCACCTATTTCATTAAAAGCAAAACCTATACATTTACAATATTTTTCCATTTAAGCATGTATGCTATACCATTACTTTTGTTTGTTGTGATGTTCTCCAACGACCGATGGATACACTTATTGACATTTGGCTTGATTTAAACACCTTATTTTTCGTTAAATAAACTCTTTATTCAAAACCTTCCATAATTCATTCATAGGCAACCCCATAACATTATAAAAACAACCTTCTATCTTTTCTACACCTATCATTCCAATCCACTCTTGGATTCCGTATGCCCCGGCTTTATCATAAGGTTGATATTTACTCACGTAATACTCTATTTCATCTGCTGTTAATTCTTTAAAAAACACTTTCGTTCGAACTGCGAAAGAATATTTCTTCTGAGGAGAATATAAATGAACTCCAGTTACAACTTCGTTGATTGATCCTGACAAACGTTCCAACATTTCAACGGCAGCTTCATGGTTTTTTGGCTTTTCTAAAATTTGATTATTGTGAATGACCACTGTGTCAGAAGTCAATAAAACCTCATCACTTAAAATCGAGTTTCTAAGTGGTTCAGCTTTTAACTCTGCAAGATAAATGGGTACATCAAAATGAGAAAGTTCCTTAGGAAAAACCTCATCCACTTCTTTCTTTCGAATTTCACAACGTACGCCAAGTTGTTCGATCAATTGTTTCCTACGTGGAGAAGCAGAACCTAAAATTATTTTTTTGGAGAACATAATGTGGATTTAATTCAGCAATTGTACAACCCAAAATAAGGGCAAAAGCATACCGAAAATGATGGTTAGCTTTATCCCTAAGTTGGCCGTTTTTAAGTTTCTATCGGTAATTGGATTTAAGAGTATTACCAATGTGAAAATAGCGAAAAGAGCACTTAAGAATAGTGGAGCCAATGCCATTCCTTCGATATATCCTGTTTGCCAAAACCATACGATAGGAATCGATAAAGCCATGTTTATTAAAACAAATCCCACTGCTATAGACCTTGACTTCTTCACTCCGTAGACGATTGGAATGGTTCGGGCTTTGATAATTAGATCCCCTTTAATATCTTGCATATCTTTGATAATTTCGCGTGTTAAATTCAACACAAAAGCAAAAACACCTAAGGTTATACCTAGGTAGACTGGGAAAAACTGATATCCATTCAAATGAAAAGGGTAAGCCGAATCCAAAGTCACTGTTTTAAAAAAGTCTTGATAGTAGATTCCAACCAAAACAGGAACCAATCCCGTCAATAATGCAATCACTACATTCCCAATTACAAGCGTTCTTTTCAGTTGCATTGAATAGAACCACAATAAATTAATAGACAAGAGGTGAATAAATACATACCAAAAAGTTTCTAGCACCAATCCAAGGTGAATTGCCATTCCAAAAGCAACAAAATTGAGTATCCAATGAAAAACAATTGCCCATCTTCTTTTGATGTGTTTGGTAATCACTAATCGATCAGGTCTATTGACCCTATCAGCTCGAACGTCAAAATAATCATTGATTATGTTTCCTGCAGCTGCAATAAAGACCGTTGAAATGACCAATAAAAAAAAGTTAAAGGTTTGAATCAACAATAAACCCTCATTGGATTCTGCATAAACAAGATCCAGATATCCGCCGACACTGTACATTGTTACAGCGATAATCAGCAAGTTGACGGGACGAATTAACCTTAAAAAGTGAATCATTTTACAATTCTATATTCAGTACGTCTATTTTCTTGATGAGCCTTTTCTTTGGCTTCTTCAGTCGTTAATTTAGCAATTTCTTCATCCGTGTTTATAGGATTTTCTTCCCCATAACCTTTGTAGCTTAGTCGTTCTGCTTCAACACCCTTATTGACTAAGAAATCGTAAACTGCTTTTGCCCTATCTTCAGATAACTTTTGATTGGCGCGATTGTCTCCACGTGTATCCGTGTGTCCTCCAATTTCAATTTTAATACTGTTGTTTTCCTTCAAGAAAGACTCTAGTTTATTCAACTCGACATAAGATTCTTTTCTTAAGGTTGATTTTCCTAGATCGAAAAAGACATTTGCCAAAAGAATGGGTTGTTCATCAGTAATCGGCACTAAGGGCACATCCATACGAACAGCTTCATCGCTTTCAATCATATTAAAGTTTTTAGAAAAGAAAGAATACCCTGGAAAAGAGACGTTTAAAGCATATTCTTTTTTCGTTGGGAGTGCGACCAAGAATTCTCCCGTAATTGGATCCGCTTCCGAAGCAATAACTTCCTTTCCTGTAGACAAATCAATCAACTCAAACTTTCCTTTCAAAGGTTTCTTTGTTATTGCATCATACACCAAACCTTCAAAATAAGTCGTTTTCACCGGTCTAAGCTCTTCTGGCATTTCAAAGTAGTAGATATCTAGACTTCCTTCTCCTCCAGCTCTATCGGAAGCAAAGAAAGCAATTTCTCCATCCGGTCCAACCAGTAATGAATTCTCATTGCTCTCTGTATTGATTGGATACCCCAAATTAACTGGATCTCCCCAATTTCCTAAAGGATCTTTTCTTGACATGTAAATATCAGTTCCACCCAAGCCTATATGTCCATTCGAAGCAAAGTATAATGTTTGTCCATCTGGGTGAATCATCACCGAAGACTCCATGCGTTCTGTATTGATATTATTGGGCAGTGGAACAGCTTTACCCCATGTTCCATCCGCTTGTTTCTCACTAACGTAGATATCACTTCTTTGTATTCTTTGTTGTCCCACACGGCGGATAAAGTACAATGTTTTCCCATCTGCTGAAAGCGAAGGTTGAGACTCCCAAGTAAACGTATTTACATTTCCAGGAAGGTTCACCGGGTTAGTCCATCGGTCACCGATACGCTCAGTCACAAACAAATCACAACTTCCTTTCCCTTCTCTGTTCGGGCCGTAATTACGTCCTGTTTCATCTGCACACGCAACAAAAATCAATGTTCTACCATCTGCTGAAATTGTTGGTGCACCTTCGTTTTGTTCGGTATTGATATTGGGTGGCATTGGATAAGCCTTAGCCCAAACATTTCCTTCGGTCAAATGAGAAACAAAAAAGTCTTCCTGCCCTCTTGGACTTCCATCATTATTTGGAATTTCTCTAGTAAACAATAAGGTTTTACCATCAACAGTAATCGTAGGAAAATATTCAGGGTATTGCGTATTGATTCCTTTTCCAATATTAATAGGTTGAATATTTAAAGGGTTTTTCCTTGCTTCGAGTGAGAATTCTGCGCTTGTTCTTAGGTATTCAGCAGCGTGAATCATCTGATCAGAAATTCTACGGTCGTTGCTGTTCAAGATATAATCAAAATACTTTATTGCGTCTTGAAATTCATTATTCCTCATTTGAAGTTCTCCAATATCGAGGTATAACTGTCCATTCAGATTCGCCGAAGGTCGTATTTCTAGGGCTCTTTTATAATGATGAACAGCTTCTTTGCTCTTCCCTGAAAGTCGGTAAAACTCTCCTATCATTTGATGTGCTTCGAGGAAGTTTTCATCTTTCTTTAAAGCTTTTTGCAGATAGTCAATTCCGGTTTCAAAATCTGGTCGACCTGTTCTTAAGTCTACATTTTTTTGAGGAGCTTCTCTTCCTTGTTCAAAGAGTTTAATTGCTTTTTTACTTTTCGTACTGTATCCCATTTGGGCAGTTGCACAACTATTGAATAGCAAAGCAAAAAGGGTAAATAAAAGACCAATATTTTTTATCATAGTTCTAGGGTATATTCATGTATTTATGGGTCTGTAAAGAAATTTTCCATTTCGGATTTTCTTTTACATAATCAATAATTAAAGGCAACATTTGTGCCTCTTTCGACCACTCAGGCTGTAAATACAACAAACAATCAGCGTTAGCTTTGGCCGCATGTTCTTCAGCCCACTTAAAATCATGCTTGTTGAAGATCACTACTTTGAGTTCATTCGCTTTCTCATAGGCTTCTTCCACAGGAGCTTTAAATTTCTTTGGGGAGAAACAATACCAATCTACTTTGGCATCTAAAGGATAACAGCCTGAAGTCTCAATGGCAACTTCTATTCCTTGTTCTTGTAGTGCAGAAACAAGAGTTTCTATTGGATACATTGCAGGTTCACCTCCTGTGATCACTACAAAATCAGTGGCTGTATCATTTACGCCTTTAAGTAAAGTTTCTAAAGAAGTATCGGGATGATCTCCTGCCTCCCAACTTTCTTTTACATCGCACCACACACAACCAACATCGCACCCTCCTGTTCGAATAAAATAAGCAGCTCTTCCAGAATAATGTCCTTCCCCTTGAATGGTATAAAAAGACTCCATCACTGGCCATGATGTACGTTTAGATTCAATAATTTCTTCCATTACTTCAAATGTAATGAAAACCTTTTAAATAATTAGAATCGACCTTAATGATGAGTTATGAATTATGAACGATGAATGGGCTTATTTGTCAGAGATGAATGTTTTTACCATTTATAATTCATCGCATTTCATTCATAATTACCAAATAATATTCTTATCTTAATTGGAATAACCATCTTAAAATCATCGTATCATGAAAAAATCCAATGAAAATGTTTTGCTTTCAAAATCTTTATTATTTGCAATTAGAATCGTCAAACTATACAAGTATTTATCTACTGATAAACGAGAGTACGTTTTGAGTAAACAGCTTTTACGAAGTGGAACGGCCGTAGGAGCTTTGATAAGAGAGGCTCAAAATGCAGAAAGCAAAAAGGACTTTATCCATAAATTAGCGATTGCTCAAAAAGAATGCGATGAAACAAGTTATTGGTTTGAGTTATTAAAAGAAACTGAATACATAAATCAAAATCAATTTGAAAGTGTAAATCAAAATGCTGTGGAGTTATTAAAAATGATTAAAAGCTCTATTTTAACAATTAAGCAGAAGCTTTGATATAACGATAATTACAGAGAACCTTGGTTTGTTGCGAATGATGAATTGTACAATATTCATAATTCATCGTTCATAATTCATCATTATTTTCAGTTCATCAAAGTAATGTACCAATCTTGTTTCAATCGTGCGTACTCTTCCTGAAATGCCTCAAGCTGTTCTTGGGCTTCCTTTTCGTTTTGATGAGAGCGATTCTTTAATTCCAAATATGCTTTTTTAATCAAGGCCACAATGTTTGAGCCCAGTAGAAACTCCCCTGTTTTGGGATTGATATCGTAGGTTTGATAAATCACTTCAATGCGCTTTTTATCCTCTTCAGAGTGAACGCTATGCGGTTCGTTGCGTGTAATCCTTTCGTAAATCGGTAATAGTTTAGCGCTCAATTCTACAAAATGGCGCATCACATAAACAGCCGAATTTAATGATCTGATGTTTTTTGCTTCCATAATGATTGCTTTCTAATATAACGCAAGAATCCTTGTCATGGTTGGCTTTTAGCTCATTCTATTTCTTTATTCAACGGTAAACCACTGAAGTACAAACGTATTTTATTCATCTAAAAACAAAAAAATCCCCAAGATTGCTCAAGGGGACTCTAAAAACTATTGTGAATTTAATTCAGCAAGGCGTTAAAATGCCCTACCCACTCGTTGGCCAACTGGATTTCTCCACTTAACATACGGTCTTTATCTTCATCAAAAAGCAAGAAAGAAGCCAATTGATCCTTTTTATTTTTTGGATAAAACTCAATTTTCAAACTATGGGTTACCATGTCTTTTTCACCATGGTAATCTACCTCACGAACTTCTCTATTGACCTTGCAAATATTGAAGTCTGATAAATTTAAGTGCCAAGTGTCAAAAACACCTTCTTCTACTTCAGAAAAATAAGCGATTCTATTCTTTTGATCTAGACCTAACGCCAAATGAGCAACAGACTCAACTTTATCCAATTGAAAGTTATTTTTGTTGGCATACTCTTTTAAATTCTTGACTAAACCTCTTTCTGTACTTTTGCTTTTTCGGTACATAATAACAAAGGGTAAAATAACTGCAACAACGGAGATTACTCCGATTAAAACATTTCCGATTTCCATTTCTATAATTTTTTTAAGCCAATCATTATTGGCGATATTTCATATTCATTCAACGCTAAACTGTTCTAGCATACATAATGAGAGCCTAATAAAACGCTCCTAACTCGCTGTTACGGAATTAAGTTCTACCAGAAATTATGGAAAGGAAAAATGATGTCGACCGACCGAAACTTTAACAGTAAAGACTCCGTTTCTTTGAAGTAGTTGACTGCCCGTTGAATAAGCAGTTCTGACAATGATTGTGCAGCAAATTGTGCTTTGTCATTCGTTAAATCAAATACAGGAGCAGCATGAACTACTGAAACATTATGACCTTCGGTACTGATCGATTGAGGAAAAAGAATTTTTGATAAGGCTGTAAAATGAGCGCGTTCCTCTTGATTATGGTGGGTAGTTTTTTGTTCAAACGATGGAATGTTGATGTTACTGAATACTGAAAAACAGTAAACAGCAAAACAGAGCGTTAAAAATATATTTTTAAATATCGTTTTCACAAGGTAAAGATAAAT
>Ga0209075_1004551_pt1 | contig 11062 bp, 9 predicted proteins | sample Stecom2011_FD_187523 | JGI IMG/M metagenome (GOLD analysis project Ga0209075, IMG submission 187523) | Agricultural soil microbial communities from Utah to study Nitrogen management - Steer compost 2011 (SPAdes) (version 2) | ecosystem: Environmental > Terrestrial > Soil > Agricultural land...
AGCAGGGTAGTACCCGATCTATTTTCGAAAATCCTCAACATGAATACACCAAAAAGCTCCTGAGCGCTGTGTTAACCACAGCCAAATCCGATGTTTCGCCGAGCACATCCGCACAAGCGCCGCTGCTAAAGGTAAGTCATTTGCACACCTGGTTTGAAACTCGAAGCGGGGGATTATTGCGATCCAGAAGCGGTTTCATAAAAGGTGTGGACGACGTAAGCATTCATATCCAGCGTGGCGAAATATTAGGTCTGGTGGGCGAGTCCGGCTCCGGGAAGTCGACGTTGGGGCGCAGTATCATGCAGTTGGTCGAATCTCAATCAGGTGAGATTCTGTTGGATGGAGTGGACCTGAAACGAATGTCCGCAGGTAAATTGAAGCGCGCGCGCCGCGATTTTCAAATGATTTTTCAAGACCCTTACGCGTCATTAAATCCGCGTATGACGGTATTTGATACGCTTGCCGAGCCGCTGTTGACTCACGGCCTGGCCAATAGCAATAACCTTCTGGAGAAGATTAATCAACTTATGGAAGATGTGGGGCTTACCCAGGCTTTTATTCGTAAATATCCACACGAATTTTCCGGCGGCCAGCGTCAGCGAATCGCTATCGCACGCGCCCTGGCGCTCGAACCAAAACTCATTGTTGCCGATGAGCCAGTGTCGGCTTTGGATGTGACTATTCGCGCGCAAATTCTCGAATTATTACTGAAGTTGACGCAAAAACATCATTTGACGATGTTATTTATTTCCCACGATATGTCGGTGATACGTTATATCTGTGATCGTGTGGTGGTGATGCGCCAGGGCAAGATTGTGGAGGAGGGTGCGACAGAAGCGTTGTTTTCTAATCCGCAGCACCCTTATACAAAAACTCTATTGGCCGCAATTCCAACGCTGGCCTAGGGTCTGTTGACACAGCAACGCGGCTCGCGACGAAACATCAACAGACCCTAACTCTCCTAAATATCCGCAGCGTTCACATACAAGGTGAGCGCTTGGCCCGGATGAATGTAGTGAACATCTTTCACCTTATTCCAGCTCAGGATATCTTTTGTTGTTAAGTTGAAGCGACTCGCAATGCTGCCCAAGGTATCGCCATGACGAATGTGATAGGTCATTTTGTGCGTGCCATCAGTGGTTGAAACTATGGTGGGCTTATAGTTGCTGCTTACAATCAACTTCTGTCCGGGTTTTAAGCGAGACTTGCTGCTGATGTTATTGAGGCGGGTAAGTGCTGCGACGTTGGTGTTATAGCGGTTGGCAATTTTCCACAGGCTGTCGCCCGATCTGACGATGTATTGTTGCGCGCGTGCGCCAGACACCGTTTTCTTGCCGTAGTTTTGCATCAGCTCTTCAGACGTCACGTGATCGGACATCGCTATTTTTGCGCTGGGTACTAATAAAATCTGACCAATACGGATGTTGTTATTGCGCAGCCGGTTAACAGATTTAATAGCATCAACCGTTGTTTTATGACGCTGAGCGATAGACCCCAAAACATCTCCCTTGACGACCTTATGTTCGCTCCAGCTGATGGGAGGGAGCTGGGGCAAATTACTTAGCTGGCTGGTGAAGTTTGCTGCATCTGCTACGGGTACGAGTAGGTGATGACTGCCCGACGGATCGGTCAACCAGCGGCTGTAGCCTGCATTCAAATGTTGTAATTCTTTGATGTCGATATCAGCCAGACGGGCTACCTGAAGCAAATCGATCTGAGTGTCGATATTGATCCGGGTGAAATAAGGGTCATTGGGAACTGTTTGAAGTGTGACTTTATACGCTTCAGGAGTTGCAACGATTTTTGACAGCGCAAGCAGGCGCGGCACATAGGAGCGGGTTTCCTTGGGCAACGGCAGTGACCAGAAATCGGTTGGCTTTCCTGCTTGTTTGTTTTTACGGATTGCACGACCTACACGACCTTCACCGGAGTTGTACGCTGCCAGCGCCAAGAGCCAGTCACCATCGAACATGTTGTGCAAGCGCTGTAAATAGCGGATTGCCGCATCGGTGGAGGCAACAATATCGCGACGTCCGTCATACCACCAGTTTTGCTTGAGCCCAAAGCTGCGCCCTGTGCCCGGCACAAATTGCCAGATGCCTGCGGCTTTGCTGCGTGAGTAGGCGAAGGGGTCATAGGAGCTTTCTACGATAGGCAGAAGCGCGAGCTCCAGCGGCATATCATTGGCTTCCATTTCCGAAACCACATAATGAAGATAACGCTGGCTGCGTTCAGTAAACCGGTCAATGTGCGCCTGATGGCTTGAGTACCATTTAAGGTGGGTGTCAATCTGCGCGTTGTCGATATCGGGAAGTTGGTAGCCGTTACGAATGCGTTCCCAGATGTCCTCATGGACAATTTCAGTGGGCTGATGGATTTCCTTGGCGATTTTGTCTTCGAGAGCGTCCTGCTTCCCGGACGCTTCAAGGTCGATAGCCGGAAGCTGGTGATCAATAGCGTCTGCGGTTGTGGCGGAGTCAGTTCTGAAGGTATTACATGCTGTAAGAGAAAGAATGAGGAGCGGTAAAGTACATAGTCGAAAAGTCATAGGAAGCTTGAACATTATTAGCGTTTCACATTGATTTAATTGAATTATCGACTGCTTGCCGTCCATGATCTTTTTTAGCCGAAGGCGATTTTATGTGCAAGTTTGTCCATCGGTCAATCAATCGGGTTTGACCGAATCTGAATTGGTGAACTCCTTGGCTAATTTGAATCTTTCCACGCACGGAGGATTGCAAAAACCTCATGATCAGCATTCAGTTGATGACCCGCATGGCGCTCGACTGCTTGTTTGATAGACGCAAGCTGGCAGCGCAGAAACGGATTGGTCTGTTTCTCAATCTCTATGGTAGACGGAATTGTTGATTTTTGCGCCTTACGCAAGGCCTGAACTTCAAAAAGCCGCTTTTGCAGCAAGTGATTGTCCGGCTCTACTTTCAGCGCAAACTCAAGGTTGGCTTGGGTATATTCATGGGAGCAAAACACTTCCGTGGCGTCAGGAAGCTCCCTGAGTTTCTTTAGAGAATCCCACATCTGCGCCGGCGAGCCTTCAAACATTCGCCCACACCCACCGGCAAAAAGTGCATCGCCGCAAAAAAGCTTGGTTGAATGATTGCTTTGATGAACATAGGCAATGTGATCAAGGGTGTGCCCGGGCACGGCGATGACATCGAGCTGCAAGTCAGGCAGCTTTAGCGTGTCACCTTCATGGAGGGGGTGGGTTATTTGGGGGATACGTGCAGAATCAGGTCCATAGACCGGCACTTTGTGGCGGGCGAGCAGGGCATCAATCCCATCGGTATGATCCCAGTGGTGGTGGGTGATAACGATCCCCGCAAGTTGCAGGCATAACTGCGAGAGCGCGGCGAGAACGGGTTCGGCATCGCCTGGATCAAGAATATAAGCCGCAGGATTTTCCGGGTTCGGCTGAAGCAGCCAAAAGTAATTGCTCTCAAGGGCGGGTATGGAGTAAACAGTTAACACAATCTTGGGTCGCTCTTTGAATTTGCCTGAATAGCGAAAAAGGGTCACTCTAGCCCTAATGAACTGACGAGTACAGTTTAACGGGGATGTCGTTAAAGACCCTATTGTCAAGGCGCTAACGTTAAAGATTCTTTGATCCGTTAAAGGCTCTATCGTCTGAAAAGGCTTTATCTTTAATGCCCCTTGTTTGTTTACACGCCTATTTTTAACGGCCCTGACTATTTAACGGCACATTCATTTTAACGGACCATCTATCTATGGCGCCCAGGACATTGAGCAAGTTAAACCGGCTTTGGCAGGATCGTTTCGGCGTAGTGCCGCTGGAGCAATCGATTCCAGACTTAACGAGCTGGTTCGAGAGTCCCCTGGGGCAGGCGTTGCTGCAAGAGCAACGCGAATCTACGCAAGCCGCTTTACAAGATTTATTTGGATATCATCTATTGCAGTTGAGTATGAGTCCCCAGCTTGAACTGAGTGACAGCAGTCGGATTTCCCACCGATTTTCGTTAAATCCTTTAGCGGGAGGCAGCAACGCCAAACTTGCCGCGTTGGCGGATTTTACCCAGCTGCCTTTGCCGGAAGAGTCCATAGATGTTGCACTGTTGCACCATGTGCTCGACTTCAGTGAAAACCCCCACCAATTGTTGCGAGAGGCATCGCGCGTGCTTATTGCCCGCGGGCATCTGGTTATTCTCGGATTTAATCCCTGGAGTTTGTTTGGCAGCTATCGCTGGTTCGCGCGTTTTGTAAGTCGCAATCCGCGTTGGCGGCATCAGGCATTGCGGCTGGGGCGGGTTTTGGACTGGCTGAAGCTATTGGATTTTGAGATCGTAGACGTGGACCAGGGCTTTTTTCGCTTGCCTTCACAAAGTCCGCGCGCAATTAAACATTTGCAATGGCTGGAACGCTGGGGTAAAAGGCTGCGATTGCCATTGGGCGGTTATTACATCATTGTGGCGCGTAAGGATCGGGTAGCGGTAACCCCGCTCAAACCGGCCTGGCAAAACCTGAAAGTCGTACCGGGCCTGAGCATCACAAAATTACAAGGTCGGGTAAAAAGCCCTTCCGTTAAAACAGCTAGTCAGAAAAAATCCTCGGAGTAAGTTTGAAACACGTTGAAGTCTTTACAGATGGCGCTTGCCGTGGCAATCCTGGCCCCGGGGGCTGGGGTGCATTATTGCGTTTTGGTGAGATTGAAAAATCCTTGTTCGGTGGTGAAAGGCTCACGACCAACAACCGCATGGAATTACTCGCCGCTATCGAAGGGCTCACAGCCATTAAGGAGCCATGCGCGGTAACCATCACCACTGACTCTCAGTATGTGCGCAAAGGCATCACAGAATGGTTAGCTGGCTGGAAGCGTAATGGCTGGAAAACCGCATCCAGACAGCCGGTAAAAAATGCGGATTTATGGCAGCGATTGGATGAACAGAATCAACGCCATCAGGTTGAATGGCATTGGGTTAAAGGTCACAGCGGCCATCGTGAAAATGAACTTGCCGATGCGCTCGCTAACCGCGGCATTGATCAAGTATTGAGCATAGGGTAGAGATAGCAGATGCGTCAGGTTGTATTGGATACGGAAACAACAGGTCTTGAGACGTCTCAGGGCCACCGGATCATTGAAATTGGGTGCGTAGAGCTGGTTAACCGCCGCCTCACCGGTCGCCATTACCATCAGTACATCAATCCCCAACGAGAAGTTGATGCCGGGGCTTTTGAGGTTCACGGTATCAGCAATGAAATGCTGGCCGATAAACCCGTGTTTGCGCGCATTGCCAATGAATTTCTTGATTTTATCGGCGATGCGGAACTGGTGATCCACAACGCGCCCTTTGATATTGGCTTTATCGATCACGAATTCCGGCTACTCAAACCTGGCCATCCGTCTGTTACTCAACGATGTAATATCATTGACAGCCTGGTGCTGGCACGTGCCAAACATCCGGGACAAAAAAACAATCTGGATGCATTGTGCAAACGTTACGGGGTTGATAACTCCCAGCGTGATCTTCACGGCGCGTTACTTGATGCTGAAATTCTGGCCGATGTCTATTTATTGATGACCGGTGGCCAAACCGCGTTGATGCTCGGTGGCAATCAGTCCAAATCCGGAGGCAGCAATGTCAGCGAAATCCGTCGTCTCGACCCTAATCGCAAACCTTTGCCGGTTATTCCAGCGAGCGTGGAAGAGCTGACAATCCATGCGCAAAAACTGGAAGAAATAGAAAAGAGTAGCGGTGGCAATTGCGTATGGCTCAAATCGTAAGCGTAAAATAAAGAAAATCATGCCAAATCTGAGAGGCAATTAGCAATAATGACAAGGGCTTAGCCGCTTTTTATAAAGTAAGTTTTCATGGCGGCTTGGCATGGTATACATTCAACTGGCTTGCTCAATGATAACGAATGAACCGGTTGACCTGGCATCTGAATACCTGGAGTCGGGTAACGGAAAGTTAACCAGCGAGGCAAAGGTGGGCTAAGCTAAAGAGCTTTGGGAAAAGAGCTTTCGAAAAATTGAATAAACATAAAATTCCGAAAATTCATAATTTTTACATCCGCGTCACCGATGGCGCCATCACCTCCAGTAGGACATATTCGTGAGTAATAGTGAAACTCTCAATTTATCTTCCCTGAAAATGGTTCATGACGAGCTGGTTGCTACCATTGAGCAATCTGCCATTCGCCTGGAGCAATTCGCTAATGACCGCAGCAACGGTGAGCTTCTACAAAACTGCATCGACGGCATAAAACAGATCCGCGGCACTCTCAATCTTATTCAGCTCAAGGGCGTGGATTTGCTTGCGGACGAGCTGGTCGAACAAATCACTGATATTACGCTCGACGAAGCTGCCAAGACCGATCGAAAACTTGAGCTGTTAACCTCGTCGTTCTTTATCCTTCCTCGCTACCTGGAATATTGCACGCAAACCTCGCGTAGCATGCCGATGCTGTTGATCCCCCATATCAATGAGTTGCGTCGGGCTCGTCAGGCTACGCCGCTGCCCGAAAGCTTCTTCTACGATTACGAACCGCCAAAAGCTGTTCGCAAGGCATCTGAGTCCAATGCGGGTGGGATAGAAGATCTGCCGTCACTGGTGCGCCGCCTGCGCCATATGTACCAGGCAGGACTGCTTAAAGTGCTGCAGGGCGTGCAGATTAAACCCTCGCTGGGAATGATGTGTCGTGCTATGGATCGTCTGGATAATATTAGCGGCGCGACGCCTTTGGGTAGCTTCTGGTGGGTTGCGGGCACCGCGTTCGGTGCGATGTCAGAAAAAAACATGCAGCTAACGAAAAGCCGCAAGTTACTGTTTAGTGCAGTTGATCGGGAGATCAAACGTTTTCAGTTTGAAGGCATGGCCGTAATCAATCGTGAACCTGACAAAGCCTTGATCAAAGAGCTTTTATATCTGGTGGCTTTGTCGCACTCCACGGCCAAGCCTGCAAAAGAGCTGGCCACTGCTTACAGTCTGAAGCCCTTTACGTTCAACGATGCTGAACTTGCACGCGAGATGGAGTTTTTAAAAGGGCCCAGCGCAAGTACCTTGATTTCCATGGCTGCGGTATTAACCGATGAATTACGCAGCACGAAAAACATTCTCGAGCGCGCAGCTCAGGGTGGGGCGGAGTTATTGAACGAAACCCCCGAGCTGGTTGAGACGTTAAAGAAAGTGGCCGACATTCTGTCGATGGTGGGGCTGGTGTCGCCCAGCAACAGCCTTAAACAGGAAATCGAAAAAATTGCTCACTGGCAGCAAGCAAAGACGCCCATTACGCGCGATGAATTACTGGGCATCGCCGACACGCTTCTCTACGTTGAAAGTACCATCAGCGGGCTCGGGAAAGTAAATCTTTCTGACGAGAAACTCTCTGAAATAAACGCCTTGTCCCGTGATGATGCCATGACGACCAGCCAGCTCGCAGAAGCTGAATACATCGTCATGGAAGAAGCAGAGGCCGGATTGGCACTGGTAAAGCGGGCGTTAAGTTCCTTTGCCGAATCCAATTACGATACCGGTCATATCAGAAACATTATCGGTACGCTTGCGTGTGTTCGCGGCGGCATGTTTATTTTGGGCTTACCGCGCGCGTCTAATGTATTGGTTAAATGTATCGAATTTATTGAAGAAACCTTACTGGTTAACGAGCAGCAAGCGGCAGTGCAACATCTGTTGGAAACCTTCGCGGATGCGATTATCAGCCTCGAGTATTATCTCGATAGCATCAAAATTGATAAACATACGGATGCCAGTGTTTTGCAGATCGCCGAAGAAAGCTTAGAGGCGCTGGGTTTCCCGGTGTAATGATGAACTGGTGGTTATGAGTTTATTGTTATGAGTTGGTTGTTATGAGCTTTATTCCCGCCTTGCGACCAACGCGGACGACCTCAGAGCGCTGCTTCATTCCGGTTTATAACGGACAATTGCTAACGTATCGGGAGGAAGCTTGGCAGCCTTTCAATGAAGCCCGACTTGCTGAGGCTGGCTTGGCAATCGCCAGCCAACATTTTCTCGGTTATTTCAACGAATACGCCTGTTGGGCGGTTGAACCGGCTTCGCCTGAGACTCTCGCAGCCGATTATCAATGGCTGGGATTGCGCAGCCAGATGGGATTGATAGATGAGGAACAATGTCTCCTCGCGGGCCGCGCACTGCAAATAGTGCAGTGGCACCTTGATCACAAATTTTGCGGTCGTTGCGGACGAGCAACAGACTACGATGAAAATGATCGCTCAAAAGTTTGCTCGCACTGTATCTTGCGTTTTTATCCTCGTTTATCTCCTTGTGTCATCGTGTTAATAACCCGGGGCGATGAATGCCTGCTGGCGCGCCACGCGCGTGCGACAAGGCCGCTATATACGGCGCTAGCAGGATTTATTGAGGCGGGCGAACGGATCGAAGAAACCGTTCACCGTGAAGTCATGGAGGAGGTAGGAGTCAAAGTCCAGTCATTGCGCTACTTCGACAGTCAGCCGTGGCCCTTTCCCGGGCAATTAATGCTCGGATTTCACGCGCAGTGGTTGGAGGGCGATATCCAGATTGATGGAGATGAAATTATCGACGCCCAGTGGTGGCGCTACGATAGCTTGCCGCTGGTGCCACCCCTGACCACTCTGGCGGGCCAACTAATTAACCATTTTGTTCAATCCCGTTGCCAGATTTGATAATAAGTACAAGAGGAAACAATGTTATATACCTTAATAGCTTTAGCGGTCGTCATTATCAGTGCGCTGATCGCGTATAAGGCGCTAAAAATCCTATTGCGTGGTCATTGGGTAATGGGCTGGATACGTGGAATGGCGGGCATGGCATTGCTGGGCGTTGCCGTGGTAGTGGGCCTGGTTGCCTACGATTTGTTTCGCTACAAACAGTTAAGCCAGGAAAAGGTCATCGCCACTATCAATTTTGAAAAAGTGGATGAGCAACGTTTTAACGCAGTGCTGGTTGATAATGAAGGTGTTGAGCGCCGCTTTGATTTGCGTGGAGATCAATGGCAACTGGACGCGCGCATTATTAAATGGAAAGGTTACTTTGGCACATTCGGTTTGCTGCCCGCATTTCGCCTGGATCGAATTGGCGGGCGCTATTATGATCTCGAACAAGAGCGAGCGGCTCAGCGCACGGTATACGCACTGAATGAAAGTCTCTACGGTATGGATACCTGGGGCTGGATCAATAAAAACCCGCAGTGGCTGCCGGTGGTTGATGCGGTTTATGGCAACGCAACTTTTTTGCCCATGGCCGATGGTGCTTTATATGAAGTATCTTTGTCGTCTACCGGGTTGTTGGCGCGCCCTTTAAATGGCCCGGCCGAAGATGCGGTCGGTACCTGGCAATAAAAGTCTTTTCACTATAATTGGAGTTTTCCGTTGGAATTTTTAACAGAGTACGGTTTGTTTCTAGCTAAAGTTGTGACCCTGGTGATCGCCATTGGTGTGGTAATCGGTTTTGTGGTGTCTGCCGGCAGTCGTCATAAAAAATCCGAGAAAGGTCATATTGAAGTAAAGAAACTTAATGAAAAATTCGAACACATGAGCGATGTATTAAAAGAAGCCACGCTCGATCCGGAGCAGTTAAAACTACAAGCCAAAGAAGAAAAAAAGCGTCACAAAGAAGAGCGAGCCGAGCAAAAGAAAGCAGCCAAACTCTCTGTCAAAAATAAACAACCCGCAGAGCCCGAGCTGGTAAAAAAGCGTATTTTTGTGTTGGATTTTCATGGCGACATCAAAGCATCTGCCTGTGAAAGTCTGCGTGAAGAAATCAGTGCTGTGCTGAGCCTTGCCACTCCTGCCGATGAAGTTGTTGTAAAGCTTGAAAGTGGCGGCGGTATGGTCCACAGCTACGGGCTGGCATCCAGTCAGCTTGCACGTATCACTAACAAAAAAGTGCCGCTCACGGTATGTGTCGACAAAGTTGCGGCCAGTGGCGGTTATATGATGGCGTGCGTCGCCGACAAAATTATCGCAGCACCTTTTGCAATTTTGGGCTCTATTGGTGTGGTTGCGCAGCTGCCGAACTTTCATAAGCTGTTAAAGAAAAACGATATTGATTATGAAATGTTCACGGCCGGTGAGTACAAGCGTACCGTCACCATGTTCGGCGAAAACACGCAAAAGGATCGGGAAAAATTTAAAGAAGATCTGGAAGACACTCATGTGCTTTTCAAAGAGTTTGTTAGCGAACATCGACCCGAAGTAGACATTGGTAAAGTTGCCACCGGTGAAGTCTGGTTTGGTCGGCGCGCGAAAGATGTCAATCTTATCGATGAATTATTTACCAGCGATGAGTATCTAATGGCTCAGGCAGCTAATGCAGATATTTACGAAGTTCACTTCGCGCATAAAAAGTCGTTGCCGGAAAAGTTCGGATTTGCCGCCCAAGGCGCAGTAGATCGGCTCTTGTTGACCTGGTGGGAGCGCCTGCAGCACAACCGCTGGTTCTAATTTACTAATACATACATGGCCGCAAAGATATCATGGCTCAGGCGCGGTAATCGGCCTGAGCCAGTGTCGAAATAGGCGATGTAGATAAAGGAGACTTTTATGTTATTTGGCAGCTCAAAAGATCTTCTACCCACAAGGGAACAAGCTTTACCCGGTCGCTCTCAAGCTATGCCCATTCATAACGAGCACGCTGTAAACAAAACTGCGCTTCAACCACCGTTCCCGGCCAATATGGAACAGATCATTGTTGGCTTGGGATGTTTCTGGGGGGCTGAGCGTCTTTTTTGGGAGCAAGAGGGTGTTTATTCTACTGCGGTGGGATACACCGGTGGCTTTACGCCCAATCCCGGCTATGAAGAAGTGTGTAGCGGGCAAACCGGGCACAACGAGGTTGTGCTGGTGGTATTTGATCCGGTCATTATCTCCCTGAAAAAAATCCTCACGCTGTTCTGGGAGGGCCATAATCCCACTCAGGGAATGCGCCAGGGCAATGATCGGGGAACGCAATATCGCTCGGGGATCTATTATTTAAATGATGCTCAAAGAGTGATTGCGGAAGAAAGTAAAGCCGCTTATCAACAAGCCTTATCAGGTTCGGGCTTTGCCGATATCACCACCGAAATCCTTCCT
>Ga0209075_1004552_pt1 | contig 11061 bp, 8 predicted proteins | sample Stecom2011_FD_187523 | JGI IMG/M metagenome (GOLD analysis project Ga0209075, IMG submission 187523) | Agricultural soil microbial communities from Utah to study Nitrogen management - Steer compost 2011 (SPAdes) (version 2) | ecosystem: Environmental > Terrestrial > Soil > Agricultural land...
CGCCATGCAGCTTGTCGGCGGCGCCCGCGTAAAACTCGAAGTAGCGTGCCAGCGCCTGGGCGTCTGCACGTGCCTGACGCGTGGGCTTGCCGGTATCGCGCTGCTCCAGGCCGGCGAGCTCTTCCGCATGCTCGAGCAGCGCCTGGGCGATGCGCCAGAGCAGCCGGCTGCGTGCCGCGGGCGCCATGGCGCCCCATTCACCGTTGAATGCATTGCGGGCCGCCTGTACCGCCCGGCCGACTTCCGAACCGCCGGAACGGGCGATCCGGGCGAACGCCTCTCCGGTGGACGGGTCGATCACATCGATCGTGTTCCCGTCGTACGCGGCCGTCCATTCGTTGTCGATGAAATTCGTATGCGTCGTGGTCATTCGTGCTCCTTCTCGTGAGGCCGCAAGCGGCCCGCCCCTGCTGCCCGGCCGCGGGTATCGACGGCCGGTTTGCTAGTTCCCGGCGGCCCGCTCGACGAGCACGGCCACCGCCGGAAGCGTGCGGCCCTCGAGAAACTCGAGGAACGCACCACCCCCCGTTGAAATGTAGCCGATATCGTCGCCAATGCCGTACTTGGCGATGGCGGCCAGCGTATCGCCCCCGCCGGCAATCGAGAAGGCGGGCGACGCCGCGATGGCGCGCGCCACGACTTCGGTGCCCTTGGAGAAGGCGTCGAACTCGAAAACTCCCACCGGGCCGTTCCACACGATGGTGCCGGCACGTTTGAGCACGTCAGCCAGCATCTGCGCTGTCTTGGGGCCGATATCCAGAATCATGTCGTCGGCCGAAACCTCGGCCGCCGCCTTGACCGTGGCGGGCGCATCGGCTCCGACCTCGGGCGCGCAGACCACATCGACAGGGATCGGCACTTGCGCGCCGCGCGCCTTCATCGCATCGATGACCGCACGCGCCTCGTTGACCTGGTCGGCTTCAACCAGCGACTTGCCCACGGGCAGCCCCTCGGCCAGCATGAACGTATTGGCAATGCCGCCGCCCACGACCAGCTGATCCACTTTCTCGGACAACGCGCGCAGAATGGAAAGCTTGGTCGACACCTTGGAACCCGCCACGATCGCCACCAGCGGGCGGCGCGGATCGCTCAGCGCGCGGCCCAGCGCGGTAAGTTCGGCTTCGAGCAGAGGGCCCGCACACGCCACGGGCGCGAAGCGCGCCATGCCGTGCGTCGTGGCTTCGGCGCGGTGCGCAGTACCGAAGGCGTCATTCACGTACACGTCGCACAGCGCCGCCATCTTGCGCGACAGCGCCTCGTCGTTGGCCTTCTCGCCGCGGTTGCAGCGGCAGTTCTCGAGCAGCACCACCTCGCCCGGCGCAATCTGCACACCGTCGACCCAGTTCTGCACCAGGCGCACCGGGCGCTCGAGCAGCTCCGACAGGCGCTCGGCCACCGGCGCGAGCGAATCCTGCGGCCGCAGTTCGCCTTCCACGGGTCGGCCCAGGTGCGAGGTGACCATGACCGCCGCACCGGCATCCAGTGCCATGCGGATGGCCGGCACCGACGCCCGCACGCGGGTGTCTTCGGTAATGCGCCCTTCGTTCAGCGGAACGTTCAGGTCGGAACGGATGAATACGCGCTTGCCGGCCAATGCGCCGGATTGCGCCAGGGAGGACAGAGTCTGGACTGTGGTCATGATGCGATCCATTGGAAGGAGCCGGCGGGCGTTCGCTGCCCCGGGCAGCACGTGAATGCCGGGCGGCATAAGGGCGCCGGAAATGGGCGCCCCGCCAGGAAAGGACGAGGGCGGGTCGCCCCGCCCCGCCTGCAACGCAAGACAGCTTACTTGGCTGCCATGAGCGCAACGGTGGTGTCGAGCATGCGGTTCGAGAAGCCCCACTCGTTGTCGTACCACGAAGAGACCTTGACCAGACGGCCCGAAACCTTGGTCAGCAGCGAATCAACGGTGCTGGAAGCCGGGCTGTGATTGAAGTCGATCGACACCAGCGGTTCTTCGGTGTAATCGAGAATGCCCTTGAGCGCGCCCTGCGAGGCTTCCTTCAGAATGCCGTTGACTTCCTCGACCGAGGTGTCACGCGACGCCACGAACGACAGGTCGACGATCGAGACGTTGATGGTGGGCACGCGGATCGCGAAACCGTCGAGACGGCCGGCCAGCTCGGGCAGCACCAGACCCACGGCGGCTGCAGCGCCCGTGCTGGTGGGAATCATGCTTTGCGTGGCGGAACGTGCGCGGCGCAGGTCGGAGTGATAGACGTCGGTGAGCACCTGGTCGTTGGTATAGGCATGAATGGTCGTCATCAGACCATTTTCGATGCCCAGCTTTTCGTGCAGCGGCTTGACCAGCGGAGCCAGGCAGTTGGTGGTGCACGAAGCGTTGGAGATGACCGTGTCGGAGGCCTTGAGCACGCCGTGGTTCACACCGTAAACGATGGTCGCGTCGACGTCCTTGCCGCCGGGCGCCGAGATGATCACCTTTTTTGCCCCGCCCTTGAGGTGGGCAGAGGCCTTTTCCTTGCTGGTGAAAAAGCCGGTGCACTCGAGCACCACGTCGACATTGAGGTCGCCCCAGGGCAATGCCGAAGGATCACGCTCGGCCAGCACACGGATGCGATCGCCATTGACGACCATGTAGTCGCCGTCGACCGAGACTTCGCCGGGGAAGCGCCCGTGCGCGCTGTCGTACTGCGTAAGGTGCGCATTGGTCTTGGGCGCACCCAGGTCGTTGATGGCCACGATTTCGATATCGTGCTTCTTGCCGCCTTCGTAATGGGCCCGCAGAATATTGCGGCCGATGCGCCCATAACCGTTGATCGCCACGCGAATCGTCATTTCTGGATCTCCTTTATAGAACCTGCTCGACCGCTGCGGCCACGTTTTCCGCAGTCAGGCCAAAATGCTTGAACAACTTGCCTGCCGGTGCCGATTCACCAAAGGAATCGAGACCGACGACGGCGCCGTCAAGACCGACATACTTGTACCAGCCGGCCGTGGCGCCCGCCTCGACCGCCACGCGCGGCAGCCCCTTGGGCAATACCGACTCGCGCCATTGGGAATCCTGTGCATCGAAAAGCTGGGTGCACGGCATCGACACCACCCGCACCGGAATGCCGCGCTCACCCAGCGCCTTCTGCGCCTCGAGCGCCAGCGCCACTTCGGAACCGGTGGCGATGATGACCGCACGCGCAGCGGGTGCATCGCTGAGCACGTAGCCGCCGCGGGCGATTGCCGCGATGGTGGCCTCGTCGCGCGCAACAAAGGGCAGATTCTGACGCGACAGCAGCAGCGCCGTGGGCCCGCCGTCGCGCACCGCCATGCCGATGCTGGCCGGGCGCTGCAGGGCACTTGCCCAGGCCACCGCGGTCTCCGTGGTGTCGCATGGCCGCCATACGTGAAGGTTGGGAATGAGACGCAGACTGGCCGCGTGCTCGACCGGTTGATGCGTGGGGCCGTCTTCGCCCAGACCGATGGAGTCGTGCGTGAACACGTGCACCACCCGCTGCTTCATGAGCGCGGCCATGCGCACCGCATTGCGCGAGTAGTCGGAGAACGTGAGGAAGGTGCCACCGTAGGGCAGGTAACCGCCATGCAGCGCGATGCCGTTCATAATGGCGGCCATGCCGAATTCACGCACACCGTAATTGATGTGACGGCCGGCCTGAATGCGTTCTTCACCCGCACGCACCGGAGCCACACCCTTCCAGTCGGTCAGGTTGGAACCGGTAAGATCAGCCGAGCCGCCCAGCATTTCGGGCAGCATCCGGGCGTAGGCCGTGAGCGCCAGCTGCGACGCCTTGCGCGTGGCCACGGTTTCAGCCTTTTCGTTCGTGGCGGCAATGAATTGCTGCGCCTGCTGCGCGAAATCCGCGGGCAGCTCGCCGGCCATGCGGCGTCGGAACTCGGCGGCTTCGGCCGGGTAGGCGGCGGCATAGGCGTCGAAGCGGGCCTGCCATTCCTGCTGCTCACGGGCGCCGCGCTCACGGGCGTCCCACGCTTCGTAAACCTCGGCCGGAATTTCGAACGGGCCATGGGGCCAGCCGATGGCGTCGCGCGTGGCCCGGATTTCATCGGGCCCCAATGGTGCACCGTGCACCTTTTCGGAACCTGCTGCGTTGGGCGCGCCCTTGCCGATGACGGTACGGCAGCAGATGAGCGTGGGCCGGCCAGCCTGACCCGCCTGCTGCCTGGCCTGCGCGATGGCACGGTCGACCGCTGCGACGTCGTGACCATCGACGTCGCGGATCACGTTCCAGCCATAGCTTTCAAAGCGCGTGGGCGTGTCGTCGGCGAACCAGTTTTCGACCCGGCCGTCGATGGAAATGTCGTTATCGTCGTACAGCACGATGAGCTTGCCCAGGCGCAGCGTACCGGCCAGCGAGCAGACCTCGTGCGAGATGCCTTCCATGAGGCAGCCGTCGCCCACGAATGCATACGTGAAGTGATCGACAATATTGTGGCCTTCACGATTGAACTCGGCCGCCAGCAGCGCCTCGGCCAGCGCCATGCCCACGGCATTGGCGATGCCCTGGCCCAGCGGGCCCGTGGTGGTTTCGACCCCGGCGGTGATGCCCACCTCGGGGTGGCCCGGCGTGCGCGAATGCAACTGGCGAAACTGCTTGATCTCTTCGATGGGCAGGTCGTAGCCCGTAAGATGCAGCAGCGAGTAGATGAGCATGGAGCCGTGGCCGTTCGACAGCACGAAGCGGTCGCGATCGGGCCAGGCGGTGTCGGCGGGATTATGGCGCAGGTGACGCGACCACAGGGCGACGGCGATTTCCGCCATGCCCATTGGCGCGCCGGGGTGCCCCGAATTGGCTTGTTGAACCGCGTCCATGGACAACGCACGAATGGCGTTCGCCATGGACATGACTTGGGCGGGCGAATGGCTCATTGGGAATATGCGATCGGGCCCCGCGGCGACAGCCGAAGCAGCCTCGTCATCAGAAGTTTACAAAGCTAGGGATTTTACCACCCAAGGTATCATGAAGCCTTTTCCGCCCCTATCCGCCAGGCACCCCAGCGTTCAGATCTCCAGCCCATGAGTCTGCCCCGTTTTCACTGCCCCCTTCCACTGGCCCCTCACACCCGGATTGCGCTGCCCGAGGCGCTCGCCCACCACGCCGTGCGCGTGCTGCGGCTGCGCCACGGTGCGCCCATCATCCTGTTCAACGGCGAAGGCGGCCAATATACGGCCGAGCTGGAAGTGCAGGGACGCGAGGCCTGGGCGCGTCTGGGTGAGCACAGCGACACCGAGCGTGAGCTGCCCGTGCGCACCATACTGGTACAGGGCATCGCCGCAGCCGACAAGATGGACTGGATCACCGAAAAGGCGGTTGAAATGGGTGTGACCCAACTGGTGCCCATTGCCGCACGCCGCAGCGTCGTGCAGCTTGCGGGCGAGCGTCGCGAGAAACGGCTGCAGCACTGGCGTCGCATCGCCATTGCGGCTAGCGAACAGTGCGGCCGCAATCGCATCATGGGCGTCGCGCCACCCCAGACCCTCGAACAGTGGCTCGCGCAACCCGCCCGCGAAGGGCTGCTGCGCCTGACCTGCGACCCGGATGCGCAAGCGGGGCTGGGCGAAACCGTCGCCCGGCACAGCGGCCCGCTGGCGTTGCTTGTGGGGCCTGAAGGCGGATGGTCGGACGACGAACTGGCGCTCATGCGCGAACACGGCCTGACAGCCGTGCGTTTCGGGCGCCGGGTGTTGCGCACCGAAACGGCCGGCATTGCGCTGATGGCGGCGCTGGCCGCGGTGAGGGGCTGGGAATAGATACGACGGCGCCACGTCGCGCCGCCCGCAAGATCAGCCGTCGGCGGAACCGGAATACGGCGTGGGGGCCACACCGGGCTCGGGGTCGGGGTGACGACCCGCGTGCACGATATGGAACGCGAAGATGCGGCCATTGTTGGCGGCGAACTCAACCGCGTCGTTGCACACGTTCTCGATGGCTACGGAGTCTTCTTCGAGCGCGGGATCGCCGGAATGAAGATTATGGAACCAGAGGAACAGCCCGACCTTCTGGTCGAGCACGGTGTCACACAGACAGTCGTACAGAGCGTCGAGATTGCCACCGAAGAACTCGGGGAAATCCACGGCCTTGACGACGGCGCGCAGCACGGCCGAGCGGCTGCGCGCGCGATCGCAGTCGACCACGAAGGCGGTCAGCCCCTGTTCAACAGCGGCCTTAATCACTTCATCCCGCTCTGTGGATGAAACGTCCACCAAGCCACCTTTTTGCAATTTTTCCTGCAACGATTGCACCTGGCTCATCCGGGCGTCTCCTTGAAAAACGCGTGCACTTCATCCGCCCGGCTCATGGCGTCGGCGCGGCCCAACTCGATAAGTGCCTGCGTATAGCTTCCCTCGAACAACAAATAAGAGATCAGGGCGGCCCCTGCCCTGCTCCCGGACCTCGACGATACACCGAGAACGGCGAAGAGGGTACGGGCCGCCCGAGGCATTTGCCTGTAATGGGCCATGGCCAGTTCATCGAGCGAACGGCTCGGCGTGATGGCCAGCGTGCGGACCGGGCGCAGCGAATGGCTTTTTAATACATTTGGAGGCAGCAAGGCAAGCAAGCTGTTGACGCGCTCCATACTTTCAAAGTCGCTTGCAACGGTATCCTGGAAAATACTGAATAGCGCGTGACCACCGATCTGCGCGAGCGACGGATATTGGGGGTCGATCGAGCGTCTTTCGGGGTGCGTTTCGTCGCGGTAACTCGTTCCCACGACAAAGATTTTTTCTGCTCCAAGGTGTATGGCCGGGCTGATCGGCGCGAGATGCCGCATCGAGCCGTCGCCACACCATTCGGTGTGGCCATGAACCAACACCGCCTGCGCCGGAAAGACAAACGGAATGGCCGAGGACGCAAGCAGGTGGTGCACGCCGATGGTGGCGGGCACCGCCTGCCGCAGCGAGCGTCGCCAGGGTTTGATGCCGCCGCGGGCCTGAAAGAACGTGATGTGTTCGCCCGTGCTGTAGCCCGAAGCGGTTATCGCCAGGGCGTCGAGCCAGCCCTCGGCCAGATTGCTGCGCAGGCGGTCGAAGTCGAGCGTGTCTTCAAGCAGCTGGCCCAGGGGTTCGTTGTCGAGCAACGAGCGCGGCTGGTGGCTGCGTATTGAAGGCATGAGCCAGCCCGCCGCCAGCATGCCGAACCAGCGCAAGCCGGTGCGCAGCAGCCGCGGGCCGTCGGCATGGTAGATCATGCCCGTGCGCAGACCGCTCCACAAGCGCACCAGGCCATCGATGGTGGCTTGCGGGTCGTGTGCCCCGCAGGCCAGTGCAGCGGCATTTATGGCACCGGCGGACGTGCCGGCAATGATGGAGAACGGATTGCAGAAATTGGTGACGCGTCCGGGGTTGAGCAATTCGATCACCCCGGAAATCACGCCCGCCTGATACGCCGCGCGCGCGCCCCCGCCGGTCAGGATCAGACCAACAGGACGGGGGCCGATGCAGTGTGGCTCACGCCTGTCGGGGCGAGTTGGCATCGAAGACGGTGAGGGCCGCCATGTTCACGATGCGGCGCACGGTGGAGCTGGACGTGAGGATGTGCACCGGCGCGTTGGCCCCGAGCAGGAACGGCCCCACCGCGACGTTGCCCCCTGCCGCCGTCTTGAGCAGGTTGTAGGCGATGTTGCCCGAGTCGACGCTGGGGCAAATGAGCAGGTTGGCCGCCCCCGTAAGGGTGGTGGTGGGCAGAATGCGCCGGCGCAGCTCTTCGTCGAGCGCGCAGTCGCCGTGCATCTCGCCGTCGATCTCGAGCTCGGGATCGGCGGCGCGCACGATCGAGAGGGCTTCCTTCATTTTTTCGCCGGAAGACGAGCTGCCGGTGCCGAAATTGGAACGCGACAGCAGCGCCACCTTGGGCTCGATGTTCAGGCGCCGCATTTCGTTGGCGGCCATGAGCGTGATCTCGGCCACCTGCTGGGCGTCGGGGTTGTCGTTGACGTGCGTGTCGGCCAGCGCGAGCGTGTGTTCGGCCAGCAGCAGAATGTTCATGGCCGCATAGGTGCGCACGCCGGGCGCCTTGCCGATGACCTCGTCGATGAAGCGCAGGTGGTTGCCGTAGGACCCCACCGTGCCGCAGATCATGCCGTCGGCGTCGCCCAGGCGCACCATCATGGCGCCGATGAGCGTGAGGCGGCGGCGCATTTCGACACGGGCCATTTCCTTGGTCACGCCGCGGCGGCACATGAGTTCCCAGTAGCTTGTCCAGTACCGGTTGAAGCGTTCGTCGTAATCGGGGTTGGTAACTTCGTAATCCTGATCGAGCCGCAAACGCAGCCCGAACTTCTGGATGCGGTCGGCAATGACCGACGGGCGACCCACCAGAATGGGGCGGGCCAGGCCTTCGTCGACGATGATCTGCACGGCCCGCAGCACGCGCTCGTCTTCGCCTTCGGCGAACACGATGCGGCTCTTGAGGCCGTCGCGCACCATCTTCTTGACCACGGGAAACAGCGGCTTCATGAACGCGCCCGAACGGTAGATGAACTGCTCGAGCTGCGCCTCGTAGCTTTCCATATCGACGATGGGGCGCGTGGCCACGCCATCGGCAATGGCCGCCTGGGCCACTGCCGAGCTGATGCGCACGATGAGACGCGGATCAAAGGGCTTGGGAATGAAGTATTCGGGGCCGAACGACACGCCATATGTGCCGTAGGCGGCCGCCACCACGTCGCTCTGCTCTTCCTTGGCCACTTCGCAGATGGCGTGCACGGCCGCTTTTTCCATGCCGCGCGTGATGGTGGTGGCGCCGACATCGAGCGCCCCGCGGAAGATGTACGGGAAGCACAGAACGTTGTTGACCTGGTTGGGGTAGTCGGAGCGGCCGGTGGCCATAACCACGTCGTCGCGCACCGCATGCGCCTCTTCCGGAAGGATTTCGGGCTCGGGGTTGGCCAGAGCCAGAATGAGCGGACGCGGCGCCATGCGCTTGACCATTTCAGGCTTGAGCACGCCGCCCGCCGACAGCCCCAGAAAGACGTCGGCGTCGTCGATGATGTCGTCGAGCGTACGCGCATCGGTGTCTTGCGCGAAGCGTTCCTTGACCGGGTCCATGAGCACCGGACGACCCTTGTAGACCACGCCTTCGATGTCGGACACCCAGATGTGTTCCAGCGGCAGCCCCATGTCGACCATGAGATCGAGGCACGCGAGCGCCGCAGCGCCGGCGCCCGACACCACCACTTTCACCTGGTCGATGCGCTTGCCCACCACGGCCAGCCCGTTGATGAAGGCGGCGGTGACGCAAATGGCGGTGCCGTGCTGATCGTCGTGGAAAACCGGAATGCTCATGCGCTCGCGCAGCTTGCGCTCGACATAAAAGCATTCGGGTGCCTTGATGTCCTCAAGGTTGATACCGCCGAATGTGGGCTCAAGGCCGGCAATGATGTCGACGAGGCGATCGGGGTCGTGTTCGTTGATCTCGATATCGAACACGTCGATATCGGCGAACTTCTTGAACAGAACGGCCTTGCCTTCCATGACGGGCTTGGCAGCGAGCGCCCCGATGTTGCCCAGCCCGAGCACGGCGGTGCCGTTGGTGATGACACCCACCAGGTTGCCGCGCCCCGTGTATTGAAAGGCGTTCTGCGGGTCGTTGACGATTTCTTCGCATGCCGCAGCCACCCCGGGCGAATAGGCGAGCGCCAGGTCGCGCTGACTGGCAAGCTGCTTGGTGGGCGTGACGGCGATCTTGCCCGGGCGACCCTGACGATGATATTCGAGGGCGGCCTTGCGAAGGTTGGATTCCATGATGTGTGCGCACAAAAAAGAGTGAAACGAGATTCTTCATTCTAGCCGCGAATAACGGCTTTGTATGGAGGCTACAGCAGCTGCCCGGGATGCGGGAATACGCCATCGGGATCGAAGAGCCGTTTCATTGCTGCATCGACGTCCTGTGCTGCGCGGGCCAGATTCACCTGCTCGCAGGGCCCCGAGCCGCCTTCGTAATCGGAGTAGCCCGATTCGCCTTCGTACCCGGCCATGTCGGCCCAGGGCAGCTCGGGTAGGGCCGCAGCACCGGCGGCCGGGTCAGCCAGACGTTCGTCAATCACCACCCATTCGAGCCACGCCAAGTCGCCGCCATGACCCAGCAGCAGATGCGCCAGGTTCAGCGTAGTGCCCGGCGCCGGCATCAGCGCATCGAGGCGATAGCGTGCGGGCCAGTCGTAGCGTTCGGCACACACGGCGGCTTCCGGGCTGGACGACAGGGTGAAAAGCGCCGGAATGAGCGTCTGCAGGCGCAGGGTGTCGAGCGCCTTGCGGTTGTCGGCTGAAAACGCGCCCAGACTGACCGACGTACCGTCGGACAGCAGCGCGGACGCATGCACCACGCCGGAAGCGGCGGTATGGCCGGTTGACCAATTGCATGAATTGCGATCGGCCAGCCAGGCTGCCACCGTGAGGTGTTCGGGCAGACCGGCAAACGCGGTGAGGCCCGCTGCCTCGAGTTCGCCCAGCAGGCAGCCCGGTTGCACGAACCAGCGGCTGCCGCCCGGCTCCATGCGCCGGCAGGCGGCCAGATCACGACCCGGCCGCACCCACAGTACCGGCCCCGGCTGCGAGGCCGTGCCGGGCACACCTTCGAGCGCCAGGCAGACCCCGTGTTCCCGGCACAGGGCAAGCGCGTGGTGTACGTCGGTGGGCTGCTTGAGATCGAGGCGGGCGGCCTTGCGATCAGAGCCCGTCTCGAGCATGGTGACGTTGCCGGCCACCGTGTTGCGCAGGCGCGTGTAGAAACGTTCCCACGGGCTGGATGGGGCCCGTCTTCCCCTTAGAAACGCACGACGTCCTTCCGACTGCATGTGGATCTCCATGATGCGGCCACCAATTTGGCGGGGCCGCTACAATCAATGACTGATTGTCCTCCCGTTTTACATCCAGCACCAACTATCGAGTCATGTCACGTCTTGCTCAGCGTACCGAAACCGTCCTGCCGTTCTATGCCGTCGAAATGTTCAAGCAGGCGGCCGCGCTCAGCGCCGAGGGGCGCGACATCATCAGTCTGGGCATAGGCGAACCCGATTTTACGGCGCCGCCCCAGGTTGTCGAAACGCTCAACCGCGCCGCGCAGGCCGGCCTGA
>Ga0209075_1004553_pt1 | contig 11060 bp, 4 predicted proteins | sample Stecom2011_FD_187523 | JGI IMG/M metagenome (GOLD analysis project Ga0209075, IMG submission 187523) | Agricultural soil microbial communities from Utah to study Nitrogen management - Steer compost 2011 (SPAdes) (version 2) | ecosystem: Environmental > Terrestrial > Soil > Agricultural land...
CATGTTTGGTTAAACGCTCATAGCTCAATTAGTTACCCTAAAAGTTTTGAAAAATCACGCAATGTAAAACTAACAGGTGAAGCTCTATTTGATGTAGTTAACTTGGGAGGAGAAAATTTTACCGTTGAGACATCTAAAATAAAAATTGAAGTCATAGGAACAACATTTCTTATTAATGACAGAATTGATACTGATGTTGCTCAAACAGTGTTAGAATCGGGTGCTGTGAGTGTTATGGTAAATAATACTGGTAATACCCTCAATTTAAATCCTGATGAACTATTTGTATATAACAGTATTGATGGTACTTCTAGCGTAGAAACAGTAAATGCAAGTTCATATACCGGCTGGATTGAGGATGAACTTACGTTTACAAATATACTCATGAATGAACTTATAATTCAACTTGAGAAACGGTATAATGTTGATATTGTATGCAACAATCAAAGAATCTTAGAAATACCTGTGTCATTAACCGTTAATGAAGAACCTATAGATGAAATACTGTTCTTGCTTTCTCAAATTGTTCCATTTAATTGGTATGTAAACAGTGAGAACGCAATAATACTAAATTGAAGTAATACCCAAAACATAACTTTTAACTTAGAAATATAATTATGCCTATGAGAATGAAATAAAAAACTACCAAATCTATTAAGCATTTAAAGTAATGTTAAATAAAATTATAATGAGAAATTTAAATCAAGATTAATATTTGAATTAATTAGAATGAAAAATTGTTTATTGTTAAAATTAAAAAGCAGAACGAAACAATTCCTACTATTAGGAGTATTTTTAATCTCTGCACACTTAAACGCAATGCCACAGAGTGAGCTTATTGAATTAAAGTTGAATAATAAAACTCTATTAGAGGTGTTAGCTACGGTTGAAAAACTTACTGAGTATAAGTTTGTGTATAACAACAAAGATGTGGATGTAACTAAAACAGTAAATGTTGATACTGAGTTTGAATCCATTGAAGAGCTTACAAATACATTGTTAAGCGAGTATGAAGTTTCGGTGAGAGGGAATAATGTTATTATTGCCAAGAAGGCAGTAAGTGTTGCTTCCGTAAATCAAGCACCCGAAAGAAATGTGATAGGACAGATAGTTGATGCTCAAACAGGAGAAACTGTTATTGGTGCAAACATCTGGATTAGAGAAAGTGCTAAAGGTACTGTAACAGATATAGATGGGAATTTTTCGATACCAATATCAAATAACTCAACAGTACTTGTAGTAACTTACATTGGTTATGAGGAGTTGGTGATTGAAGTCGGCAGCAGAACAGATCTTGGTGTTATTCAACTAGAAGCATCAGATGCTACTCTAGATGAAGTTGTTGTAATTGGTTACGGTACACAAACAAAAGAGAGTGTTATTGGTGCAATTTCTACGGTTAATATAGATGAATTAAAAGTTCCTTCAAGTAAGATAAGTAACGTCCTGGCAGGTCGTTTGGCCGGAGTTGTTTCAGTAACTCGTTCAGGTGAACCTGGAGCTGGATCAGAATTTTACATTCGCGGTATTTCAACGTTTGGGGCTAATAGAAATCCTTTGGTATTAGTAGATGGAATAGAAAGAGACCTCGACTTAGTTGATCCTGAAGATATTGAGTCTTTCTCGGTGTTGAAAGATGCTACTGCAACTGCGGTTTATGGTGTAAGGGGTGCTAATGGTGTAGTACTTATTACAACCAGAAGTGGTATAGAGGGAAGACCAAGAGTGAACCTAAGAGTAGAAAAGGGTTTCACTGGTCCAACCAAACTACCTAAAATGGTTAATTCGGCTCAGTTTGCTGAGTTGTATAATGAAGCTTCAAATAGCAATTACTATACTTCAGATGTAATAGATCATTATAGAAATGGTACAGATCCCGATTTATATCCTAATGTTGATTGGGTTCAAAGTCTTTATAACGATCTTGCTCAAAACACTCGTGTGAATATGAATATCTCTGGTGGTGGTAGCTTAGCAAGATATTATATAGCAGGATCAGTTTATGACGAAGGTTCTATCTTTAAAACGGAACAAGATAACAGCTATGATTCATCACTTAATTATAGGAAAATTAATTTCCGTGCAAACGTAGACCTAGATCTTACATCAACTACCGTGCTGAATGTAAATTTAGCTAACGTATACGAAACAAGACGCCGACCTGGAGCTTCTATGGGTGATATTTGGGGATATGCTTTTGCTACATCACCTAATGCATTTCCAGATCGTTATTCTGATGGTAAATTCTCTGGGCCTCAAGCAGGGTCAGGATTTAATCCATATAACCTCTTGATGCACTCAGGTTATGCAAATGACTACTGGAACTCAGCTCAGTCTTTGATAGGTGTAACTCAAGACTTAAGTGAATTAATTACTCCAGGATTAAGAGCTAATATTAAATTTTCGTGGGATGCTTACAACTCTGGAACAATTACACGAGATTTCAACCCACAGCAATGGCTAGCTACTGGTCGTAACGAAGAGGGAGAGATTGAGTATAACGAAACCAACAGAGGGCAGGAGTCATTGGGTTACTCAAGAGGTTTAGACGGTCGTCGTACTTATTACTTAGAGGGATCTATCAACTACGATAAAGTATTAGATGAAAGACATCGCTTTGGTGCCCTAATGCTGTATAATCAAAAACAGACAAATTACCTAAATGCAGGTGATGGAATTGGAAGTTTGCCATACAGAACTCAAGGTGTAGCCGGTAGAGTAACATATTCACTTGATGATAAATATTTTGCTGAGTTTAACATGGGGTATAACGGAAGTGAGAACTTTGCACGCGGGCAGAGATTTGGTTTCTTCCCTGCGGGTGCAATTGGTTATCTTATATCAAATGAAGAATTCTGGGCCCCTTTTGCAGATGTAGTTGATGTTTTAAAATTTAAATCGTCTTATGGTCTGGTAGGTAATGATCAAATTGGTGGTGGACGTAGATTTATCTACGAAGAGACAATTATTACAGAAGGTAACAACTACGGATTTGGAAGTACCGGTCAGTACGGGCCAGGAAGAATTAGGATGGGAGAGCCTGCAAACCCATTTGTAAGTTGGGAACAAGCATACAAATTTAACGTAGGTGCAGAAATTAAGTTCTTCAATGCTCTTAAGATTGAGGCTGACTATTTTCAGGAAAAAAGAGATGGAATTTTTATGCAAAGAGCGGGTCTAGCCGACCTCGTTGGACTTTCTACGACACCATGGGTTAACGTTGGAAAGATGGAGAATCAAGGTTTTGATGCATCTCTGCAATTTGATCGTAAAGTAGGAGAAGTACAATTATCGGCATTGGGTAACTTTACATACTCGCAAAACATAATAATTGATAATGATGAGCCCGACTGGAATTACAAATATAGAAACAGAATTGGTAAACCATTTGGTCAACCATTTGGTTTAGTTGCACTAGGTCTTTTTGAAAGTCAGGAAGAGATTGATAATAGTCCAAAACAAGATTATGGAACTGTACGTCCCGGTGATATTAAATATCTTGATGTGAATGGTGATGGTATTGTAGATTCTTCTGACGAAATTGCAATAGGTTACCCTGCAGTTCCACAAGTAAACTATGGTTTTGGTCTTAATGCACAATGGAATGGATTTGATGCGTCACTGTTCTTTCAAGGTATTGCAAAAACATCATTATTCATAAATGGTGGTTCTATATATGGTTTTAATTCGGGTAGTTTAACTCGTTCAGCTATAAACGAAGATGTTTATAACAATAGATGGACCGAAGAAAATCCTGACCCTAATGCTAAATATCCACGTTTAGATATTCAAAACAACCAGAATAATAACAGAAATTCAACATTCAGAATGCATGACGCAAGCTTTTTGCGACTGAAAAATGCAGAGGTTGGTTATACATTACCTCGTAGATTAACTGAGAATTTCTATGTGAGTAATCTTAGAATTTACATGTCTGGAAATAATCTTCTTACATTTAGTAAATTTAAATTATGGGATCCTGAGCGAGGCGGCGGTGAAGGAGCAGCTTATCCTCCTAATAAGATGTTTACGCTTGGTTTAAATATTTATTTTTAATCACTACCGTTAAATAAAACATTGAAAATTATGAAGTTAAATAAAATAAATTTGTGGACAATAATCCTCTTTTTAGCTACTAGCTTGGTGTCATGCGAAAGCTATCTCGACAAAGAGGAGGATCTACCAATGAGTTTCCCTAAAATATGGGAGAAAAGAGCAACTATAGAGCAAGCATTGAGTAATGTTTGGGGATATATGACATCACCAGATGAAATGGTGGATGGTCATCCTTTCATAGGAGCATCTGATGAAGGATCTGCAACATACAATAGAGGTTACAGACTGATGAACTTTGGTACATGGAACCCCTCTAACGTACCATATCAAAAATGGGCTCAATATTATCGCGGTATACGTGAAGCAACAATTTTTATGCAAAATGCACCAGATGCACCAGCTGAAGATTTGGAAGATATTGAAAGACAGCAGTGGCCAGTTGAAGCTCGTTTTGCTAGAGCATACTACTACTATCAACTAGTACAGTTATATGGCCCTGTAATGATTCTTGGAGATGATTTAATGGATTTTAATCTATCAATTTCAGACTTGCAACGTCCCAGAAACAGTATGGATGAATGCGTTGAATATATTATTTCAGAACTCAGAGAGTGTGAAAAACTACTTCCGGTAGAACAAACACCTCAATATTACGGTAAACCAACTAAAGGAGCATGTAAAGCAATAATATCTGAGCTGTCTTTATTTTATGCCAGACCTTTATTCAATGGTAACAGTTTATATGCAAATATACAAAATGAAGACGGAAAAGAGTTGTTCCCAGGCATTTCTAATGTCAACGTAGACAGATGGAGGGATGCCGCTGCTGCTGCAAAAGAGATCATCGATATGAATGAGTACGAACTCTATACAGTAGAAACTAACGGAGAAATCGATCCATTAAAATCATATCAGGGTGTATTCCTTGAATTATGGAATAATGAACTTATTTGGGGTAGATACAAAGGTGGATATTATGCACGAGTACACACAACTCCACGTATTGCCGGAGGTGTAGCTTATGGTGGTGTTGGACCAACACAACAGCAAGTAGATGCATATGCTATGAACAATGGTGTATATCCTATAACTGGCTATGAATCTGATGGAACACCTGTTGTTGATCCTAATTCAGGGTATAACGAAGAAGGGTTTTCTAATTTTGAACATCCCCTTGATAAGGGAGGTGTGAAAAGAACTTACAATATGTATTTGAATCGTGAACCAAGGTTTTACGCTACTGTATTGTGGAGTGGTAGTAAATTGCCTTACACAGGCTCTAATGCAACTGTAAACTTCGGTTTCAATGGCAATTCAGGTGGAGGTATAAGTCATGACTATCCAAAACCAGGTTATATGTTACGTAAATGGACCGATCCGGCACTTAACACTTCTGGTGGACAATGGGGTAATTTTACTTGGCCAGTTTTCAGATATGCTGAAATTCTACTTAATTATGTAGAAGCACTTAATGAATATGATCCAGCACATGCAGATATAGTAAAATATCTTAATCAGATTCGTGAGCGTGCAGGTGTGCCAAATATAGAAGAGGTTTATCCTGAAGCAATAGGAAATCAGAGTGCTATGCGTGAGTTGATAAGAAAAGAAAGAAGAGTAGAACTTTCGTTTGAAAACAAGAGATTCTTTGATACACGAACTTGGATGATTGCAGAGCAAGTAGACGGCGGTCCAATGTGGGGAATGAATACTACTTCAAGTGCACCTTCTCCAAATGCCTCAACTACTCCAGATACTTTCTGGGAGAGAACTGTTTTTGAAACACGTGTATTTGAACCTAAACATTACTTGTATCCATTTCACCAAAGAGAATTGGACAGAAATGAAATGATAACTCAAAATTATGAATGGTAATATGAAAAACTTCAAAATGAATAAATATATATCTGTAATAATAAGTCTTGTATTATTACTGGGAGTTGCTTCTTGTAGTGATCATAGACTTGATTATATATCACCGTCTAAACTATATATTCCTCAGAGTGGAAGTATAGACCTGTTAATTTACAAAACAGGTGAACCATTTATTTTTAAATTGGGTGTTAGTAAATCGGGAATAGACGATGTTGCAGCGAATGCTCAGCTGAGCATAATGAGTGAAGCAGAATTAGCTGCTTATAACAGTGCAAATAATACAGGCTACAAGAGATTACCAGATAACTGCTTCAATTTAAATAATCAGAGTGTAAGCTTCGATACAGACAGCAGGTTGGAATTTTTTGATATTTCAATTGAGTATGATTTGATTGATCAGATTGCTGATTTTGACGAAGAAAACAGTTCTGAATATGTAATCCCTGTAAAACTTTCGGGAGCTTCGCTAGAGACAACTGAAGAGAAGTTGACTTCTTTTATTAAACCTATAATAAGAGAGCCGCTTATATATTTTAGATCTTCAGAAACGAAATTCACAATTGAGGTTGGAACACAAACTGTATATAAAGAAGATGTACTTCTTCAGGTTGATTTTGATAATTATTGGGATATATCAGTTGATCTTACGGTAGAACCCGAACTAGTAGATGAATATAATTTATCTAATGGTTCAAATCTACCTTTGCTACCTGAAGGTAGTTATACAATTTCTCCTGTACCTGCTGTTATAGCAAATGGCGAAAAGACAGTAAAAGTTTCTATTGAACTAGACGCTGACTTAATTGATTACGACGATTTTCTGCTACCTATTAGCATTAGCAGTACATCAAAATTCAGTCCTGATACAGAGAAGAACGTACACTATGTGCATGTTTCAAAACCTGCAATGCGTTTTAACAGAACAGGATGGACAATTGTTGATTTTTCATCTGAAGAAGCTTCTGGAGAAGGTGCAAATAACGGTACTGCAGCATCAGTACTAGATGGTAATCCTGCAACATACTGGCACAGTCAGTGGGCTGGAGGTACAGGTCAGTTACCTCACCATATCACTATTGATATGCAAAACGAACTTCTGGTTACCTCTGTTGACTTGCAAAGAAGACCTAATCAGCGTGATACGCAAGGAGGTAACTTCTATATAAGTACAGATAATGTAAACTTTACTCATATCGGAACATTTGAAATGGCTGAAGTAAACGATGCTCAAACATTTAAAGTAGCTACTACTCGTGGTAGATACCTGAAGGTTGAAATAACAGAGAGCAGACGTACACCATTTGCAAATATGGGTGAGATATATGTTAGAGGAGTTGAGTAGTTAAATACTCTTTCAATTATTTATCTATCGGAAACTTTATATGTTTCCGATAGATATTTGTTTTTTTTAATTAATCTATATTCAAAATGAATTTGTCAAAGCTCTCATTATTATTACTTTCTTTTTTGTTTTTATTTCAGAGTGAAGTTTTTAGCTCAGAGAATAACGGAAAGATAGAAGCTTCAGATATTGCTGTTTTTGGTGATCTTGCAGCAACACATTTAAAGAAAGGTGTTCGGAAAAGGAATATTAGAAGAATGAAAAACCCTGTTCTAAAGGAGTTGGCCTCAAAGATGAATAAAGAACAATATAATCCAGGACTAAAACTGGCCGAATACGAGCCATATCTTCATCCTAAAGTGTTAGGAGAAAGGATGCGTATTGGTGATGGTTTTAGTAAATACGAGGGTATAACCGGTCTGATACTTGATGAAGGAGAGAATATAATTTTTGTTGGCGAGACTAATGGTAATGACATAAAGTTAATTATACCTGATTGGACCAGAAAAGCACCTGTAGGAATTAAGCCTGAACAGGATCCTGCTGGGTGGGGATTGCATAGTAAGACTTATGAACTAAAAGAAGGAGCAAACATTGTTGATATTGAAAAAACAGGCCACGCTTATATTCAATACTTTACTAATGACAATCCTGATAACCATAAACCAATAACTGTTCATTTTCCTACTGCAAAGGTAAACGGCTATTTTGATATTAACAGAGGTGATACAAACAGTGACTTTAGTGCTTTACTTGATAATGCCATTAGCCCTATTATGGATATTAGAGGAAAGTATACACAAGTTGCTTTTCCTGTAGATAGTCTTAAAAGGTTTGCATATGACAGAGGAGTTGATTTGATTAACAACTTCGATACAATAGCAGCATTGCAGCGTGAATTTATAGGTTGGAAAAAAGAGGGCATATCACCAAAGAATAGAGTACTTGCAAGAATAAACTATCACTACTATATGTTTCGTGATGTAGATGGTGTGGCTTATATCGATTGGGCAATGAGACTCGTTGCCGATCCCGAAAGTATAATTAAAGGTGATCCTTGTTGGGGCTTTAGCCACGAATTGGGTCATGTACTACAAATGCGTCCACAACTTACCTGGGGAGGAATGACAGAGGTAAGTAATAATATACTAACTCTTTATTCTACAACAATGCTTGGCAATAAGAGCAGGATATTTGCAGAAAACAGGTATGAGGAAGCCAGGGAAACTATTCTTGACAAGGGCATATCATATATGTCATTTCCTGGTGAAAATGAAGATGGTAATCAATATGGTGGAGGCAAAAACACTGATGTATTTCAACGACTTGTGCCTTTTTGGCAATTACATTTATATTTTTCAGAGCATGGATACCCTGATTTTTATCCCGACTTGATGATTGCAATGCGTAATCAAGAACCATTAGGAGGGGGCGATAGGAGCAAAGACTATCTGAATATGTTGGAGTTTTGTCGATTAGCAAGTGAAGTATCTAAGACTGATCTTACTGAATTTTTCGATAGATGGGGATTCTTCTATGTAGGTGAGCTAGATATAAATGATTATGGGAGATATCGTTATAATATTTTGGAAGAGGAGGTTAATGCAACTAAAGCTGCAATAGCTAAAATGAAACTACCAAAACCTAAAGTAGATATCACATTATTGCAAGATTAGAATTTGTAAAATAGAATAAGAGATTTATTTTTATGAAGCCGCATTTTTTTAAGATAATATTAATATTTACATTTATATTGCTTAATCTCTACAACTGTAGCGATAAGCAGGATGATACACCTCCATTTCTTACAATAGAGAAAAAAACTGTAAATTTCAATGCCAGCGCCTATGTTACTGAAGTTACAGTAAAATCAAACAGTAGCAACTGGAGTGCCTCGGTTCAAGCAGACGCAACATCTTGGTTAGAAGCCACACCTAGAGGTGGAGTATTGGTAATTGTGGTTACAGAGAATGGCAATTTCGGATCTAGAAAAGGTGAGATTAAAGTCTTTACTGAAGATTTGACTGAAACAATAGTTGTTGAACAGTTTGGAACAGAACCGGCTATATTGCTTTCAACTGAAACCACATCAATATCTGCAGATGGTGGAGAGATAGAACTTGAGATTACTTCTAATATAGAGTATAGTGTAATAATACCCTCTGATGTATCTTGGGTAATACTTAAAGACGAAACTCGTTCTTCAAATATGGTTATGGACAAGAAAGTGTTTCAGGTAGAGTGGAATACTGAAAATTCTGAACGAAGAGCAGAGTTGACAATTAAACAGAACAACGGAACTCTAGAGAAAAAGTTTTATATAGTTCAGGAAGGTTTAGAAGATTATACAGGTGGTTCTGGAGATGATATTCTGGATGATATTAAAGTTCCTGTTAGCAGTGCTTCAGCCAGTTCTTACCAACCTGGTGGAGAGATTGAGAAATCGTTTGATGGTGATTATTCAACTATTTATCACTCAAATTGGGGTAATAGTGCTTCTGATTATTTCCCTATTACTTTAGATTATCATTTTATTGAACAAGAATCTATAGATTATCTGGTTTATCATCCACGTACTAGTGGTGCGAACGGTAATTTTAAAGAAGTTGAGATATGGGCTACAACCGAATCTAATCCTTCATTTATGAAGATTGTGGACTTTGATTTTATGGGTTCAGGTTCAGCAACTAAGGTGGTTTTTGATGAGCCTTTATTAAATCCAACTGCAATTCGATTTATTGTAAACTCTGGATCGGGCGATGGGCAAGGTTTTGCTTCATGTGCTGAAATGGAGTTTTATAGATTTAACACAGAAAATTTTAATCCACTTTCAATATTTACTGATAATACATGCTCAGAGTTGAAACCTGGTGTAACCTTGAAAGAGATAGAGGAGATTTCTAGCAATCTATACAGAAATATTGCTTTATATATGTTTATGGGTACTTATCCTGATGAATTTAGAATTCAGGAGTATAAGGCATGGCCTCAGCCCGATGCATGGGCTAAAGAGAATAAAACGTCTACTCTTAGCTTGCTTGACAATCCTACAGGGATTAGTGTTTCAAGAAATGAAGACTTAGTAGTTTTTGTTGGTGAAACGGAGGGATATCCAATTAGTTTGAAGATACAAAACCTCGATTTACCTGGAGGAGATGGCTATAATAATGCTTCATTTTATCCACTTTCTCCTGGATTAAATAAACTTAAAGTTAGAAATGATGGATTAGCATACCTGTTTTATCACACACCAGATTATCAGAGTGCTCCTAGTATTAAAGTGCATTTTGCTACAGGTAAAGTAAATGGGTACTATGATTCTAAGAAGCATGAAAAATCAGATTGGACTCGTTTACTGAACGAAGCAGGTGATAAATATTTCGATGTGCTTGGAGAATATGCACATCTTACTTTCCCTACACAAGATTTTATTAAATACGCTTCTTCTAACGGTCCTGAACTAATAGAAGCCTATGATGATCTTGTACGACTAGAGGCTGATTTTATGGGACTAATGAAATATAATCGTCCTACAGTGAACAGAGCATATTTTCATGTTATGTATCACTCATACATGTATGCAACTTCATACAGAACTGCCTATAATTCTGGTACTACCGAAACTATTCTTAGCTTGAGTAAATTAAAATCAGAGCCTTGGGGGCCTGCGCATGAGATGGGGCACACGTTTCAAACCCGTCCCGGATTCCTATGGCGTGGTATGACCGAGGTAACAAATAATGTTCACTCTATGTATGTACAAACGCAATGGGGTAACGATTCACGC
>Ga0209075_1004555_pt1 | contig 11056 bp, 9 predicted proteins | sample Stecom2011_FD_187523 | JGI IMG/M metagenome (GOLD analysis project Ga0209075, IMG submission 187523) | Agricultural soil microbial communities from Utah to study Nitrogen management - Steer compost 2011 (SPAdes) (version 2) | ecosystem: Environmental > Terrestrial > Soil > Agricultural land...
ATATCGATACCCGCACCTATATCCGTGCCAATTATTACCTACTGTTAGGGTTGAGCGTTATCTCGTTTATCATGACCACTCCCTACTTCCTGTTCGGGCCACAAATCATCATGTATCATCTGGTTGCCTTGCTTTATAACGTGGGAGTAAATATTTACGTATACCTCTTCGGGGCCACGTTCAATACCAGTCGACTGGAGCTCTCCAGGAGGTCATCGATGAACATGCAAGGAATGAGCTACAAGAACTTCATCGTGACGATCCCTTCATTAGGCTTTCCCGTGTTGTTGGTCGTCCTGTTCAACCTGTTTTCGGCCGCTCATTTAGCGCTTATCATAATCAGCCTCATCGGTCTGGCTGGGATTCTTTTCCAAGGACCACTTTTACGATTGATCGAACAGCAGTTTTTGAGAAGGAAATACGCCCTTTGCACCGGATTTAGAAAAAAGGAATAGACCGACTCAAGTTGAAACAATCGATAAATGCGAAACGTGAATTAACAATAACAGTCGAACAATATGCAAGACCTCGAACGCGACACGTGCAACATCTCCGAATCAACTCCATCTCCTGTCCCTTTTCCTGTAATAGACGCACCGGAAAGAGTGATGGTGAGCAACTTAAGAAAGACATACAATGGGGTGACCGTATTAGATATTCCTTCTATCCGCATCAGCGATGGCGAGAGCTTTGGGTTGGTGGGTAATAACGGAGCGGGCAAGACCACTTTTTTCCGCTTGATCCTCGACCTGATTGAAGCCTCCTCCGGGGAGGTGAGAATCGACGGCCAGAAAGTAGCCAGAAACGATCAGTGGAAGCAGGAGGTGGGTTCTTTCCTCGACGAAGGGTTCCTGATCGATTTCCTCACGCCGGACGAATATTTCGCTTTCACCGCTAAAATATACAACAAGTCGGAAGGCGACCTTTCCCATTTCCTGGAATCGATGCAGGAGTTCTTTAACGGAGAGATCATCGGCTCGAGAAAACTAATCCGTGACCTATCCAAAGGGAATCAGAAGAAGACGGGCATCGCCGCGGCACTGCTCAGCGATCCGAAAATATTGATCCTCGACGAACCGTTCACGGCCCTTGATCCCACGTCACAAATACGGTTGAAACGGATGCTCAACGAACTCAAAACCACCAGGGGGACGACGATGTTTATCTCGAGCCACGACCTCAACCACGTTACCGAGGTTTGCGATCGCATCGTGGTGCTCGAGAAAGGGATCGTGGTACGCGATATTCCGACGAACGAGCATACGTTGAAAGAGCTGGAGTCCTATTTTGCCGTTTAATAAATTTGTACGGCGGCAATGGGGTAAAATTGCCTCGGGGTTTGTATCTTTGTCGCTTCGCGAACCAATCCAAATAATAGTATGGCCGAAGAAAATAGAGAAGAAAGCAGAGAAGTGACCATTGAACAAAAAACCATCGAGCAGAAAACCATCAGTCCCCTCGTCGACTGGTTCATTCGTCTTTTAAAAGGTGCCCTCGTGGGCATCGGCTTTATTCTCCCCGGCTTATCAGGGGGCGTGCTGGCCGTTATCTTCGGTATCTACGACCCACTGATCCGCTTCCTCGCCAATATCCGCGACAAGTTCCTAAAGAATGCGCTTTACTTTCTTCCCGTGGGCATCGGTGCGGCCATAGGAATCGTACTTTTCGCGGTAGTGGTGGAAAAAGCGTTCGGTATCTACGCCGCCCAGTTCGTCTGCCTCTTCGTCGGCTTTGTCGCCGGCACCTTCCCCTCGTTGTATAAAACGGCAGGTAAGCAGGGCCGTGGGAAGTCGGATATCTCGATCCTGATCATCTCCACTCTGGCCATCTTCACCCTGATGGTGGTCGGAGGACAGCAACTCACCGAGGTAACCCCCAACTTTATAGTATGGCTCGGTTCCGGCCTTCTAATGGGATTAGGCTTGATCGTTCCGGGCATGAGCCCCTCCAACTTCCTTATCTATTTCGGGTTGTACGATAAAATGGCAATCGGCATCAAGGACTTCGATTATGGGGTGATTATTCCCCTGATCATCGGCTTCGTGGTCTGCGTATTACTCTTCGCGAAGGTAGCCGCATGGCTTTTCAAAAGGTACTATTCCGGTATGTATCATTTCATACTGGGGATGGTGGTAGGCTCCTCATTGGCCATCTTCCCGACCGTGGTGTTCCCCGCGTTCACCGCCGAGGGGCTCGCGCTCTCTGATCTCAGTTTTGGAGGAGCGCTCCTCTTCTGTGCGATCCTCTTTATCGTAGGTACAATTGCCTCTTATTTTTTCAGCAAGGTCGAAGAACGCTATCCCCGCGAAGAGATGTTTTAATCCTCCCTTTCCGGCATTCGAATACGCGGGTTCCGTTCCCTCAACTCCGCGATGAGAGCCTCCATATCTTTTTCTTTAACCCGGATCACCTCGAAGCCACGCACTTTATCGATCCGCAGCTGATTTTTCTTTTCTCTCTTAAGCCCCACCATATCGCCGATCGCGATGCGGCGATTTCTGGAAAACAGTTTCAGCACAAAACGTATTTCCAAGAAATTTTGATCAGTGATCGCGTACTCCTTTATAGTTACGGACAGGATAAAAACAACAGTGAAAACAAAATAGAGTCCCACCGTCCACAAACTCTCTTTATGCACTACACGATAGACAAGAATTCCCAGCAGTACTCCTGCCATGATTCCCCAAAAAAGATTTCCCAGTCCGTTATCTGCCCTGTATTTTTTCTCCACACTGATCGTTTTTGTCAATCGCGAATTTAATCAATATCCGTCAGCCATAAAAAATATTTTCATGTTAATCGCCGTTCTTCCAACGCCCTCTTTTTATCGACGAACATGTGAATTCACCCCTTGAACACCGAAAAACCTTCTATATCTAACTGTTTTTATGCCACTTAATGATCGATTAAATGAGTGTACCGTTAAACTTTAACGCCCGTTTAGGTGTCATACATACAAAGTGCAAAGAGATTTATTCACCCTTTAAATTACAAATAATATGAAAAAAATGGTAGTAATGGCATTTGTGGCCATTTTCACGTTGAGCGGTACACTCGAAGCCCAAAACAACACGAGTAGAAGAGACAACCGACAAGGCGCGCGCGCGGAGCAGAGATGGACCGCTAAGGACCGCGTAGAAGCGATGACAAAACAGCTGGAACTAACAACTGAAGAAGCCAAGAAGGTGCAAGAGTTATTCGAGAAGCAAGACGCGAAACGTGCCGAGCAGGTAGCGGCTCACCGAGCTGATCGAGAACGAGGAAACAGGGATCGCGACGCCCGTCGCCAAGAGATGCAAACCGCTCGTGAAAAGGCAGTTGCCGAGAACGATGCCGAGTTAGAGAAAATCATTGGAAAAGAAAAAATGGAACAGTGGAAACAGTTGCGTGAAGAGAGGCAGAAAACTTTACGTGATGCGAACCGGCAGGGACGCCGTAACGCTCCTCCTCGTCCTTAAATTCACTTACGAAGTGTAACCGGGCGCACCCTAATGCTGCTCTGAATCATGCTGCTCGCTCCACCGCGGGCAGCATGATTTTTCGCTCCATAATCAGTAATACCTTTTCTCCAGTTCCCGGAACTCTTTTGTTGTTTTAAAACGGGTAAGCCAACTGTTCAAGCTATCCAGAAGCACCGGCGAATCATATCGTACCGCCCACGCTTCCAACTGAGTAAAGCTGATATCAGTTTCAATATCAATTTCAGGTAAAACATTTCTCAATCTATAAGCTACTTTCACATCGCACACGGTGAAATCGATATCTCCCGCTGCCACCATCATAACCAGTTGTTCTGCCTCATAAATAGGATCCTCGAGGATAAAAATGGTGTCTCCGATTTCGTGTGAAAGGTTATTGATCCGGAGAATCGCTGGCGAGTCTTTGGGCACGTGTATCGTTCTTTTTGCCAGATCAAGGTGTCTACGGATAGGTTGGATGCTGTCGTTATATTCAACTTTTCGCTGTACTAGCACCTCTTTGTTGAATGTAATAGGGATGGTAAACGCGATGCGCTCTTTCAACTCCGTATTTACAGGTATACTCCTTGCTACCAGATCATACCGTTGTTCCAAAAGGCCTTTCAAGTTATCTTCAAGATTGTTCTCAAGGAACAAATTGACCCTGATTCCCCACTCTTTTTCCAAGGCCTTCATCATCTCCAATTGAAATCCTCTCACCGTATCACCCTGAACAAAATAACCGATACTGTTGTAATCGGTTACCACGTTCAATTCATTCGATTCCAGTATCTCCATTAAATCCCGTGACACAGCACTCTTATTCGCCCCACTGTTCAGGCCACTCCAAATCCATACCATTGCTACAATAGCAATAATCAATAACACCAAATAGATAACAAGTCTCTTGGGGATTTTCATGGCAAACGAATCAGTTATGCAAGTTCACAGAGATACCCAATTTGAAGATAAACGGGTTAACGGGGTACCCGGGTAGTGAAAAATATTCTGTAGGCTTTATTACCTGCGATGCCGCGTTGTAAAACATCACGAAAAAGCGTGTTTGTTGTAAGTGGAAATTCGCGTAGATAGTCGATATGGGATAATTCCCAATTTCCTTCTCATCCTGATTATAAAACTGCAGCAGTGCAGGTTCGTAACCAGGAGCTAAATATTTGGTATGCCAGTGTGCATCGACTCCCACTTGCATTGTGAGTACATCCACGATCTTCGCTTTCAGGTACATATTCGAGTACACGCTCAAGGTTGGCACGGGAATGACTTCTTGGTTACTGGATGCCTGATATACCACCTGGTTATCCCAATTAAAAACACCTAATTTTATATTCTGATCTACCCTTGCGGTTAGTACCTGCACGTTTTCACTCTCTTGTGTCAGGATTTTTTCACTATTATAATAGATATGATTCTGAATATTTTCTACCCCCGCGCTTACAGTTGTATTGGTAAATGGGATATGCAGTTTTCCTCCCGCGTATACTCGGCGGGTATCACCCAACTCCCTGTTCCATTTAAAATATTTCGAAAAATAGTTCTCTTGTAGGTATTTGGGCCGTAAGTTCTTGATATATGCTTCGGCGGATAAGGAGGTTCGTCTTCCGGCAATATTGAACCCAGTCTCCACGTCACCCATCGCCCTGAACTCACCAAGGTTAACCCCCAGCACTCCCAGGTCTGCACGAAAATTAAACAGTAGGTTATCTCCCTGTTGCTTATTCAAGATCCCCCCGATCGTCACCGCACTTTCTCGATGTTGTCCATGCCCCGGACCGATACTATCTCGCATGGCATAATTGCGCAGGTCGTATTCAAGAAAAGCTGTCAGCCCAAACTTCACCCACTCTTGAAATCCCTCTTGGAGGCTTAACGCCACACTGTTTTTAAATGAGGAGAAATGAATGCTATCATCCACTGCCCTGTTATAGTAGGAGTTATTATAAAACTGGTCGATCCGCTGCATGGGTACCCCATCCACTTCCACCAAGGTAGTATCGTGCGATAAGAAGCGACGAAATTGTCTAGTGTACGTGGAGGAAAAGCTCACGCTAGCTACTGGCACAAAATGTCTCGTCCTCTGTTGAATCGAGTCTCCTTCAGCAGCCTCGTAATAACCCAGGTTATATCTTCCCGACAGAAAGAAACGGTTATTTCCAAGCGTATTCCAGGTATTGGTAAATTTCACAGGGATATCCCTCGTGTTGAACTGTTGTTGCACCGCTTCGGGATCGGTAATAAAAACCTCATCGGTAATTCCCCCGTTCTCAAAATTACTAATTTTCCCAATATTCATATACGCGTGCGCTTCCACGCGGTCCGATAAGTAGTTACCAAAAAGAGAAAAGTTATTATGTCGCGTGGATTGGGAATTATAATACCCGCGAGCATTGATGAGATCCACGTCGAACCCCACGTTCAGGCTCTTCCCGAAGTTGGATGTCAACCTCGCGTCGAACCAATCCTCCCTTGTCTGGTTGGTACCCGAGCGATAATAATTAATCCTCGAGTATGGCACTCGTGTATTCACGAAGAGTAATTCTTCTGGCTTTCTCAAGTAAGGATAATATGCATTATTAAATATAAATGCCTCCGTTTCATCACGATCCCAAAATATTTTCGATATCGCCGGCGAGCCTATTGGTCCTAGATATCCCATCGCCACGGATAATCCATCAGTAAGTGTAGAATGCTGGAAATTATGCACCACAGTATCCGAGTCGGTTACCAAGCGGTTTCCGGTTCGAGGATCTATCTTCCAATGAATCATCCTAGCCAGTTGCTGGAGCGAATCAGCTTCCGCCCCGTGGTCATGAATCAAGTGGTTTAAATGCGATGAATGCCCTTCTACACTATCCAACGGGTGTTCATGGTCGTGCTCCCCCGGAATTTGACGGGGAAGAAGATCAAGTGAATCACGGCTCGTCGTTATTTGCGACGAATCGGGCATTATTATTCGTGCTTGCGACCAAGTAGAGGCCACGTACACGCTACAGATAAGCAGGGATATAAACAGCTTTTCCTTCATCGTGTGTTTAAAGAAAGTACATAAAGCCGAACGCGACACCAAGCTTGCTTGAAGTATTGCCGAGGCGACTGTTACATTGTGCAAATGTACATAAAAATTCGCGACAGGTAGAGCCTCTCCCCGTTTTTCCAATGTTTTTGAGGAATTTTATGAAGCAAAATCTGTATCCGATGCAGCGTTTAATACCCCGCGGCTTTACCACGTGTGCGTCCGTTAATAGAATTTTTTGCGGCAATGACCGTAACTACGTGTATTTGGAAATAAAAGACTATTTTTGTAGAAGATAGCCCTTGACAAAGGAGTAGAACGAAAAAACAGAGCTTAAAATGATTGTAAATTTCTCGATTCAGAATTTTGGATCCATAAAACACAAGCAGACGATTTCGTTTGAAGCGGATGAAACTGAGCACTTGGAAGAAGCGTACGTGATTAAGACCGATGGCCTGAGATTACTGAAGCTGGCACTGGTATACGGGCCGAATGCTTCGGGAAAAACAACGATCTTGAAAGCCCTGGACTTCTTGCGAGAGATCGTGCTGTACCCCAAAGATAAAAAAACCGATGAGCTGGAATTCGAGCCTTTCCTCTTCGATTCAGATACGCCCGGGCAGCACTCGATACTATCCATTGAGTTTCTCCAAGAAAATATCAAATACCTCTACGAGGTGGAGTTTACCAAAAAAGCAATTATCAGGGATGAGCTCTCGTTCTATAACCCAAAGAAGGCTAATCTCTACAAACGGACGACCAACGTAGATAACCAGTTCACAGAGATCACTTTCGGTAGCCGGATCAAAATAGACAAAGCTTTTGAAAAAGTGCTGGAGGCAAACACCCTTTGGAACAATACAGTGTTGGGGGGATACCTGAAGACGAATATCGATTTTAAGGAGTTGAAACAAGTAATCGAATGGTTTGAATTTTACCTGAAGCCGATGGTCCGTACCGACACGAACCTGGAACGATACGTTACTGCCGGCATCAACGCGGGCGAGATCAATAAAGAAGACGTGGTCGCAATACTAAAAAAAGCCGATTTCCAGATTTCCGATATCGTGATCCAGGAAAAGGAGAGTTCACTGGATGATGCCCTCATCGACCTTTTAGTGAACCGTTCCAAAGATTCTACAACCCAACTAAAACTGCCTGCCGATAAACGGCTCACATCCCTCCGGCCAGAGCTGGAACATACTGTAAACGAGCATCGATTTTCGCTCCCGTTCGAGCTGGAATCGCACGGCACCAAACGGTTTTACGGGTTCGCCGGGTTACTGGCACAGTTAATTAAACAGCCGGTAATCCTGCCAGTGGACGAACTCGAAGCTTCTCTACATCCGGAGCTTTACATCCATTTTTTACTCTCGTTCTTATTAAACGCGAACCGGTCGCAAGTAATAGCAACCACCCATCACCGTGAAATATTAAACAATAAAGATATATTCCGAAATGATGCAATCTGGTTCACCGACAAGGACAAAGAGTCGGCAACCGAGGTGTACTCCCTTGCCGACTTCGATAGTTCAGTGGTAAAAGATAGTACCAATGTATTGAACGCGTACAAAAGCGGCAAATTAGGAGCGACTCCCAACCCTGGAGATCACTATATCGATATAAATGAATAATCCATGAGGCAACATAAGAAGATCAGGTTTCGTATCCCGACCTACGCGTTTGTGGTAGAAGGAGAAACGGAAATCTGGTACCTGCAGATGTTCAAACAACATGAACAACATGATAGAAACCTACGTATCAATATTAAACCGGAGATTCCACAAAAGAAAAAAATTAAGGATCAATACCACCTGGTGCGCGAGTTGGCACGAAGCGAATACGATAAAGTATTCTGGATTGTAGATCTGGACGTGATCGTTAAAGAGACAAACGAGGCACCCAAAGAAAAGCACCCTCCGCTCACGGAATTCATGGAATTAAGACGAGAGCTATACAATGAGTTCGATAATATTCAGGTGATCGTCAATAATCCCTGTTTGGAATTCTGGTTCCTGCTGCATTTCGTGAAGACGAAAGAGTATTACAAAAATTACTACGAAGTATTGAGCGAACTAAGAAGGTATCTTAAAAGTTACGACAAAACACGGAAGTATTACCTACGCCAAGGAAAAGACATCTACTCACGACTGAAGCCTTATTTGAAAGATGCCATTGAGAACGCGAGTGATCTTGGGAGCTTCGACGAAAACGCGCCCTTTAAAGCGACGTGTGAAATGAATGAACTGTTTCGGTTCGATTGAATCCATTTTTGCGGCATTTAATTAAAGAAATATTTCCCCAATTGAGTTTAATTTTGTACCTTTGCACACGTTTTTAACAACATGGCTAGGAGGAAATTAAATGGAGTGCATTATCCATTACATTTAGAATCACAATATCCTCAAAAAATGTTACGTTTTAGGTTATAGAATCGTGAATTATTTTACTCCAAAAGAGGCTGCAGACGCTTTTAGGATCACAGCAATTAATAAGTCGAAACGCCCGTTTCCTGAATTTGCATTGATGGCAATTTTAGGGGGTGCTTTTATCGCGTTTGGTGGATTATTAACGGTGATCGTTGCCGGTGGCATGCCGGAAGTGGCGAATAGCAATCCAGGCATCGTGCGGTTCGTTGCTGGCGCCCTCTTTCCGGTGGGACTTATCATCGTGTCGATCACTGGGGCGGATCTATTTACTAGCAACTGCGCGGGAGTTACTTTTCCCCTGTTAAAAAAAGAAATTACCCTTCCCAAGGTTATACAATTATTGACGCTCTCTTACCTCTTTAATTTCGTGGGAGCACAGTTTATCGCGTATATTCTGTCGGCCAACGTGGGCCTGTTCAATAGTGATCCTTGGCACTCCTACTTGCATGATTATTCCGAAGCAAAGGTAAACCGGGACTTTATGACCATTTTCGTGAAAGGGATCGGGGCCAACTGGTTGGTATGCCTCGGAATGTTCATCGGTTACACCGCCAAAGACACGATCGGAAAATGCATTGGAATATGGATCCCGGTGATGATGTTCGTCACAATGGGATACGAACACTCCATCGCGAATATGTTCTTTATACCAGCCGCTATCTATACAGGAGCAGGGATCACATGGTCCGATTTTCTTCTTACCAACCTCGTTCCTTCCACGCTTGGGAACATCATCGGGGGAATGCTCTTGGTGGGATGCGTCTATTATTATCTGTTTTTAAAACAAGGAGGTACTAAAACCAAAGAGCAGAAAGATGGGCGCTACGAGATAGATATCCGTACAACGAATACGGACAGCAGCGGGAATAGAAATAAGGGCAACGGGAGTAACGGAAAAAAACAGGAGAGACTGGAGAGACTGGAGCGACTGGAGAAACAGGATAGCCAGGTTATCAATTAGTATATAAATCATCAAAAACAATATATAACAAATGAATCATCAGCACGAAGCATGGAAAGGGTTCAAAGGCGACCTTTGGAGAAAAGAGATCAACGTAAGGGATTTCATCATGAACAACTACACCCCCTATGAAGGGGATGATAGTTTTCTGCTTCCATCCACCGAGCGCACGCGCAAGGTATGGGACAAACTAACCGAGATGTTCAAAGAAGAGCAAGCCAAAGGAGTCTACGATGCCGAAACAAAATACCCGCAACAGATTGACACGTACGGGCCGGGATATATTGATAAAGAGAATGAAGTGGTCGTCGGCCTACAAACCGATGCGCCCCTGAAGCGAGGAATCTTCCCGAAAGGGGGCATCCGGATGGTAGAGAACTCACTGAACGCGTACGGGTACAAACTCGACGAGATGACAAAAAAAATCTACACGCGGTATCGCAAGACACACAACGAAGGGGTCTTCTCGGTTTATAACGACGAGATGCTGGCCGCGCGTCGCTCCGGTATCATCACCGGGCTCCCCGACGCGTACGGGCGGGGACGTATCATTGGCGATTACCGCCGGGTACCGCTCTACGGTACAACCGCGTTGATCAAGGAGCGAGAAGATTTCTTCAAACGGCTCGATATTCAGGAGTTCACAGAAAACACCATGCGTAACCGCGAAGAGGTGTCTGAGCAGATCAAAGCATTGAACACATTCGAGAAGATGTGCCAGTCCTACGGGTTCGACGTGAGCCAGCCGGCAACAAATGCCCGGGACGCGGTGCAATTCCTATATTTCGCGTACTTGGCTGCCGTTAAGGATCAGGACGGTGCTGCCATGTCGATCGGACGGACCTCCACCTTCCTCGATATCTACATCGAGAAAGACCTGAAAGCTGGGTTGCTGACAGAATCGGAAGCACAGGAGCTGGTGGACCAGCTAATCATCAAGCTACGGATTGTTCGTTTCCTGCGTACACCGGAATACAACGAGCTCTTTTCAGGTGACCCGGTATGGGTGACCGAATCATTGGGCGGACAGAACCTCGACGGACGCACCCTGGTAACCCGCACATCGTTTCGCTACTTGCAGACGCTGTACAACCTAGGACCGGCTCCCGAACCGAACCTCACGGTATTGTGGTCGCAATACTCGCCGGAGAACTGGAAAAAATTCTGCTCAAAGGTG
>Ga0209075_1004556_pt1 | contig 11055 bp, 8 predicted proteins | sample Stecom2011_FD_187523 | JGI IMG/M metagenome (GOLD analysis project Ga0209075, IMG submission 187523) | Agricultural soil microbial communities from Utah to study Nitrogen management - Steer compost 2011 (SPAdes) (version 2) | ecosystem: Environmental > Terrestrial > Soil > Agricultural land...
AGGGATAGGGTCACCGTGCGGATCGAACTTCGGGTGGCCAAGGAAGGCATCCAATCGTGTGATGAGTTCTTCGGATTCAATATGCTCTAACTCTTCGGCAATATCATGCACCTCATCCCATTGAAAGTTCAGTTTTTCTACCAAGAAGACTTCCCATAGTCGGTGTTTTCGAATCACTCGTAGAGCGGTATCCCTTCCCTTTTTGGTAAGCGTAACGCCTTGATACTTTACATAATCTACCAAATCTTTCTCCCCCAACTTACGAATCATATCGCTTACAGAAGAGGCTTTGGTTTCCATCTTCTCTGCAATATCGTTTGTAGAAACACTTCCCTGTGCTTTTTGCTCTAAATGGAAAATGCTTTTTAAATAATTCTCTTCAGATAAACTGTATTGTTTCATACTAACAAAGATACAATCTTTTAAAACGGAGACAATATTTTTTAGTGGTATCTAAACTTTAATAACACCTAAACTCCTTCCTTGCCACACTTTATTGCTTTACATATAAATTAACACTATATTTACACTTATCCATAAGCAACAACTCCTTAAATTTAGTTTTTATGAAAATAAAGCTACTGTTAATTACTTTAATCGGCTTAGGCAGTACTTGGTTTGCACATAGCCAATACACTCAAATTCCCAATCTAGGTTTTGAACAAAAATTGATAGATTTAGGAATTGATAGCGAAGGCGTGCTAGACGGACAAGTACTTACTAGTGATATTGAGAATGTAGAAGAATTAAGATTAAATAATATAAGCTATAGTAGACTGAGAGGCTTAGAAGATTTCACCTCTCTAAAAACTTTAGAATTAGCTAATTGTTCTGGCGATTACACTCTTGATTTATCGATGGTGGAGAGTCTAGAAAACTTTCATCTTTATGGACAAACAGATAATATCAATACACTATTAAACCATATAGATTTTAATAATAACCCTAATCTAAAAGAAATTGTACTTTTAGAGGATTGGGCAATCAGAAGTATCAATCTAAAAGGAAGCGATCAATTTATCGACTCCTTATTTATTGATTATTGGGCAGGAGGAGATATTCCATTCCGAAGGACTCAAAACAGCGGAAATGAAATGCTACTTTGCGTAGAAGTTACCAATCCGGAAGATGCAGAAAATCAACAAGGAGATTATGCCAACTGGCAAGCTGGGGGAATATTTTATACTACCGATTGCACGCTAAGCGTTTCCGACTTTGAAATAGCAGACTTTAAGATCTATCCTAATCCAGCAAAGGAGTTTTTCCAAATAGAAACTACTGTAGAGATGGAAAGCATTGCAGTGTATGATGTGAAAGGGAAAGAGATAAAAACATTCTCTGGACTACAAGAAAACTACTCTGTTTCTGACTTATCCTCAGGACTATACTTTTTGAAAATCCAATTAAAAAGCGGAGAGAATTTTACGAAGAAGTTGTTGGTGGAGTAAAGCCTATTCTTAATCGAATGCCCTCAGAATAGTATGTGTTTCTAGCATGCCCTTTTTCTTTCGAGCTGTTTCGAACAAAGTTTGGGAATAATGAAGATAATAGTGCAACTTTGCATTCACTAACTTTTATAATTCATTTTGTCATGCGAATTTCACTTTTCTCTATCCTTTTATTCAGTTTTTTGGGGTTTTCAGCTTGTGACAATCCTAAAACAGAAGAAAACGCTGCTTATCCAAATGCTTACAATTATGAAATAGTGAAACACCTCAACACAACTAAAGCGGCAGTGGTAACCGCACATCCATTAGCAAGTGAGGTTGGAAAATCCATCTTAGAACAGGGCGGAAATGCTATTGATGCATCAATCGCTGTGCAATATGCACTGGCCGTTGTTTATCCAGTGGCAGGCAATATTGGCGGTGGTGGATTTATGGTATATCATACTTCCGACGGTAAATCGCATAGTATTGATTTTAGAGAAACAGCTCCAGCTGCTGCACATAAAAACATGTATTTGGACGAATCTGGAGCGGTTATACCTGAGAAAAGCTTGGACGGCCATCTAGCTGCTGGGATTCCAGGAACCGTAGCTGGAACATTTTTAGCACATGAGAAACACGGAAAATTACCAATGAATCAGCTAATTGAACCAGCTATTCAACTCGCAGAATTCGGGTATGTCATTACCGAGCAAGAAGCTGAAGGTTTAAACAAACATGCAAAAAACTTTGTGAAGCTAAATACCGTTCCAAATGCTTTTATAAAAAAGAGAGCTTGGAAAGTTGGCGATACTTTAGTGCAAACCGATCTAGCCAATACCCTAAAACGAATTGCTGCGGAAGGACAAAAAGGCTTTTACGAAGGGGAAACTGCAAAGCTAATCGTGGAAGAAATGCAAAGAGGAGGAGGAATAATTACCTTGGAAGACTTAAAGAATTACAAACCTGTAGTTCGTGCACCTAGAGCTTTTGAGTATGAAGGAAAGAAAATTATCAGCATGGACCTACCTTCTAGCGGTGGCATAATGCTACAACAAATGTTACAAATGCTAGAACCATACGATTTAAAAGAAATGGGCTTTCATAGTGCCGAGGCGATAAACCACATAGTAGAAGTAGAACGTCGCGCATATGCAGATAGAACAGAATATATGGGCGATCCAGACTTTGTAGATGTTCCTACAAAAGCTTTAGTAGATCCAGATTACGTTGCGGGACGAATGAAAGATTTTGAATCAGGAAAAGCTGGAAAGAGCGATTTGATCAAGCCAGGACTGGAAGAAAGTGAAGAAACTACGCACTTCTCCATTATTGATGAAGAGGGCAATGCAGTTTCGGTTACCACCACCATCAACACAAACTACGGAAGTCATGTGGTAGTTGGTGGTGCAGGATTTATACTGAACAACGAAATGGACGATTTTAGCGCAAAACCAGGAGCACCGAATGCCTTTGGATTACTTGGTACGGAGGCAAATGCCATCGCTCCTAATAAACGCATGGTAAGCTCCATGATGCCAACCATTGTTCTAGATAACGATAAGCCGTACATGATTGTGGGAACGCCAGGTGGAAGTACTATTATAACCTCGGTTTTACAAAGCATTTTAAATGTAATGGAGTTCGGACTATCTCCAGAAGATGCAGTAAACAAGCCAAAGTTCCATCACCAATGGCAACCAGATGTAATTTATATAGAAGAGGATTTCCCTATGGAAATACGTGCTGAGTTAGAAGCTATGGGATATACACTAGAAGAACGCAGCCCCATCGGCAGAACCGAATTAATCCTCATCGACCAAAACGGCATACATTCCGTAGCCGACAAACGCGGGGATGATAGTGCTGCGGGGTATTAATGGAAATAAAAATGCAACATTTATAGACTTTGTATATGAAGAGCATTTTTATTCCATCTAATATAACTTTTACGTAAATTTACTGCGTGATACGCCAATTATTTACAAGTGTTTTCTGTGCATTTGCACTCTTTTTCTTGTTGCTTACAGGAGAAGGTAGCTTGCATGCGCACAAGTCAACTTATCAAGACACTTTCACTTCTAATGTGGTGGATGCGTACTTAGTATCACAACATCAATTCAAAGCTACTTCGGTACTAAAGAAAACAAACACATCGGAAGCAGATAGTTTTCCTTCGTTTTCTGGGGTCAGTGATGTCCTAGCGTCGAAAACTTGGTGGGGGAATGTGCTATACATAGAGTCTTTACTCTCCGTCATAAAATTTATCCCAGACCAGCGAAAAACCATCAGTCAGCTCCTCTATCCGTTCCATTACTTCTGGTAATACGAAATCTCTTACAAGCTTATTCTATCCACTAGAAATTGCTTTCTAAATGGATAAGTACATTCTATTATCAAAATTTAAATACATACAAGCTATGGACAACGGTTCATTTTTAGTAGGAGTTGTAATCCTACTTATATTTATCCTCCCTATTGGATGGGTGATTTTTAATTCCAATAACAAAATAAAACAACGAAAAGCATTAGTGCAAGACTTATGTAAAAACCAAGGTATGACGGTCGATAAACCAGAACAGGTGGGAAATGCATTGATCGGTATGGATTTTCAAAACAAAAAGATGTTTTATACCAGTCTAAAAAACCTAGAGTCTGATTTTATTATGATTCCTATGGATAGTATTGTAAATATTCGTGTAAACGAAGAGAAGTATGTAGGTAAAGACTCCATATTGCATGTTGGCATAGACATAGATACCAAGGAGAAGAAACACTACTTGAGCATCTATGACGACAAAGCAGAAGACCAAGCGGTGATAGATGCGAGAGCATGTTTGCATCAAGCCAATCAATGGGTAGCGCAAGCAAAATTACAATTGGTGTAAATACCATCGATATTGTTTTATAAAATAGCGAGAAACCAAAAAGCTTCTCGCTATTTTTTTATTGTCGAAAACAAGATTTACCTTTAAGCAGATAAAAAGAACGCCATTAAGCAGATGAACGATACAAACGAGGTTTTAATAGAGGTAGAAGATTTGCGCATTGCTTTCCGTAATTCGGAGGTACTAAACGAAGTAGTACATGGTATTAGTTTTCAGATTAAGAGCAATGAAATCCTTGGGATTGTTGGCGAGTCCGGCTCTGGAAAATCGGTTACTTCTTTAGCCTTAATGGGCTTGCTTCCAAAGAAAAACAGTGTAATCACAGGAAATCTTACCTATAGAAATATCGATTTATTAAAACTCAACGATAAACAGTGGCAAGAAGTCCGATCCAACAAGATTGCTATGGTTTTCCAAGAACCTATGAGCGCTTTAAATCCTTCCATACACTGCGGAAAGCAAGTAGCAGAAGTGTTGTTGCAACACAAAGAGTTAAATGCCTTAGAAGCAAAGAAAGAAGTGTTGCGCCTTTTTGAACAAGTGCGTTTGCCCGATCAAGAGAAGATATATACTAGCTATCCACACGAAATCAGTGGCGGACAAATGCAACGTGTGGTAATCGCAATGGCAATCGCCTGTAAACCCGATGTACTGATTGCCGATGAACCCACTACTGCACTAGATGTTACCGTACAGAAAGAGATATTACAGCTACTAAAAACCATTCAGAAAGAAACCAAAATGGGAATGCTATTTATCTCTCATGATCTAAATGTGGTCTCAGAAGTAGCGGATAATGTAATGGTAATGTATCAGGGAAATGCAGTGGAATACGGCACTACCGAACAGGTGTTTAAAAAACCGCAAAACGATTATACCAAAGCTTTACTACTGTCAAAGCCATCGGATAACGAGCGATTGGAAGAGTTACCTACCATACATTCTTTACAAAACGAGACTTTTCAATCGAGAGTAGTAACCCCACAAGCACGGGCTACAAAACACAGAGAATTATATACGCAAGAGCCCATATTAGAGATTAAAAACTTGGTAAAGGCGTATCCTATTTCTCAAGGACTGTTTAAAAAAGACATTTATTACCATGCGGTAAACAAGGTTAGTTTTTCCATTTATCCAGGAGAAACCGTTGGATTGGTTGGCGAATCGGGCTGTGGCAAGTCTACTTTGGCAAAAGCTATTATGCAGTTAGAACCTATTAACGAAAGGAGCATATGGTACCGAGGGAAAAATGCAACGAGTTTAAAAGGCAAGGCATTAAAGGACTTTCGAAAAGAAGTGCAACTTATCTTTCAGGATCCATTTGCTTCGCTTAACCCTAAAATGACGATTGGCGAAACCATTTTAGAACCGATGCAAGCACATGGCATTTTAAACAATAACAAGTTGCGAGTAGAGCGAGCAAAAGATTTATTGGATCGCGTAGGACTAGAAGTTTCACATTACAATAGGTATCCGCATCAGTTATCTGGAGGACAACGTCAACGAGTGGGAATAGCCCGTGCTTTAGCAGTAAGTCCGAAAGTTATTATCTGCGATGAATCGGTATCTGCTTTGGATATCTCTGTACAAGCGCAAGTATTAAACTTACTTAACAAGCTAAAAGAAGATTTTGGTTTTTCCTATTTATTCATCTCTCATGACTTGGCAGTAGTGAAGTATATGTCCGATCAGCTTTTAGTAATGAATAAAGGGAAGTTCGAAGAGGTTGGAGATGCAGATGAGGTTTATGCTTTTCCAAAAAAAGAATATACCCAACGACTGATAGCTGCAATACCAAAAGGTTTATAGTAAACTGTATTTTCATTTCACTGCACAATCTTATTAAAATAGCCAGAAATCTAAGTTAGATTTCTGGCTATTAAATGTATTATATGGAAGCTATTTAATAAACTACTCCTAGGCAGTGCGTGGGGAATTTACATCCAATTTTTCCTATCCGCCGAAGCGAACCTATAGTAGGATTAAATATCCATTTCAGGAATATCTCCTTCAATGATTAAATCTCCTTCGGTGGCAGCTTGAATTTCTTCTACACTTACCCCTGGTGCACGCTCTAGTAGTTTAAACTTTCCATCTACAATTTCTAAAACGCATAAATCGGTTACTATTTTCTTTACACAGTTTACTCCTGTTAGCGGCAGGGCACATTCTTTAAGTAGTTTAGATTCTCCTGCTCGGTTGGTATGTCTCATTGCGACAATGATATTTTCTGCTGAGGACACTAAATCCATAGCGCCTCCCATTCCTTTTACCATTTTTCCTGGAATCTTCCAGTTGGCAATATCGCCGTTTTGAGCTACTTCCATGGCTCCTAAAATGGTTAAGTCTACATGCTGCCCTCGTATCATCGCAAAGCTCATAGCCGAGTCGAAAAACGATGCTCCTGGCAAGGCGGTAATGGTTTGCTTTCCTGCATTGATCAGGTCGGCATCTTCCTCGCCTTCGAACGGGAAAGGTCCCATACCCAAGATTCCGTTTTCACTTTGGAAGTCCACTTCTATATCATCCCGCACATAATTGGCTACTAAAGTAGGAATACCTATCCCCAAGTTTACGTAATAGCCGTCTTTTACTTCTTTAGCAATTCGTTGTGCTATCTGTTCTTTGGTAAGTGCCATCTTATTTCTTTCTAACGGTTAATTGTTCAATTCTTTTTTCAAATTTCTCGCCTTGGAATATGCGTTGTACAAAGATTCCTGGAATATGAATTTGATTCGGATCTAATTCTCCTGCAGGGACAAGCTCTTCCACCTCAGCTACGGTGATTTTTGCTGCACCGCACATCACTGGGTTAAAGTTTCTTGCGGTTCCTTTAAAGATAAGGTTTCCTGCAGTATCGCCTTTCCAAGCTTTTACAAAAGAAAAGTCGGCTTGGAATGCTTCTTCTAGCACGTAGTTTTTGTCGCCGTACTTTCGGGTTTCTTTTCCTTCGGCAACTTCGGTTCCATATCCAGCTGGAGTGAAAAATGCAGGAATACCGCTTTGCGCAGCTTGACAGCGTTGCGCTAGCGTACCTTGCGGTACAAGTTCCACTTCCATTTCTTCGGAAAGCATTTGTCTTTCGAACTCCGCATTTTCGCCTACGTAGGAGGCAATCATCTTCTTTATTTGCCTTTTTCTAAGCAACAACCCAAGGCCAAAGTCATCGACTCCAGCGTTATTGGAAATACAGGTAAGTTCTTGAATATTTAGACGGTCCAATTCTGCTATCGCATTTTCGGGAATTCCACATAATCCGAATCCTCCAAACATGATGGTCATGCCATCTTTTACGCCGCGACAAGCTTCTTGGACATCCTTTACAGTTTTTGTAATCATAGTCTCGCTAATTTTTGAATAAAAATACAAAAAATATAACGGTATTAACTCGAAAAGCCTACTCGATAGTACTATTCTCCTTGATGCAATAAAATTTTTGGCACCTTCCATAAAATGAAGAATATCAAAAACTTTATTGGGTACATTCTAAAATAGAAGGTTGCTTTATTACAAGAACAATCAAGATTAAGGAGCGTCGGTTGGATTAGAAATCCAATTCTTCCTCCCAGTTTGCTTTACTGTCTGTACTCCCTCTACCACTGTATTTAGCACAGTCCGTTTCTATGGTGAGATGTTCTGGTTCGTCGAAGTCTTTTGTAGAAACGTCCAGTTCCTCATCTGCATATACTTTTTTCATATACAAGCCCCATATAGGCAGTGCCATGGTGGCTCCTTGTCCGTAGGCTAGATTTGAAAAGCGCGTAGAACGATCTTCTCCTCCTACCCAAACACCAGTAACTAGATTTGGCACCATTCCCATAAACCAACCATCGCTTTGATTTTGTGTAGTTCCTGTTTTTCCAGCTATCGGATTTTCGAATCCATAAGGATATCCAGTGATAACATTTTTATAGACCGGTGCATTTACTGCCCACTTATGTCGTAGTCTTGTTCCCGATCCGTTTCTAGTAACCCCTTCCATTAACTTAACGGTTACATAGGCAGTCTCGGCACTCATAACATCGCGGGTTTCTGGAGTGTTTTGGTAAAGAATAGTTCCGTTTTTATCTTCTATTCGCTGAATCAGTATAGGCTTCACATATACGCCCTTATTCGCAAACACACTATAAGCTCCTACCATTTCATAAACAGAGATATCGCTAACCCCCAATCCTAAAGATGGGCTTTCTGGCATGCCCTGAATATCCACTCCCATTTTTTCGATTAGCTCAAGCACAGGCACTGGTCCTACTCTATCTATCAAACGAGCGGTAATAGTGTTGATAGATTGCGCTAAAGCCTCTTTCAATGTAAGCATCCCACCATATTTATCTCCAGCATTTTTAGGAGTCCATGGCTTTAGTAAACCATACTTTCCTGCCTCAATGGTATATAAGGTGTTTGGTAGGGTATCACAAGGCGACATGTGCATTTGGTCTATCGCTGTGGCATAAACAAAGGGTTTAAATACAGAACCTACTTGTCGTTTCCCTTTATACACCATATCGTATTTAAAGTTTTTGTAGTCTACTCCTCCTACCCAAGCTTTAACCTCGCCAGTTTGTGGTGTCATCGACATCATAGAGGCTTGTAAAAAAGACTTGTAATATCGGATAGAGTCAATAGGTTTCATGATGGTGTCAATATCGCCTCCCCAGGAGAAAACGCGCATACGTGTTTCTTGGTGAAAGGAGTCTACAATTTCTTTTTCACTCTTGCCTTGCTCTCGCATTTCTCTCCAGCGATCACTTCTACGCATAGATGCATTTAGGATCCCCATAGTTTCTTCTTTTGTAATTCCTCGAAAAGGTGCGGTAGCATTATTTTCATTTTGCACATCGAATTGTCGCTGTAAATTTCGCATGTGTTCGTCTACCGACTGTTCTGCATACTCTTGCATTTTGGAATCTATACTAACATAGATTTTTAGACCGTCGCTATACATATTATAATAGCTTCCATCGCTTTTAGGATTATCTTTTATCCAATCATTTGTAAACGCACGAGTATATTCACGAAAGTAGGTGGCGATTCCCTCATCGTGTCCTTGTGGTGTGAATAAAATTTCTAATGGTTTTGCCTTTAACGAATCGCGTTGCTCTTTGTCTATAAACTTATACTTATGCATTTGGTTCAGCACAACGTTCCGTCGGTTGGTCACTCCTTCTGGATTTCGCATCGGATTGTAAAGCGAGGCGTTTACGAACATTCCTACTAAAACGGCCGACTCTTCTACACTGAGCTTCGAAGGGCTTTTATTAAAGTAAATATGCGATGCGGATTCAATCCCAACTGCTTGGTTCACCCAATCGTACTCATTAAAATACATGGTAAGAATTTCCTCTTTGGTATAACGTCTTTCCAAGCGAATAGCGATAATCCATTCTTTTATTTTCTGTACAATCCGCTGTATGGTGCTTCGAGATACATTATCTGTAAAATAGAGTTTTGCTAGCTGTTGTGTGATGGTGCTTGCACCACCTTTGGAACCCATAGCTAAGATAGCTCGCAAAGTACCTCGGGCATCGATTCCGGAGTGTTTGTAAAAACGAATATCTTCTGTAGAGATCAATGCTTCTATCAAATGAGGTGGTAACTCCTCGTAGGCTACTGGGGTTCGGTTTTCTTTATAGAATTTCCCGATTGTAACTCCATCGGAAGAAATAATCGCTGTCGCTAAGTTTTTCTCAGGATTTTCTAGCGCTGTTTCATCTGGAAGTTTTCCAAATACGCCCCAGGATGCCAAAAGGAAAATTCCTATAACAAAAAAAACTCCAGCTGCGAATAGCAACCAGAACCAACGGATGTACTTCCCGTAATTCGTCTTCTTTTTATCTTTTTGTTTTTTATTCGTTGTCATTGTCAATCCGTTAGTCCTACTTGTTTTGTGTGTGTTCTATGCGAAATCCAACATCGGTAATGCCCTTTAATGCTGCTTCCCCTTCTACTTCTCCATTTTTCCTTACCGCTTGTTGAATGGATAATTTATAATTCCCCTCTTCCAAAAATCGGAAATCCTCTTTATACCAAAGAAGGCTTTCTTTTAAGCTCCCTATTCCCTCTCCCATCCATTCGCCATTCGGATATGCCATTCTATATTGTAACGTATCCACCTCTTGCTTACCATTTGGATATTCCAATCCTACAATAAGATAAATATTGTTGTATGGATACTGATGGCTGTTTCGTAGATTCAAAAATACATTATATGATTGTAGTGTATCCAACGGTGGAATATCAAAATACACTACCTCCTCCTTTTTCCATGCATCGCCAACGGTTTTAATATCCCCATGAACTATTTTATTATCGGAGCATGAAAAAGTCATAGAAAGAATACAACAAAGCAAAAGTACTCTATGCATTTTTATTGGATTTTGGATTATTTCCCTTGCCTCTACCTCGTCCTCTATTTCTTGTATTCGAGTCTTTCTTTGGATTAGATCGTTTTGCATTTGGGTTATTACCGACTCGCTTTCTACCGCGTTTATTTTTAGAACGGGAACGTCTCTTGGTATTTGCTTTTTTTGGAGTATCAAAGCGTGTCAAACTATCTAAGGTGGATACTTCACTAAACTTTAGCCTATCTACAGCTTCTTCTGGCTCGGCAAAGTCTCCTAAGTCTTTTATCAACTCTCCTTTTTCGTTTTTCTCTATCATTAACTTGACCTTCTCCGTAGAAATCTCATACCATCTCATACCATTTTCAACGTAGGAATACCACATTAAGTTACGGAAAA
>Ga0209075_1004557_pt1 | contig 11054 bp, 10 predicted proteins | sample Stecom2011_FD_187523 | JGI IMG/M metagenome (GOLD analysis project Ga0209075, IMG submission 187523) | Agricultural soil microbial communities from Utah to study Nitrogen management - Steer compost 2011 (SPAdes) (version 2) | ecosystem: Environmental > Terrestrial > Soil > Agricultural land...
GCCACGGTGGTCAGGGCCGTCTCGGCCAGCTCGCCGTCGCCGATGGAGAGCGGCAGCACGTCGGGTTTGGTCTGCAGGGTACCGGACTCGTAGATCAGCACCACGTCGGGGGCGTGGGTCAGGCGCGCCAGGTTGGCGGCCTCGGAGGGCAGGCCGATGCCGACGAAGCAGGTGGTGCCGTTCTCCAGGGCACGGGCCGCGGTGACGGTCATCATCTCCGAGGATGTGTAGTCGAGGCTCATCAGGCGTTCCCCCCTGCGTTCATGACGTTCTCTTCGATCCAGGCCGTGAAGGTGTCGCGATCCCGCGCGATGGCGTCCCACTCCTTGTAGAAGGCGTTATTGCGCGGGTAGTAGCCGTGGGCATAGGAGGGCAGCGAGCCCTTCTCGGCCACGGCGATGGCGCTGATCGCCCAGCCCGGGATGATGCAGGCGTTGGGGTGGTAGCCCGGCTCGCTGCGCAGGTCCTCGACGATCTCCTCGACGGTGACGATGCTCTGCTTCGCCGCCAGCACCGCCTCCTTCTGCACGCCGACGATGCCCTCCACCAGCACGTTGCCGGCGCGGTCGGCCTTCTGGGCGTGGACGATGGAGACGTCCGGGCGCACCGAGGGCACCGCGGCCAGGCGCTCGCCGGTGAAGGGGCACTCGATGAACTTGATCTGGTCGTTGACGCTGGGCAGCTCGCTGCCCACGTAGCCGCGCAGCACGGCCAGGGGCAGGCCCGCCGCGCCCGCCTCGAAGGCACAGGCCATGGCCGCGTGGCTATGCTCGAGGATCTCGACCCTGTGGGGCCAGCCCTTCTCCACGGCATCCCGCAGACGGTGCAGGGAGCCCACGCCGGGGTTGCCGCCCCAGGAGAAGATCACCTTCTTCGCGCAGCCCGCGCCGATCAGCTGGTCGTAGACCAGGTCGGGGGTCATGCGGATCAGGGTCAGGTCGCGCTTCTTCTGGCGAATCACCTCGTGACCCGCGGCGAAGGGAATCAGGTGGGTGAAGCCCTCCATGGCCACGGTGGCGCCATCTTCAACGTAGCGCGCAACCGCGTCATGCAGGCTCAGGAACTCGGCCATGGGATCTCCTCCTGGCGGTGACTCTCGCAAAGTTCGAATGGCGAACTTTGTTTTGTGATGCGAACAAATTACTCCCGCCTCGCGCCAGCGTCAAATTTGCGGCACCCGAAAACGCCAGGGGGAGGGCCAGGCCCTCCCCTTTCCGGCGCCACAACATCTTTATTAACAATTGGTTATATCGCCATAAGCCACTCGGCGGCGCGCGCCACCTGGGCCCGACCACTACCAATGTATAATGACGGATCGGTGACACGGGCCAGGGCGTCCTCTGTCACCCTGCCCTGAACCTCGGGATGGGCATTGAGCGCCGCCGCGTAGGCCACTCCCTGCAGGCGCGCCGTCTCGGCGGCCTCGGCGCTGATGCGCTTGGCGGCATCCGGCCCCAGGGTCGGCGCCAGCAGCTTCGCCACCGGCTCGGCCATGATGCCGCCACCGGTCACCGCCAGGTTCCGCTTCATCGCCTCCGGGTTCACCTTCAGCCCCTCCAGCAGCACCGCGGCCTGCTCCAAGGCCCCCTCCAGCAGCAGGAGGCTGTCGATCAGCGGCGCCCACTCGGCGTGCCACTCCCCCAGGCCCCGCTCCAGTGGCTGGGCGGCGGCGTTGAGCAGCACCGTGGTATGGCCGTGTATCTGGCGGGCCGCGCCGCGAATCAGCGCACAGCGCACCGGGTTGCGCTTGTGGGGCATGGAGGAGGACTCGCCCATGCCCGGGGCCGAAGGCTCGGCCACCTCACCCACCTCGGTCTGGGTCAACAGCGCCACGTCCAGGGCCAGCTTCTCGGCGGCGCCGGCCGCCGCGTCCAGGGCGGTGCCCAGGGCGTGGATCGGCTGACGGTCGGTGTGCCAGGGCAGCACCGGCGCATCCAGCCCCAGCCGCTCGGCCAGGGCGTCCATGAAGTCGAGCCCCACGTCATCCCGACCCGGCTCTTCGAGACCAGAGTGCACGCCCACGGCACCGCCGAACTGCACCGGCAGCTCGACGCCGGCCAGGCGGCGTCGCGCCTGCTCCAGGCCGATGGCCCAGTGGGCCACCTTGACCCCGAAGGTGATCGGCAGCGCCTGCTGCATCAGGGTGCGCCCCACCATCACCGTCCCGGCATGGGCCTGCATCAGGGGAAGCGCCGCGGTGCGGCAGCGCTGCAGCAGGGCGTCCAGGGCCGCCAGGCGCGGCTTGATCAGCAGCATCAGGGCGGAGTCCACCACGTCCTGGCTGGTGGCGCCCTGGTGGAAGTAGCGCTTGAGTTCGGCGGGCAGTGCCGCCCTGCCCTGCTTGACGAAGGGAATCGCCGCATTGCCGCCGCTGGCGATTCCCGCCCCGATGGCTTCGCTGTCGAAGCGGTGCCCCTCGAGGAGCTGACGCATCTGCGCACTCGACCCGTCGGGAACGGCACCGCTTGCTTCCTGGACCTCGGCCAGGGCCAGTTCGAAGGCCAGCATGGCCTGGACCATGGCCTCGGCGTTGCACTCGGCCAGGGCCGATGCGCTCATGAAGGGATGCTGCAGCAGGCGGGCGGGCATGGGGGTCTCTCCGGGTCTGAATGGGGGGGCGCGAACCGACTAAAGCCCAAGGTCGCACAAGTGTTCGCAATTCGAACACTATGCTAGATTGGGGCGTGGATTCGAGCAACACGACCAAGGAAAGACCGGATGGCAAGCGCAGCACAGGATGAGGTACTGAGCCCCGAGGATCGCGACTTCGTGACCGCCCTGGCGAGCGGCCTGGAGGTCATTCTCGCCTTCGACGAGGAGCACCCGCGCATGACCCTCAGCGAAGTGGCGGCGCGCACCGGCATGAACCGTGCCCGGGCCAGGCGCTTCCTGCTGACCCTGCACGCCCTGGGCTATGTGCGCAAGGAGCAGCGCGTCTTCGAGCTGGCCCCCAGGGTGCTGCAGCTGGGCTATGCGTTTCTCTCCTCCAACAACTACCGCAGCGTGATCCAGCAGGTGCTGGAGGATATCACCCGTGAGAGCGGCGAGTCCTCGTCGCTGGGCGTGCTGGATGGCGAGGAGGTCACCTACGTGGCCCGCTCCTCCTCCCGGCATCGCCTGATGGCGATCACCCTCTCGGTGGGCACCCGCCTGCCGGCCGCCTACACCTCCATGGGCCGCGTGCTGCTGGCCCAGCTGCCCGACGGGGAACTGGATGCCTGGCTCGAGCGCGCCGTGCTGGAGCGGCATACCGAGAAGACCATCACCGACAAGGCCGAGCTCAGAAAGTGCATCCTGAAGGTGCGCCAGCAGGGCTACGCCATCGCCGACCAGGAGCTCGATTCCGGGCTGCGCTCCCTCGCCGTGCCGGCCTTCGACGCCAACGGCAGGCTGCTGGGGGCCATCAACATCAGCACCAACGCCGCCCGCATCGACCATGCCACCCTGCTCGAGGAGTATCTCCCGCTGCTGCAGGCCAAGGCAGAGCTGATCCGCTCCCTCGTCAGCTGAGCTCCTCACTCCAGGGAAGGAAGGGCCACCATGCTCGAGATACTGGGAATCACCCTGCCGATCTTCCTGCTGATCGGCACCGGCTTCGTCGCCGCCCGCAGCGGCCTGATCAGCCGCGACAACATGCAGGGCGTCGCCACCTTCGTGATGTACCTGGCGCTGCCCTCGTTGATCATCCGTGCGCTGACCGACTACCCCCTGGCCGAGGTGCTCAACGTCGGCTACCTGGTGGCCTACGGCCTGGGCTCGGCGCTGGCCTTCGGCATCGGCATCGGCGTCTCCCGCGCCCGCGGGAGGCCCCTGGATGCCGGCGCCATCCAGGCGCTGGGGATGTCGGCCGCCAACAGCGGCTTCATCGGCTACCCGGTGGCCCTGATGGCCATCGGCCCGCCGGCGGCCATCTTCATGGCGCTGAACATGGTGGTCGAGACGCTGCTGATCATTCCCGCCGCCCTGATCCTCGCCGAGGCCGGCCGCCAGAGCGGCGGCAACCTGGGCCAGGTGGCGCGCCAGACCTTCGCCCGGCTCTCCCGCAACCCGGTGCTGATCGGGCTGCTCGTCGGCCTGACCCTGGCACTGACCGGCCTGCGCCTGCCGGGCCCGCTGCAGCAGGCCATCGAGATGCTGGCGGAAGCGGCGGGGCCCGCGGCGCTGTTCACCATCGGCGCCATGCTGCATGGGCTCCGGGTCCGGGGCGTGGTGGCCGACATGGGCCTGGTGGTACTCGGCAAGCTGGTGCTTCACCCCCTCGCCGTGCTGCTGTTCCTGCTGCTGCTGCCCGACCCCAGCCCGATGATGATCGCCGGCGGCCTGCTGTTCGCCAGCGCCCCCATGATCAGCGTCTACCCCCTCTTCGGGCAGACCTACGGCCAGGGCGAGACCAGTGCGGCGGCCCTCATGGTGGGCACCCTCTGCGCCTTCGTGACCTTGAGCCTGCTGCTCTGGACGCTGACTCTCCTCGGCCTGCTGCCGCTGTAGTGCATTCCGCGACAGCTCACGCGGCGATGAGCGCCTCCAGCGCCGCCCGGTAGCCCTGGCTGCCGAGGCCGGCGATCACCCCGTCGGCGCGCAGCGAGACATAGGAGTGGTGGCGAAAGCTCTCGCGCCTGTGGACGTTGGAGAGATGCACCTCGATCACCCGCCCCTCGAAGGCGTTGAGGGCATCGAGGATCGCCACCGAGGTGTGGGTGTAGGCCGCCGGGTTGATGATGATGGCGGCGGTGCCATCCAGGCGCGCCGCCTGGATCCAGTCGATCAGCTCCCCCTCGTGGTTACTCTGCCGGCAGGTGATCTCCCAGCCTGCCAGGGCGGCCTGCTCGAAGAGGCCGTTGTTGATGTCCTCCAGGGTCTCGCGGCCGTAGATCTCCGGCTGGCGGGTGCCCAGCAGGTTGAGGTTGGGGCCGTGCAGTACCAGTACCTTCTTCATGGGGATCCTTGCTCCATCAGTCCTTGTCGAATAGCCCTTGATCCACCGCGCCCTGCGCCGGCTCCAGCAGCCGCTGCCACGCCTCGATCACCACTCGGCGGTGGTCCTGGAAGGCGTCGCTGCGGCCCCGGGCGGGCTCACGGGTCAGCGAGGCGCGGTGGGCGGCGCTGCGCAGGGCCAGGTAGGCGTCGCGCAGGCGCCGGCACTCCCGGCCCGGCAGCTGCCCGGTCGCCTCCAGGGTCTCGAGGATGCGCATGTTGTCGCTCCAGCGCAGCAGCTCGGGGGTCTCATGCCCCATGGCCAGCACCGCATACTGGCAGAGGAACTCGATGTCCACCATGCCGCCGGGGTCATGCTTGAGGTCGAACTCCCCCTCCCCGCTCTTGCCGCCCAGATGGTCGCGCATCTTGTGGCGCATCTTCACCACCTCCTCGCGCAGTGCCTCCCGCTCCCGCTCGCGGCCCAGGATCTCGGCACGCACCGTATCGAAGGCCTCCGCCAGGCGCTCGTGCCCGGCCACCACCCGGGCACGCACCAGGGCCTGGTGCTCCCAGGTCCAGGCATCGCGGCGCTGGTAGTCGCCGAAGGCGGCAAGCGAGGTGACCAGCAGCCCCGAGTTGCCCGAGGGGCGCAGGCGCATGTCCACCTCGTAGAGGGCGCCGGCGGGGGTCACGGCGGTGAGCAGGTGGATGATGCGCTGGCCCAGGCGAGTGTAGAAGACGGCGTTGTCCAGGGGGCGCCTGCCGTCGGTGCTGCCCTGGGTGGCGCCGTCGTGGATGAACACCAGATCCAGGTCCGAGCCGTAGCCCAGCTCGATGCCACCGAGCTTGCCGTAGCCGACGATCAGGAAGGCGGGCCGGCGGTCGGCGCGGCCGCCGTCGACCAGCTCGGGAAAGCCGTGCTTGCGGGTCAGGTGCTTCCAGGCCATGGCCAGCACCGCCTCGAGGATCACCTCGGCGATGTAGGTGAGGTAGTCGCTCACCTTCATCAGGTGCCGGGTGCCGGCGATGTCCGAGGCCGCCACGTGTAGGGTCTGGGCATGCTTGAAGACCCGCAGCGCCTCGAGCTGGGCCTCCTCGTCCTCCTCGGGAATCCGCGCCAGGGCCTGGCGCAGCTCGTCGGCGAGGCGCGCCTTGTCGGCGGGGGTGTAGAGGGTCTCGGGGGTGAGCAGCTCGTCGAGCAGGATCGGGTAGCGGGCCAGCTGCTCGGCGATCCAGGGGCTCGCCGCGCAGAGGGTCATCAGGTGGCTCAGCGCCTCGGGGTTTTCCCGCAGCAGCGCCAGGTAGGCGGTACGCCGCAGTACCGCCTCGATCAGCGGCAGCACCCGCTCCAGCGCCACATCCGGCGCCTCGCTCTGGGCCACCGCATCGAGCAGCATCGGCATCAGCGCCTCCAGCCGCTCGAAGCCGATGCGTTGCATGCCCTGCACCTGGCGGGAGTGGCGCAGGGTGGTCAGGCGGCGCGCCGCGACATCCGGCGCCGTGAAGCCGGCCTCCTCCAGCAGCAGCACGACCTCCTCCTCGTCGAGCTCGCCGCGCCAGAACGCACGCCACTGCTCCAGGGTGACGCCACGGTCCACCTCCTCCGTGGCCTCCTCGGTCTCCTCCTCGGGGTCGGCGATCACCGCATCGAAGTGCTCGCGCACCCTGCCCCGCACCTCGTCGAGCCTGGCCATCAGCGCCGGCCAGTCCTCCATGTCCAGCGCCAGGGCGACCCGCTCGCGATCCAGGTCGTCCGCGGGCAGTGTCTGGGTCTGGCGATCCTCCAGCGCCTGCAGGGCGTGTTCCAGGTCGCGCAGGAAGACGTAGTCGGGGATGAGCTCCTCCACCACCTCGCCAGGCAGCAGGCCCAGCGCCGGCAGCCGCTCCAGGGCGCTCTTCAGGGAGGTCACCTGGAGCTCGGTGTCGCGGCCGCCGCGAATCAGCTGGAAGGCCTGGACCACGAACTCCACCTCGCGGATGCCGCCGGGGCCCAGCTTGATGTTGCCCTCCATGCCCTTGCGGCGAACCTCCCGGTTGATCATGCCCTTGAGCTCGCGTAGCGACTCGATGGCACCGAAATCCAGGTAGCGGCGATAGACGAAGGGGCGCAGGCCAGCCAACAGCTCGGCGCCGGCATCCAGGTCGCCGGCCACCGGGCGCGCCTTGAGCATGGCGTAGCGCTCCCACTCGCGGCCCTGGTCCTGGTAGTAGCTGGAGAGCGAATTGAAGCTGCCCACCAGGGGGCCGCCGTCGCCCAGGGGGCGCAGGCGCATGTCGACCCGGAAGGCGAAGCCGTCGGCGGTAACCGCATCCAGGGCGCCGATCAGCCGCTGCCCCAGCCTGGTGAAGTACTCCTGGTGCTCAAGGGACTTGCGTCCACCCTGGGTCTCGCCCTTCTCGGGGAAGGCGAAGATCAGGTCGATATCGGAGGAGAGGTTGAGCTCGCCGGCGCCGAGCTTGCCCATGCCGAGCACCACCAGGCGCTGCTCGCTGCCGTCACGACGCGGCGCCGGCCGCCCCCAGCGGGGCTCGAGGAAGCGCTCGAGCCAGGTGAGCGCTCCTTCCAGGCACACCTCGGCCAGGCGCGATACCGCCGCCGCCGTGGCCCACATGTCGACGCCGGCAGGGCGCGTCAGGTCGCGCCAGACGATGCCGGCCATCCGCGCACGGCGAAAGCGGCGGATGGCGGCCTGCATGGCCGCCTCGTCCTCGGCCGCCTCCAGGCGCTCCTCGAGCCAGTCCCGCAGGCTCTCGGCGTCCGGGGCCTCATCCAGCTCGCCGCTGGCGTCCAGGTGCAGCAGCCACTCCGGGTAGCGGGTCAGGGTCTCGGCCACGAACTCCGAGATCGCCAGCACCCGGGCCAGCTGCTCCCGTCGGCCGGAGGAGAGGCCCAGCCAGTCCTCGAGGGGGGATTCCCGCCCCGTCATGCCGGCCAGGTTATCGGCCTGGGCCAGCGCCTCGGCCAGGCGCTCATGGGTGCGCCCCAGGGGGGCCTTGAGCGGCTCGGGAATATCGATCAGCGGCAGGAAGTCATCGGGCAGGGGCATCGGCGTCTCGCATCGGGGTGGCGAATGCCCCCAGCATAGCGAAGCCTTTGCCCCAGGGGCACCCACTCGGCCCCGTCAGCCGACCAGCTTCTGCCCCGCCAGCAGCAGCCAGGTGAATCCGGCCAGGAAGAGCGACACCATGACCGCGGCGGAGCCCAGGTCCTTGGCGCGCCCGGAGAGCTCGTGGTGCTCGGGGCCGATGCGGTCCACCACGCTCTCGATGGCGCTGTTGACCAGCTCCACCACCAGCACCAGCAGACCACTTCCCACCAGCAGGATCCACTCCACCGGCCCCTGGCCGATCCACCAGGCCAGCGGCAGCAGCAGCACGCAGAGTGCCAGCTCCTGACGGAAGGCCGATTCGTGCCGCCAGGCGGCCTTGAGCCCCTTGAGGGAGTAGCGGGTGGAGTGCACCAGGTGGCGCCAGCCGGTATGTCCGGGTTTCATCGCAGGGGTTCCTCGCTCGTCAGGCGTCTCAGTGGCTATCGATCATCCGCTCGAGGTCCACCGACAGGGGGTCGAGGACCTCGGACCAGCTCAGGTAGGGCGTGCTGCCGGTGCCGTTGACCAGCGCAGAGAACACGCCCCAGCGGCCGCTGCGGGTGCGGAAGTAGCCGCTCACCGCCCGCACCGCCACCGGCTGGTTGAGGGTGCCGGTCTTGAGCATGACGTGGTGCTGGAAGGTCGGCGAGCCGCGGCGGATGAAGCGCATCACCCCGTTGCCCGGGGACTGCAGGGTCGCCACGAAGCTCGGAAAGAGCGATGGACGGAAGTACATGCTCTCCAGCAGTGCATTGGCACCACGGGCCGAGGTGCGATTCTCCGTGGTCAGGCCGCTGCCGCTGAGCAGGGTCACCGGGCCGTGGTCCGGGAGGCCTGCGGCGAAGGCCTCGATGGCCGCACCGCCCAGGTGGAGATCGGCGCGGGGCGTTTCCACCAGGTTCAGGGCCAGCATGTCGGCCATGAAGTTGTTGGAGTAGTTCATCACCCGAAGCAGCAGCTCCTGCAGCGGCTTGCCCTCCACCTCGGCCAGCACCCGGGCGCCGGCGGGGGGTTCGGCCGGCGTCGTCTCGGCCCCGCCCGATACCGCGATGCCGGCCTGGTCGAGCATCGCCAGCAGGGTCATCGCCATCTGGTCGGCGGGGTCGGAGCTTGCCCGGTAGATGTCACGGGGCCGCGCATTGGTGGAGATCTGGCCGCCGAGCACCATGACATCGTGGCCATCGCGGGTCACCCGCTCGGCGCGGATCTCGGTGCCGCTGTTGTCGGGCCGGGTCTCCACCCGGTTGTCGATCTCGAGAATGGCCGCCTGGCTGTCGCAGCCGGTCACCCGGGCCGGCTGCCCCGGCGCGTCACCCGGTGCCACGCTGACGCACCAGCTGCCGTAGTTGACCCCCGCCGAGGAGAGCAGCGCGCTGTAGGCGTTGGCCGACCGCTCGCGGGCCTGGCAGCGGTCGGTGGTGATGCACGCCACCGGGCCGAAGCGCCACTGGCTGACCATGAGCCGCCCCTCCACGCCCTGCACCCCGGCCTGATGCAGGCGCTGCACCAGCCGCCAGAGGTCCTCGGTGGTCAGCGCCGGGTCACCGCCGCCGTCCAGGACCAGATCGCCCCGCAGCACGCCATCGTCGCCGAGGCGTGCCTCGCTGACCAGCCGGGTAGCGAAGCGATGCTGGGGTCCCCAGCGATCCAGGGCCGCCGCCGCCAGGTAGCTCTTGGTCACCGAGGCCGGCGACAGCTGGCGGTCGGGGTCGATGGCGCCGAGCACCCTCCCCTCGTCGATCAGCCGCGCCTCGGCGCTGATCAGAAATCCCTTGTCGGCCAGACGGCCGAGCTGGGAGAAACCGGAGGCATGGACCGCCAGGGGCAGCAGGCAGGCCAGGAGGAGCGCAGCGGTTTTCAGTGCAGGATGACGCATGACGGTACCGTGGGGTCAGGTGGGTTCAGCAGGATCAGTGGGACATGGAGGAGAAGAGCTGGATGGTCACCACGCCGGAAACGATCAGGCCGATGCCGATGACCGCAGGGAGGTCCGGGCGCTGGCCGTAGACCACCAGCCCCACCAGGGCGACCAGCACGATGCCCAGCCCCGCCCAGATGGCGTAGGCGATGCCGATTGGTATGGTGCGCAGTACCAGCGTCAGCATATAGAAGGCCACGGCATAGCCCACCACCACGATCAGGGTGGGGCCCGGACGGGTAAAGCCCTCCGTTGCCTTGAGGGCACTGGTTGCCACCACCTCGGCGATGATCGCCAGAGCCAGATAGAGGAAGGCCATCACGGCTCCCCGCCCACAACGGTGCCTGGCACCAGCTCGGGTGCATGGGGCAGCGTCACCACCAGCCTCCAGAGCGCCTGGCCGCTGGCATGGTACTTCTGCTCGAAGGGGGTCAGGAAGTCGCCGGCCGGCGCATGGGGCTCCATCTCCGCGGGCCGCCCGGTGGCCTGGGTGGTCGCCAGGGCGAACTCCTCCACGTAGAGCCGCCAGTTGGAACGCAGCTCCAGGCGGCCACCCAGTGCCAGGATCACCGGAAAGACCGGGTGGCCCTGCCAGCGCATCTTCAGGTGGGACGCCTTGGGGTAGGGATTCGGATAAAGCAGGTAGTGGCGTGCCGGCCGCCAGCCGGCGGCCAGCGCCAGGCGCCAGAAGTCGACCAGGTCGGCGCGCACCAGCAGGGCATTGTCGGGCAGCGGCCCATGTTCGCGGGACAGGCGGCTCTCGCTGCGGTCCACACCGATCACCGCGTGATCGGGAAAGCGCACCGCCAGGCGGCGGGTGGAGAGCCCCACCCCGCAGCCGGCATCCAGCACCAGGGGCATCCCGGGCCGAGCCTCGAGCCACTCGCTCGCCGCTTCGAAAGCCGTGCGGGTATGCTCCGCCACCGGCTTGCGCAGGGGGTGCGCCAGGGCGCGGGCCACCCGCCGGCTCAGGTCCTCATGGGGCCCGGGCTGGTTGGTGACGATGGAGCGGGAGCTGGCGTGCATGGCGATACCGAAAAGCGGAGGAGCCACGATTCTAGCAGCCCCTCTACCTCACCGCATGACAGGCATGGGTACAGAAAAGCGAAAAACCCCGACCATCTCACGAT
>Ga0209075_1004558_pt1 | contig 11054 bp, 12 predicted proteins | sample Stecom2011_FD_187523 | JGI IMG/M metagenome (GOLD analysis project Ga0209075, IMG submission 187523) | Agricultural soil microbial communities from Utah to study Nitrogen management - Steer compost 2011 (SPAdes) (version 2) | ecosystem: Environmental > Terrestrial > Soil > Agricultural land...
AAAAAAGCGGCTTTTGCCGCTTTTTTTATACTTACGTTTGTTGTAATTATAAATCTGGGTAAATAAATTCCGCTAAGGCTTTTTGGTTGCTCTTATCTACAATTAATACACTCATTACCTTTGCTGCTAGTGCTTGAACGGTTTTGTCTTTGTGAGTGTAACGCTTGATACATTCCTCAGAATTGCAGAAGCGTAGACCAATTTGTATATAAGCATTACGTGTTGAAGTAATTGGCCAGGCTTTTTCTGGGCTGACGTTCCAGGTAAGGTCAGTAAATAAGCTTTGATCCCAAGCCCAGTTAGGGTTTTTATTTTCTAATAAGGGGTGTTGTTTAATATTAGGAATAACACTCACTAGCTCGTCAGTATCTGGGCTCTCTTCTAACAAGCTTAACTCTAAAACAGTGGTTGTTTGCCATTGATTAATAAGATCAGCAAAAGCCGAGGTGGCGTTTAGTTGACGCATTCCTATTATGGTGAAGCCTTGTTTGTTATCGGCGTAATTATATTTTTCAGGCTGTAAAGCAACATTAAAAAAGTAAGTGCTGTTAGCGCTAATGTCGTTGGGCAAGCTGTATAGCTCTTGAATATTACTGCCTTTTAATACTTGCTGGTTCTGCAGTGTTTCGTACGCTTGTTGGCGTCTTTCAACGATACGTTGTTCACGTTGGGCGGCTTTTTGTCGTGCTGCCTGAGCTGCGGCTTCAATGCGTTGTGCCTCTAACATTTTTAAACGCAATACTTCTTGCTTAGATGGCCCACATCCAGCTAGTAGCAAAGATACAACGATCAAACTGAGTAATGATTTCATGGATAACCTTTATAATTATTATTGATTGTCTAGTAAATGAACAGGAAATTAATTAGTAGAGAATAAGTAGAATTCCGTTAATAATTGTCATAGGAATTGTACCTTTGTTGTAGTAGGGTACAACCTCTCAAATCCGTTTTCTTAGGGGATAGTATGAAATTAGTTAAAGTAGCACCAGCGTTAGCACTGAGTGCGTTATTATTAAGTGGATGTAACCAGGGGGAATCCGTGAAGTTAGATAACCATATCGATCAGGCAAGTTACGGTGTAGGTTTAAACATTGGTCGTCAGATTGCTCAAGACGATGTTAAAGTAAACGCCGATGCTATTGCTGCTGGTATTCGTGATGCTATTAATAATGAAGAGCCACGTTTAACCGAAGACGTTATTGCTGCTGCTTTTGATCAGTTACGTGAAGAGCAAATGCGTAAACAGTCTGCATTAGATGACGAAGCCTCTAAAGCAAGTGTTGCTTACTTAGAAGAAAACGCTACTAAAGAAGGCGTTACTGTTACTGAGTCTGGTTTGCAGTATGAAGTTCTTGAAGCTGCAGAAGAAGGCAGCGCAAAACCAACAGCAGAAAGCATGGTACGTGTACACTACCATGGCACTCTAACTGACGGTTCAGTATTTGATAGTTCAGTTGAACGCGGTCAGCCTGCTGAATTCCCAGTAAATGGTGTAATCAGTGGTTGGGTTGAAGCTTTACAGTTGATGAGCGTAGGCGATAAGTGGAAGCTTTCTATTCCAGCTAACCTAGCTTATGGTGCACAAAGCCCAAGTCCTAAGATTCCTGCAAACTCTGCTTTAATCTTTGAAGTAGAGCTGCTAGAAATTCTAGACTAAATAAAAAAAGCGACCTTTGGGTCGCTTTTTTTATATCTAAAATTTATATAAAAACGACTGATTGAGTTATAAATATAAGTCGATTTTTTTGTGTGTGGGTGTGTAAATAGAAGAACAAGCGACGGGGAGTAAAAGAATCGCGTTGAGTTGGCTCCCCGAACTGGACTTGAACCAGTGACCAATAGATTAACAGTCTACTGCTCTACCGACTGAGCTATCAGGGAACATCTCAACAGCGGGGCGAATCTTAAGGACTATCTGTCGGTGCGTCAAGAGCATTTAGAGAAAATGTTTATAAAAATGCAGATAAAGATTCTGCTATGCTCAATATAGTTAAACTCAACATGAGGAATCTTGGGTGATTCAACCAGAATTTGAACTTGTATTGTTTGGTGGGTTGGGTGATCTCGCCAGTCGCAAGCTATTGCCAGCATTATACTTCTTACAAAAAGACGGCCGTCTTGGTGCCGGTCATATTTATTTACTTACTCGCCAAGAAATACCTGCAGATGAGTTTATTAGCCGTATTAAGCAAGCTTTAACTAAGTTTTTGCCTAAAGACGCTTTAACTGAAGAGGACTGGTTAGAGTTTTCTCAGCGCTTAGTATGCATTCGTTTAGACGTGACTAATTTGCAGCAGTTTAATGAGCTTAAACATTCATTAGCGGATACCAACAGCAATAGAGCATATTACCTTGCCACTGGTTCAGAGCTGTACGTACCCATTTGTCAGGGTTTAAAGCAGGCTGGCTTAATTAATGAACACTGTAAGGTAGTTCTGGAAAAGCCCATTGGTCATGATTTGGAATCGGCAGAGCATATTAATACTGCTGTTAAAGAATATTTTGAAGAAAAACAAATATATCGAATAGATCATTACTTAGGTAAAGAAACCGTACAAAACTTATTAGTCCTGCGCTTTGCTAACTCTATTTTTGAGCACCAGTGGAATCAGAAATACATTGATCATATTCAAATTACTATTTCTGAAACATTAGGCGTTGAAAATCGCGCCAGTTTTTACGACAACGTAGGTGCCATGCGTGACATGCTGCAAAATCATTTGTTGCAACTGTTATGTATGACCGCCATGGAGCCGCCGGCTAAGTTAGAAGCTGACTGTATTCGTGATGAAAAAGTAAAAGTATTAAAAGCATTAAAGCCTATTAGTGGTGCAGATATTAGCGAGCGAGTTGTTTGTGGTCAGTACGATGCGGGTGTCTCTTCTGGTAAGCCAGTGCCGGGCTACCGTAACGAGCCCGGAGTGGGTGACAACAGTAGTACCGAAACCTTTGTCGCTGTTAAAGTGGAAATAGAAAACTGGCGTTGGGCAGGCGTTCCGTTTTATTTAAGAACGGGTAAGCGCTTACCCGAACGCGCCTGTGAAATAGTAGTTACCTTTAAAGAAATTCCCTATTCTTTTTTTCCACTACTGCATAAAAATACCTTAGCAAATAAGCTAACTTTTAGATTACAGCCCGATGAAGGCATACGTTTATCATTATGTGAAAAACGTGTTGGCCCCGGTATGAATGTACGGCCTATGAATTTAAGCTTAAATCCGGTGAATATGCGCCAGATACGAGTACCTGAAGCTTACGAGCGCTTGTTACATGATGTACTTACCAGCAACCAAACGCTGTTTTTGCGTCATGATGAATTGTTAGAAGCCTGGCGTTGGATAGATCCAATGCTAGCCTTCTGGAAGAACGAAGAACAAAAACCAGAGCCTTATACTTCAGGAAGCTGGGGGCCAGCAGCGGCTACTTTATTGCTAGCGCGTGATGGTCGTTTATGGAATGAAAGTACCTAAAGATATTTAAGAGGTGCGTATGCAAGATCTACAATTTACAAGCTCAGAAAAGCTAGCCAGCCAACTTGCCTCAGACTTAGGCAGTCGGATGCAAAGAACGATAGAAAAAGAAGGGGCTGTTGCTATTGCCTTAAGTGGTGGCACTACGCCTGTAAAATTCTTTCAAGCGTTAGCTTTGCAAAAGATAGATTGGAAAAAAGTAACAATTACCTTAGTGGATGAGCGCTGGGTCGATGAAAGCGACAGCGCCAGCAACGCACGCTTAGTCAAAGAAAACCTGTTGCAGGGTGATGCTCGTTACGCTTGGTTTATACCGTTAAAAAACAGTGCGCCAACAGCGGTTGATGGCTATATGGAGTGTGAAAACCGCTTACAAGAAGAGATTAAAGCCTTGCATTATGCTGTGCTAGGCATGGGTAATGATGGTCACTGTGCCAGTTGGTTTCCTAATTCTAAAGCGCTTACTGCTTTATTAGCGGATGATCAGCAGGCTTATTGCTTACCGGTGACAGACGCTCCGCACTTTGCGCAACGTATGTCTTTAACCTGGAGTTTCCTAGCCAGTTGTAAGCATTTGTTCTTACATTTTGAAGGTGAGGAGAAAAACGCCACCTTTGCGAAGGTGGGCTCAATAACTGAACTGCAGAATATTGAAGCCATGCCCGTACGCAAACTATTTGCGCAAAACCAATTAGACCTAACCGTTTACAGAACGCGTTAGCGCTAAGGAGTAGAAATGCACGCACAACTGCAGGCTGTAACAGAACGCATTATTAAACGTAGCCAAAAAAGTAGAGCCGAGTATTTAGAGTTTATTCAGCAGCAATATCAACAAAACCCTGTCAGAGACAAACTTAGCTGCACTAACCAAGCTCATACTTATGCCGCAGCGACCGACGACGCTAAATTAATCCTTAAGCAAAACCATCGGGCGGCGAACATTGGTATTGTTAGTGCGTATAATGACATGCTCTCTGCCCATGCGCCTTATTACCGTTACCCTGAACAACTTAAAGCAGCCTTAGCTAAGGCGGGTCATGTTGGGCAAATGGCTGGCGGTGTACCTGCAATGTGTGACGGTATAACCCAAGGGCAAGACGGTATGGATCTGTCTTTGTTTAGTCGTGACGTTATTTCCTTAAGCACTGCTGTGGCGTTATCACATCAAACTTTCGATGGCGCTTTATTATTAGGTATTTGCGATAAAATAGTACCCGGTTTATTAATGGCGGCTTTACGTTTTGGCCATATCCCTGCTGTGTTTGTACCCGCAGGGCCTATGGGCACGGGGATTAGTAATAGTGACAAAGCCAAAGTAAGACAAGCCTATGCTGCCGGTGAAGTCGGCCAAGACGCTTTGCTTGAAAATGAGATGAAAGCCTACCATGAAGCAGGCACCTGCACCTTTTATGGCACAGCTAATTCCAATCAAATGTTGGTTGAAATTATGGGCTTACAGCTACCTGGCTCTTCGTTCTTTCATCCACAGGACCCTACGCGAGCAGCCTTGACCGATTATGCCGCTCAACAGGTCTGTCAGCTCACCGCACAAGCACCTGGCTATATGCCAATTGGACAATTAGTTGATGAGCGTACAATGGTCAATGCCATGGTGGGCTTGCTAGCCACGGGTGGCTCGACTAACCACAGTATTCATTTACTAGCCATTGGCCGTATGGCCGGCATTATATTGGACTGGCAAGACATTGCCGACCTGTCTGAAATCATCCCTTTGTTAGCACGGGTTTACCCTAATGGTGAAGCCGATATTAATTATTTCCATCGAGCCGGAGCCACGCCCTTTTTAATTAAAGAGCTATTAGACGCAGGTTTATTGCATGAAGACGTTAATACCATTCTAGGTAAAGGCTTAAGACGCTTTACGCAGATGCCAGCATTAAATGATGAAGGCCAAATAACGTGGCAACCACCCTTAGCACAAAGTAAGGATCTAAGTGTTTTGGCACCCGTATCTGCACCGTTTTTGGCTGAAGGTGGCATGAAGTTGTTAGAAGGTAATTTGGGCCGTGCCATTATGAAGGTGTCAGCGGTACCCGCAGACCACTGGATAATAGAAGCACCGGCAAGAATTTTCTATCAGCAGCAAGAAGTGATCAACGCTTATCAGGCCGGCGAGTTAAATCAAGACGTTGTGGTGGTGGTGGTCGGCCAAGGCCCAAGCGCTAATGGTATGCCGGAACTGCATCAGCTAACACCGGCATTAGCCAACATTCAAGCGGCAGGTTATAAAGTGGCTTTAGTTACAGACGGGCGCTTATCAGGTGCCTCTGGTGCTATTCCAGCCGCTATACATGTAAGCCCTGAAGCCGAGCATGGCGGTGCTATTGCCAAAATAGAAGACGGTGATCTTATTCGACTGGATGCTCACCAAGGCAGTTTAGACGTTTTAACAGCTGGCTTTGATCAGCGACCTGCAATGTCGAAGGTGCACAAAAAATCAATGGGCATGGGGCGCGAATTATTTTCAGGCTTTCGTAGTCGAGTAGGGCGTGCCGACCAAGGTGCACTGAGTATTTACTGGCAAGAGGAAGACAACGATGACGAAGCACAGTAACGAAGTTTGGAATTTATGGTTAGAGCGTGCTAAGCCGCTTATCCCAGTGCTGGTTATTCAGGACATAGCCGAGGCCATTCCTATTGCACAGGCATTGGTTGAGGGTGGTGTGCGTATTCTTGAAGTAACTTTGCGCACATCAGCAGGGTTAGACGCCATACGAATTATCAAGCAAACCGTAGGTGATGCCATTGTAGGCGCAGGCACTGTTACCTCAACCGCTCAGTTCGAGGCTGCCGTAGCACAAGGCGCAGAGTTTATCGTGAGCCCTGGGGTCTCTGATGAGCTTATACAGGCGGCTATCAAATGGGGAGGCCCCTATCTGCCCGGAGTATCGACCGCCAGCGAAGTTATGCAAGCCAGAGAAGCGGGGTTTCGTTACCAAAAGCTATTTCCGGCGGAAGTGGTGGGCGGTGTCGCTTTGCTTAAAGCCTTACAAGGTCCTTTTGCAGATGTGCGCTTTTGTCCAACCGGAGGTATTGATCAGCACAACAGTCAAGAATACTTAGCGTTAAGTAATGTGTTTGCGGTGGGTGGAAGTTGGTTAACACCTAAAGAGCTAGTATCGGCAAAGAACTGGCAAGCACTGACTAGTTTGGCAATATCAGGCTAAAAGTTATTTAGATTGATTCTTCAGCCGTAAACGAAACTGGCCAGGTGTTAGGCCTTGCCATTTACGAAATGCGCGATGAAACGTACTGGCTTCGGTAAAACCTAAGTGTTCAGCAATATCACGTATGTCGGTGTCTTGCTGTGTCAATAATAAGCAGGCCTCAGCCTGTCTTAATTCATCCTTTAGCCGTTGAAAAGAAGTGTTTTCAGCGGCTAAGCGTCGCCTAAAAGTGGCGTTTGATAATCCTAGTAAGCGTGCACTCTCTACCAAGTCTGGTAATTCATTAATAGCATGACGGCTTAATAGTTGGCGTAGCTTACCCGTAGTACTTTCATGGGGGTTAGGTCGGGCTAGCATGTTGGCTGGGGAGTATTTTAAAAAGGTTCTTAAGGTTGCAGGGCTTTGGCTGATAGGCAAACTTAAAATAGCAGAGGGAATGAGTAAGTACGTACTTTCTTGGTCAAATAATATCGGTGTGGCAAATAATTCTCGATATAGGGCGGCATGTTTAGGAGCACTGTAGCAACAGCCAACCGCAAACAATGGAATACCTTGGCCAATGAGCCAACTGCTGAGGCGGTGCCAGATAACTAATAAAGATTCACTTAAAAAGTGATCTGGATCGTATTGATCGTCGAACTCTATTTGAAGCCTAGTGGTATTCGCTTCTTTGATAATAGAAATAGCTGGAGCGTTAGGAAATAAACGGTAAAAACGGTTTGCTCTATGCAGAGCGTGTTCTAAGGAAGAGCAGCTAATAATGGCTTTGCACATCATAGCAAAAGTGCCATAGGGGCTAGTTACTGGCGCTAAACCCATAAATTCATCGTTACTGAGCTGCCAAAAAGAACCCATGAAACGAGTGTACTCATGGTGGCTAAGGCGTGCATTAGGGTCGTCTAAAGCATTACTGCTTATGCCTGATTTTTTTAGTAATGCCGCAACGCTGATACCATGGCGGGCAGCACCCTTTAAGGGAGCATCAATAAAAGGGCGAGGGATAGCATGAGCGGCTGACCGTTTTAAAGGCTCATGTTGATCTGAAAACTCAGGTAAAGACACCGTTATTGATATCCACAAGTACGTATTTAAGGGGAGAGCTTAGTCGCAGACTTTGTCACATCGTTAATAATGATACAAATGTTGTTTACTTGCCTATTAGTGTCTTCAATCGGGAATATAGTAATGTCTTGCAACATGTATTGAGTTTGACCGGTTACTGGTCGGTAGTTTTTAAACTTAAACAAGTAAGGCTGTTGTTGCGACGACGTAAAAGCACGGGTACGCAGTTCAAACACTGGATCGGTTTTGCGTTTAAAACGGTCTTCGTTTATTTCAGGAAAGACATTAAAAATCACTTCTTCTTGTACTTTTTGTGGGCTCAGACCACTGTGGCCTTCCATAAAGTTATTCCACAGTTGAATTTTATAGTCGCGATCGAGTACAACTATACCCATATCGATATTCTGCAGAATTTCCATCAACCAGTGAATGTCATCGAACTTAAGTTGATTCTTAGTCATAGTTAATCCAGCAAATAATCAATTTTTTTATGTAATTGTGCCACAGAGCTTTCGCTAAATATTAGCAGCACATCACAATCTATACTCAGTTGTTCTAAACTGTAATTAAAGGCAATAGTTAATGTTTTTTTCCACAGAGTAGAGTTCTTTTTTATAACAGTGTCGTTTTGGTTGTCGTTAGTAATTATGATAGGCGGGCTTTGAATGAAGCGAATTGCAAGTTGATCGCCAAAGCCTTGTAAGCAAGAGCCTGTTAATACAGAAGCAGCGTCTAATACCAACTCATGCTTTACCGCTTCGTCTTCGTTATGTTGGTAGCCAAGTAGGTTGGCTAGTTCATCAAAACTAACGTCATTAAAAAACAACAGCACTTCACCAGAGATCCCAGAACCTGCAAAACCTTGGCATACGGTAAATATGTTTTCATCACTCAGGCAGTCTGCTATGGCCATATGCAGGTCGCTGAACTCCATTAAGCTTACTTTGGGTACGGGGAGTAATATATAAGCATCCAGTAAACGAGCTAAACGATCAGCTGCCTGCCCCATAGCAACGTTGGCTATTTCTTGATAACAGTCGCGCTGTTCTAGGCTCAATGAAATGTTTTGAGTTGCCATAGTTAGCCGCCTTTAAGAATGCCAATTTCAAGTAACATCGTTTTAACGCTATCGTCGTCAAAGGGTTTTTTAATAAAGCCAGCCACCCCAAGTTTGTTTACTCTATCGTGCGCACCGGGTTGAATATCTGCAGAAGTAATAATAATAGTAGGTTGAATATTATCTTTTTTTAGCAGCTCTAAAACGCCATAACCATCTAAGTTGGGCATGGTTAAGTCGAGAAAAACGACATCGATATTATGTTCTTTAATTAGACTAATGCCTTCATGACCATCACTGGCAAAAAACAGCTTAGCCTTTAACTCTTCAGGCAGAGCACGTTCAAGCTGTTTACGTGCAAAGCTGGAGTCATCGCAAATAAGTACTTTAATTGTCATGTGTTTAGTACTGCCATCTAGTAAGACTTTGTTTAAGTAATAGCTGCCTTCTAGCAGATACGCAAATATTATTGCTTCTTATCGTATGCCACTACTAGCTGTCTGCTGAGTGCTAAAGGCAAGCCTTCTTTAGTGTAAATACGAGCCTCGGTATGGCCATAGCCGTCATGCGCTTGGCGTATTTCAGCCTCGTACCAAAGCCAGTCATCAGCGGCGAGAGGCTGCTCAAGACCTGCTAATGGGGTAATAAGCTCGAGGTTCCAAGTAACAGTAGCGCAAGGTGCGAAGCCTTTTATTTTCTGCATAACGGTGGGTGGCCAAGAGTCGATTAAGGCAACTAAATGCGGATTAGTTAGCTGACCTTGGCCTTCGTTAAAACGCATCCAACCATGCACATGATTGTCTTTACTGTTAGTAAAAGGCATGCCGCCTGAAACATAGGCAAACTCAATATGACGAGTAAATTCAGGCGATATACCCTTAATGTAAGGAATACGGGTGCCTTCGCCTACTGGAGGCGGGGTAACAGTCGCTTCAGTCACTTCAATATTTGATGAGCGCGGCTTAGCAAAGCAGGCATTTATTACAGTAACGGTCTCATCATCTTGAGTCGCAAACGCTTGATAATGGCCGATAGACTTGCCCTGACGCAGTACGCTGGCGTCTAAACTGGCTGACTTTTCGGTCTGTAAGGCGCCACAGAAATTAACGCTTAATGAACGTAGAACGTTGTCGAGTTCAAACTTGCTTTGTAGGTGTTGTAAGAGTAACGCTGCTGACAGACCGCCAAAAGTAGTGGTGCCCTGAGCCCAACCGCTATCAATGGTTAGGTGATTGCTGTCACTGGCTTGTTGTAAGTATTCATCAAATTTCATAATAAGCTCGTCATTCAATTTATTATTTTCATAAGGTTAACCAAGTATGCCAGAGTTTAATCTAAATTCTGTAAAAAACTGTACTGAGCATAAATGACAAGAAAATGGTGCATAATAGCCATTGTTTAAAATCCGTATTAGCGGTAAAACGCAGCCCTTAAGACTGTAGGAGAAACAAATGTCATTATCGGTACTAGAGAAAGCCCAGCGTTTTTTAGCTAATTTACCTCATTGTCAGCGTTTAGGGTTATCGGTTGTTAGCGCCCAAAAAAACCAGCTTATAATGCGCTTACCCTATTCAAAAGAAATCATTGGCAACCCTTTATCGGGCGTATTGCATGGTGGCGCTTTAACCACGTTAATGGATACCGCTTCTGGTACTGCTGTTTTTGCCAGTTTGCCTGGCTACGAATTATGCCCAACTTTAGACCTACGCATGGACTATATGAAAGCTGCAGAAGCTGGAGTGCACTTACTGGCTGAAGCCAAAGTAATACGTATTAGTAAAAACGTAGTGTTTACTGAATGCATGGTTTACCAAGAACAAGACAAAACTTTAATAGCTCGTTGTGCTGCAGCCTTTATGCGCATTGGTGCAGAACTAACGCCACCTGCTTTTGAAGCAGCAATAGAAAACAATAGTCCAATGGAGGTGAAACTATGAGCTTTGATAGCCAAGCAGCAGACAAATTCGCCAAAGTCATAAGCGAAGCGCATCAGACAGGCGATTTCCAAACGATGGTCGACAATATTCCTTATGCGCAATTTATAGGCTTGAAATTTCAACGCCTAGGGCAAGATATCTTGTTTCATCTACCGGCTAACCCAGACAACATTGGTAACCCAATATTGCCGGCCATTCATGGTGGCGTGATCGGTGGCTTTATGGAATTAGCGGCGTCCTTGCAGTTGGTTATGACCATGGACAGCGTTGCTTTACCCAAAATAGTCGACTTTTCCTTAGACTATTTAAGAGCAGGCCGTTTGAAAGATACCTACGCTGA
>Ga0209075_1004560_pt1 | contig 11051 bp, 10 predicted proteins | sample Stecom2011_FD_187523 | JGI IMG/M metagenome (GOLD analysis project Ga0209075, IMG submission 187523) | Agricultural soil microbial communities from Utah to study Nitrogen management - Steer compost 2011 (SPAdes) (version 2) | ecosystem: Environmental > Terrestrial > Soil > Agricultural land...
ATAGGTAAGTCCTTTTGGACCATGATATACAGCATACATACCAGCCATTACAGCCAATAGTACTTGAGCGGTACAAATATTGGAAGTAGCTCTATCGCGTTTTATATGTTGCTCACGTGTTTGTAATGCCATGCGCAGAGCGTAATTCTCATCCATGTCTTTAGACACTCCGATGATTCTGCCAGGAATACTTCGTTTATACTCATCTCTTGTGGCAAAATATGCTGCGTGTGGTCCTCCATAGCCCAATGGGATACCAAATCGCTGTGTGGTTCCCACTACAACATCTGCTCCAATCTTCCCTGGCGCCTCAAGGCTAACCAAGCTAAGTATATCTGCAGCAAAAGCAATTTTAATCTCGGCATCTTTTGCTTTACTTATAAAGCTTTTATAGTCATAAATTGCCCCGAATTTTCCTGGATATTGCAAAATAGCAGCAAAATACTCCTCACCAAAATCAAACGCTTCGTGATTGCCTACTACCACTTCAATATCTATTGGTTCTGCTCTGGTTTGTAGCAGGGCTAATGTTTGTGGTAAAATCTCATCGGAAACGAAGAACTTATTGGCTTTTGCTTTCTTTTGTGCTCTGCTTCGTAACGCAAACAACATTGCCATAGCTTCTGCCGCTGCAGTAGCTTCGTCCAATAAGGAAGCATTGGCTAGCTCCATTCCTGTAAGTTCTGCTACAACGGTTTGGAAGTTTAATAAAGCCTCCAATCTACCTTGCGCAATCTCTGCTTGGTATGGCGTATAGGCAGTATACCAACCTGGATTCTCCAAAATATTTCGTTGAATAACAGAAGGCGTGTTGCTTGCGTGGTAGCCTAGACCGATATAAGTTTTAAAAACTTTATTTTTAGAGGCTAAATCATTTACATGTTCGAGATATTCTTGTTCACTTAAACCATTGGCAATGTCCAATTGCTTATCAAGACGAATATTCGTAGGTATGGTCTCATCTATTAATTGAGAAATAGTGCTAACTCCAACGGTATCGAGCATCTCTTGCACATCACTTGGACGTGGCCCAATATGCCGTAAGGTAAAAGAATCTGTGTTCATTACAAAAGGGATTTATTTTGCGTACAAAAATACAAATTTTATACGCTATAAACTCCTAAATAGGCTATGTAAAATAGACAAGAAAAGGTGGGGAAACGAGAAGATAATGTTACATAGGTTAATCCTTCCTACAAAAAGATTAGGAGAAGGCTACATGTTGGTGCTTTTATTCAACTCAGAGTCAATATCCTGTTGCATTTTAGCTTTTGCTTCTGCATTTAGCCTTTTCATTTTTGAATCTACGTGTTGTGTGAGCTTACGATTATTTCGAACATAATCGCGACAGGTTTTACAAAAAACTAGATGTAATGCCAAACAAAGCTTGTCTCGAAAACTAGCTTCGTTATATTGTGCCTTATCACAAATCGTACAGGCACTATCACATTTTATAATTCGCAACATATTTAAATCCAATTTTTTTCTAGGCACTTTACCATTGCTGTTCTAGCTCTATGGACGATTACCCATAGATTAGACGGAGTGATGTTAAATTCATTACAGATTGCTTCCGTTTCATAGTTTTCTATCGTTCGCAGTCGGAAGATTTCGGCGTGCTTTTCATCCAAGGTATCCAAGCACTCCAGTATTGCTGCACCTAATTCTTGATTTTCTATAGTTTCGTCTATAGTTAAATTCCGCTCATCCTCTACTCGCTGCTCCAACCAATCGCCTTCTTGGTCTTCGTCGTACCAATCCACTCGCACCTCTGCAGAGCCTTTTATAGAGTTCTTACGTCGATAATGATCTATTATCTTATGCTTTAGTATTGCTACCAGCCAAGTCCGTTCGGCAGACTTCCCCTGAAAGTTATCTTTCGAGCGAAGTGCGGCTAAAAAGGTTTCGGAAACAATATCCTGTGCCACTTCATGGTCGTTCACCCGCACAATGGTGTAATTGTACAAATAATTGGCGTATCGCTTCACCCATTTATTTGGATCTAGTTTAATCTCTGACATATAATATACAGTGTCCTGTTTGGCTTCACAAGTTAGGGAAAACTTTGGAATTCAATAAAACGATTAGAAATAAAAAACGCTACTCCATATAGAGCAGCGTTTTTTAAACTATTTATATCTAGTTAATCACGTAATAAGCCTCTAGAAATAACAATTTTTTGAATTTCGCTAGTTCCTTCGTATATCTGTGTGATTTTTGCGTCGCGCATAAGTCGCTCCACGTGATAGTCTTTTACATATCCATTTCCTCCATGTATCTGTACGGCCTCGGATGTAACATCTACTGCTGTTTGAGATGCATATAGTTTTGCCATAGCACTACTCATATCATAATTACGCCCTTGATCTTTATCCCAGGCAGATTTCATGATTAAGTGTCTAGATGCTTCTATAGATACCAGCATATCGGCCAATTTAAACGCAATCGCTTGATGGTTGCAAATCGGTGTACCGAAGGCCTCTCTAATTTTGGAGTAATCTCTTGCCAACTCATACGCACCAGATGCAATACCTAATGCTTGAGCTGCAATACCTATACGTCCACCGCTTAGCGTTTTCATAGCAAACGAAAAACCAAATCCGTCTTCGCCTATCCTATTTTCTTTAGGAACTTTTACATCATTAAAGTTTAAAGTGTGCGTATCGCTTCCGCGGATTCCTAATTTATCTTCTTTTGGTCCTACTTCAAATCCATCCCAACCCTTCTCAACAATAAAAGCATTGATGCCACGATGTTTCTTTTCTTTGTCTGTCTGTGCTATAATCAGATAGAAATCAGCAGAACTACCATTAGTAATCCAGTTTTTTGTGCCGTTTAGCACATAATGATCTCCTTTATCTATCGCAGTTGTACGCTGTGAAGTGGCATCACTACCAGCTTCTGGCTCGCTCAAGCAAAAAGCACCTAAAGCTTCACCTGTAGCAAGTTTTGTTAGGTATTTTTGTTTTTGTTCTTCTGTCCCAAAGGTCTCCAATCCCCAGCAAACCAATGAGTTGTTTACCGACATGATCACCGAGCACGAGGCGTCCACCTTGCTGATTTCCTCCATAGCCAATACGTAGGAGATAGTATCCATACCGCCGCCGCCGTATTTAGGGTCTACCATCATACCTAAAAAGCCTAGTTCGGCCATCTTCTTTACTTGTTCTGTTGGAAACATCTGATGAGTATCTCGCTCGATAACGCCAGGAAGCAATTCGTTTTTAGTGAACTCACGTGCTGCTTCACGTATCATTAGATGTTCCTCTGAAAGACTGAAGTCCATATCTTATTTAATTTTAGTTGATTTTTAATGTAAGTGGAGCAAAGATAGCTTTTTCTTGGAAAACCATCCATTTGAAATCCTGAAATCTTAGTAACCTAGAAATCAGAGGCCTTTCTCTAGCTATATATTAGATTCAAGTAGCAATACTGCCTTAAAATAAAATATATCCTCATTAAATTATAGCTCACCATCTACTATACTATATTTAGTGTGTATATTTAACGTTCTTATTCATCTGAAAACCAATCCTATTTCCAAACAACATCCTAATCCTATTATATCATGAAAGCATTCTATTATTTATTTTTTTTAATTGCTCTTGGAGCCTGTAAAGCAAAGACAAAATCCAGCAGTCAAAATCCTACACCAACCATGAAATCTGAAGGCCCTAAAGACGGAAGTTGTACCGCAGAGCTGCAAGGGAGCAAACAACTTTTAATAAAAACAGAAGAAGCAACTGGCTACCTGTATCCCATAGTTACAGATGGAGACAACTTAGTGATTGTATATAGCTATAATAAAAATGCTCCCGAAGGCATTGCTGACGGGAATCACTCTGAAACGATTCATTTTGAAATCCCAAAAACAAGTAACAGTTTAAATAAAAAAGACTTGGAACTAGCCGATGTAAAACTCTTGTATGGCAAACATTGCTTTTGCGAAGATGCAGGGTATTATGAGGTTTTAAACGGCGAGCTTTCCGTAATAAAACAAGATTCAAAAATAAGCTTTGAGCTTTCATTTAAGATAGATGGTGTCGATTCAGAAATCCAACATATTAGCGAGACCGTAATTTTAAAATAAAAAAACCACTTTCTTACAAAATTTAAAGAGTGCTACTTTTCTAGTCCTTAGAGAAGCAGCACTCCTTAAATATATTATCTCATCGATTAATTTATCGCTTTATCCATTGTTTTGTTACAGATTTGCCACCATTTTTAATCACTACGAAATACACGCCAGACTTGACTTCTCGATAATCTAAGTCCAATTTTAATACAGAAGATATCTCTTTATAAACCTCATGTTTAATGCGTTTTCCTTTAATATCATATAACATTACATCTACATAATCTATTGCATCGGGGGCGAACGCAATGTGAAGGTTTCCATCGGATGGATTCGGATACATTAAAAAATCATTTGTTTCATAATCGGTTATCCCCATCGATCTAGTTATGGTAATATTGCTATTGTTTATGTCATAGAATATATTATCGGATGCTTTTATCTTTACTCTAGCCGTAGTCACCTCTTCATCGGGAACCGTTATAATAGCACTTCCCACATTTGGCACATTCTGAGCTAAACTTATTGGGTAGGTATATCCGCCATCGAGTGAGAGCAGAATATCTACATGGGTACAATTAATTGGTGCAATATCCGTATCGGCCACTTCCCAAGTTATTGTCTCCTCGGTATTTGTACCCCAGGTTGTTGCGCTATTTTGCGAGGTTATCTCGAAAGGGCCTGCATCTTCACTAACTGTAACCATCATATCATCTCTTGCCGTAGCACCTCCTCCTGCTCGATTATCGCGAACGGTAAGCATAAAGTCTATAGTTCTCGCTACAGAAGGCAGCACTTCCCACGTATTTTGGGTGTTACCAACCAATACTGTCTCTAATTTAGGGAAGTATCGAAAAGAGTCCTCTGTTGGTTCTATGGAGCGAAACAATGGTCCTTGAACACTACTGCTTACCGGCGGTTGTTGTGCTATCTGGTTATCGATCTGCTCCCAAACATAAGTTACCACATCGCCGTCTGGATCAGTTGCAGTACCATCCAAAATAAATGGAGTGGACTTAGGTATAGTATAGTTAGCACCCGCATCCACTACAGGCGCTTGATTATTTATAATTGTTTCTATTGCACATAAACTATAATTGGTAATATTCATCCACATCTCTTGGATGCTTACTGTATGGAAGTAAGCGTCACTGCCAAGCTGCACGTTTTGTGGCGTACAAATCCCCGCATAGCCCATAATAGTAGAAGCACTTCCTGGTTCTACGGCAGTAGCATTATTTCTATTTCTTCCGCCACAGGATCCTGCACTACCATTGAAAGTATGATTGGCTCCAAACTGATGTCCCATTTCGTGGGAAACATAATCTATGTAAAACGGATCGGCAATAGGGTTGGTTAAGCCAGTCACTCCTCCGGCTTTATAATAAGTATCACAAACCGAACCTAAATAAGCAACGCCTCCACCGCCAGTGCTAAACACATGGCCTATATCATAGTTAGCATTACCTATAATATTATTTATAGTAGTTCTATTTTCCCCTAACATGTTGGAGGCACTATTATTTGAGTATGGATCGGAAGCTGCGTCTAAAAAGATCAACTCATCATTGTTTTCTACAAGCTCCATAGTAACGGATAAATCCCGCTCAAAAACACCATTTATTCGTGTCATTGCCACATTCATTTCAGAAAGAACTGCTTCTTTCTTTTCGTATTCGGTGGCAGTTGCAGGAATTTGTTGGCGATTTAGATGAAAGTTGGAATATTGTCTTGTACAAGCTAAGGCTAATCGATAGGTGCGAAGTACGCCATCATCTGCAGCATACGTTTGCGTTTCCATTTCTCCTCTAACATTTTGAGCATTTCCCTCGACCAAGCATTGAAAAGTATCTTCTCTAGACAAAAGTGAATTAGTGGTATAAACACTATAGGATTTATTGTCCTTTGTATATGGATCTATGTATATGGTAGAGAAGCTACCCGAACTTATCATGGCATGTACTCCTATATTGGATACGCTGATTCTAGCAATTGCTGTTGGGTCATCTAAGCCCTGTGCGACGTACGCCTGGATACTCGGATATTTTTCTTGAAGCGATAGCGCCATTACAGGAGCATTAAAAACCATAAAACGTTGCATCTCGCCATCGCCTACCGGCAAACTCACCACCACATCCGAAGTATGGGAGTAGCGATTTGGTGCTTTCTTAAGCTCTCTCTTAAAACCTGATGTATGCAATGCATACAAATCAAAAGATGTAAGCTCACTACCTCTTTCAGATAGCGCCTTATTTTTCAATTTATTTACAGTGGTTTTCTCCCAAAAGGAATTTTGCGCACTCCCTTCTAAACCGGTTAGTAAGAAAGCACTAAACAATAGTATAACTAAAACATTATTCCTCATTGCACATTGATATTTTCACACTCTAATGTGTAAATATACTCGATTTTTCCTTTTTCACATAGCTTTAACTACTTAAAAGCCAATTTCATAAATAAATTGATACTTAAAAGCATCGAATAGAAAGGTTTCCGAGTATTAGTTTTATAAATTAGCCTATTGAATTCAAAAGAGCAAACAGAACATTATGACTTCATATTATGTATTAGGAATGATGAGTGGCACCTCCTTAGATGGCTTAGATTTCGCTTATGTAAGAATTGATTTTGCATACAAACAATGGCGATATGAAATACTCCACACAGAAACATTGGATTATACAGAAGAGTGGCAAGCACTGCTAAAAAACAGTATTCTACTTGACGAAGTGGCGCTTAATAATTTGGATGAAAAATACTCTAGGTATTTAGCAAGGCAGGCTGAAAGGTTTATTGAAGAAAATAAAATAATAAAATTAGATATTATATCCAGTCATGGGCACACGGTAAAACACCGTCCTGATTTAGGTTACACCACCCAAATAGGGAATCTTCCAGAGTTTGCGAATGCTTTTGATATTCCTGTAATATGCGATTTTCGAACGCAAGACGTTGCTCTTGGCGGTCAAGGTGCTCCTTTGGTTCCTATTGGCGACAGACTTTTATTTTCTGAGTATACTTATTGTCTAAACCTCGGAGGCATTGCCAATATCTCCTTCGAACAAAACGAAGAGCGAATCGCGTACGACATTGGTGCGGTAAACATGATATTGAATCATTATGCAAATAAATTAGGACAAAAATTCGATAAAGGAGGAATGCTTGCAGCTAGTGGCAAATTAGATAAGTCGCTACTTGATAAATTAAATAGCCTAGCATTTTACAACAAACCACCTCCTAAATCATTGGGTCGAGAATGGGTAGAGGAAAAGGTATTCCCAATGCTTACTAATAGTAAACTACCCCCAAAAGACATACTACATACCTACACCATTCATATTGCAAATAAAATAAGTGGATCTGTAAGGGACAACAGTCGCGTTCTTGTAACCGGTGGTGGCGCATACAATGACTTTCTAATCCAATGTCTAAGCCAGGAAGTAAAATGGGTTATTCCAAAAAAAGAAGTGGTAGAGTTTAAAGAAGCGCTAGTTTTCGGGTTATTGGGTGTTTTGAGACATAGAGGGCAAGTTAATTGCTTAAAAAGTTATACAGGTGCTAGCAGAAATCATAGTTCTGGCAAATGCTATGGCACCTAGTAAGTGCAAAAGCGTTAACTTACACACAAAATAAACTATATCTAAGGTACTTAGTAAAATACTATGTAGAATTGGTTTAGTTTTGTTACTTTTAGCATCGAAAATTATACACCCGCGTATAATATTTGTATTATAAATCGTTATTATTTAAAACAGAAAATATGTTCCAATACTTTTTTCAAGATGGTGACTCTGGCGCACAAGAACTAGCTGAGGTAAGTGAAGAAAAAACCTTATCATTAATGGAATTATTATTCCAAGGGGGAATAGCAGGAAGCATCATCATTGCAGTCTTGCTCGTCCTATTATTTATCGCTATCTATCTTTATTTTGAACGAAGCTTCGCCATTAAAGCAGCTTCCAAAGAAGATGCGAATTTCATGAATCAAATAAAGGAACATATAGCCAGTGGAAATCTAGTAGGCGCCACACAGCTTTGTACACACCGAGACACCCCTGTATCGCGCATCACGGCCAAAGGGATTTCTAGAATTGGCAGTCCCTTAGAGGATATAAATACAGCCATAGAAAACGCTGGAAAACTAGAAGTATATAAACTAGAGAAGAACGTAAGCATCCTAGCTACTATTGCAGGAGCGGGGCCCATGATTGGATTCTTGGGAACGGTAATAGGAATGGTACTTGCATTCCACGAGCTATCTAGCAGTGGCGGACAAGCAGAAATGGGTGCGTTAGCAGAAGGAATATATACTGCAATGACGACTACAGTAGTAGGATTGATAGTGGGTATTGTTGCTTATATAGGCTATAACCACTTAGTAGTAAAAACGGATAAGATAGTGTACCAAATGGAAATGAATGCGGTAGACTTCCTAGATCTATTAAACGAACCAGCATAATGAATTTTAGAGGACGAAATAAAGTTAGTGCAGAGTTCAATATGAGCTCAATGACCGATGTTATATTCTTATTGCTGATTTTCTTCTTACTAACATCCCCAGCTATTACACCCAATGCATTGGATTTAATCCTGCCAAAAGCTCAAGGAAAAACCACCAATGTACAACAGGTGTCGATAAGCATAAGCAAGGATTTAGCTTTTTATATAGACGACCAGCAAATAGCAAAAAATCAGATTTCAGGAAGGTTGAATCAAGTCTTAAAAGACGCTAACGAACCTACTGTACTACTGCGTACTGCAGAAGGCGTTCCTATAGAAGAAGCTGTATTTGTAATGGATATCGCAAACAAAAACAATTATAAAATAGTGTTGGCCGTAAGACCAGAGTAAACCAAGATGAATTTACTAAATACCACACATAAAAGAAAAAGCATGACGCTAACAATAGTCATATTTATATTGTTGGCCTTGTGTCTTATTCTCTTTGGACTACGTTATATGGATCCTCCAGAGCAGAAAGGTATTGCGGTAAACTTTGGTGTAAGCGATGTAGGTTCTGGCACAGTACAACCAGAAAAACCAATAGAAAGCGCACCCAATAAAACTACCACTGCAACCCCAGAATCAGAATCTTCAAAGATAGAAGAGGAAGTGGTTACACAAGATATAATGGATGCACCAGTTATAGAAAACAAAAAGAAAGAAGAGCCTAAAACACAGTCTAAACCTGTAGAGAAAACGCCAGTTCCAGAGCCCGAGCCAGAACCGGAGCCGGAACCAGAACCAGATAAATCCACGAGCGACGCCATTTCTAATTTGCTAAACGCTCCAAAATCCGATGGCAGCGCCAAAGGAGGTGAAGGAGATGATAAGGCCGCTGGCGACAAAGGCGATCCTTCTGGCGACCCTAATGCAAGTAGTTATTACGGACAAGGCAAAGGCTTAGATGGTGATGAAAACTACAACCTAGGAGGAAGAAGAGCTTTAAATAAACAGCGATTCAAACAAGAGTGTAACGAATCTGGACGGGTAGTTGTACGCATTGTAGTAAATAGAAATGGAGAAGTAGTAAGCGCAACTCCTGGATATAGAGGAACTACAAACAATGCCCCTTGTTTATTAGATCCAGCTCGAAGAGCAGCAATGGCTACACGCTTCAATGCAGATGCTAATGCGCCAGCGCAACAGATAGGGACAATAATATATAACTTCTCCCTCTCGGAGTAAGCAGAACAAAAAACTTAAATGACACAAGAGTACAAGAACACCATTACATGGATGGTGGAACAACTACCCATGTATCAAAAACTTGGAAAAGTAGCCTTCAATGCTGGGCTAGATAATATTGAAAAGCTAGACAAGCACTTAAAACACCCACATAAGCAGTTTGACAGCATTCATATTGCTGGAACCAACGGTAAAGGCTCCACAAGCCATATGCTTGCATCCATCCTACAAGAAGCAGGCTACAAAGTAGGTCTTTACACATCGCCACATTTAAAAGACTATAGAGAAAGAATAAGAGTAAATGGCGAGCTCATAAGCGAAGAAGCAGTAGTACAATTCATAGATACAAACCGAGGTTTTCTAAAACAAAACGCCTTCTCGTTTTTTGAAATGAGCGTAGGAATGGCATTCGATTATTTTGCAAAAAGTAAAGTGGATATCGCTATCATTGAAACTGGCCTAGGAGGAAGACTAGACAGTACCAATATCATTACCCCCCTACTATCCATAATTACCAATATTGGATTGGATCACCTTGGTGTTTTAGGCAACTCTTTAGAAGCAATCGCGAAAGAGAAAGCTGGAATAATTAAAAGAAATACCCCAGTGGTAATCGGTGAATATACCGATGAAACGAAACCAATTTTCCATGATATAGCCATGCGTAATGAAGCAAGCACTCATTATGTAAACCACGATCAAGCTTTGCTACACAAATTAGATTTAAAAGGCCTTTACCAAGAGTACAATGCACGAACCGTTATAAAAGCGATAGAGGTACTTAATAACTTAAATCTAAAGTATAGCATAGCAGAAAAGACAATATCCAATGGTTTAAAGCGGGTAGTCAAAAATACTGGACTTATGGGAAGGTGGCAAGTATTAAAAGAAACCCCACTTACTATTTGCGATACCGCACATAATGCACACGCCCTATTACGAGTGGCAGAACAAATCAAAAAGCAAAAGTACGAGCAATTACATATAGTAATAGGAATGGTTTCTGATAAAGAAGCGGATGGGATCTTAGCACTTTTACCTAAACAAGCGATCTATTATTTTTGTGCACCAGCCATAGACAGGGCATTGGACGTAAAAGAATTACAAACTATTGCGAGTAAATATGGGCTTAAAGGAATTACTTATCCGACTACTTCCAAAGCCTATCAAGCTGCGATAGAGAATAGTACAAAGAAGGATATGATTTTTATTGGAGGGAGTAATTTCATAGTTTCGGAGATTTTATAATTTTATTTTGCAAAAGCATTGTTTATTAAAAATAGTAAGC
>Ga0209075_1004562_pt1 | contig 11044 bp, 10 predicted proteins | sample Stecom2011_FD_187523 | JGI IMG/M metagenome (GOLD analysis project Ga0209075, IMG submission 187523) | Agricultural soil microbial communities from Utah to study Nitrogen management - Steer compost 2011 (SPAdes) (version 2) | ecosystem: Environmental > Terrestrial > Soil > Agricultural land...
ATCTTACTCTGAAACTGCAACATTTACAACAGAAATGACTTACTGTACTCCTATGTTAGACTGTTCAGATGGAGACATGATTACAAATGTTAATTTCCAAGAAATAGATAACACTACAGCATGTAGTCCTGATGGTTATGGAGATTACACAGATATGGTAGCAACAGTTCAAGCTGGAGGTACTTATCCAATTTCTGTATCTGTTGGAGACGGATGGTCTTCTGAGTCAGTATCTGTTTGGATCGACTTCGATAACAACGGAAGTTTTGATGAAGACGAATTCTACTTTATTGGAACAGGAAGTGGTGAAGCTTTATTAGGTGATATCGCTATTCCTGCAGACGCTGCAAACGGCGACTATAGAATGAGAGTTCGTGTTGCTGCAGTAGGCGCAGATACAGCTACTTGGGACATGTCTTGTGATGAAGATCAATTCTTTGGTGAAACAGAAGATTACACTGTAACAGTAGACGGTGTGGTTGGAATGGAAGACCATTCAGCTGTAACTTTCTCATATTATCCAAACCCAATGAGTGATGTTCTTTATATTACTTCAAGTGAGAATGTTGAAACAATTTCGGCTTATAACGTTATAGGCCAGGAAGTACTATCAAGCAAGAAACTTGTAGATGGTAAAGTAAACGTGTCAACATTGCCAAGTGGAGCATATATGTTTAGAGTGACATTTGAAAATGGGTTTACTGAGAACTTTAAAGTTCTTAAGAAGTAATTAACTAATTAATTATTTAAATAATGAAAGCTGCTCCCAAAAGGAGCAGCTTTTTTAATACCATGTTTTTAAAAATTATTCATAGTGTATTTCAAGCAAAAACACTCTGTTATATTATTATACTATAGAGTAAACTTGAGGTTAGGTTTGATTTTAATACAATTAGGGCTAGAGTAATAGGTGTGATTCGGGAGAAAAACATACCTTTTTTTATAACGAAGAGTAGTTAATTATAAGAGATCACAAGGGTGTATAGAAGAATAGAGATTGAGTTGAATTATAGTTGTATAAATGCTTTTTGCCCTAGAAACAAGTGTTGAAAACTTAGCTAGGGAAAGAATTATTCAAATAGATAAATGGTGCTTAAGAGTTGGGGATATAGTTGTTTTCTACGTTAGATTCTTTTCGTTCTCCATATCAATAACTTTTGCAACTGTTTTAACTAGTCGGTCGTGATTTTTTACAAATGGATTTGTTTCATCCCAAACATATCCGGCTAGCACAGAGCATATTTGTTCTTTGATAACTGGATTTTCAGGTCGGTGAAAGAATATTTTTTGAAGATTTCCGGTGTACCATTCAGTTACATAGGTTCTGAACACTTCTACTCCTCGCATAATGTATTCTGTATAGTCTTTTTCCCAGTCTACATTTTCTCCATTTAGTTCTTTTGTAATCAATTTTGCAGCCAATAATCCAGACTCTGTTGCGAAAGTCACTCCAGAAGAAAACACTGGGTCTAAGAATTCGGCACTGTTTCCAGTCAAGGCATATCCTTTGCCATAAAGTTGTTTAACCGCTTTTGAATAATCGGTGATAATTCGAGGTTCAAAAAGGAAGTCGTATGGTATTATACGGTCGTAATAATAGTTTGAAAGCTTAAGCATTTCCTGTAGCTTTTCGGTAGAGTTTCCTTTGTATGATTCTATCACCTTTGTGGGGCCAACAAACCCGATGCTAGTTACGCCATTTGAAAATGGAATTACCCATAACCAAGTGTCGCCTGTAACAACATCAAAAGTAATTATAGTTCCTTCTTCTCCTTTAGGGCGGTTTGTTTCTTTAATGTGAGTGAAGATTGCTGAGTGCTGAGGTAAGGATGAAGGAGTCTCAAGATCGAGTAGTCTTGGTAAAACTCTTCCATAGCCGCTACTATCTATTATAAATTTAGCGTGGATTTTATATTCATTTCCGTTTTCATCCTTAACACTTGTTGTGGAATGTCCGTTATCATCAAATGTAACTCCGGTAACTTCGTGTTGAAAAGAAATGTCGCCACCTTTTTTGATTACATCTTGAGCTAGTGTGTGATCAAAGTCTGCTCGAGGTACTTGCCATGTGTAATCCCATCCTTTAGTGTGTTTTTTGCTAAAGTCAAAATTACAGACTATATCTCCTTTCAAAAACCGTGCACCTGGCTTTAGTTCATAATTTCGAGCTTCCAAAGCTTTCAATAAACCTGTTTCCTCAAAGTGATCCATACATCTAGGTAAAAGACTTTCGCCTATCACAAATCGAGGAAATTTACTTTTCTCGACTACCTTTGTCTTTATATTATTATTGTTGAGATGTGCGGCAGCAACGCAGCCAGAAGGCCCAGCGCCAATAATTAGCACATCTACGCTAATATCATTCATGTTAAATAAAAATTAGTTGTTGAAAAATTTTAGATTTGCATTCTAAAATAATCAAAATTATTTTACCAATATTGTTTTCAATCAATTAATTGAATCCACTGTAGATGCCAAAATTAGAAGGAAAATTGGAAATAAACGACTTTAAACAAGTCGTTTTCCATCACGAAGCTATCCAACTTCACGAAGATATAATAGAAAGAACACAGATTAGTTTTGATTTTCTGAAAGAGTTTTCTGAAAATAAAATTATATATGGTGTCAATACGGGCTTTGGCCCTATGGCACAGTATAAGATTAAGGATGAAGAACGGATTCAGTTACAGTATAATCTTATTAGAAGCCATTCCTCAGGAGCAGGAAACCCTATAGAACCCCAATATGTTAGGGCTGCTATGTTGGCAAGGATGAATACGTTGAGTTTGGGAAGAAGTGGAGCTCATCCTTCAGTAATTAAGTTGATGAAAGAGCTTCTCAATAAAGATATAATTCCATTAATTTATGAGCATGGTGGTGTTGGGGCAAGTGGTGATTTGGTTCAGCTTGCGCATTTGGCGCTAGTGTTGATTGGCGAAGGTGAAGTGTTTTATAAAGGTGAGCGAAAGCCTACTGCTGAAGTTTTTGAATTAGAAAACCTACAGCCAATCAAAGTTCAACTAAGAGAAGGATTAGCATTGATGAACGGAACTTCGGTTATGACCGGGATAGGTGTTGTAAATGCTATAAACACAAGGAAAATTTTAAAATGGGTAATAAAAGCATCTTCTGCTATAAATGAAATAGTAAAAGCCTATGACGATCATCTTTCGTTTGAGTTAAATGAAGCAAAGATGCATAGTGGTCAGCGAGAAATAGCACAAATGATGCGGTCTCATCTAAAAAACAGTCAGCTTACCCGAAAACGAGAACACGACTTGTATAAAGAAGCAAAAGACGTTGTGTTTTTTGAAGAGAAAATCCAAGAATACTATTCGTTGAGGTGTGTGCCTCAGATTTTGGGGCCTGTGTTAGACACTTTAGATATAGTAGAGAAAACACTTATCAACGAAGTGAATTCAGCTAATGACAATCCTATAGTGGATGTTGAAAATAAAAATGTATTTCACGGCGGTAATTTTCATGGGGATTATGTTTCCTTAGAAATGGATAAGCTAAAAATTGTTGTTGCTAAAATGACTATGTTATCTGAGCGACAATTGAATTACTTAATGAATTCTAAGCTAAACGATATTTTACCTCCTTTTGTCAACCTCGGAAAGTTAGGGTTGAATTTTGGAATGCAGGGAGTTCAGTTTACTGCAACTTCAACAACTGCCGAAAGTCAGATGCTTAGCAATCCGATGTATGTGCATAGCATCCCGTGTAATAATGATAATCAAGATATTGTTAGTATGGGTACCAATGCAGCATTGATTTGTAAAAAAGTGATTGAAAATGCTTTTGAAGTTGTTGCGATAGAGTTAATAACTATAGTTCAAGCTATAGAATATCTTAAAGTTCAAGATCAAGTATCAACTGAAACAAGAAAGATGTATGATGAAATTCGTGGGATTGTTCCGGTTTTCAAAGAAGATATGGTTATGTATCCGTATGTGAACAAGGTAAAAGAGTTTTTGATGACCTCTGCAGATTAAGGTCGTTATAAACATTATTTTCATTATATTACGTCAACTAACTTAAAAACCATTAAACGATGAAAAGATTACTATTATCAACACTAGCCATGTGTTTGTTTACCTTTGGTAGCATTGCACAGGAATTGGCATTAGTAGTAGAAAAAAAGGAAGCTGGATATATCAATAAATCAGGAGAATATGTGATTAAGCCTCAATTTAGAAAGGCTGATGATTTTTCTGGGCGATATGCAGCAGCTATGAAAGACAAGAAGTGGGGCTTTATAGACGCCACAGGTAAGTGGGTAATAGAACCACAATATGATAAAGCAAAGGCCTTCAATTCAGGATATGCCTTGGTGTTGGAAGATAAGGAATGGAAATATATTAACAATAAAAATGAAACTCTTACTGTTCCAGCAACTGATAAGTTCTTTGATTTTAACGATGGAGTAGCATTTATTCGAGTTGACAATAAAATCGGTCTTATAGATACTAAAGGGAAAACCATTCTCGAACCCAAATATGTTAAGATTATGGGGTTTCATGATGGGCATGCTAAATTCCAAGATGGTGATGCTTGGGGAATAATATCAAAAACAGGAGAAGTAGTAGTTCCTGCAGAATATGAAGAGATTTCAAGATATTCTAAATCGGGATTATGGGCTAAAAAAGGAGGAGAGTTTGGCGTTATAAACAACGGAAAGTTCACTCCAATTTCTGGAATTGAAAAGATTTGGGACTTCACCAATAGCTCTAAGCTCACGTATGCTAGAAGCAATGGGAAAATGGGCTTCATCAATGCTAAAGGAGAGTGGGTTATTGAGCCTACATACGATAAAGCAAGAGCTTTTAATGCTGGTTTGGCTCCTGTGGCTCAAGACAAAGAGTGGGGATATATAGACGAATCAGGAAAGATAGTTATCAATTTTAAATACAGAGATGCCGAAATATTCTCAAATAATGGCCTTGCACCAGTTAAAGAAAAAAAACTATGGGGATTCATCGATAAAACAGGCAAGCTTGTAATCCCTATGGAATATGATATCTCAATCCCAATGTTCGGATTCATACAGAGTGGAGATGAAAAAGGTTTTGTCGGGAATACTGCTAAAGTTAGAAAGAAAAAACAGTGGGGCTTCATTAATGAGAAAGGCGAAGTGCTTGGAAAATGGTATAGACACGTAGGTTCTTTTGTCGACACCTCAAAGTAGTAGCTTAAAAATCAATCTCAAATTAACAAAGTAGCTGTTTAAACGTAAATTTCAATACTTCTAACAAGTAGGATTTAATTTCTATTGGCTCATGATCTATAGCCATTGAAGATTGTTCGAATAGATGTGTAAAATTACTCTTAATCCAGCATCTTTATTATCAAAGAAGATAAATGAAAGAAAATAAAACGAAGCAAAAGTTCGCTTTAGTAACCGGTGGATCTCGTGGAATAGGTCGCGCAATCTGTATACAATTAGCGAAAGACTTAGACTATAATCTTATAATTAATTATAACGGGAATAAAGAAGCTGCACTTCAAACACTAAAAGAAGTTGAAGAACTTGGAGGAAAAGGAGAGGTGATGCAGTTCGACGTTAGTGATTCGGAATCTGTGAATAAGGCATTTGACTTATGGCATGAATCTAATAAGGACGCTATTATTGAAGTGATTGTAAACAACGCAGGAATAACAAAAGACGGCTTGTTTATGTGGATGAATTCTGAAGATTGGAATAGTGTTATTAATACTAGCTTACATGGTTTTTATAATGTCACAAATGCATTAATCCAGAAATTGCTAGTCAATAAATACGGTAGAGTTATCAATATGGTTTCGGTTTCTGGAATGAAAGGGACTCCGGGACAGGTCAACTATTCAGCTGCAAAAGGAGCTGTTATTGGAGCAACCAAAGCGCTAGCGCAAGAAGTTGCAAAACGAAATATTACTGTTAATGCAGTTGCTCCTGGATTTATAAAAAGTGATATGACTGCCGAGTTAGATGAAAAAGAACTTAAGAAGATGATTCCAGCAAATCGTTTTGGAAAACCTGAAGAAGTAGCTCATGTGGTTAGTTTTTTAGCGTCTGAAAAAGCTTCGTATATAACAGGTGAAGTGATTAACATCAACGGAGGTATTTATTCGTAAATTGAAAGAAAAGTGAGAAGAGTAGTAATAACCGGAATGGGAATTTATTCTTGTATAGGGAAAAACTTACAAGAGGTAAAAGAATCGCTGTATGCTGGTAAGTCGGGGATTATTTTCGATCAAAACAGGAAAGACTTTGGCTATAGATCATGCTTGACAGGTTGGGTGGAAGAACCAAATCTAAAAGCACAGCTTTCTAGACGTGAACGCATTAGTATTGGTGAAGAAGGAGCCTATGCATATACTGCTACAATAGAAGCTTTAAAGAACGCTAAAATTGATCAGGAGTTCTTAGACGCAAATGATGTTGGGATCCTTTATGGAAATGACAGTACAGCAAGATCTGTTGTTGAATCTGTAGATAAAATCCGAGAGAAAAAAGATACTACGCTGGTTGGTTCAGGGGCTATTTTTAAAGCTATGAATTCCTCTGTAACCATGAATTTGGCTACTCTCTTTAAATTGAAAGGAATAAACTTTACTATCAGTGCGGCTTGTGCAAGCGGTTCACATGCTGTTGGAATGGCGTATTACTTGATTAAAAGCGGACTTCAAGACTGTATAATTTCGGGTGGTGCACAAGAGATAAACGAATTTGCAATGGGTAGCTTTGATGGGCTCGGAGTTTTTTCTACTCATACCGATCCAACAAAAGCAAGTAGACCATTTGATCAAAATCGAGATGGATTAGTGCCAAGTGGAGGAGCTGCCACCATAATTGTAGAAAGTTATGAAAGTGCTATAAAACGAGGTGCGCCTATTTTAGGAGAGATTATCGGATATGGGTTCTCATCCAATGGAGATCATATTTCCACACCTAATGTGGAAGGTCCGGCAAAAGCTATGAAAATGGCTTTAAAACAAGCAAATCTCAATCCTTCTGAAGTAGACTATGTAAATGCCCATGCCACTTCAACCTTAGCAGGAGATGCTAACGAAGCTTTAGCGATTGCGGAGGTATTTGGTGATAAAGGACCGCTGGTTAGCTCGACAAAATCTATGACAGGCCATGAATGTTGGATGGCTGGAGCAAGCGAGGTGATCTATTCTATGTTGATGATGGAGCATTCATTCGTAGCGCCAAATATCAATTTAGAAACCCCTGATGAGGCCGCAAAAAAATTAAACCTTGTTAACAAAACGTTAAACAAAAAAATTGATGTATTTTTGTCCAATTCATTTGGATTTGGTGGAACCAATTCCGCGTTAATTATTAAAAAGTGCAAACAATAGAAATGAATAAAGACCTTATAGTAGAAAAGATTAACTACTTTTTGGTAGATGAGTTTGAGGTAGAGACCGAAAGTATTGAGCCTAAGGCCAATCTAAAGGAAACTTTGGAGCTGGATAGTTTGGATTTTGTGGATTTGGTTGTTGCTGTTGAGGCTAATTTTGGCGTGAAATTAACAGGTGAAGATTTCCTAAATGTAATTACACTACAAGATTTTTACGACCTTATTGAAGCACGAATGGCTTAAAATTTTAAGAGACCAAAATGGCAGGGCAGTGGGAAGGCAAAAGCAAAGGAACAGTCCTCGGGTATAAGATTTTTATTTTTCTTATCAAAAACTTAGGAGTCCGATCAGCGTATGGACTTCTCTATTTTGTTGCTTTTTATTACTTCCTTTTCTCAGTAAAAAGCTCTCGATCAATCTATTATTACTTCCGGAATAGACTGCAATACTCTAGTTTCAAAAGTATTCTGTGTGTCTATAAAAGCTACTATACATTTGGAAAGACAATTATAGATAAAACAGCTATTTCTTCGGGATTAAAAAATCAGTTCACCTATGAATTTGACGGCGTTGAGACCATCATAGACTTACTTGACAAAAAGCAAGGAGGGATTATGATTAGTGCTCACGTTGGTAATTTTGAAATAGCCGAATTTTTCTTTGAAGAGATAGATACTCGTTCTCAAATCAGTTTAGTTACAACCGATGCTGAACGCCAGAATATCAAGGAATATATGGAAAAGGTAACTGTTCGTTCCAATATTAAGTTCATTTTGGTGAAAGACGATATGTCGCATATTTTTGAAATCAACAACTCGCTTTCTAATGGCGATCTTGTGTGCTTCACTGGAGATCGTTACATGAAGGGTAGTAAAGTGATGACAGAATCTCTTTTAGGCGAAACAGCACATTTTCCTGCCGGACCATTTTTGCTTGCAAGCAGGCTGAATGTTCCCGTTTTATTTGTGTATGTAATGAAGGAATCTAATAAACATTACCATCTTTACTCTAGAAAAGCACAGTCAAAAAGCCGCGATGCCCAAGGATTGCTCAAGGAATACACTCAGAGTGTAGAATGGATGTTAAAGAAATATCCGTTACAATGGTTTAACTATTTTGATTTTTGGAGTAAGGATGAGTAGTCGTAACCTGCAAGGCGTTTTACTACGCTTGTCGAAGTTTCTACAATTATCCAGTGAGGTTCTTCCTACTAGGTATTCAAAACCATCTAGGTATTAAAGCTAGTCTGGATAACCAAGAAAATAAAGTATAGAAAATGAAAGAAGTACTCATTGTTTATTATTCTCAAACGGGACAGCTACTTGAAATTCTAAAAAATGTAGCATCAACTCTTTCAGGAGAGAACGTGAAGGTTTCTTACTATGAAATATCACCAAAGAAAGATTTCCCTTTTCCTTGGAAACAAGAAGAGTTTTATGGTGCTTTTCCCGAAACATTTTTGCAGATTCCAACTGAGTTAAACCCCGTGCCTTCCCAAGTTTTACAAAAGAAATACGACCTTGTTATTTTGGGATATACCGTCTGGTATTTAACACCTTCAATTCCTATAAACTCATTTTTGAAATCTCCAGAAGCCAAGCAATTGCTCAGTAATACTCCTGTTGTAACATTGTCTGCAAGCCGGAATATGTGGATTATGGCTCAAGAAAAAATGAAGAGATTACTCTTGGATAATCAAGCAAAGTTAGTTGGGAATATCGCTTTAGTAGATAGAAACCTCAATCATATAAGCGTCATTACAATTGTTCACTGGTTGATAGGGGGGAAAAAAACCAAAATGTGGGGTGTTTTTCCAAAACCAGGAGTATCGGACAACGACATTGAAAATGCATCACGTTTTGGAATACCTATTAGAGAGGCATTGATGAAAGCTGAATATTCTGAACTTCAAACCGACCTATTAGAAGTTGGTGCTGTAAAGGTAGATCCTTCACTAATTGCCACCGATATTCGTGGGAATATGGTGTTTTCAAAATGGTCTAACTTCCTAATAAAGAAAGAGGGAGATAAAAGGCGTAAAGCTCTCGTTTATTTTAAATATTATTTATTATTTGCCATTTGGCTAATAGCTCCAATTGTATTTATTGTATTTTTGCTAACTTATTTACCGAAATATCGAAAAATCCAAAAGGATATATCGTATTATTCATCAGTTGCAATAAAGCAGGATTAATGAAGAATGTTTATATAACTAGAGTTGCAAAATTTCTACCAAATGAACCGGTGGAGAACGATGCAATGGAAGAAAAATTAGGGATAATCAACGGAAAAGTATCAAAAGCCCGACGGATTATTCTTCGAAATAACCAAATAAAAACTCGTTACTACGCCATCGATAAAGATGGGAATGTTACGCACAACAATGCACAATTAGCAGCAAAAGCTGTGGAGGCACTTTGTGATGAGAAATTTACAAAGAATGATATTGAAGTTCTCTCTTGTGGAACTTCTAGTCCAGACCAGATTATGCCAAGCCATACCGCTATGGTTCATGGATTCCTGAAAAATGGAAATCTTGAAATCAATTCGCCATCAGGAGCATGTTGTAGTGGTATGAACGCCCTGAAATACGGTTATATGTCTATAAAATCGGGGAGTTCAAATAACGCAGTATGTTCTGGATCTGAGCGCACTTCATCATGGATGCGATCTGATATTTTTGAAGATGAAGTTTCACACCTAAAAGAAGTGGAAGACAATCCCATTCTTGCTTTCAATAAGGAATTCCTGCGTTGGATGCTATCAGATGGAGCAGGAGCTGTTCTTTTAGAGAGCGAACCTAAAGGTAAGCATCCTTTGAAAATAGAATGGATGGAAAGCTATAGCTACGCCTTTGAGTTGGACACTTGTATGTATGCAGGAGGGGAAAAAATGGAAGACGGTAGCCTGAAACCTTGGAGTGAATATCCTTCTAATGTTTGGGGTAAAATGTCGTTATTCGCTATGAAACAGGATGTAAAACTTTTAGGAGAAAATATTCTTGTTAAAGGTGTAGAGAGTATGAAGTTGGCGATGAAAAAACACAATATCACAGAAGATGACATTGACTATTATCTGCCTCACATTTCATCATACTATTTTAAAGAAAACTTATATAAAGAGATAGAGCGCCAAGGAATGAATATGCCATGGGAAAAGTGGTTTCTGAACCTTCAACAAGTTGGAAATGTTGGAGCAGGTTCTATCTATTTAATGTTGGAAGAATTATTCCACTCAGGGAAGCTTAAGAAAGGAGATAGAATATTTCTTCAAGTTCCTGAAAGTGCACGATTTGCTTATGCTTATGCATATTTGACAGTTTGTTAAGATGAATTCGTTCACCAAAATAACAGATAAAGATTCTATCGGAAAGCTCATTCCGCAGAAAGCTCCTTTCGTAATGGTGGATAAACTCCTCTATTTTGAAGAGAATAAAGTGGTTGCAGGGCTTGTTGTTTCAGAAGAAAATATTTTTATAAAAAAAGATAAATTTACAGAGCCAGGCCTAATAGAGCATATGGCACAGACGGTAGCCTTATATACAGGTTATCAATATTTTTTAAAGAAAGAAGATGCGCCAATCGGCTATATTGGCGCTATTAAAAAAGCAGAAATCCTAGAACTTCCGGAGCTTGGAAAAGAGCTTACAACTACAGTAAATGTTTTACACGATATTATGGGTGTAACCCTTG
>Ga0209075_1004565_pt1 | contig 11039 bp, 8 predicted proteins | sample Stecom2011_FD_187523 | JGI IMG/M metagenome (GOLD analysis project Ga0209075, IMG submission 187523) | Agricultural soil microbial communities from Utah to study Nitrogen management - Steer compost 2011 (SPAdes) (version 2) | ecosystem: Environmental > Terrestrial > Soil > Agricultural land...
GTTAGCTAGCCCTTGTTGTAGGTAGGGTGCGTCTTCAGGGCTTATGTATACGCGGCGTTTTTCTTCGCCTTCGGGCATAGACTTAATTGTATTTTGCACAATTGAGAGGATATTTACTGCGCCATTTTTCAGTTCGTCACCGACGACTTTACGGCAGATACCGGCAACTATATTGGCTAAGACTTTGGGAAGCTGCTGGTCGCGCTCACTGACTTGGCTGTGAAGATAACTAACGAGTTGTTGTAATTGATTGGCGGCTTGGTCTATTTTTGTTTGCGACTGTATTTTGCCGCTTTCTTCACCGCTATTGAAACCTGCGCTATAGCCTTCACTATGGCCTTTTTGCATGCCTTCATGACGACCTTCTTGCAAGCCTTGTTCGAATGCTTCTTTGTAACCTTGTTGACGACCTTCTATTAAACCTTGCTCTAAACCTTCGGTGTAAGTATCTCGACGGATTTTCTCTAGGGCTTCAGCGGTGGGTAGCTCTATGGAAGATAAGTCTTCAACGTCACTAACACTTTCTTCTTGCGTGCCTGAATGTTCTTGCTGCGAAACAGGCTCTTGTTCTTCAAAGCCAGACTTAAATACTTTCACACGTGAACGTTTGCGAATATTTTCTTCTATTCGTTCAGATTCCCATACTGGGTTGTCTGTCCAAAAAGGCAGCCGCCATGGCTTAACCTTCTGGTCAGCCTTCAAGATCATTACCGGACTTTTTCTTTTCATTACATCACCGTTTCACCGGTACCGCCCAAAACGATCTCGCCGGCTTCGGAAAGTCGTCGCGCCGTGGTTAGAATTTCTTTCTGTGCCGCTTCCACTTCACTGACCTTCACTGGGCCCTTAGCTTCTAGGTCGTCACGCAGTAGCTCTGCTGCACGCTTTGACATATTGCGGAAAACCTTGTCTTGAATACGTGCGTCTGCGCCTTTTAAAGCAACCACTAAAATATCTGGCGTGACTTCGCGCAACAGCATTTGGAAACCACGGTCATCAACATCAACCAAGTCTTCAAACACAAACATAAGGTCTTGAATACGAGTACTGAGGTCTTCGTCGACTTCGCCGATCTTCTCAAGCAATTCACTGGCCAAGGTACTATCAACAAAGTTAACAATATCAGCTGCCACTTGCACACCGCCAATACTGGCTGTTTGTGCCCCTCCCTTACCAGAAAACTGACGTTCGAGAATATCATTAAGCTCTTGCAGTGCTGCTGGCTGTACAGCCTCTAAAGCAGACACACGCATAATAATATCGAGACGTACTTTTTCATCGAAGTTCGATAGTATTTCGGCAGACTGGTCTGGTTCTAAGTAAGAGATAACAATAGCTTGAATTTGGGGGTGCTCGTGTCGAATGAGGTCAGATACCTGACGCGGCTCCATCCACTTTAGAGAGTCTAGGCCTGTGGTATTGCCGCCTAATAAAATGCGGTCGATTAAGGCGCTGGCTTTATCACCACCTAGGGCTTGGGTCAGCATTTTACGAATATAGTCGTCGGCCCCTAAACCTAAACCAGTTTGACCACTGATGGCTTCTAAAAACTCAGCGACAACGCCTTCAACCTGAGATTGGTTAATATTGCTTAGCGTGGCCATAGCAGTACCTACGCGCTGAACCTCTTTCGGGCCCATATGCTTAAGGATTTCTGCAGCGTCTTTTTCGCCCAAACTCATTAGCAAAATAGCCGCTCTTTCTAAGCGACTCAGATTAGCTAATGTGGGGTTATTTGCTTTCGTTAAATCATTTGCCATGGTCTTCATTCACCCAGCGAATCATTACTTGTGCCACCCGTGCAGGATCTTCTGCAATAAGGCCTCTTAAGGCCTCCAGTTGACGTTCATAACTATGAGAGGCGCCCGGTAGTAAGAAGTCGTCGGCCCCTGCTAATGTAATTTGTTCATCGTTTAAGCCTGCTTCAGCGTCTTCTAGCTCATCCAGCAATATGCTTGCTTCATCGCGGCCACGGTTAGCCAAGCTGCGTACTGTAGGACGAATCACACCAAAGATTAATATCAGTATAAACAAGCCAGCCAATACTTGCTTAATAATTTCCCAGAACCAAGGCTGACGCCAGAACATTTCTTGTTCTATTTCAACAACGTCTTTGCCCATAAATGGCGAGTTAATAACATTAACACTGTCACCACGGGCGGCATTAAAGCCAACGGCGTTTTTAATCAGTATTTCTAAGCGTTGAATATCGTTGTCACTCCAAGGCACAGTAATGGTTTCGCCTTGTGCATTTGTGGTCACACGGTCATTCACTACCACGCCTACAGTTAAGCGACGAATGCGCCCTGTTTGTTGTTTCTGATAGCTTAACGTACGGTCTACTTCGTAGTTACGGGTGGCTTCTGAACGACGTTTTGATGGCGTATTCGCAGCCTGTCCTGTGCCTATTGCCTGTTCTGGTGCATTGGCTTCAGCGGGTGGCTGATTAGACAGCGCTCCAGGAATGCCGCCATTGACTTCATCGGTCACTTCTTCACTGAGTGTTTGCTCGCTGCGCAAGGCAATTAGATCTGGGTCAAACAACTCTTGGCTTTGTTCATGAATAGTAAAATCTACATCTGCTGATACTTCTGCCTTGTAATTGTCTTTACCTAATACGGGCTGCAGCAAGTTGTTAACGGCTTGCTGGATTGAGTCTTGTACTTTACTGGTGTAATCCAACTGCTGGCTTGCTAACAGCTCTTTGGTTTTCTCTTCTGGCTTAGACAGTAAATTGCCGTATTGGTCTACTACAGAGACATCGGCTCTGTCCATTTCTGCAACGCTGGAGGCTACTAGATTAGTAATGGCTTCCACTTGCGAGCGGTTCATGTCACCACCAACGTACAGTTCTAAGAAAACGGAAGCACGAGGTTTACGCTGATCGCGGACGAATACGGATTGCTTAGGAATGGCTAAATGCACACGGGCATTACGCACTGAACGAACACTGGCAATGGTACGGGCAAGCTCGCCTTCAAGGCCACGACGGTAACGAGCGTTTTCAATAAACTGACTGGTACCTAAAGAGCTGTCTCTTTCTAATACTTCTAAGCCGACGCTTTTATCATCTAACAAACTAACTGCGGCAAGCTTCATACGCGCTTTGTGCACGTCACCGGATTTAACCATCAATATTTTTGCTGAAGGATCAACCTGAAAATCGATGCCTTCACGCTGCAATACTTCAACTATGTCTTGAGCGTTGTAATCTTGTAAACGATGAATTAGGGGCTTATAGGTAGGTTCTGAATTCCACATCATTGACACGGCAATAACGCCAATGATTAAAGCGACACCTGCTATTAGGGCTGCTTGGCGAACAATAGGCAAACCATTGAAACCTGCAATAACAGGATGCACGTTGCTGTTCGTCTGCGCTCTAGTATTGGGCAGATTTTCTTCTGGTAAGTCATCTGCTGTTGCAGGTACATTTTCTGTGGCCATAACAGTTAACCTTTATTTTATACCGGCATGTTCATGATTTCTTTGTAAGCGTCCACCAGTTTGTTACGAACCTGGGTCATTGCTTGAAAAGAAACACTGGATTTTTGTAAGGCTATCATCACTTCGGGTAGGTCGATACTGGCGTCGCCTTGTTCAAATCGAGTGGCCAGATTACTGGCTACTTGCTGTTGCTCGTTAACATTATTAACGGCATTTTTGAACATGGTTTGAAAGCTTGGTACCGAACTGTCGCCGACTTCAGAAACGTTTTGCACTGAAGCTACTTCGTTTTCTAGACGAGCAGAACGCACTTGCTGCAGCTCTGAAGGATTCATAGCAGATTGTGCTTTCGTATTTTGCTCGTGCTCAGTTCTTAATTGGTCTTTAACCTGACGCATTTGCATCAGTACTGAATTTATATCGACTCTATTATTAACCATGTCTATTACTCCGCTTGCAGCGTCTTGATAAAAACAATTTTTTGACGCTTTTTTGTCTTTTTCTGTCTCTATCTATGACACTGCAATAGGCTTGCCAACTTTATTAAGCCAGCATAGCTTCCACATCAACTCCCTCTTCGCGCAGCTTAGCCACCTTATAGCGCAATGTACGCGGACTTATCCCTAAGCGTTCTGCTGCGGCCTTTCTGCTGGTTTCTTCTTTTAAAGCTTTCACTATCAGCTCGACTTCTCGTTCTTTAAGGTCGTTACCTAAAGCGCCGCTGTCTGAACCAAGCTCAAGGCTACCTTCTGCTTGCTCAGATTCTACAGCAGTTGGCATTGCCATAACTGGGCCTGGGTTTGCGCTTAAAGATTGCTTAGTCTTTGGCACAGGCGTCAAAATAAAGTCTGATGCGTTTATTTTTGTACCGCTCTGTAAAATCAAGGCGCGCTGCAAGGTGTTATCTAACTCGCGTACGTTGCCAGGCCAACTATGCGTTAATAACAAAGTCTCTGCCGCTGCTGTCAATGTAGGCGTTGTACGCTTCATTTTGGCTGAGTGGTGCGCCAACAAACGTTGCGTTAGAGGTATAATGTCTTCTACGCGCTTGCGTAAAGGCAACCACTGCAACGGGAACACAGTTAAACGGTAATACAGGTCTTCACGAAACTTACCTTCAGCAACGTAATCGGCTAGCTCGCGGTTGGTGGTAGCAATAATACGTACATCTAAATCAATGACTTTCTTGCCACCTAAACGCTCTACTTGGCGCTCTTGAATTACGCGCAATAACTTGGCCTGCAAGCCTGCATCCATTTCTGTAATTTCATCTAACAGCAAAGTGCCGCCTTCTGCCTGTTCAAACTTACCCGGCATGGCTGAATAAGCGCCAGTAAAGGCACCTTTCTCATAACCAAACAGCATGGCTTCAAGCATATTCTCTGGAATGGCTGCACAGTTAATGGCAATAAACGGCTTTTTACTGCGAGGCGACTGCTGGTGTACGTACTGTGCTAGCACTTCTTTACCGGTACCACTCTCGCCACTGATCAAAACGGTTGAGTCCGTTTGTGCAACTCGCTGTGCCATCTGAAATAACTGTTTAGAAGCAGGCGCTTCACATATAGGTTCATTACTCTCTGGCACCACTGCATGTTGACTAAAGGGCGCTAAAATATCTTCTAGCTCCTTTAACTCAAACGGTTTCATTAGATAATCGTTAGCCCCTAGCTGCATGGCTTTAACGGCTTGGCTAACATCGCCATAAGCGGTCATTAAAATCACCGGCAACCAAGGAAATTCTTGCTTAATGTGTTGCAGTAACTCTATGCCGTCCATGCCTGGCATATTAATATCGGTTAACACTAAATCCAGTTGTTTAGTGCGCACTGCATGCAAACCCTCAATACCATGAGCGGCTTCGACCACGTCAAAGTTATTTAGCTTTAGAGTGTCGACTATGGCTTCTCTTAAATTCAAATCGTCTTCAACAACTAATATACGCATTTTATTATCCTCTTATGACTGCTTTTCTTTAGGCAAGATGATTCCTGCGCTTAAGCCGCCAATTGAATTATCTACTAGTATGAAATCTGCTTTATGTGCCTTAGCGACAGCCTGCACGACAGCAAGACCAAGGCCAGTACCGTTGGCCTTAGTGGTGTAAAATGGTTGGAGTATTTTGTTTTTCTCTTCTTTGCTTAAGCCAGGACCGTTATCCGTTATTAAAATAACGACGTGATTATTACTGTCTTGAATATCGACTTTAATTTTTGCGTCGGTTACTGGACTGGCTTCAAGGGCATTATTAACCAAGTTCATTAGAGCGCTGATTAATACGTCTTTATTACAGCGAATAAACGCCTGCGGACAATGGTTTTCAATCTCATATTCGGCGTATTGGTTGAGCAGTATTGGGTCCATTGCGGCCTGTAGCTCTACTTCAACTTGTGCCAAACTGACCACATCGTTCATTGGAATATCGCCACGGGCAAAAATAAGCATGTCGCGAATTTGATTTTCCAAGTGGCGTAAACGCTCTTGTAGCTTTCCAGCAAAACGCAAACGCATATCGTCTTGTAAGCTTTCACTGGCTAAGTGGCCGGCATAGAGGGTAGCGGCGGCTAAAGGAGTGCGCACTTGATGCGCCAAGGAAGCGACCATTTTACCCATGGCGGACAATCGTTCGTGCTGGCTCAGCTGTGATTGCAACGCACGGGTTTCGGTCATATCTGTCAATAAAATAAGCTGGCCGGGTTCGTTACTCATAGGGGCGGTACGCAAGTGCACTCGCTTACCATCAACCAATGAAACCTCATGACCATCGTCTTGGCGGGGCTTAAAGCACTTCTTAATAAGTGTACGCCAGCGTTGGCCGACAAGAGTAGGCAGTTTGACTAGAGGCAGTAACAATTCATCGGCTGCGGTATTGCTCTGCTTAACCCAGCCGTTTTGGTCCAACAACAACACCCCTGCAGGCAACATTTGCAATAAGCTTTCTAGCCTATCAGCCAAACGTTCTTTTTCGGCTAATTCTTGTAAGCGTTGCTGTGAAGCTGTCGCCAGCTCACCACTAAGCTGAACCACACGGTTTTCTAATACCGTATAGGAATCGGAAAGCTGTTGTGACATTTCATTAAACATCACAAAAGCTTCTCGTAATTCAGAAGAGTTGATGCGCTCTACCGGCTCTGACAAGGCGTTAGAAACATCGTGCGCCAATGAATTGCTCATAAATACCTCTTTTAATGTCGGAAACCCGACAAAAATCGTCTTATTTATATATAGAGCAATTACTAGGCCAGTTTTACAAACTAAGCCTCGGCGGAGCTTTCCTTGCGGCCTAGATTGTATTTACGCATTTTTTCGACCAAGGTGGTACGGCGTACATTGAGCTTTTCAGCAGCATGTGCAACCACGCCATTAGTATCGTCTAATGCTTGTTGAATAAGAGAGGATTCAAGATTTTGTAGGTAGTCTCTTAAATCTAAACCATTAACAGGTAACAGTACCGGTGAGTCTACACCCGCTAAACGATCGTTGAGCTGGGTAACATTAGGCACTGGGCCTGCAACAATATCATCTTCACTGTTTTCATCGATGTATCTGAACTTTTGCGGTAACTCTTGCAGCCCGACAACACCGTACGGATAAAGAATAGCTAAGCGTTCTATAAGGTTAGCTAGCTCACGTACATTACCCGGCCATGCATGCAGACAAAGCGACATAATGGCGGCGGAGTTAAAACGAATGGACCCACGCTTTTCATGCTCCAAGCGTGATACTAGCTCGTTTATAAGTAAGGGTAGGTCTTCGACACGCTCACGCAAAGCCGGCACTTCAATAGGAAACACATTTAAGCGATAGAACAAGTCTTCCCTAAAGGTTCCTTCTTCAATCATTTCTTCAAGGTTTTTATGGGTAGCGGCGATAACACGCACGTTGGCCTTAATGGTTTTATTGCTGCCAACACGCTCAAAAGTATGCTCTTGCAATACACGTAGAATTTTTACTTGCATATTCAGCGGCATATCGCCAATTTCATCTAAAAACAGCGTACCGCCTTCAGCCATTTCAAAACGACCAGGACGACTACTAATAGCCCCAGTAAAGGCGCCTTTTTCATGACCAAAAAGCTCGCTTTCTAATAACTCTGCGGGAATGGCTCCACAGTTTATCGGAACAAAGGGTTTATCGCGGCGGTCTGAATGGTAATGCAGGTTACGAGCAACCACTTCTTTACCCGTACCCGACTCGCCTTGAATCATCACCGTCACATCTTTGTCTGCAACTTGCAGTATCAATTCACGTACTTTTTGAGTTTGGCGACTGGTACCAACTAAGCTGCGAAACAATTCAACTTCGCGGCGCTCACTGCGTATGCGGCTTTTTAAATATTGTTCACGATAAATTTGACAACGATGGAAGCTGTCTAACACTTGGTTGTAACGCGGTGGAGAATCTAGTGTCATTAATACTTTTGTTTTAAGTTCTGCGGGCACTTGTTCAAAAGATTCTAAATCTGACAGCCATAATATAGGGCAAGCGTCATCCCACTTGGCTAGCTCTTGCATGGTTTTATCAAGGGCTTGATTGTTGCTAGAGCCTAATAAAATGGCTAAGAAATGCTGGTTTTCTGAACCCAAAGAATCCAGTGTCTGCTGCCAAGTATCACTCTCGGCTGACACAACTTCTTCACCAATAAAGTTAAGTATGACTTCCATATCATGACGGCGCTGAGCATCGTCATCTATCAAAAGCACTTTTATATTTTGCCACATCAAACTGTATCCGCATGGTTTGTTATTATTGGAACTTGCCATTTACTTGACTAAGTAAACTTAAGCTAAGCTCAGCAATCACTGTATGTCAAACTTCTGACATCCAACATAACACCAATAACATAATACGCCAAGAAAACAATTCTTGGCGTATTATGTAGAAGGCTTATGCGGAGTAATGCGCGCTAGGGGCAGTAGCTTCTGTGGGAGTAGTTGATTTAGCGGGGTGACCAAGGTAATCAGAACGAATTGCATCCCAACCGCTTTTAACGTTTAACAGCAAACCCATGACTTCATCAATCATTTTTACATCATTATGAAGAGTGGCTTCAAACAGGCGGCGAATCATATAGTCGTACAATCTTTCTAAATCACTTGAGAGCTGCCCACCGGCATCATGATTCAAACTTAGTTGTAAGGTTTGCAGAATATCGGTTACACGACCTAATAACGATGCTTTAACAGCCATGTCATTGCGTTCAATTGCACCTTTAGCTTGTGACATACGCGTAAGCGCTGCTTCTAATAACAATTGAATAAGGCGATGAGGATCCGATTCTAAGGCTTCGGACGTGGCATTCACTGTCTGATACTGTTTAGCACCATTGTTGTACATAGCAATTCTCCTAGCAGTTGTCGCTTCTACTCCCTATAGCGGCATGTGCGATAAAACCTTTAATCATACTTGCTGACCTATTGTTACCCCTTAGCGGCAACCACTGTCCACTGTTTGCTAAAAAGACAGTCTGCTGCTGCTTCATAATTTGATATTTTCTAATTAAATCAACAACTTATAAACTGGCACAATATCTGCTTAATAGAATTATAGAAATGTATATTTTGAGGCAGACACTATGGCCACTGCAAGACCACTAACAGAGCTACACGCATTAGATCCTGAGTTTCATTTATTGCATGAGCAAGCACAGCAGTTATATAAAAGCTCTAACGAGACTCAGCTTGAGCAGGCATTTCAATATGCGCATTCTGCTTATCAACTACAGCCTGAGTTTATTGCTAACCTAAACCTGTTAGCAAGAATTGAGCTTAAACGCTTAAATTTCAGTGCAGCAGAAGCATGGTGCGAGATAGGCTTAAATAAAAACCCAAAAAGCATTAGCCTGCTTTACAGCCGTGGCCACATTGCTTTAGCACAAAACCAGCTCAACCAAGCTGAGCATTACTTTACTCAAGTATTAAGTATCTCTCGCGTGGCCACCAAAGCACTCAACTATTTGGCGCATATTAGTTTACTTAAGGGTAACCACGTTGCTGCATTTCAGGCATATTCTGAGCTTGCTAAAACCCAGCGTAACAACACTCAAATTCAAAACAAGCTATTTGAATCTATCAGCAATTTAACGGCTGATTTTTACAGTGAAGAGTTAGAGCTCGACTTGTTGCGCTATCTGGACTTTAACAACGTCGATTACAGCCAGCTGACCAGCCTTGCTACTTCCCTGCTAAAGCATAAATTTCAATTAACTGAAAATGGCTGTGCTGTTGAATTGGATGACATTTCTAAAGACGCCTTGTTTTTAAAATGTTTAACTCGTTTTTACTTTACCGACGCCCTTTTCGAACGCCTGCTAATTACCATACGTAAAAGCGTGTTATTGGCTTGCAGTCAAACGCTACAGATCGATAAGGAGTTAGTATCTCTTATTGATGCTATTGGTCATCAGTGTTGGTTAAACGAGTCTGTTTGGTACATTACCAAACAAGAACAAGACATTGTTGAACAGTTAGAAATACTCACTCATAAAGTATTACAAAGTGACAATAGTTCAGGCATAGAGATTGAGTCTATTCTATCGCTAATATTAATGTATAAGCCTTTGGCAAGCTCTAGCGATGCCGAACTTATTTGTAGTAAGCAGTGGCCACTGAACTCTTTAATAGATCAGCAAAAAAATGAATACATTAACTTAAGCTCGCAAAAAAATAATTTACGTAGCTTTGGTGATAGTGAAGACGAAGTTTCTTTAAAAGTACAACAACAATACAATCAGAACCCTTATCCAAGATGGTCTACTATCGGCTATAACCAACCTGCCGATTATATAGAGTCTTTAAAGAGTCATTTTCCTTCTTTAAAAAACAGCTTAATCAATAAAAGAGACCACTTAGATGTTCTGGTGGCGGGTTGTGGTACAGGTCGCCATGCACTACGTTTGGCTAAGTATTTTCCGAAACTCAAGGTAACCGCTATTGATTTAAGCCACACGGCTCTGTCTTACGCTCAGTACAAGCAGGAAACAAGTTTCTCCAATTTGAATGTAGAGTTCTTACAAGGCGACATTCTTAAAATAAACCAGCTCAACAAACAATTTGATGTTATCGAATGCTCTGGTGTACTCCACCATATGCAACAGCCCTTAGAAGGCTTAAAAGCGTTAGTAGGCCAGCTCAAACTCGGCGGTGTTATTAAGCTCGCTTTATACAGCGGACAAGCCAGAGTAGCCGTAACGGAATTGCGTAAATTATTGGGCAACAAGCTACCGCAAAGTGAAGATGAAATTCGTCTGTTACGGGAAGCATTATTACAGAACGCATTGCCTGGATTATGGGAAGACCTGTTTAAGTCGCCTGACTTTTACAGTTTGAGTGGCTGTAGGGATCTAATCTTTCACACCCAAGAGCATGTGTTTAGTGTCTTAGATCTGCCTAAGTTTTTACAGGCTGCCGGTATACAGTGGCTAGGAATGCTAGCACCAAACAACAGTTCTGAAATTGTCAGCAAATACAGTAGAAGTGCGGGAGAACTGGACGTGCAAGAGTGGCACAGCCTTGAACAGGAGCATACCAATATGTTTGCTGGCATGTATCAGTTTTATGGAATTAAGAACAGTTAACGTTGAGAGGAAAACG
>Ga0209075_1004566_pt1 | contig 11039 bp, 7 predicted proteins | sample Stecom2011_FD_187523 | JGI IMG/M metagenome (GOLD analysis project Ga0209075, IMG submission 187523) | Agricultural soil microbial communities from Utah to study Nitrogen management - Steer compost 2011 (SPAdes) (version 2) | ecosystem: Environmental > Terrestrial > Soil > Agricultural land...
TTCTACTTCCCGCTGGACGACCGGCGCCAGAGCGGCCTGCTGGTGCCCAGCCTGTCCTACAGCAGCAACTCGGGCAGCTCCTATACCCAGCCCTACTACTTCAACCTGGCGCCGAACTACGACGCCACCCTCTATCCGACGCTGATGACCGACCGGGGCCTGCAACTGGAGGGTGAATTCCGCTACCTGACGCCCACCAGCTCCGGCCAGATCGGTGCCTCGGTGCTGGATGACCGCGAGGACGAGCGGGAGCTGCAGACCGGATACAAGGACCAGCGCTGGATGTACAGCTGGCAGCACACCAGTGACTTCACTCCGCGCCTGCGCGGCAGTGTCGATTACACCGACATCAGCGATTACTACTACTTCCAGGACCTGGAAACCTTCCTGGGCATCAATACCGGCGACTTCCTCGACCAGCGCGGCAGCCTTGCATGGCGTGGTGACAACCACTTCGCCGCCCTCAACGTGCACGCCTACGAGCGCGCCACGGTAACCGAGATCACCCCCTACGAGCGCTTGCCGCAACTGCTGCTGGGCGGCACCCTGCCCTATCAGCCCGGCGGACTTCGTCTGGGCTACGACACCGAGTTCGTCAGCTTCCAGCGCAACCTGCTGAGCGGCTTCTATACGGACCAGAACGGCAATACCGGGCTGGAGGAGCACCGCTGGTACGACGATCGCCTGACCGGCCTGACCCGCGCCGAGGGTGACCGGCTGCACCTGGAGCCGGGAATCAGCCTGCCCCTGGACTGGAGCTGGGGCTTCATCAAGCCTTCGCTGAAATACGCCTACACCCGCTACGACCTGTCGCTGGATAACCGCGGCCGCACCACGCTGGGCGCGGACGAGACTTTCGACAGCAATCAGGATCGGTCGCTTCCGATCGCCAGCCTGGACAGCGGCCTGTATTTCGACCGTGCCACCACCCTGTTCGGCAACAGCTATACCCAGACCCTGGAACCCCGTCTGTTCTATCTCTACGTACCGAACGAGGATCAGCGGGACATTCCTGTGTTCGACACCAGCGAGGCCACCTTCAGCTACGACTCGCTGTGGCGCGACAACCGCTTCGCCGGACGCGACCGCATCGGCGACGCCAACCAGCTGTCGCTCGGCCTGACCAACCGCTGGATCGACGCACGGGGCGTGGAGCGTCAGCGCCTGAGTATCGGTCAGGCCTGGTACTTCCGCGACCGCGAGGTGCAGATGCCTGGCATCGACTACCGCGACCGCCCGGAATCCACCGCCTCCCAGTCGCCGATCGCCCTGGCCTACCAGTATCGTCACAACGAGGACTGGCGTTTCACCTCCACCTTCAACTGGGATCCGGACCAGAGCCAGACCCGCAGCGGCAGCGCCATGTGGCATTACCAGCCGGCCGACAATCCGCGCAAGATTCTCAATATCGGTTACCTGTACCGCAACGAGACCATGCGCTTCGACCGTGCCACCGGTACCTGGACCACGGACCCGGATTTCGGCCAACCGGGTGATCCCGATTACATCGCCAACTACTACAAGACCGACCAGCATGACATTTCCTTCATGTGGCCGGTTTCCAACCAGTGGAGCCTGATCGGCCGCTGGCAGCGTGATTATGGTCGCAACCGCACCGTCGAGGCCTTCGGCGGCTTCGAGTACGACAGCTGCTGCTGGAAACTGCGGGTGATCAACCGCTACTGGATCGATTACGATGAAACCAGTCTGAATCCCAGACTCAACGACGAGCCTGACCGTGGCATCTTCCTGCAGGTTGTCTTCAAAGGCCTCGGCAATATTGCCGGTGGCAGCATGGAAACGCTCCTAGAAGACAGCATCACCGGTTACCGAGAGCGAGAATCCAATGCATTTTAAGCTACACGCAAAACTGATCGGCCTGTGCGCCGGTCTGCTGATCAGCACCGGCCTGCAGGCGCAGATGGTCGAGCTGGACCGGGTGGTGGCCATCGTCGACAACGATGTCATCATGGCCAGCCAGGTGGAGGAACGGGTCAACAGCGTCCGCGCCCAGCTCAGTCAGGGCGGTAGCGGCGAGCTGCCACCGACCGAAGAGATCCGCAAGCAGGTAATGGACCGGCTGATCCTGGAAAGCATTCAGCTGCAGATGGGTGAGCGGGCCGGCATCCAGATCGATGATGCCTCTTTGAACCAGACCATGCAGCAACTGGCCGAGCGCAACGGCGTTACCCTCGAGCAGTTCCGTGCTGCGCTGGAGAGGGACGGCATCAGCTACAGGCAGGCCCGGGAGCAGGTTCGCCGCGAAATGATCATCAACCGGGTACGTCAGCGCCGGGTGGCCGAACGCATCCAGGTCAGTGATCAGGAAGTACGCAACTTCCTGAATTCGGAGATGGGGCGTTATCAGACCTCGGCGGACTATCGCCTGGCCATGATAGTACTGCCCGTGTCTGAAACCGCGAGCAACGAGCAGGCACGCCGTCAGGCCGAGATGGCCGAACAGATCCACCGCGAGCTGCAGGAAGGTGCCGACTTCACCCGCCTGGCTGTCAGTCGGTCCGGCGGTGAGCACGCACTGGAGGGCGGCGAGCTGGGCTGGCGCAAGGCGGCACAGCTGCCCCCCGAGTTTGCCAATGCGGTGGACCGCCTGGAAATCGGCGGCATCACCCCACCGCTGCGCTCGCCGGTGGGTTTCCACATCCTCAAGCTGCTCGACAAGCGCGGTGGGGACAACCTGCTGGTGGATGAATTCAATGTGCGCCATATCCTGATCAAGCCCAGCGAGATCCGCAGCGAGGCCGAAGCCGCGCAACTGATCCAGCGACTCTATGAGCGCATCAGCAACGGCGAATCCTTCGAAACCCTGGCCCGCTCCTTCTCCGAAGACCCGGGCACTGCGCTCAATGGCGGCTCACTGGACTGGATCACCGCCGACGCCATGGTGCCGGAGTTCCGCGATACCATGCTCAGCACCCCGAAGGGCACCGTCTCTGCGCCCTTCCAGAGCCAGTTCGGCTGGCACATCCTGCAGGTGCTGGACCAGCGGGAAGTGGACATGACGGATGAAATGCGCGAGCAACAGGCCCGCAACATGCTGCAGAACCGCAAGTTCGACGAAGAACTGCAGAGCTGGTTGCAGGAGATCCGCGACGAGGCCTACATAGAGATCAAGAGTTAAGTGAGCGTTCTGTCCATTGCCCTTACCGCCGGCGAACCCGCCGGCATCGGGCCCGATCTGTGCCTGCAGCTGGCCACCGAGCCCTGCGCCCATCAGCGAGTCGTGATCGCCGATCCCGACATGCTGGCCCAGCGGGCCAGCATGCTCGGCCTCGACATTCAGCTGGATCTCTTTGACCCCACGCAGTCCCCACAACCGCAACAGGCCGGCCAGCTGAGCGTGCTGCCGGTGTCCCTGGCCAGCCCCTGCGTCCCTGGCCAGCTTGATCCGGGCAACGCCCGTTACGTCCTCGAAACCCTGCGCCTGGGCGGCCAGGGCTGCCTGGACGGTGACTTTGCCGCCGTGGTGACAGCCCCGGTGCACAAGGGCGTCATCAACGATGCCGGCGTAAGCTTCTCCGGACATACCGAATTCTTCGCCGAGCAGACCGGCACCCCCAAGGTGGTGATGATGCTGGCCTGCCCCGGCCTGCGCGTGGCCCTGGCCACCACCCACCTGCCACTGCGCGCAGTAGCCGATGCCATCACCCACGAGTCCCTCGAACAGGTCATACGCATACTCCACCGGGACCTGCAGACCAAGTTCGGCCTGCCCGCCCCACGCATCCTGGTCTGCGGGCTGAACCCCCATGCCGGCGAGGGTGGCCATCTGGGCCGCGAGGAGCTGGATGTGATCATCCCACTGCTCGAGCGCCTGCGTGGCGAGGGCATGCTGCTGGAAGGCCCCCTGCCGGCGGACACTCTCTTCACGCCCAAGTATCTGGACCATGCCGACGCGGTATTGGCCATGTATCACGACCAGGGCCTGCCGGTGCTCAAGCACAAGGGATTCGGCCAGGCGGTGAACATCACCCTGGGCCTGCCCATCATCCGCACCTCGGTGGATCACGGCACCGCCCTGGATCTGGCCGGCACCGGCCGCGCCGATGTCGGCAGCCTGCGGGTAGCCCTGCATACAGCGATCAGCATGATCGAAGCCCAAGGTAAACCATGAGTGAATTTGCTCCGCACCGGGCGCGCAAGCGCTTCGGTCAGAACTTCCTGCACGACCACGGAGTGATCAACCGCATCCTGCGGGCCATCGCCCCCCGCGAGGGCCAGCGCGTGGTGGAAATCGGCCCGGGCCAGGGCGCCCTGACCCAGGGGCTGGCCGACAGCGGCGCCACCCTTGACGTGGTCGAGCTGGACCACGACCTGCACCCGCTGCTGCTCGCCCGTTTCGGCAACAACCCCCGGTTCACCCTGCACAAGGGCGACGCCCTGAAGTTCGATTTCCGCGCCCTGGCCGAACCCGGACAGAAGCTGCGGGTGGTGGGCAACCTGCCCTACAACATCTCCACGCCGCTGATGTTCCACCTGCTGAGTCAGGCCGACTGCATCAGTGACATGCACTTCATGCTGCAGAAGGAAGTGGTGCAGCGCCTGGCCGCCGGTGTGGGCATGAACCACTACGGCCGCCTGGGCATCATGGTCCAGTACTGGTGTGCCGTGGAGCATCTGTTCGATGTCGGCCCCGGCGCATTCAATCCGCCACCCAAGGTCGATTCAGCCATCGTCCGGCTTACCCCCCATGCTGAGCTGCCTCATCCGGCCGACGACGTGGAGATGCTGGAGATCGTGGTGCGCGAAGCCTTCAACCAGCGCCGCAAGACCCTGCGCAATACGCTCAAGCCGTTGCTGGACGCCGATGCCATCGCCGAAGAGGGTCTGGACCCGACCCTGCGGCCGGAGCAGGTCGATCTGGCCGGTTTCGTGCGACTGGCCAACCGCCTGAGCCGCGAGCGGAGCGCCAGCCATGACTGACGCCCTGGCAAAGAGCATCAGCATCCAGGTGCAGGTACGCTATCTCACCGAGCAGTCCAAGCCGGCCGACAACCGCTTCGCCTTCGCCTACACCATCACCATCTGCAATGAGGGTGACCGGGCTGCCCAGCTGCTGGATCGGCACTGGATCATCACCGACGGCAACGGCAAGATCCAGGAGGTGCGCGGCGAGGGCGTGGTAGGCGAGCAGCCCCTGATCCAGCCCGGCGCCTGCCACACCTATACCAGCGGCTGTCTGCTGGAGACACCGGTAGGCAGCATGCAGGGCAGCTATGGCATGCAGAGCAGCGATGGCGAGCTGTTCCGCGCACCCATTGCGGTGTTTCGCCTGGCCAAACCCAATGCGCTCCACTGAGGACTGAGGGTATGGCTGTCTATGCAGTCGGTGACATTCAGGGCTGCCTGAAGCCTCTGCAATGCCTGCTGCGCAAGGTCGATTTCAACCCGTCGCGGGATACCCTGTGGGCGGTCGGCGACCTGGTCAACCGCGGACCCGACTCCCTCGAAACGCTGCGGTTTCTCGAAGGTCTCGGCAACGCTTTCATCACTGTGCTGGGCAATCACGACCTGCACCTGCTGGCCTGCGCCCAGAACCCGAAACGGTTGCGCAAATCCGACACCCTGATGCCGATCCTCGACGCCCCGGACAGCGAACTGCTGCTGGACAGCCTGCGCCACCGCCCTCTGGCTCACTTCGACCCCCAGCGCAACATCCTCATGACCCACGCCGGCATCCCGCCGATCTGGACTGTGGAGCAGACCTGCGCCCTGGCCGCGGAAGTCAGTGCCGCGCTGCGGGATGATCAGCGCATTCCCGGTTTTCTGGATGACATGTACGGTAATGAACCTGCGTGCTGGAGCGACGGCCTGGAGGGGACCACACGGCTCCGGGTGATCACCAACTACCTCACCCGCATGCGTTTCTGCCGTGCCGACGGCACCCTGGATCTCAAGTCCAAGGAAGGTCCCGGAGGGGCGCCCAACGGCTACCAGCCCTGGTTCAAACTGCCGCGCCGCAACCCCGAGGTACAGGTCATCTTCGGTCACTGGGCAGCATTGGAGGGCAAGGTCTCCGAACCCGGTATCCACGCGCTGGATACCGGTTGCGTCTGGGGCAACAGCATGACCCTGATGAATGTCGACACCGGTGAAAAGCTGCGCTGCAAATGCCACCAATGAGTGTTGCCCCGCTGCAGCCCCCCGCCAGTCTCATGTAAATATTTTCCAATCTTCCTGTCACCCCCGCGCAAACCAACTATCCTGAAGTCAAGGCAATCAGAACAAGCAGAGCCGGTCCGCCGGCTTCCGATAAAGGGGATCACGCCCGGGCGTATCCAGCCCTGGCCGCACTCCCGGGCCTTGACTGACCAGCGGTAACGGGGGATTGCACATGTTGTCCAGATCTTCGCCCTTCGCTGCGTGGCAGGCGGGTTCCTACCCGGAAGCCCCGGATCACATTCCTGGTAACAGCGAGGTCATGCCATGAGCATATTCAGTCACTTCCAGAATCGATTCGAGACCACCCAGCAGGAAGAGATGTCCCTGCAGGAATACCTTGAACTGTGCAAGGCCGACCCCTCGACCTACGCCTCTGCGGCCGAACGATTGCTGATGGCCATTGGCGAGCCGGAACTGATTGATACCTCCCTGGACCCGCGGTTGTCGCGGATCTTTTCCAACAAGGTGATCAAGCGCTATCCCGCCTTCGCCGACTTTCACGGCATGGAGGACGCGGTCGAGCGCATAGTGTCCTTCTTCAAACACGCCGCCCAGGGCCTGGAGGAGCGCAAGCAGATCCTCTACCTGCTCGGGCCGGTAGGCGGCGGAAAATCATCGATCGCCGAGAAGCTCAAGGCGCTGATGCAACAGGTACCCTTCTATGCCATAAAGGATTCACCGGTGTTCGAGTCACCCCTGGGATTGTTCAACGCCAGCGAGGACGGTCATATCCTGGAGGAGGATTACGGCATCCCCCGCCGCTATCTGAACAGCATCATGTCGCCCTGGGCGGTCAAGCGTCTGCATGAATACAACGGGGACATCAGCCAGTTTCGCGTGGTCAAGTTGTACCCTTCGATCCTCCAGCAGATCGCCATCGCCAAGACCGAACCCGGCGACGAGAACAACCAGGACATCTCCGCGCTGGTCGGCAAGGTGGATATCCGCAAGCTGGAGGAGTTTCCGCAGAACGACCCGGATGCCTACAGCTACTCCGGCGCCCTGTGTCGTGCCAACCAGGGGCTGATGGAGTTCGTCGAGATGTTCAAGGCGCCGATCAAGGTGCTGCACCCGCTGCTGACTGCCACCCAGGAGGGCAACTACAACAGTACCGAAGGTCTCGGTGCCCTGCCCTTCAACGGCGTGGTGCTGGCCCACTCCAACGAATCGGAGTGGCACAGCTTCCGCAACAACAAGAACAACGAAGCCTTCATCGACCGTATCTACATCGTCAAGGTCCCGTACTGCCTGCGGGTCAGCGATGAGATCAAGATCTATCAGAAGCTGCTGGCCAACAGTTCCCTGGCCAGTGCCCACTGCGCCCCGGACACCCTGAAGATGCTGGCCCAGTTCAGCGTGCTGTCGCGCCTGAAGGAGCCGGAAAACTCGAACGTCTACTCCAAGATGCGCATCTACGACGGTGAGAACCTCAAGGACACCGACCCCAGGGCCAAGTCGATCCAGGAATACCGCGATGCCGCCGGTGTGGACGAGGGCATGAGCGGTCTGTCGACCCGTTTCGCGTTCAAGATCCTGTCCAAGGTGTTCAACTACGACAATACCGAGGTAGCCGCCAACCCGGTGCACCTGCTCTACGTGCTCGAGCAGCAGATCGAACAGGAACAGTTCCCGACCGAGACCAGCGAGCGCTACCTGCGCTTCCTCAAGGAGTACCTGGCGCCGCGCTACGTGGAATTCATCGGCAAGGAGATCCAGACCGCCTATCTGGAGTCCTACAGCGAGTACGGCCAGAACATCTTCGACCGCTACGTGCTCTATGCCGACTTCTGGATCCAGGACCAGGAATACCGGGACCCGGACACCGGGGAAATCCTCGATCGCAGCGCCCTCAACGAGGAGCTGGAGAAGATCGAGAAGCCGGCCGGCATCAGCAACCCCAAGGATTTCCGCAACGAGATCGTCAACTTCGTGCTGCGCGCCCGGGCGCACAACAACGGCAAGAACCCGAGCTGGCTGTCCTACGAGAAGCTGCGTGTGGTGATCGAGAAGAAGATGTTCTCCAACACCGAGGATCTGCTGCCGGTCATCAGCTTCAACGCCAAGGCCTCGACCGAGGACCAGAAGAAGCACAACGATTTCGTCACCCGGATGGTGGAGCGGGGCTACACCGAGAAACAGGTGCGACTGCTGTCGGAATGGTACCTGCGCGTCCGCAAGGCCCAATAAATGCAGCGGCAAGCTTGCAGCTTCAAGCGGCAGGTTGACCGCAGGTGTCTAGAGGCATCGCGCACAAATGAAGCAGCACGGCCAGCTTCAAGCTTGCAGCGAGTGGCTTGCAGCTGGCCCTGGAGGGGCCATGAGTTATGTAATCGACCGTCGACTTAACGGGAAGAACAAGAGCACGGTCAACCGCCAGCGCTTCCTGCGTCGCTACAAGGCGCACATCAAGAAAGCCGTGGAAGAGGCGGTCGGCCGGCGCTCCATTACCGACATCGAGCATGGAGAGCAGATCAGCATACCGGCGCGGGATATAGACGAGCCGATCTTCCACCATGGTCCCGGGGGGCGCCAGACCCGGGTCTTTCCCGGCAACAGGGACTTCGCCGCCGGCGACCGCATTCCCCGGCCGGAAGGGGGTGGCGGAGGAGCCGGTGGCGGCAGCGAAGCAGGCAACACCGGTGAAGGAGAGGATGATTTTGTCTTCCAGATAACCCAGGAAGAGTTTCTCGACTTCATGTTCGAGGATCTGGCCCTGCCCAATCTGATCAAGCGCCACCTGACCGGCACCGACAACTTCCGCACGGTGCGCGCCGGCTTCAGCCAGCAGGGCAACCCCTCGCGCATCAACGTGGTGCGCTCGATGCGCGCTGCCCACGCCCGCCGTATCGCCCTGTCCGGCGCAAGCCGGGCGCGGCTGCGCGAAGCCCAGCGCGAACTGGAGATGCTGCGCCGTGAGCAGCCGGACAATCTCATCGACATCCAGGCGCTGGAAAAGGAGATCGAGCAACTGCGGGCGCGCATCGACCGGGTCCCCTTCCTCGACACCTTCGACCTGCGCTACAACCTGCTGGTCAAGCAGCCGGACCCCAGCTCCCGGGCCGTGATGTTCTGCCTGATGGACGTCTCCGGGTCCATGACCCAGGCCACCAAGGACATCGCCAAGCGCTTCTACATCCTGCTCTACCTGTTTCTGCAGCGTAACTACGAGCGCATCGAGGTGGTGTTCATCCGCCACCACACCAGCGCCAAGGAAGTCGATGAAGAGGAATTCTTCTACTCGAGGGAAACCGGCGGCACCATAGTCTCCAGCGCCCTGCGCCTGATGCAGCAGATCATCACCGACCGCTACTCGCCCAACGAATGGAACATCTACTGTGCCCAGGCCTCGGACGGCGACAACTGGAACGACGACTCGCCCATCTGCCGGGAGCTGCTGGCCCGCCAGCTGATGCCGGCCATGCAGTACTACTGCTACGTGGAAATCACCCCGCGGGAGCACCAGGCACTCTGGTACGAATACGAAAAGGTCGCAGAGCTGTTCCCCGACAGTTTCGCCCAGCAACAGATAGTGGATGCCGGTGACATCTACCCTGTCTTTCGCAAACTGTTCCAGAAGAGGATGGTCACATGAGCCGTCAGCCCATTTCCACCGGATCGGAATGGACCTTCGACCTGATCCGCGAGTATGACCGGGAAATCGGCCGCATTGCCCATGAGGTCTACGGTCTGGACACCTACCCGAACCAGATCGAGGTCATCACCGCCGAACAGATGATGGACGCCTATGCCTCGGTGGGCATGCCCCTGGGCTATCACCACTGGTCCTACGGCAAGCACTTCCTGCACACGGAAAAGCACTACAAGCGCGGCCAGATGGGTCTGGCTTACGAGATTGTGATCAACTCCGATCCGTGCATCGCCTACCTGATGGAAGAGAACACCATGACCATGCAGGCGCTGGTGATCGCGCATGCCTGCTATGGCCACAACTCCTTCTTCAAGGGCAACTACCTGTTCCGCAGCTGGACCGACGCCGGCTCCATCATCGACTACCTGGTATTCGCACGGCAGTACATCACCCAGTGCGAGGAGCGCTACGGCATCGATGCGGTGGAAGACCTGCTCGACTCCTGTCATGCCCTGATGAACTACGGTGTGGATCGCTACAAGCGCCCGGCACCGGTGTCCGCCGAGGAGGAACGGCGCCGCCAGCGCGAGCGCGAAGAATACCTGCAGCGTCAGGTCAATGATCTGTGGCGGACCATACCGGTTAACCCGGAAAGCCATGAGCGGCGCCAGCAGGAGGCACGCTTCCCCGCCGAACCGCAGGAGAACCTGCTGTACTTCATCGAGAAGAATGCGCCGCTGCTGGAACCCTGGCAGCGCGAGGTGGTGCGCATCGTGCGCAAGATCGCGCAGTACTTCTATCCCCAGCGCCAGACCCAGGTGATGAACGAGGGCTGGGCCACCTTCTGGCACTACACCCTGCTCAATCATCTCTACGACGAGGGCAAGGTCACCGACGGTTTCATGATGGAGTTCCTGCAGTCCCACACCAGCGTCATCTACCAGCCACCGTTCGACAGCGACTGGTTCAGCGGCATCAACCCCTACGCCCTGGGTTTTGCGATGATGCAGGACATCCGCCGCATGTGCGAAAACCCCACCGAGGAGGACCGCCGGTGGTTCCCCGACATCGCCGGCAGCGACTGGCTGGAAACCCTCAAGTTCGCCATGCGCACCTTCAAGGATGAGAGTTTCATACTGCAGTACCTGTCTCCCAGGGTGATTCGCGAGCTGAAACTGTTTGCCATAGTCGACGATGAACAGAACGACTACCTGGAAGTCGCCGCCATCCATGATGATTCCGGCTATCGCCGGGTGCGCGAGCTGCTGGC
>Ga0209075_1004567_pt1 | contig 11033 bp, 9 predicted proteins | sample Stecom2011_FD_187523 | JGI IMG/M metagenome (GOLD analysis project Ga0209075, IMG submission 187523) | Agricultural soil microbial communities from Utah to study Nitrogen management - Steer compost 2011 (SPAdes) (version 2) | ecosystem: Environmental > Terrestrial > Soil > Agricultural land...
GATTTCAACTCTATTGTTAGTAATGAAAACACGGTCAACGAGTACACTTTGGGCATTTCAAAATACATTGTAGGGCACAAATTAAAGGTCCAATCAGATTTTACTTATATAGATACTGAACATTTAAATAGCAGATTAGCTTATAGATTACAATTTGAAGTACACTTTTAATTATTAACATTCTCATAACATTGTAAAGTAAAACGCGATAGATATTTGCAAATACTTATAAGAAACGAAATATATGGAAAATATATACTTATTAATGATTATCGCCCTAGCAGTTTTAGCTGTAGCAGATTTGGTTATTGGCGTAAGTAACGATGCCGTTAACTTTTTAAATTCAGCTATAGGCTCAAAAGCTATTTCATTTAGAACCATAATGATTGTGGCTAGTTTAGGTGTTGCCGTTGGTGCCGTTTTCTCTAGTGGAATGATGGAAGTTGCCAGAAAAGGGATTTTTAACCCTCATGAATTTATGTTCAATGAAATCATGATCATTTTTATGGCGGTTATGATTACGGACATTTTGTTGTTGGATTTTTTCAATACTGTTGGAATGCCAACGTCAACAACGGTCTCTATCGTTTTCGAACTTTTAGGAGCTTCAGTTGCCATGGCTTTAATTAAAGTAGCACACGATGGTGGTGGATTATCAGAAGCTATAAATTACATCAATACCTCTAAAGCTACCGAAATTATATTTGGAATTCTCCTCTCGGTCATCATTGCATTCTCCGTAGGAGCCTTGGTTCAGTGGGTTGCCAGACTTTTACTTTCATACAATTTCGAAAAGAAAGCCAATTGGGTTGGTGCTTTATTTGGCGGTATTGCTTTAACGTCTATCACTTATTTTATTTTCATAAAAGGATTAAAAGGAACTGCTTTAGCTTCCCTAGAAATTGGGTTTTTAGGAAATACCACCCTAAACTATTACATGGAATCTCATGTTTCTCTAATTATCTCTCTAAGTTTAGTCTTCTGGGCTTTCTTATCTTATCTTTTTATTACACTACTTAAAACGAATATTTACAAACTAATTATATTGGTTGGAACTTTTGCTTTAGCCTTAGCTTTTGCTGGTAACGACTTGGTGAATTTTATTGGTGTGCCAATTGCAGGATGGATATCCTATTCGGCTTGGGTAGATTCTGGTGTTGCTGCAGATGCTTTTAGCATGGGTTTTTTAGCAGATAAAGTTTCTACACCAACTATTTTATTAGTTGCTGCTGGACTAATTATGGTTGCAACCTTATGGTTCTCTAGTAAAGCCAAAAGCGTTGTTAAAACCTCGTTAGACTTATCGAGTCAAGAAGAAACCAAAGAGCGTTTTCAACCAAATTTTTTATCACGAAGTTTTGTAAGATTTGCCATTTTAGGATCGCAAATGTCGTCTTACATACTGCCTGAATCTTGGCAAGCTAAAATTGAAAAACAATTTGAAAAACCTGTTATCCCATTAAAAAGAGATAAAACATACGAGTTACCTGCATTCGATTTAGTTCGTGCTGCAGTAAACTTAATGGTTGCAGCTGTATTGATCTCTATTGCAACCTCAATGAAGTTACCATTATCTACTACATACGTAACCTTCATGGTTGCTATGGGTACATCATTAGCTGATAGAGCTTGGGGAGCAGAAAGCGCAGTTTACAGGGTGGCCGGTGTACTAAATGTTATTGGAGGCTGGTTCTTCACCGCGTTTATAGCCTTTATTTCTGCCGCTATTATTGCTTACTTCCTTAACTGGAATGTAGAAGTTATGGTGCCTATATTTTTATTAATAGCAACCTTGTTATTGGTTAGAAGCTATATTGCACATAAAAAGAAAGCACAAGAAACTAAAGAGGAAGGAAGTTTAACCCGTGCTGAGAGCAGCTCTATTCAAGGTGTCATCCACGAAAGTGCAGAAAACATTGCACATGTTATTAAACGAGGAAACAGAATTTACACCAATGCTATTAACGGTTTGGCTAAACAAGATTTAACCTTGCTTAAAAAGAATAAAAAGCAGGTTATAAAACTTTCTGAAGAAATAGATGAATTAAGAGACCATATCTTTTACTTTATTAAAAACCTAGATGAATCAAGTGTTGGCGCAAGTAGTTTCTACATTAACGTACTTGGTTATTTACAAGACATTGCGCAATCTTTAGAATACATTTCTAAAGTGAGTCATAAACACGTAAACAACAACCATAAAAAACTTAAATTCAGTCAAATAAAAGAATTAAAAGAAGTTGACGAGCGTTTTGAAAGGCTATTTGAAAATACTAGAAATGCTTTTGAATCTCAATCTTTTGAGGAAATAGGAATTATTTTAACCAGAAAATCAGAGATTGTGTCTTTAGTTAGTACTAAAATCCAAAAACAAGTGGAGCGTACTAGAACTGAAGAATCAAGCCCTAAAAACACAACACTATACTTTAGTATTTTATTAGAGACTAAGGATTTATTAGCGGCTGTTATGAATTTACTAGAAGAATACCATAGCGCATTTGATAGTACAATTAAGCCCGCTAAACTTTCAGATGAACAAACAGAATAAGCCTTGTTCCATTATAACATAATAACAAAAAAGCATCTCATTCGAGATGCTTTTTTTATAACACTTAACTTAAATTTGATTTTGCCTGACTTGCAGATAACAAAGATTCAAAATTGCAACTAAAGATGAAAGGCTAAGTTATAAACATTGTACCTGAGTTTTTAACACAAATCATATATTTCCACAAACTAGAATAAGTACTTTCAATAAAATAAGACATAAAAAAAACCAGTTTTCACTGGTTTTTTTAATTGATTAATAGCAACCATCTATAAAATGAAATGCCTATCCCTTAATTAATAGCATACCAAATATATAAAAAAAGAAACCCAATAAATTAACCAAAGTGTAGTTGGTATGAAATAATGTATAGTTGGTACAAATTATTGTATAATTGGCAATATGCTCTTTTAAAATCCAAAAAACTATCAAAAAACTACCATCCATACACAAAACCCAACCAACTATACATCCATAATAACAACCCAACAATAAATTGTTATATTTGAATATATGATAAAAGCAGTAATTGTAGACGATGAACCAAAGGCTATAAAAAGTCTTGTTTGGGAGTTAGAAAGTTTTGATAGTGATGTTTTAATAACTGAAACTTTTACTAGTCCAGAAAAAGCCATTGAGTATTTAAAAACCCATACTCCAGATTGTTTGTTTTTAGATATTAACATGCCTACTATGGACGGGTTTCAATTTTTAGATTCTATAAACCATGAAGATTACGCTGTAATTATTACCACAGCATACAACGAACATGCTTTAAAAGCTTTAAAAAACGACGCTATAGATTATCTTTTAAAACCTATAGACTCTGACGACTTAAAGGAAACCATAAAAAAAATCAGAAAATTTCACTCCAACAACTTCTCCATTTCAAAAGTGGAAGAAGTACTTTTAAACTTTAATGCCACTCAAAAACAACAAAAAATAATTGTAAACACTGAAGGCAAAATGATTTTTCTAAATCCAGAAGAAATCATGTATGTAGAATCCGATGGGAATTATTGTACTTTTCACTTAGTCAACAATCATAAAATAGTTGTTTCCAAAAAAATGAAGGACATAGACACTGTTTTACCAGAGAATTGTTTTTTTAGAATTCACAATTCGTTCGTTATAAACCTCAACAAAATAAAGGAATTTGTAAAAAGTGAAGGCTATGTAGTGATGGATTCAAATGACAAAATACCTGTTGCTAGACAAAGAAAATCAGATTTTTTAAATAAGCTTTAATGAATAGAAAAAGGGTTTCACAGAATTACAATTTTTCATTTTTAGCTAAATCTTACCTTCGATATTTTTTAGTAAGCTTCATGTTGTTTACTCTAAACACCTCTGCGCAAAATGAAGTTGGAGACCACTATAAAACCCTCGTGGAACACGTATTAAATAGAACAACCACTAACTATCAATTTTTAGATTCTGTATTTATAAAATTTTCTACAGACACACTAAAAATGAATTATCTTTTAAAAGAATCCAACGCATGTAATTTTCTAGGTGGCGAAAGCTATTCTCTAAATAAATTAGGTGAATCTTATCGAAATCTTTCAAAATATAACAAAGCTATAGAGCTACATGAAAAGGCTTTACTAAAAGCCAAACAAGCCAAGAGTAAAGAATTAGAAGCCATTAGTTTAAATATGCTTGGTGTTGTTTACAGAAGGCAGGATATTATTAGAACCGCCTTAGACTTCCACAAAGAAGCATTAGATCTAGCAGAAAGCGTTAAACCCATTACCCAGGCACTTAAACAAAGTATTGCTATTTCTCAGAATAGTATGGGAAATATTTATTTGGCGCTAAAACAATACGACATCGCATTAGATCTTTTTCACAAATCTCTATTGATAGAGAAAGAGTTGGGCAATAAATTAGGATTAGCTATTAATCATCATAATATAGGTTATGCCCAAGAGGCACAAGGCTTATTAGATGACGCATTAAAAAACTATGAAATATCCCTTAATTACAACAACGAAATAGACTCAGAGATTGGACGTGTTATTTGCTACAACAGCATAGCAAAACTAGATATTATTAAAGGTGAATATGAAAAAGCAATTCCAGTTATTGAACTTGCTTTAGAGAAGGCTAAAGTTATTAATGATAAGTATTATATTTCTAGTTCCTACTCAAATCTTGGGTTAATCCAGCTTAAAATGAAAAACTTTAAGGCGGCGTCATCAAATTTAAAGAAAGCCTTAAGAATTGCTAAGGAATACAATCTAAAATCGCAAGAGGCCGAAACCTACAACCATTTATCTCAATTGGAAGAAGACACAGGAAACTTTGAGAATGCTCTTCACTTTTACAAACAATATGTGGACTTAGACAAGGCAATTACTGGTGAAAAAAACTTTCAATATGTAACCGATTTAATTTTAAAATACGAAACCGAGAAAAAAAACAATCAAATAAATGCTCTTGCTAGTGAAAACGAAATAGTAAAATTAAAACTTGCTCAAAACAGAAGACTCTTAATGATGAGTTTGCTTGCCGCTATTGTGATAATAGGTTTTTTCATCATCCTTCAAAGGCAGAGACAATTAAAAAATGAAAAGAAGATTGTAACCTTAGAGCAAGAAGTGTTAAGAAGTCAGATGAACCCACACTTTATTTTTAATTCTTTAAACTCTATAAAACTGTTTATCATAAACAACGAAAAAGAAAATGCCGTTTACTATCTTAATAAATTCTCCAAGCTTATTAGAAAAATCCTCATTGCTTCTACCGAAAAAGAAAACTCTCTACAAGACGAGCTCGATACCATGGCTCTGTATATGAATATAGAAAATATGCGTTTTTCTAATCAAATAGAATATCAGGTACAAATTGACAGAAACGTAAATACAGCACTAATTAAAGTGCCTTCGTTAATACTTCAACCTTTTTTAGAGAATGCACTATGGCACGGACTATCTTCCAAAGAAGACAACAAACGCATTGAACTGGAAGTTCACCAAAACAATTCAGATTACGTTACTATTAATATAATTGATAATGGCGTAGGGCGAGCCGTTTCTCAGAAAATTAAAGAAAAGAGAAAATTAAAACGAAAATCAGTTGGCATAGAAATTACCAAAGCACGATTGGAAAATTTTTCAAAAGGATTTATGAGTGATTATAAAATAGAAATTGAAGACCTTTTTGAAAACGGAAAGGCTTCTGGCACCATGGTAATTGTTCAAATACCTATAAAGACCACGGTTTTAAAATCAGCTTAAACAGCCTGAATTTATTTCTTATAACTCTCAGCTACTACTTCTAATTGCGCATACCAATCTTCGCCAAACTTTCGAATAAGTGCTTCTTTTACAAATTTGTAAACAGGAACCTGAAGTTCTTTTCCTAGGGTACAAGCATCATCACAAATTTCCCATTTATCGTAGTTAACAGCAGAAAACTCTGTATAATCTTTCACTCTAATTGGATATAAATGACAAGAAACCGGTTTTTTCCAATCGATAACCTTTTGGTTATACGCTTCTTCAATACCACAAAGAGCTGTTCCTTTTTTATCAAAAATAACATAAGCACAATCGGCACCATCAATTAAAGGAGTTTCAAACTCATTGAATTCTGTAACAATATAAGTCCCTTGTTGCTCAATGGCTGCAATACCTTCCGGTCGTAAAAGATGCTTAATTTTAGGATATATATCTTTAAGAATCTCCGTTTCACTTTGTTCTAGTGGAGCTCCCGCATCGCCATCTATACAACATGCCCCTTTACATGCCGACAGATTGCAAACAAAGTCCTTTTCAATAATCTCTTCCGAAACGATGGTATTTCCTAACTGAAACATAAATTTAGATGCTTATAAAAGTAATTGCAAAGATAGCTTATAAATAAAAAATTAATGCCTAAAACAAAGAATAATCATTCCAAATTAACGAAATTTGCAACAGCTTTAAATTTATGCAAAATGAAGATTTTTAAAATATTACTATCATTAATTTCAGTTGGCTTGATAATTTACAACCTAACCCAAGTTAATTTTAATGCGCCTTTTGAAGGTGACAGTATAATTGCTTTTATTACTATTTTAGCAGCAATGTGTGCTTTGGTATTATTACAAATCTTAAGGATTTCTGAAAAAATTGAAAAACAATCAAAAATTAAAAAATAATGTTTGATGTGCTAATTATTGGCGGTGGTGCTTCTGGTCTTTCATGTGCTTTAGTTTTAGGCTCGGCAAAAAACAAAGAATATGCGCAAGACAAAAAGGTTGGTATTATTGCCCATCAAAAATCTTCACATTTACAAACAGCTTTATTTAATAATGTTTTAGGCTTAAGACCTGGTACAACTGGCGCTTCCATTCTAGAAACAGGCAAAGAGCAGTTAGCATCTTTATATCCAGAAGTACAACAAATTATCAATGAAAAGGTTAAGCAGATAACTAAAACCAAAACTGGATTTTTAGTAATAACCAACAAGGCAGAATACAATTCTAAACTAGTAGTTATAACGGTTGGACATACTAATTTAATGACCATTAAAGGTTTAGAAGAGTACATAGAACCTCATCCAAGAGAAAAAATCGATAAAAACCGAATTTGGTTGAAAAACATTGATCATAAAATTGACGACGGTCTATATGTAGCAGGAACTTTAGCTGGTTGGAGAAGTCAATTTGCCATTGCAAGTGGTAGTGGAGCCCAAGTAGCTACAGATATTTTAACTCTTTGGAATGGTGGAGAGCACACAAAAGTTCACGATAAGGTAGTAGGTTAATTATCTTTGTTGCTTAATGCAATAACCTTATCAATCATAATATCTGATTGATTTAAAACCTCTTCAAAAGCGCCATTTCCATAAAGTTGATCGGCTAGAGTAGCTTTAATATATTGCTTAACTTCTTCATTATAGGCCACAAAAGTAATATTAGCTTTAGTTTTCTCGTTCAGATAATTCTGAAACTCTAGAACTATATCGTCATTAAACTCAAACTCATTTATGAATTCGTTCCGGGGAATAGCATCATAAGCATGGCGATCTTTTTCTAATTCTTCAAAAACAAAATTGCTAATAAACCCTCGTCTGTCCAGAAAAGTTAGGGTTTCGTTTTGCATGCTTAAATCCAGTGGCACAAAAACATCAGGAATTATACCTCCCCCACCATACACTACTTTTCCTTTAGGCGTAGTAAACTTTAAAGAATCAGCCACTTCAATTTTTTCTGGATCTAAAAGCTCACCACTTTGTATACGCGAAAAATATTCATCGTAGTAATCTCCATTTCCATTTTTATACGAGCGTTGTATCGATCTACCTGTTGGTGTGTAATATCTAGAAACTGTTAATCTTACAGCGCTTCCATCTCCCAAATCCATTTCACGTTGCACCAAGCCTTTTCCGTAAGATCGACGCCCAACGATGGTCCCTTTATCATTATCCTGAAGTGCTCCTGCAATAATTTCGCTAGCTGAGGCTGAATTTTCGTCTATTAAAACAAATACTTTTCCATTTTCGAAATCTCCTTTTTTGGTAGCGAAGCTTTTATCAATATCTCCTCGTTTGTTTTTAGTAAAGAGAATTAGTTTGTCTTTCTCTAAAAACTCATCAGCTATTTGTTCGGCTACGCCTAAAAATCCACCGGGATTTCCTCGTAAATCTACGACCAACTCAGCAATTCCTTCTTTTTGTAATTTGTTAAGCTCTTTTTTAAACTCCTTATAGGTAGTTTCAGCAAAACGGTTAATTTTTATATACCCTAGTTTATCCGTAAGCTTGTACGCCGCATCCACACTTTTAATTGGAATGTGATTTCGTTTTACCTTAAAATCCAATAATTCAGGTTCGCCTCTTCTGTAAACCTTTAAATCTACTATTGTATTTAATGGACCCTTAAGTTTTTTTATAATATCATTATTACTCCATTTTTTTCCAAAAATAGAGTCGCCATTAGCCATAATAATCCGGTCTCCACCCTTTATACCTGCCTTTTCGCTCGGACCATCATCAATTGTTCTAATAACAGTAATGGTATCTTTATAGGTGTAGAAATTAATACCAATACCTACAAAATCACCTTTCATATTATCGGCCACGCGTTCCATGTCTTCTTTTGGGATGTATACAGAATGTGGATCTAGTGTATTAAGAATGCCGTTAACTGTTACGTCTACAATACTATCTGTATTAACATCTTCTATATATTCGTAATCTATATAGTCAATCAATCTGTTAAGCTTGTCCTTTTTACTGTTTTTAGTAAATATTCTATCGGAAGTATCAGAGAAATTTAATTTTCCACCAATATAAATACCTGCTGCCATTGCAACACCTACAATAAGTGGTAAATATTTTTTCTTGAATTTCATTTGTGTTTTTTATTGCTGTAAACTATTATAAATTCATTCACAACTATTATTCCGAAGGCTAAAAGCTATATCTTATGCTTTTAAGTCTGTAATGCAAACAAGCTCGATTCCGGCTTTTCTTAAAAATTGTAAGCCAGAATCATCTTTATATCCTTCTTTATAGACCACTCTAACAATACCTGCTTGATGTATTAATTTACTACATTCCTTACAAGGCGACAAAGTAATGTACAAGGTGGCTCCTTTACAAGATTGGGTAGAGGAAGCAACTTTTAAAATGGCGTTTGCTTCGGCATGCAAAACATACCATTTAGTATAACCTTCGTCATCTTCACAAAAATTCTCAAAACCTGTTGGGGTACCGTTAAATCCATCGGAGATAATCATTCTGTCCTTAACTATAATTGCACCTACTTGTTTACGTTCGCAATAAGATAGTTTTCCCCACTCTTTAGCAATTCTTAAATAAGCTTTGTCGTATTTAAGTTGTTTGTGTTCCTTCATATATTTTACAAGGTGAACTCTATATTAATTATATACAACGAAGATAGGCTGTTCCTATTTTAATTACAACTTGAGTTTTAAAGATTTATGAAAACTTTAGGTAAAAAGAACTGTTACACATTGGATATCCATACGTTTATAACTTTTTTTAAATAAAATATAAAAGCCGCATTAAATTAACTAGAAACCGACTCGATTCCTAACTTTTACTTAAGCCAAAAACCGCTATTCATAATCATAGGGATAACCAACCCAACTACGACTGCCGAAATAACCATCACCCAATCGCGTTTTGAAAATCTGAAAACGGTTTGCATAATAAACCCAAGAAACAAAACGACAAATACAATAATTATTTGCGCTAATTCAATTCCCAAAGCAAACTCTAAAAGTGTTACTAATTTATTATCGGATTGCCCCACAAGCATTCTAAACTCCCTTGCAAATCCTAAACCATGTACCAATCCGAAAAATAGAGTAGAGAAAAACAACACCCCAACCTTTTCTTTTTGAGCGCCTTTTCCTGCCGTAAACACGTTAAAAAGTGCAACAATTAATATAGTAATGGGAATTAAAAATTCCACCAATTTACCATTTACACTCACCACATTGTAGGCCGCTAAGATTAATGACAAGGTGTGCCCTAAAGTAAAAACAGTTACCAATAATAAAACACGTTTCCAATCCTTAAAAAGGTAAGGGACACTCAACACTATTAAAAAAAGAACATGATCGTAGCCATTGATATCCAATACATGATTCATACCATATTCTACGTGAAACCAGAAATTATCAAACATTATTAATTGTAGTTTTTTGGGTGCTTTCAAAGATACAATTTAAAATGAAATGTCCTTATATTGAAAATTATTTTCAAACAATAAGTTTAAAATTTAGATGGCCAAAAGCTCATCTAGATTTTAAGTAGGTGAAATCCACTATACATACGCTATACCCTTGAACAATCTACCTGACAATTGGTAATTAGAATATTAAAGATGTTAAGCCTAATAACAAACTATGCCTAAAAGAAAATTCTTAAACAAGAGTGCAAACCTAAGTCTTTCATCAAAAATAAAAACCGTGAATTAACCCCTAAAACGAACTGAGCAACAAAAATAGTACTTAAAATAAGTCCATAAAAAAACCACCTCGAATTGAGGTGGTTTTTCCATTTCTAAAAAAATTTTTATTAGGTTATTTTCTAATAAACTTGATTATTTTTTCACTAATCTAAATGTATGAGCATCTCCTCCATTTTTCAGTGTTACCAAATACACTCCTGAAGTCAAGCTTTCATTTAAAGATACAGTTAATCTATTATCACTTACGGAAAACGTATTATTATAAAACTGTCTTCCAGTCATATCTGTAATGTTTACTTCTACTTGCTCTCCATTTAACTTAGGTGCATGTACAAAGAATGTATTATCATTTAATGGGTTTGGATATAGGCGAGTATCTGAAAACATGTTGTAATCATCCACGCTAACTGTTGCTTCAGAAACTTCAACGGTATAGTCTTCAGTTTCAGAAAATGAAGAAGTAGCGACACAAGGATCTAACAAATCTCCAGATTTATTGTAGTGATATTGAACTCTCAACCTGTATGTGCCTAATGGTAAATTGGAAGGCAG
>Ga0209075_1004569_pt1 | contig 11029 bp, 7 predicted proteins | sample Stecom2011_FD_187523 | JGI IMG/M metagenome (GOLD analysis project Ga0209075, IMG submission 187523) | Agricultural soil microbial communities from Utah to study Nitrogen management - Steer compost 2011 (SPAdes) (version 2) | ecosystem: Environmental > Terrestrial > Soil > Agricultural land...
TCACCAAAGCGCTGAACGAAGGCAGTTGGAAGTGGTTCGAGATTTCCCGTAACCAGACCATCATCAACGCCTCCATTCGTGATGCGCCGGCGGGCCTGATCAATACCAGTTGCGACCTGACTCCGGTTCTGGTGTTCCTGGAGGACCACAAGGCCGAGACTCTGCAGACGGTTATTGACCGGGTAGAAGTGTTTGCCCAGGCGAACAGCAATGACGAACATACCTTCTTGCTGGCTGCGGGTAACGCGGGTATTGAGGCGGCGACCAACGAGGTCATTTCCAACGCCAAGGACATCATGCTTCTGCTGGTTTACGGTGTGGTGAGTCTGCTGTGCTTCCTGACTTTCCGCTCAATCCGTGCTGTGGCGTGTATCGTGATTCCGCTCGGGCTTACGTCTATCCTCTGTGAGGCCATCATGGCGGTGTCTGGCATTGGTATCAAAGTGGCGACTCTGCCGGTTATTGCCCTGGGCGTCGGTATTGGTGTGGATTACGGCATCTATATCTACAGCAAGCTGGAGAAGTTCCTGCTGGAAGGCAAAACCCTGCAGGATGCGTACTATGAAACTCTGCGTTCGACCGGTAAAGCCGTTATCTTTACAGGTGTAACACTTGGGCTTGGTGTGGTGACCTGGATTTTCTCACCGATCAAGTTCCAGGCGGACATGGGCTTCCTGCTGTTCTTCATGTTCCTGTGGAATATGGTGGGCGCAATCTGGTTGTTGCCAGCTCTGGCTCGCTTCTTGTTGCGGCCGGACAAAATGCTGGCCAAAGCCAAGGCAGCTAAGTCCTGATAGCCGTCTGAATCAGCAAAAAAGCCCGCACATGCGGGCTTTTTTGTTGTCTGTTCAGCTGGTTAGCGTGCTAATCCTTCCTTTATTTATCGCCCGAAGTGTTCTATGTTCTAACACGAACCGGATATTTGCCCGTCTTGACGCATGGGCATTTGAAAATAATGACCAAGAAAAGGAAGAGCACACATGACACTGAAACTCAAAGCGTCCGCTTTTGCTGTAGCCGCCGCCGTCAGCCTGGGAGCTGCATCCACAGCCGTTTCGGCTCAGGAGCAGCGTTTCGTGACGATCGGTACCGGTGGTGTGACCGGTGTTTACTACCCGGCTGGCGGTGCCATTTGCCGTCTGGTTAACATGGACCGCAAGGAACACGGTATTCGTTGTTCGGTAGAGAGCACCGGCGGTTCGGTATATAACCTGAACGCCATTCGCGCTGGAGAACTGGACCTTGCCGTGGCCCAGTCTGACTGGCAGTACCATGCCTACAATGGCACCAGCCAGTTTGAAGAGGCCGGCAAGAACGAAAAACTGCGCGCGGTTTTCTCTCTGCACCCCGAGCCCTTCACCGTGATCGCCAGCAAAGGCTCCGGTATCAAAACTTTTGAAGATCTGGAAGGCAAGCGGGTTTCTGTGGGCAACCCCGGGTCCGGCCAGCGCGCGACTGCCGAAGTTCTGATGAAGGAAATGGGGTGGGGGCTCGACAAGTTCTCACTGGCCGCAGAAATCAAGGCAGCTGAGCAATCACAGGCTCTGTGTGACGGCAACATTGACGCCTTCTTCTACACGGTCGGTCACCCGTCCGGCGCCATCAAGGAAGCCACCACGTCTTGCGACAGCGTTGTGGTTAACGTAGACAACGCGGCAAGCAAAAAGCTCATCGCTGACAATCCATACTACCGTAAAGCCATCATCCCGGGTGGCATGTACCGTGGTTCGGATCAGGACGTAACCACGTTCGGTGTTGCGGCAACCTTCGTTTCTTCTACAGACGTTCCGGAAGAAGTGGTGTATGAGGTTGTTAAGGCGGTCTTTGAAAACTTCGACAGCTTCAAGCGTCTGCATCCGGCCTTCGGTAATCTGAAGAAAGAAGAGATGGTTTCCGACGCACTCAGCGCGCCTCTGCACCCTGGTGCAGCCAAGTACTATCGCGAAGCCGGTCTGATCGACTGATCAGCCCGGAAAACAACAGAGCGGGCTAAGGCCCGCTCTGTTCATTAAAACAGGTTATCTTCACATCACAGGAACATTCCATGGCAAAGAATGACCCGGGTACCGGGGCGGGTGTGGATGCTGCCAAGGTTGAGCAGGTATTGCAGACGGAAATCGGAGGCAGGGCACTTGCCGGGCCTGCGGCTGTAATCCTCTTTATCGTTCCGGTTTGCTGGTCTTTGTTCCAGCTCTGGATTGCATCACCCCTACCGTTCATTCTGAACTTCGGTATTTTTAATTCTACGGAAGCGCGCTCTATCCACCTGGCATTCGCCGTATTTCTGGCGTTTTCAGCTTTTCCTATGTTCAAAGGCGTTCATGCGACCAAAGTGCCCATCTACGACTGGGTTCTGGCACTTGCTGCCGCGTTTGCCGCGTCTTACCTCTACATCTTCTATGACCAGCTTTCTCAGCGTCCTGGGGCGCCGATCACCCAGGATTTGTGGGTTGCGCTCGGTGGTCTGGTGTTGCTGCTTGAGGCAACCCGTCGCGCGTTAGGGCTTCCGCTGACCGTTGTCGCCCTGGTCTTTATCATTTATTCCCTGGCCGGTCCTTACATGCCGGATGTGATCTCTCACAAGGGGGTAAGCCTAAGCAAGCTGTCCTCCCATCAATGGCTCGGCACCGAGGGTGTGTTCGGTGTGGCGTTGGGTGTATCCACCAGTTTTGTGTTCCTGTTTGTTCTTTTTGGTGCCTTGCTGGAGCGGGCTGGCGCTGGTAATTACTTCATCAAAGTGGCCTACGCCATGCTAGGGCATATGAAGGGCGGGCCGGCAAAAGCGGCGGTGGTTTCCAGTGGGCTCAGCGGCGTTATTTCCGGCTCCTCCATTGCTAACGTGGTCACCACCGGGACCTTTACCATTCCGCTGATGAAGCGAGTGGGCTTCCCCGCAACGAAGGCGGGTGCTGTTGAAGTGGCCGCATCGACAAATGGCCAGCTGACCCCTCCGATTATGGGTGCCGCAGCATTCCTGATGGTGGAATACGTGGGTATTTCCTACCTGGAAGTGATCAAGCACGCCATTCTACCGGCGCTTATTTCCTATGTGGCGCTGATTTACATCGTTCATCTGGAAGCCTGCAAGCTCAAGATGCACGGTATTGAGCGGCTTAACCGCCCGACGCTTGCCCAGCGTATGCTGACCTGGGTGGTCGTGCTGTTAGGGCTGATTATTCTGACTTTTGCGGTGTACTACGGCATCGGTTGGACCAAAGCCTATTATGGTGATGCTGCGACCTGGATTCTGGGGGCGGCCCTGGTGGCAACTTACGCAGGTTTGGTCAGCTATGCGACCCAGTTTCCGGAACTCGAGGAGGATGATCCCGAAAAGGCCATGGACGAGTTACCGGAAGTCGGGCCTACGGTCAAAACCGGTCTCTATTACCTCCTGCCTGTGGTGGTGTTGGTGTGGTGCCTGACTGTTGAGCGCTTCTCCCCCCAGTTGTCGGCGTTCTGGGCAACCCTGTTCATGATCTTTATTGTCGTCACCCAGCGCCCCCTGAAAGCTTTCTTCCGTCATCACAGTGGGCTGATGGGTGAATTTACCGGAGGCATTTCGGATCTGTTTCATTCGCTCGCCACTGGTGGGCGGAACATGGTCGGAATCGGTGTTGCGACGGCGACAGCCGGTATCGTCGTGGGCACCGTGACCCTCACGGGTATCGGTCTTGTGATGACCCAGTTCGTGGAGTTCCTGTCGGGCGGTAATCTGTTGCTGATGCTGATCTTCACGGCAGTGATCAGTCTGATACTCGGAATGGGTTTGCCTACAACCGCAAACTACATTGTGGTATCGACTTTGATGGCGCCGGTTATCGTCACTCTGGGTGCCCAGAATGGCTTGCTGGTGCCCCTGATTGCCGTGCATCTGTTTGTGTTTTACTTCGGCATACTGGCGGATGATACGCCGCCCGTTGGCTTGGCCGCCTACGCGGCGGCCGCCATTTCCGGAGCAGACCCCATACGAACCGGTATCCAGGGCTTCACCTACGATATCCGTACCGCCATTTTGCCGTTTATGTTCATCTTCAATACACAGTTGTTGCTGATCGGGCTTACCGGTTGGGTGGACCTGTTGGTGACCATCGCAAGCGCGGTGACGGCCATGTTGGTGTTCTCTGCAGCGACCCAGGGTTACTGGTTTACCAAAAGTCGCTGGTGGGAGACGCTGGCCCTGCTGTTGATTACATTTACCATGTTCCGCCCCGGTTTCTGGTGGGATATGGTTTATCCGCCCCATGAGGAACGTCAGGGGGCGGCGATCATGGAGTATGTCGAAACTGTACCGGTTGATAATTCTGTCGTGTTCCGGGTGTCGGGGATGTCCCTGGATGGCAGTGATGTGACTACCTATCTGGCACTTGAAATACCGGAAGGTAACTCAGGGGCTGACCGCCTTGCGGCCGCGGGGCTGGAAGTGTCGGAGCTCGACGGAGATCTGGCGGTCGATTTCGTCAATTTCGGCAGTGCGGCAGAGAAGGCAGGAATCCAGTTCGGGTGGACTATTGAGGCGGTTCAGGCGCAATTGGAACGCCCGCCCCGAGAGCTGATGTTCATACCTGCGCTCCTGTTGCTGGCGCTGGTGGCCTTTGGTCAGCTCAAGCGCAAGTCCAGGGAGGATGCTCAGCCCCAGGCGGCATAGCGCGAAGCGGCCTTCGTACAAACCCGGCATTGTTGCCGGGTTTTTTTCTGTTAAACTCGCTGCCGAACCGGCCCGCGGTTTGTATCGCGGATGCCGGCAACCATGTGATCTTTGGTATAGATCACCGCTGAGAAACCACAGGAGAGCATCATGCCCGTTATTACTCTGCCCGATGGCAGCCATCGCAGCTTTGCCGAAGCCGTTACCGTTCACGATGTTGCCGCCGATATTGGCGCAGGCCTGGCGAAAGCCGCTCTGGCCGGAAAGGTGAATGGCAAGCTGGTGGACACCAGCTACCTGATCGAAAACGATACCGAACTTGCGATTGTAACGGAGCGCGATGACGACGGCGTGGATGTGATCCGCCATTCCACGGCTCACCTGATGGCGATGGCCGTGCAGGAACTGTTTCCAGGTGCCCAGGTAACCATCGGGCCGGTGATCGAAAACGGTTTCTACTACGACTTCAAGTACGAACGCCCCTTTACCAATGAAGATCTGGCGCGTATTGAAAAACGCATGGAAGAACTGGCCAAGCAGGACTTGCCCGTTTCCCGCTCTGTCATGTCCCGGGAAGACGCGGTCAAGCTGTTTGAAAAAATGGGCGAGGAGTACAAGGTACGCATCATCGAGGATATTCCCGGTGAGGAGGACCTGTCGTTCTACAGCCAGGGTGACTTTATTGACCTGTGTCGGGGCCCCCACGTGCCCAGTACCGGCAAGCTGAAGGCCTTCAAGTTGACCAAGGTTGCCGGCGCATTCTGGCGTGGTGATCAGAATAACGAGCAGTTGCAACGGATTTACGGTACCGCCTGGGGTAACAAGAAGGAGCTCAAGGCCTATCTGAATCGTCTGGAAGAAGCTGAGAAGCGGGATCACCGCAAGATTGGCAAGAAACTGGGCCTGTTCCACATGCAGGAAGAGGCGCCGGGTATGGTTTTCTGGCACCCGGATGGCTGGTCTCTGTATCAGGAAATTGAGCAATACATGCGGGCGAAGCAGCACCAGCATGGCTACAAGGAAATCAAAACACCGCAGGTGGTGTCCCGCACCCTGTGGGAGAAGTCCGGGCACTGGGACAAGTTCAAGGACGGCATGTTTACCACGGAGTCCGAGAAACACGACTACGCCATCAAGCCGATGAACTGCCCCTGTCACGTGCAGGTGTTCAATCAGGGTCTGAAGAGTTACAAGGATCTGCCACTGCGTCTGGCTGAGTTCGGCTCGTGCCACCGTAACGAAGCATCCGGAGCGCTGCACGGCCTGATGCGGGTACGTGGCTTTACCCAGGACGATGCCCACATTTTCTGCGAAGAAGACGCCATTCAGGAAGAAGTGTCAGCTTTCATGAAGATGCTGCACGAAGTATACGAGGACTTCGGTTTTACGGAGATCCTGTACAAGTTGTCTACCCGCCCTGAGAAGCGTGTTGGCTCTGATGAAGTCTGGGACAAAGCCGAGGCGGCACTTGAGCAGGCTCTCAATCGTGAAGGTGTTGACTGGGAGCTGTTGCCGGGCGAAGGTGCCTTCTACGGCCCGAAAATCGAGTATTCTCTGAAAGACTGTCTCGGTCGGGTGTGGCAGTGTGGTACCATTCAGGTCGATTTTTCTATGCCGGGCCGTCTGGGCGCCCAGTATGTCGCTGATAATTCCGAGCGTAAAACGCCGGTTATGCTGCATCGGGCCGTTCTCGGGTCTTTTGAGCGGTTTATCGGTATACTGATCGAAGAATACGAAGGTGCATTCCCCACCTGGCTGGCGCCAACACAGATTGCGGTACTGAATATCACCGACAATCAACGTGATTACTGTCAGAATCTGGCCAAAAAATGGGATTCTTTGGGATATCGGGTTAATGCTGACTTGAGAAACGAGAAGATCGGCTTTAAAATCCGCGAGCATACTCTTAACAAGGTTCCCTATCTTGTCGTCGTCGGCGATAAAGAAGTCGAGAATAATGCGGTTGCAGTACGTACCCGCAAAGGTGAAGACTTAGGGACCCTATCGCTTGAAGCGTTTGAACAGCTGTTGGCTGATGACATTCAACGCAAAGGCAGAACCAAAACGGAGATCTGATTATTAAACAGCGAACGAATCGGGGTGGGCGTACTCCAAAAGCGCCTATCAATGAGAATATTGACGCAACTGAAGTCCGCCTGATCGATGCCGAAGGCAATCAGGTAGGGGTTGTATCGATCGAGGAAGCCCTCCGGATGGCGGAAGAAGCTACCCTTGATCTGGTGCAGGTTACGGATTCCGATCCGATCGTCTGTAAGATAATGGATTACGGCAAGAAGATCTTCGACGAGAAGAAAGCGAAGGCGGCTGCCAAAAAGAAACAGAAGCAGACGCAAGTCAAAGAGCTTAAGTTCCGTCCAGGAACTGAAGAAGGGGATTATCAGGTAAAACTACGCAACCTGGTACGTTTCCTTGAAAACGGGGACCGCGGCAAGATCACGATCCGTTTCCGTGGCCGTGAGATGGCACACCAGGAAATCGGTATGAAGCTCATGGAGCGGATTGAAAAGGATCTTGAGGAACTTGCAACGGTTGAGATGCGGCCAAAAATGGAAGGCCGGCAGATGACCATGATTGTGGCTCCCCGCAAAAAGAAGTGAACCTGATCCTGTGACGGGTCCCCCGCATCGGCGGGGGATTTGTCGTTCAGGGGCACAATTGTTTTACTTAAAAATAGAATGCGGAGTTTTAAAAAATGCCTAAGATGAAAACCAAGAGCGGAGCTACCAAGCGGTTCAAGAAAACCGCCACTGGCTTCAAGCACAAGCAGTCCTTCACCAGTCATATCCTGACCAAGAAGAGCCCGAAGCGTAAGCGTCAGCTGCGCGGCACCAAGCTGATTGCCAAGTCTGACGTGGCGTCAATCAAGCGTATGACGGCTTGCTGATCAAGCTGCCAAACATTCTTGCTCAGATATTAAGGTAAAAGGACTAAAGTATGGCTCGTGTAAAACGTGGCGTGGTAGCACGTCGTCGTCACAAGAAGATTCTCAAGCAGGCCAAGGGTTATTACGGCGCTCGTAGTCGTGTATTCCGCGTTGCCAAGCAAGCGGTTATCAAAGCCGGTCAGTACGCATACCGTGACCGTCGTAACCGTAAGCGCGCTTTTCGTGCACTGTGGATCGCTCGTATCAACGCTGGCGCCCGTGCAAACGGTCTGTCTTACAGCCGTTTGATCGCTGGTCTGAAGAAAGCGAATGTTGAAATCGATCGTAAGGTTCTGGCCGATCTGGCTATGAACGAGCAGCAGGCATTTGCCGCTGTTGTTGAGAAAGCCAAAGCATCCCTGTGATCGCTTAAGCTCTTTCATCGATTACGGATCGATCCGGGCGCCTCATGACATCATGCTGGCGCCTTCTGATAGGGGAAGGGCACGCTCTTCCCCTATTTTTGTTTTAACCTACCCCATTTCTGGTTTGGAGCAGGGTCAATGGATAACCTGGAGCAACTGGTTCAGGATGGTTTGAACGCGGTAGAGCAAGCGGACAACCTTCAGGCACTTGATCACATTCGCGTGGAATACCTCGGCAAAAAAGGGGTGATCACCCAGCAGGCGAAAACCCTGGGCAAACTTTCTGCGGAGGAGCGTCCTGCCGCCGGCCAGAAAATCAATGAAGCCAAGGGTCAGGTTGAACAGGCCATCAATGCCCGTCGCGCGAACCTTGAAAAGATCGCCATTGAGGCAAAGCTTGCCAGTGAATCCATCGATGTAACCCTGCCGGGGCGTGGTCAGGATCTGGGTGGTTTGCATCCTGTGACGCGGACGCTCGAGCGCATTGAAGAAATTTTTGCTCGCGCCGGGTACAGCGTGGAGCAGGGCCCGGAAATCGAAGACGATTACCATAACTTCGAAGCCCTTAACATTCCGGGTCACCACCCGGCGCGTGCCATGCACGACACCTTCTATTTCAATCCGGGCACGTTGCTGCGCACCCACACGTCACCGGTGCAGATCCGAACCATGGAAGCTGGCAAGCCGCCGTTCCGGATGATTTGCCCGGGGCGGGTCTATCGCTGCGATTCCGACATGACCCACACCCCCATGTTCCACCAGGTTGAAGGCCTGCTGGTTGAGAAGAACGTCAGCTTTGCTGATCTGAAGAGTACGGTGGAAGAATTTCTGCGGGTGTTCTTCGAACGGGACCTGAAAGTGCGTTTTCGTCCATCTTATTTCCCGTTCACCGAGCCTTCTGCCGAAGTGGATATCGAGTGGGGTCGGGAACCGGATGGCAGTATCAAGTGGCTGGAAGTCATGGGCTGCGGCATGGTGCACCCGAAGGTGTTCGAGCATTGCGGTATTGATGCCGAGGAATATCGTGGCTTTGCTTTTGGTCTGGGCGTTGAGCGCCTGGCCATGCTTCGCTATGGCGTGAAAGACCTGCGCATGTTCTTCGAAAACGACCTGCGTTTTCTGCGTCAGTTTCGTTAAGCCGAAAGGCAGAACGGCGCAAGCAGGATTCCGAATCAACCGCATAAATGGCATCAGGACAAGGCAAGAACGATGAAATTCAGTGAACAGTGGCTGCGTGAGTGGGTTAATCCGAGCATTGGTTCCCAGGAGCTGATGGACCAGATCACCATGGCCGGGTTGGAAGTAGATGGCTTTGAAGCGGTAGCGGGTGAATTCACCGGCGTAGTCGTGGGCGAAGTCGTCTCTGTCGAAGCTCACCCGGACGCCGACAAGCTGCGCGTGTGTCAGGTCAGTGACGGCACGCAGACCGTTCAGGTTGTCTGTGGTGCTCCCAATGTGCGCAATGGCCTGAAAGTGCCTTTCGCCGTTGTCGGTGCGGTTCTGCCGGGCAACTTCAAGATCAAGAAGGCCAAGCTACGCGGCCAGCCCTCTGAAGGCATGCTCTGTTCGGAATCGGAACTTGCCCTTTCGGAGAACCATGATGGCCTGATGGAGTTGCCGGAAGATGCACCGGTGGGACAGGACATCGCGGAATACCTTAAGCTGAATGATATCGCCATTGATGTGGATCTTACGCCCAACCGCAGCGACTGCCTTTCCATCAAGGGTCTGGCCCGTGAAGTGGGTGTATTGAACAGCCTGTTGGTAAATGCCCCCGAGATCCTGCCGGTTGAAGCGGTGCACTCCGATGTGCCGGACATTCGGGTAGAAGCGCCGGAAGGCTGCCCCCGTTACCTGGGCCGCATCCTGCGCAACGTCAACCTGCAGGCAGAAACGCCGCTGTGGATGCAGGAAAAACTGCGCCGCTCAGGTATCCGTTCTATTGATGCTGCGGTTGACGTCACCAACTACGTGATGCTGGAGCTTGGCCAGCCGATGCATGCTTTTGACCGGGAAGAAGTGGCGGGTGGTATCGTGGTTCGCATGGCCAAGGCCGGAGAAAAACTGGTATTGCTGGATGGCCAGGAAGTGGACCTTACTCCTGAGACGCTTCTGATTGCCGATCACGAAAAGCCGATCGCGATTGCCGGTGTTATGGGTGGTGAACACTCGGGTGTCAGCGAAAAAACGCGGGACCTGGTGCTGGAATCGGCCTACTTCGAACCGATAATGCTGGCTGGCAAGGCGCGTCAGTACGGTTTGCATACCGATGCTTCTCACCGTTTCGAACGCGGCGTTGACTACGAGCTGGCCCGCGACGCCATGGAGCGAGCAACCCGCCTGTTGATGGACATCGTGGGTGGCGAGCCGGGTGAGATTGTTGAAGTGGCCAGCTGGGAAGATTTGCCCAAGCCCAGAGCGATTGAACTGCGTGAAAAGCGCCTGGCGGATGTGCTGGGCCTGGCAATTGACCGCACCACGGTTGAAGAGATTCTGTCCCGCCTGGGCTTGCAGGTCGACAAATTACTGAAGGATGGCTGGCGGATCAGTGTGCCCAGCTTCCGCCCGGATATCTCTATTGAAGAAGATCTGATCGAAGAAGTAGGGCGCATTTTTGGCTACAACAATCTGCCGGTCACCGAACCGACAGGCTCCCTGGGCTTGCGCGCCCGTGAAGAGGCGGTTCGTCCACTTTCCGCTATCCGCAACTTCTTTGTGGCGCAGGGCTACCAGGAGGCAGTGACCTACAGCTTTGTTGATCCGAAGGTGCAGCAGTTGGTTGACCCGGAGCGGGAAGGTATTGCCTTGGCAAACCCCATTTCCAGTGACCTGTCGGTGATGCGCACGACACTCTGGAGCGGCTTGCTGAAAACCGTTTTGCACAACCAGAACCGTCAGCAGCCTCGTATCCGGCTTTTTGAATCCGGGCTGCGCTTCGAGCAAAACGGCGGTCAGATTGATCAGCAGCCCATGTTGGCGGGCGTAGTGGTTGGTCATCAGACATCTGAAAACTGGGTAAACGGTCGCAGAACAGCGGATTTCTTTGATGTAAAAGGAGAGTTGGAAGGTTTGTTC
>Ga0209075_1004570_pt1 | contig 11029 bp, 11 predicted proteins | sample Stecom2011_FD_187523 | JGI IMG/M metagenome (GOLD analysis project Ga0209075, IMG submission 187523) | Agricultural soil microbial communities from Utah to study Nitrogen management - Steer compost 2011 (SPAdes) (version 2) | ecosystem: Environmental > Terrestrial > Soil > Agricultural land...
TACTTCCTGTAAAAGTATTACGAATTATATTCGTTGATGGTCCTGTTACAAAAGCACCAGGCATAATTGACGATAACCTTTCTGCCAAAACTGCATTTCCACAAGACATTAATATAATATTTTGACTATCTTTATATCCATTTTTGTATAACCATTCTTTCAGAGCATATTCATCATATTGATTCCCCATAATGTCTATTAGACCAATAAATTTTTTAGATATTTTATCATAAACTCCATGACCACCAACAATAAAATCATTATTATTATTATCATCTAGTGTTTTTAACATTTTTTATAGCCCCTATTCCTCACAAAATCAGGAAACCCATCAATAATAGCCATGCGTTCTAATAAAGTGAAATCGAGTTCAAAAACACTCAAATTCAAATAGTTTGTCGTTTCAGAATTGTATTTTAAGTTTGCAAACTTATACCCGCCACCATAATTCCAGCCTCCATTTTCAGCCCAACTAGCATAAAGACTTGCACCTTTTCCACCAGCACTTGCAATATTATCCAATGGGCGTGCCCCAGCTAAGCGATAACCTCGTACAAAGCACTTCCGCTGGGTCGGGCTGTATTTTTGGGCTAACAAGTTAGCTCCAAAAACGGAGCCTTGCTCACTAATAAACAAAGCGATTAACACCACGCCAGTCTCCGCCCGTGCGGGTCACCATCCCTCACGCCAACGCTGAAATATATCCCTTTACTACGCATAAAGAAAATATAGGTTATTATAGAGGGATAGAGATAAAAATTTTTATTAAATAGAGAATAAAAAAGCACCGCAAACTTCACCGATTTTTGCAAAAAAACATGAAAAAAAGGGGAATGGGGATATCTCTTTTGCAATTCTATAGTAAGCAATTGTTTGCATCAGCTTAATATAATCTTTTTAATGTTCTTTTAATTTTTTCAGTTCTTTTTCATAAGACTCACGAGTGCTTATTAAAGCTTTATAACCATCATCTGTTTTTACGGATCGGACATAAACCGTATCTACTTTGCCTTTTTCCTGTGTAATTTCAATAGGACAAACGCCTTCGGATTTTAGCTCTAGAATCGCAGTATATGATACACTTCTTGAAATAAAAACATCTACAAAATCACAATCAATTTGAATATTATTCGAAAACTCCATCGGAATACGATATCTATATGGACCATGCCTTTGATTATCATCATATTTATACTTAAATAGGACTGTATCCAATTTTGGAAAATATACTTCTTTTTCTTCTAAAACTATTATTTTGCAAATAGACTGATTGCATTCTTTTATAAAAAATGGTATATGAGGAATGGCTAGATTTGAATAGAGATACAGACTATCCCCCCTAAAGGATGTAGCAGAGATCGGTCGCAAACTATATTCTTTAAAACCAACATTATTTCCTAATAGATCAAATGATGGAATCAACAAAAAGTTGTGCCTAGAAACTTTTGATTTTATTGAACAAAAACTTCTTTTTGAAATAAAAGATAACAAACCTGAGTAATGAAGATCTGGACTTGCATTATTTAGAATGTAATCACACCCAATCTCTAAATCATCTAAAGAAAAAGGTTTAATAGAATCAGAACCGTAAAATGAACAACCTTTATTAAAAGAATACCAACATTTATCGTCGCTACAAGTATTTATAGAAAAAGACCAACAAGTGTTATTCAATTCAGCCATTAAATCAAATACAAAAAAAAGAAATAAAATCACTATTATTTTGGATAAAAATTTTTCCATTCGCCGTCTATAACCCTTGTTTGAGTAAATTTAATCCCCAAATAACTATTAATTTTTACTTTTACTTTTCCTGTGGCTGCAATTACTGTAGTATTTGTCAGATCTGCAACATATTGTGCAGCATCTTTTTTGCCAAATTCACATGCAAATAACTTCATTATTTTTTCATGTTTATATCCAAAACCATCTAATCTAAAAACAAATTCTTCTGGCGTCATGTAACCTCCATATTCTTCATTAAGCATAAACCCACCTTCATCTGCATGAGCCATGAATTCAAAAACATCTGGATTATTATCTCTAAAGTATTCAGCCCATTTTTTCACTCTAGGATCATCTGTATAAAATCCATCTACACTTAATAGCATACTTTCCGAACTAAACAAAGCTCCAAATAAGTTTAATTTTGAGTAGTTTCCATCACTCTCATACCTCCCTACTTCAAACCTATAACCCCCACCATAATTCCAGCCTCCATTTTCAGCCCAGCTGGCATAGAGACTTGCACCATCTTTTCCGACATTCGCACCTGCATACAGTCCTCGGCCCTCCATGCCGAATAATCCTGCTTCATAGCCTGCTGAAACTCGAGCCATTCCATAGCCTAATGAAGCATAGACTCCTGCATAAACAGTTGCTCCCATAAAGCTTCCGTCACGATCCCAATAGAGACTTCCGCCGTTTTCAATTCCCCCACAAAGGCCAACCTCACCTACACAGAGCCCTCCGTTAGTGGACAATGTAGTTCCAGAATAAGAATTCATCGAGAGCCCCAGACCCATGTTTATTTCAAGATAAACCCAAGGAGTTTCTATCGGGATGTTTGCATTAACGCCAAGGTTCAAAGACTTCGAGCCATCTTGATTGAAGGTATACGAAAAATTATAGCCATATTTCCCAAAATCCCACGCTGCACCATTATTCAATGGGCGTGCCCCAGCGTAGCAATAATTACATACAAAATAATTACGCTGGGTCGGCGAGCTACGGGCTTTCCTCTTGTCGGTGCTACGCACTGGCACTACCGTGCCACCCTCCGCATGCCTCACGCTGTCGCTAAAATATTCCTCTTGATTGAGCATAAATGAAATATAGGTTTTTATGTTGGGATAAAGAATACATTTTTTTCAAAATGAGAGTAAAAAGGGATCTTAACTTTATCGACTTTACTCGATGAAAAACACATCTTTTTTTGAATACATCAGTATCAAGAAGGAGGCTATGGAGAGGTGCTTTTCAAAAAGGACAACGGACGGGGCACCGCTACTTTTGTTTTTCAAATATTTAAAAACAGCTTTTCCAAACAATAAAGGCATACAAAACAATGCCTAAGAGAAGGGTTTTCTCAAAAAGTGAACCCCTTAATTCAGGAATCCTACCGAATTAGCGAAAATCGCTCGATGAGTAATTTGGGAGTGGGTATGATCATAATTTGGTGCGTAACAAGCATCCAAGACAAGTAAGGAAGGTAAGTTTTTGGAACGGACTGTTAAAAGGATACGCATTGGATTACAAGTAAAGTAAGCTCACTTCAATGGGAATGCTGTACAATGTCCGCCATTTTTTTGATTTCACCCAATGAAAAACAATTTTTTTAAAATATCAGCACCAAAAATGATGCTGCAAAGAGGTGCTTTTCAATCATGACGACGGGGCATCTTGATGTTCCCCATCAGCAGCCAAGATAATGCTTGCGGAGAAGAGTTTTTCAGAAAAGGAAAAAGGAGAGGGTGTTAATTGGGAATCATTACAAATCTAATTCTATAGAAAGATAATCCGCAATGGTTTTTGCAACACTTTTCTCATCGCTACCCGAAATAGGCCCAAGTCTTCCTCTTACATAGGGGCGATTATTTTCGTAATTCCAAATAGAAAATCGTCCATCAAAATAAACATGATCTGATTTCACAAAAGAATAATCATTGAAAATCACATAGAATTTTTTTTCTTTCAAAAAATATTTTTCTTCTTTTATTTTAAAAAAATGAATGGAGTCGTCACGCATAAAATATTTATTTTTATCTGAGCTATCAAAAGGAACTTCATCCCGCCAATCTCTATAAAAATCTGTCTGTGAATTTTTATAAGCATACTGTTTCTGAATAAAAACTATAGTATCAAGCTCATCCATATCTAAGTTTTCGTAAGAAAAAGACGCAGTACCCCGACACAGAAAACAATAAAATGTCCCATTGTCATTTAATATTCTTGCAACATCCTTTATTAAAGGGTCATCAACTATTCCCTTCGCTTTTGGAGAAACAAGAACAAAATGTCTTTCGTCATTATGAATAAGTTTATTCCAACTTTCATCCTGTGTATAATAAGGTAAAGAGCCATACATTAAATTACAGATACAACTACAAAAAAATAAAGGACACACAAACGTTATATACAATTTCATTTGCTTCCTACTCCATATTTATTATCAAACGACGTATGCCTTATCAAATCATTCAAAAGCATCAACGGCATTTTATAAATACCAATAATAGAAAAAACAACACCAACTTCAATTCCAGCAAGAGGGTTTTCAACAATGTTAGCAAATGAATTTATTACCAATTTAACATCTGCACTGACAATTGTGGAACTTACATTGGTAAAAGCGTGAATAGCACCAGCAGTATGCTGTTTTTCATATCGATAATCATGAGCAAAACATCCCCCATCAACGCCATCTGTAAGCCCACCTTGACCGCCCGCACCACAATAGTTTGTATTTCCCCATTTTCCTTTTTTTTGTAAATCATCACCTTTTCAGGATACTTTATATCGTCATCAGCTGACAATGCATCAACAAATTCTTTTCCGACATAATCAAATCCTTCATTCGAATCATAATTCCACAAATCGGTTTTCATAGCCCCCCCCACACCCCAATCCCATCCCCCATTCTGAGCGTACTGTGCATAAAATCCACCAGCATTTGCACCAACATACAATCCTCGGCCTTCCATGCCGAAAAGGCCTGCTTCATAACCTGTAGAGACTTTGGCCATTCCCTGACCAAAAGAAGCATACATTTCGGTATAAACAGTCGCTCCCATAAAGCTTCCGTCACGATCCCAATAGAGACTTCCGCCGTTTTCAATTCCCCCACAAGCAGTAGCGTAACCTACACAGAGCCCTCCGTGAGTAGATAATGTTGATCCTGAATAGGAATTCATCGAAAACCCTAAACCCATGTTTATTTCAAGATAAACCCAAGGAGTTTCTATAGGGATGTTTGCATTAACGCCAAGACTCAAAGACTTTGAGCCATCTTGATTGAAGGTGTAAGAAAAGTTATAGCCGGTGTTATCAAATTTAGCAGCTGCACCAATATTATCCAATGGGCGTGCCCCAGCGAAACAATAATTACATACAAAGTAATTACGCTGGGTCGGCGAGCTACGGGCTACCTTCCAGTCGGTGCTACGCACTGTCACTACCGTGCCACCCTTCGCATGCCTCACGCTGTTGCTGAAATAATCCTCTTGATTGAGCATAAATGAAATATAGGTTTTTATGGTGAGGTAAAGAATACATTTTTTTCAAAATGGACGATGGAGGGGCAGTGCGGAGTGGAGTTTTCAATCATTGGAATAGAAGGGACAACGATTATATTATTCTACAGTCATTGTATCATTCATAAATGAAATATGAATTGGAAAACATAAACAGTTTTCAATTTTATTATAAAGTCCAAAAACTCGGATATCTTCTATTTCTTTTTGTGCTCCAGAATAAAAAATAAATGTGGTTTTGTTTTCTTCATGAATAACATTAGCACACCACAAATTTTCTCCTTTATATGCCTCATTTGTATCTAAAAACAATTTTGCCTGAGCAAAAAACTCTTTATCTTTTTCTTCTATATCTATAGGAAAATTTTTTATAATAAAGGTTGAATTAAAACTGCCTAATATAAATGCACATAAAATTATAAAAAATATTATTATTTTTTTTACCATGAATCCCATCCTGCATTGTTATTAACCTTCATTTCAAGCGTTTTAAATAAATTGGTTCCAAAACATTTTAATCCCTTCAAATTATATTGCAAATTATCTTTAGGAGCAGTAACCATTATTTCTTTTCCAAGATGTTTACTTAAATATGACGCTAATCTACTAGCAAAATTTTCTGTTCCTTTGCCCGTACTACAAGAGTATAAAATTATATTTGTCTCTCCTTTATAATTATAATTTCCCTTTAGAAGTAACTCGCCAAAAGTCTCAGCGTCTATTGCATCATAATAAAAGCCATTTTTTGATTTTAAGCCTATTTCCTTTTGATTACCATGCCCAATAAAAACAAACTCATCTTTTCCAGTACCTTCGATTTCCAAATAATCAGCCAAAGCACTTAAATTGCGATCATCGGGATCAATTCTCTTACCTACACCTAATTCTCCGCTAAGTTTCTCATACTTCCCTACTTCAAACCTATACCCGCTACCATAATTCCAGCCTCCATTTTCAGCCCAGCTAGCATAGAGACTTGCACCATCTTTTCCGACATTCGCACCGGCATACATTCCTCGGCCTTCCATCCCGAAAAGGCCTGCCTCATAGCCTGCAGAGAATCGCCCCATTCCAAAGCCTAAAGAAGCATAAACTTCTCCATATACAGTTGCTCCCATAAAGCTTCCGCCACGGTCCCAATAAAGACTTCCTCCTCCCCCCACTCCCACACAAGCAGTAGCCTCACCCACACAGACACCTCTGTGAGTAGACAATGTGGCTCCAGTATAAGAGTTCATCGAAAAAGCTAAGCCCATCTCTACTTCGAGATAAACAATAGTTTGTATGTCAAGTTTAGTATTAAGGCCAAGGTTCAAAGACTTCGAGCCATCTTGATTAAATTTGAACGAAAAATCATAACCCAAATCAAAAAATTCTACAGCTCCGCCATAACCAAAACCCCATCCATTTTCCTTATTCCAACCCACTACCAATCCTAATCCTATAGCCCACATCCCTGTTGGATCAATATAATTCAATGGATCCCCACCATAACTATACGGGTTCGCGAATTGTGAGGCAGGGTCAGGGCTCATCCACATTCCAAAGAACGGGTCATAATAACGAGCTCCAAAGTAATACTTTTCATGTTCACCATCGTAATAATATTCGCCCCTTAATGGAGTATCCACAAGATTCAAACGAGCTGAAAGAGCTCCTCTATTGCAAAAATATTTTGTGGAATCAATCGTCATTTAATTCAAAATATACATTCTTATTTTTGTGCGTTTTGGATTTTCTCAATCATGACAACGGATGTAGTTCTAAATTAATACTTTCTCTATTTGAGGCAAATCTTTCTTTGTAGTTTCTAAAATCATATGTCGCCATTTTTTTGGAAAATCCATAAACATTTCTTTCATCCGATTTAATGATTCTTGATTTCCTACAATAACTTCAAATAAATTTGTTACCGTAAATAAATCTTTTTGTTTTTTGGGACTATCGCCTCGAAGAGGATAAACTAAAACCTTATGAAGGACAAAAGCTTCTGGTTCTGGTACTTTAAGTGAAATTCCTTTATACTCCAAAACTTTTGAATATTTTTGTGCAATCTCCATATAACTAAGTATCTGTGCAGTCAAATTTAAATGAGAAATATTGACTATTACATCTTTTGTTCTTAAGCGCGGGCATAGAAATTCGATTTCAAGATCAGTACGTTCGAATTTTACAAGAGGTGAATTGACATCAAAAAAAGTTCGAAACCTAAATTGCTTAGAGCTTTGGGAACATCAACAACAGGAAGCTTCTCATTTGGTTTTTCTATTAAAAAATCGAGATCCATCGTTCTTAATACTGGAATCAGCTCGTTTCTGTAATATTCACGATAAACAAGAAGACACCAACTACCAACAAGAATGAGTCTTTTCAACGCCCCTACTTTATTCAGAACATGAAGTATTTCATCAAATTTTTCAATTGCTGAATTAGTCAAGCTTTCTCCTCAATTTCTCTATTTCAAGTTTAAGTTCACGAATCTCTGCTTTCAAAGCAATTCTTTTTTTTTCTTCTTCGAGATACGCAGAAGACTTTTTAATATCATTGACGCTGCATAAATACTCCGAATGAACCTTTCCACCTTCTCTAAAGACACGATAAAGAAATACATTGTTTTTTATCTTGCGCTGACGAAGTGCCCCCTTAGGAATTTTAGAAAAAGAAGATTCCTTGACTCGTAAAAGTTTTTCGAGTCGTTCTTTTTCTTCCTGAATTATGTCGTTAACTAAGTTCATTACCCTACAAATATACATTTATTGTCAATTGTAGGGTAACGATTTTTACACTTACTTTTTCTCATTATAAATAGCAGAATTCTCTGTTTTTGAGATAAAAAGCCTTTCTCAAAAAAGGACAACAGACGGAGCACCATTACCAATTTTCTGAAAATGATTATCCATTCAACATATATACTTGACTCTTTATGAAAAACAAAATGAGTGCGATTGATTTACAAATATATTTGTGCCATGATTTTCTATATGCTTTTTCTCGTTTTGTCAATACTTTGTCTATTACTCATTCTATCTTCGCATAAGCACACAATACCTCATTACTTTCGATTCAAGAAAAAACAAATTGCAACTCAAGGGCATCGCAAGCCAAAACCAAACTGGGTCAAGCGTGAAATTATTCGCATTAAAGCACACATGCCAAAAGCTGGATGTCGATTAATTGCAGATGTTTTTAACAGAAGCTTTGCAGTAAAAGAAATGACTGTCGGAAAATCATTCGTTTATAGTGTGCTCCGGGACAATATTTACGAAGTGGAAAGTTTAAGAAAAAAGTGGAAGCGAAGGGTACCAAAACCAATGCAAAAAAACATTGTTTGGGGTATGGATATGACGGGAGTGCAAGCAAAGAGCTACAAAGACAATAAAAAAAGACAAAACGCTACAGCAACAATCCTCGGTATTCTCGACCACGGGACAAGAAAATGTATTTCGCTGAAAAGCATTTCGGACAAGGCATCCATAACACTCTTAAAAGCATTGATTACAGCAATCGAATCGTACGGAAAACCCAAGGCGATTCGCACAGACAATGAAAGCGTATTCACATCAAAACTATTTCGATTAGGGTTATGGATTCTGGGAATTAGACATCAACGGACACAAATCCATTCTCCATGGCAAAATGGTCGTATCGAACGATTTTTTGGAACCTTCAAGAACTATTCGGACAAAGTGATTTTTAATGCAAAAAAGATTCAATTTGCACTAGATGAATTTCAATATTGGTACAACGCAGTAAGGCCTCACAGACACCTGAACGGACTTACCCCAGACGAACAATGGAATGCCATAAATCCATACGAAAGGCTTCCTAAACGAATAAGGAAAGTAAGTTTTTGGAATGGACTATTAAAAGGATACGCACTGGATTACAAGTAAAGTAAGCTCACTTCAATGGGAATGCTGTACACTGTCCGTTATTTTTGACTCTTCAATTATTAAAAAGTCGCTTTTTCAAACAATAAAGACATTCAAAACAATGCCTATGTCAAGTAATTTTTCAAAAAGGACAACGGACGGGGCACCGTAACTTTACCGAATTTAGCGAATGAAAAACCTACTTTTTTAAAGAATATCAGCACCAAAGATGATGCTGCGAGGAGATATTTTTCAAAAAGGACAACGGACGGGGCACCGCCCGAACGGGGCACCATCCCTCACGTAATTGCTGAAATATTCCTCTTGGTTAAGCATAAAGACAATATAAGTTTTTAGCGGAAAGACATTGCTACTTTTGTGTTTTTAAATAATAAAGAACAACTTTTTTTACTTCGCTAGGTGCGGATATCTCTCTCTCCAGCGCCAGTTATACTTACCGCATTCACGGATCATCTTTTCCTTGTTGCCAAAGTTATCCCAGCGACAAGAGCTAAAATCCTGCTTTATAAATGCGCTCATTTCATTGTAGAAGTCGATGTATTCTGGAATTCGCGGATCTTTTTTCATGTTGTCTTCTATACATGAGGGCTTAACCATATTGAAACAATGGCGATTCTCGTCATTAAAAATAAACATGTTTAGGGTTAAGGCACAACTATTATTATCAAGTGATAGTTTGTCATCCATTAAAAAAGACTTCATTTTGGCAATCAAAGTCTGCTGCATGGGGACTTTTTTATGGCACAGTTCATGGACCCTGGCAATCCTTTCCTCTATATTTCTTTCCATACAGTTGTCGAATGATATATCTTCTTGTCCAACTAAGCCTTCGCTTTCAATAGAATAGAGTATGTAAATATCAGCTTCGGAACTGTCCAAGGGTAAGGAAAGAAGGTAAGCAATACTATCAAAAAAATGAACATAGAATACGCCTTTTTCCTTTCTCCATTCCAAATCCTCATTTTTAAAACGGACATTGAATAGAAACTGAGTTGATTCGTCATCTAGCAGATCCCAAGAGTGGGATGACTCAAAAAACTTGGAGCGATTTTCGTTTACGGATTGTTTATCCACTTCCTGCCGACTCCCGAAACATCCCCAAAAAAGAATGCATGACATCAGTAACAGTATTTTAATCGATTGCATATTAATATCCTCTTCCTTTCCATCCTAGATAGTCAATTAAGATATGTGTGAGATGGTTGTTGCCGTAATTGTAACTGCAGTACGCATTGGATGTGTTTACCATAAATTCGATATTGCCATATTCTGATGAGCCGGTTCTTCTATATGTATACTTGGTAGATCCGTCTCCGTGATCGCCTGGACGGTTGACAGATTCGAAGCCGTTTCTCAACAATGCACTCTCGATTCTTTGAAAGTCTGTTGGTGTGATTTTTTTGTTATAATCATTCAAAAGAGTATTCAATCTTTTAACAAGCTCTATATCCTCTGGATTTGAACTGTTCTTTAATTTGGATATGATTTCGCTCAATTGAGTGTTGCGAATTCCCTCATTACTCACGTCATACGTTTCACCAAAAGCAAAATGTCCAAACTTTCCGAGCGTAGGTAACCATAATTCTGCACTAACTAAGGAAGTCGTTTTTTTATCAGCAGCTTTTTTTCCAGTATTATTTCCATAAGCCAAATATGCTTGAAAATCCCCTCCCCAACTCCCCCCACCATTCTGTGCGTACTGAGCATACAATCCGCCTGCACTTGCACCAGCATACAGTCCTCGGCCTTCCATGCCAAAAAGGCCTGCCTCATAGCCTGCAGAGAATCGCCCCATTCCAAAGCCTAAAGAAGCATAAACTTCTCCATATACAGTTGCTCCCATAAAGCTTCCGCCACGGTCCCAATAAAGACTTCCTCCTCCCC
>Ga0209075_1004571_pt1 | contig 11027 bp, 9 predicted proteins | sample Stecom2011_FD_187523 | JGI IMG/M metagenome (GOLD analysis project Ga0209075, IMG submission 187523) | Agricultural soil microbial communities from Utah to study Nitrogen management - Steer compost 2011 (SPAdes) (version 2) | ecosystem: Environmental > Terrestrial > Soil > Agricultural land...
GCGGTGGCAGCTTTAAAAGTCAGTTAAAAAAGGCCGATAAAAGCGGCGCCGCGGTGGCGTTGATTTTGGGCGAAGATGAAGCCGCCAATGATACGGTCGTGGTAAAGTACCTGCGCGAAGATAAGCCGCAACAGAATCTGGCCCGCACCGAGCTGGCCGATGCATTGGCACATTACTGTGGGCCGCGCTAACAGCGCGGCCAAACTTTATTTTAGATAACCATAAGACAGTCCCGTTAGGAGTAATTCGTGAGCGATCATCTAACCGAAGAAGAACAAATAGAAAACCTAAAACGCCTCTGGAAGGAGTACGGCTCGACGGTGATCGTCAGCGTAGTGGTCGCCACCGGTGGTTATTTTGGTTGGAACTACTGGCAAGATCAGCAGCAGCTTAAAGCTGAAAAAGCATCGGACATCTACGAGCAGCTGGTGATGAGCGCCAATGAGCAAGAGGGTGAGCAAAGCCGCACCACCATAAACCATTTAACAGAGCAGCTTAAAGACATCGATAAACACAGCGCTTACGCCATACAAGCTGCGTTTTATGCCGCCCAAGCGGCGGTGATAGCGGGCGATCTAGACACCGCCAAAGCACAGCTCAACTGGGCGATCGACAACAGCCGTAGCCCAGCGTTAAAAGAGGTTGCGCGGTTGCGCTTGGCGCGCTTATTGGCCTCTGAGGGCAATTACGACAAAGCCTTAACGCTTGTGGCTAACCAGCCCGCCAACGGCTTTGCCGCCGAGCAAGCCGAGGTTCGCGGTGATATTTTACGCCAAAACGGCGATCGCGCAGCGGCTTTAACGGCCTATCAAAGCGCCATTGAAAAAATGAACCCCGAGCAACAACAGCGCCGTGTAGTGCTGCAAATGAAAATCGACGATCTCAAGCCGGCCAACCACGCCGAGGAGCCCTCTGCATGAGATACTTAGTACTGCTATCGCTACTGCTTGGTTTATCCAGCTGTTCTTTGTTTGGCAAAAAAGACGGCACAGAGCCTATGGAGCTGGTCGACTTTGAGCCTACGGTAAGTGTTAAGCGAGTGTGGCAGCGCAGTATTGGTAGTGGTCAAGGCAAAGGCTACACGCGCATCACGCCGGTCATCGACGGCGACACCTTGTACGCGGCCGACCACAAAGGCGAGCTTTATGCGCTAAACCGCCACAACGGGAAAGTCTTGTGGCGTAAAAAACTTAAAACCAAACTCGCCGGTGGTGTAGGTCTTGGCGATCAACAACTGCTGCTGGGCACCGATGAAGGCGAAGTGTTAGCGCTGAGCCTAGCCGATGGCAGCGAGCAATGGCGCGTGCAATTAAGCGGCGAGGTAATGTCCATCCCCGCCGGCGATAGCTCGGTGGTGGCGGTGCAAACCCTCGATGGTCGGCTGACAGTGTTAAAGGCCGACAGCGGTAAGGTGTTGTGGTTTTACGACAACCCACCACCCAAGCTTACGTTGCGCGGACGCCCGACGCCGGTGATTACCCCTGACGGCATCTACGCGGGGTTTGCCAGTGGTCGCTTAATGGCTTTTAACCCTAGCAATGGTCTTATTTTATGGGAGCAGCGGGTAGCGCTGCCGAAGGGCCGCTCTGATCTAGAAAAAATGGTGGACATTCAAGCCTCGCCACTGTTGCGCGATGGCACTTTGTATCTCAGCGGTTACCAGGGCCGTTTAATGGCCATTAGTCGCTCTAGCGGCCGTCCGCTTTGGGCGGTTGACTCGTCCAGTTACCAAGACATCGGCCTGCAGGGCGAGGCTTTGTATATCGCACGGGCCGACAGTGGTGTGGTGTCTTATAAAACCAGTAGCGGCGCCGAGCTGTGGCGCAATGAGTTAATGTTGCGCCGCCAAGTGACGGGCCCGGCCATAATTGGTAACTACGCCGCGGTGGCCGATGAAAAAGGCTATATCCACTTTTTAAACAAAAGCGATGGCCAGTTTGCCGCACGGGTTCGGATCGATAGCTCTGGGGTGCGTGTGCCCTTATGGAGCGACGGTAAACTTTTATACGTGTTGGCCAATGATGGTACACTGGCCGCCTACGCAGTCGCTCAAGACTGATGCTAGCAACCTCCTGCGGCCTTTAGTGGGCCGCGCCCCTGACGCAGATTCAAATATATGATTCCAGTTCTCGCCCTTGTCGGACGGCCCAATGTGGGTAAGTCCACGATGTTTAATCGGTTGACCCGCTCGCGCGATGCCATCGTGGCCAACTACGAGGGGCTTACCCGCGATCGTAAATACGGCGAGGGGACCTTTGACGAGCGCCGCTTTATGGTGATCGACACAGGCGGTATCACCGGTGAAGAAGCGGGCATTGACTCGGCCATGCTCGAGCAGTCGCAGCAGGCGATTAAAGAGGCCGATGCGGTATTGTTTATGGTGTCCAGCCGCGACGGCGTCACCAGTGGCGATTTTGCCATTGCCCAAAGCCTGCGCAGCGACGGTAAAAAAGTTTACCTGGTGGCTAATAAAATCGACGGCATGGACCCAGATGTGGTCGCCTCGCAGTTTTACGAACTTGGGCTGGGCGAGGTGTTTGCCACCACCGCAACCCATGGGCGCGGTGTCAAAACCTTAATGGAAACCGTGTTTGACGATCTGCCAGAGGCCGAGCCCGCGCCAATAGCCACCTCGACCGGTATTAAAATAGCCATTGTTGGCCGGCCTAATGTGGGTAAATCCACCCTGGTAAATCGTATGCTAGGGGAGGAGCGGGTAGTGGTGTACGACTTACCCGGTACCACCCGCGACAGTGTTTACATCCAGTACGAGCGTTTTGATAAGCCCTACACCATTATCGATACGGCCGGCGTCAGGCGGCGTAAAAGCGTTTCCGAGACAGTAGAAAAGTTCTCGATCGTAAAAACCCTACAAGCCATTGACGATGCCAATGTGGTGATCTTAGTCATGGACGCCAGTGAAGGTTTGGTCGATCAGGATTTGCATTTGCTTGGCACCATTATCGATGCCGGCCGGGCACTGGTGGTGGCACTGAATAAGTGGGACGGCCTGGACGATGGCCACAAACAATATGTTAAAAAAGAATTAGAGCGTCGCTTACAGTTTGTCGACTTTGCCGATATTCATTTTATCTCGGCGCTGCACGGCACCGGTGTCGGTCATCTGTACAAGTCCATCGAGCTGGCCTACCACTCGGCCACCGATAAACTCTCAACCAGCTTTTTAACCCAAGTGCTGCAAGATGCGGTCAATGAGCATCAGCCACCGCTGATCAATGGCCGCCGTATTAAATTGCGTTACGCCCACGCCGGCGGCAGCAATCCGCCGATTATTATTATCCATGGCAACCAAACCGCTAAGGTGCCGGCGCACTACACCCGCTACCTCGAAAAAACCTTCCGCTCCGCTTTGCAGTTGCGCGGCACGCCGGTGCGGGTCGAGTTTAAATCGGGTGATAACCCTTTCTCTGAACGCAAAAAAACCAACCTATCGGCGCCCAGCGCGCGGGTTCGCCGCTCGCCACGCAAGGGCAGTTAGGTGTAAGTTTTGCCGCTGTAACGTTGCCGAGCAAACTACAGCGGTGTTGCTTACGAGCATTTTGCACTTCTGCGCCGCGTTACTCTCAAGTCCGATCAAAATTCCTCGATTTACCAATGTGGCGCTAGCGCCGCCTTAGTGCTTGGCCTAAGTCTTTTATTTTATAACCTTAACGCGCCGCCCGCGGGCGCTGGTGTTTTTGGCTTAAGTTTATCTGGGCCGCAATACACCGCGGTAGCAAATATACTGTTTTAACAAGTGCTTCAGCTGCGCCCACTGCTACCCGTGTTGATGCCAAAACGGTTGCCCAATTGTGGGAGTGCTGGGGCTGGCGGTTTGTCGTTTTTGCATAAGCCCGGCATTAAACGCTGCGCGCCCAGCGCTGATGGCACCGGCAAAAGCGCTGGCCATCAGCGCTGGATTACCCGCTTTTGCCACTGCGGTGTTCAGCAGCACGCCATCAAAACCCATCTCCATGGCCTCGGCCGCTTGGGACGGCGCCCCTAAACCTGCGTCGATAATCAAGGGCACGTTAAAGCGCTGGCGCAAGGCGTTTAAATGGTAACGGTTTAGCAGTCCTTGGCCGGTGCCTATGGGGGAGCCCCAGGGCATTAACACTTGGCAACCGGCGTCCAGCAGGCGCTGACAAACAATTAAATCGTCGCTGCAATAAGGCAGCACTTTAAAGCCTTGCCGAACCAGCTCGGTGGCAGCCTCGAGCAAGGCAAATGGGTCGGGCTGTAAATTGTAGTCGTCGCCAATCACTTCTAACTTAATCCAGTCGGTGGCAAACATTTCGCGCGCCATTAAGGCAACGTTGACGGCCTCTTTAGCGGTTTTGCAGCCGGCGGTGTTGGGTAGCAGTTTGCAGCCGCTGTCGGCAATGTATTGCCAAATCGCTGCACCATCGCCATTGGCTGGGTTTTGCCGGCGCAGGCCAAGAGTGACAATGTCGCAGCCGGAGCTTTCGATCGAGTCGCGCATTAACTGGGGCGAATCGTACAGTGCGGTGCCCAATAAAAAACGGCTGTTAAAGTGCTCGCCGTAAAGGGTTAGAGGGTCGCAGTTGGCGTTTGCTATTGGCATACTTAACCGCCCCCAACGGGCTGGACGATATCCACCAGATCACCGTGGTTCAGTAACCGGCTGCTGTACTGCGAGCGCGGCACAAACTCACCGTTTACGGCTGCAGCAAATTTTTCGCCTATGGCGTTTTGTTGTTGCCAATCGTTAATGGCTTTATGGAGGGCGGTAGCCGCAGCGATTATCTGGCGGTTACCGTTTAAAAAAATCTCAATGGTTTGTTGGCTCATAAACTCACCTGTGATGTGTTGTGGCTGTGGCGCGAGTCGCCAATAAAAGGGGCAAACTCATCGCTGCTGGCCGGCCGGTCAAATGCCGTTAAGATCAGCTCGACGATGGCCGGCGCCAATAAAAAACCGTGACGGTATAAACCATTGGCGCAGATCAAGCCGTCGTCAATGGTGACTTTGGGTAAGTTGTCGATAAAGGCTGGGCGTAGATTGCTGTCAGTCTCAAGGATGCGCGACTCGGCAAAAGCGGGCGCCAATGTGTACAGGGCGCTGCACAGCTCCAGCGACGACTGCAAACTGATGGGCGAGGTGTCTTCGCTCTCGATTTGTGTCGCGCCAATAATATAACGCTGGTTAGGTTTAGGGACTATGTACAGCTGATAACGTGGGTGCATAAGCCGCACCGGGCGCTGTAGGTTAACCTCTCGGGTGTGTACGTGCAGGGTTTCACCACGCACGCCGCGCAGTAACGGTTGCTGTGCTTTAGCGCCAAAACCGCGACAATCGATGACCCAGTCGTAGCTGAATTTTTTGCCGCTGTGCAAACACTTAACGGTGTGTGGCTCGACCTCTACAGGGGTGCTGTCAAACAGGTTTACCGTGTCGCAATCGCGCAAATAATTAAGCAATGTGTGCAGTAGCTCGCGGTTGTCTAAATGAGCTTCATCCTGCAGCAGCAGGGCACGTTTAAAATGTTGGCTTAAATCCGGCTCGAGCGTTTGTAACTCGGCCCCCGTTAAGTGACGCATCGAGTTTGCTTCAGAGCCAATCACTCGGCCTAAGTCGGCTTCAAATTGTGTTAGCTCTGCGTCATCTTGCTGGTGCGCCACCACCACGCTGCCGCGGCAGTGATAATGCTGTGACGCGTTTGCTCCTAGCTCGTCGAGCCATTGTGGCCAGAGCGTAAGGCTGTGCAAACCCATGCGGTAAATTTGGTAGTCCGACACTACCGCTTCGCTTAAAGGCGATAGCATGCCGGCGGCTGTGGCCGCAGCTGCAGTGGGGGTCAGCAACGATCCGGCCTCGTATACATGCACAGAGTATCCGGCCGCCGCTAAACGCCATGCGGTAAGTCTGCCGAGTAAGCCTGCGCCGGCAATCGCCACGTTGGGGCGTAAAGACTGAGAAGTGTTGTTAGTGGTCACGGTGCCTCGATAATGTTTGAGGCTGGGGAGGGCGCACACGCGGGTGGGCGCTACTTGTTTCCTCCGCAGGTATCAGCCTGTTCAGGTTCCACGGGTTCGGACGGACCGATCTCAGCCTCCGTACCCGTTAAAAAACAGGTGAGGCGCCCCGACAAGAGCGGCTAATATAGTAGCTTTGGCTGCGCGACGCAATCTTGCAGCGCATCAGCTGCTGTGCGCTGCACTAATACCGTTGTGTTTTTTGGCTGCGACAGGTTGCTATCCAGCTTGCAGGTGGGTGACCGGTTAGCGCTCGAGCACTTGGCAGAGCAGCTCGCCACGGGCCAGTTTGGCGGTAATTTTATCGCCGTGTTTGACCTGCTGGCTGTCGCGCACCAGTTTGCCGTTGGCGTCGCTAATCAGTGCGTAACCACGCTCTAAGGTATTAAGCGGGCTGACGCTGTGCAGCAACCGCGCATTTTCGCCAAGCCGTTGTGCCGCCCGCCGATGGCTGGTGTGCCAGTGTTGTAACAGCGTCCGCTGGATTCGGCTAAGCTGTTCTTTTGTTTGCTTTAACGCCGCGAGTGGACTGATTTGACGAGCCTCTAGGTTGGTCAGTCGCTGCTGTTGCCGCTCAAGTTGCTGACGCACCGCGCGGCCGAGCCGCAGCTCCAGTTGATCGAGCCTTTGGGCTTGTTGCTTGAGATTGTCGCCTGGGTGGCGCAAACGTTTTTGCAGATGCTGCAGATGCTCTGCGTAGCGCAACAAACGCCGCTGGATGTTTTGCCCTAAGTGGCGCTCGCGCATTTGCAGTTGGGTTAATTGCTCGGCGATATCGGGCACCATTAACTCGGCCGCCGCCGACGGGGTCGCGGCGCGTACATCGGCGACGTGATCGGCAATGGTGACATCCACCTCGTGGCCCACGGCGCTGACGGTCGGTATCGGGCAGGCGGCTATAGCCCGCGCCACACGCTCGTCGTTAAACGGCCATAAATCCTCCAGTGAGCCGCCGCCTCGGGTGAGCAATAAAACATCAAACAGCTCACTGCGCACCGCTAAGGCAAGCGCGCGGACAATCGCCGGCGCCGCTTCGATGCCCTGCACCGGCACTGGGATAACACTAACGCTAATAGCCGGGTAACGCCTTTGCAGTACCGACAGTACATCGCGAATGGCCGCGCCGGTGGGCGAGGTGATAACACCTATGTGACGGGGTAGCGCTGGCAGAGGTTGTTTACGCTGCTGATCAAACAAGCCTTCGCTGGCCAGCTTTGTTTTAAGTTGCTCGTAAGCGCGCTGTAAAGCGCCGTGGCCGGCCGGCTCCATGTGCTCGGCAATCAGTTGATAATCGCCGCGACCTTCGTATAGGCTAACCCGTGCGCGCAGCAAGACTTGCTCGCCTTGTTTGGGGGCAAAGCGCACGCCGGCGCTGCGCGAGCGAAACATAGCACAACGCACCTGTGCGGCGTCGTCTTTTAGGGTGAAGTACCAATGCCCAGAACTGGGTTTGGCAAAGTTGGAAATCTCGCCCTCGACCCATACCAGCGGTAAGTGAGTCTCTAATAACTGGCGGCTTAAACGGTTGAGTGTCGTAACAGTGTATATATCACGGCGCTTATCGGTGGCGGTATGGGGTGCGGTATTGTTCATGGCTTGATTGTAACAAAGCCGAGCTGGGTAAGTGTTGTTTTAAGTCTTTTTATAGTGATTAGTTGTAAGCTTAAACGATAATTTTTTTTACCCAATTAGTGCGATGTAGCGCGGCTTACGCGGTTTACTGATAGTGTAAAAGTAGAGTACAATGGCGCGCTTGTTTTCTATTGGGCAAAGGTTGGATAGCTATGTTGCGAATCGCTGAAGAAGCTCTCACATTTGACGATGTATTACTGGTACCTGGGTACTCCGAGGTAACCCCTAGCGATGTGTCTTTAAAAACACGTCTGACCCGCGGCATCGCCCTTAACATACCGCTGATTTCAGCCGCCATGGATACCGTTACCGAAGCGCGCTTGGCGATCTCTATCGCGCAAGAGGGTGGCATAGGTATTATCCATAAGAGCATGTCGATTGAGAAACAAGCGCAAGAGGTTCGCGCGGTTAAAAAGTACGAAGCCGGTGTGGTGAAAGACCCTATCACCATCGAGGCCAAGTCCACCATTCGGCAGCTGCTTAAACTGACCAAAACCCATAATATCTCTGGCGTGCCAGTGCTAGAGAATGGCGATTTAGTCGGCATTGTAACGCGCCGCGATGTGCGCTTTGAAAACAACCTAGACGCCACAGTCTCGAGCATTATGACGCCCAAAGATAAACTGGTGACGGCGCGCGAGGGAACCTCCTCGGTCGAGATACGATCGCTGCTGCACAAGCACCGGATCGAAAAAATTCTAATTGTCGACGACAACTTCGAGTTGCGCGGCATGATAACGGTAAAAGATATAAACAAAGCCGAGCAATACCCCAGCGCCAGTAAAGACCCAGAGGGTCGGCTGCGTGTGGGTGCCAGTGTTGGCACCAGTGCCGATACTGACGCACGGGTGAAAGCACTGGTAGAGGCCGGTGTTGATGTGCTGGTGGTGGACACCGCCCACGGGCACTCAAAAAACGTGATCGACCGGGTTGCGGCCATTAAACGTGATTACCCCGACCTGCAATTAATTGGTGGCAATATCGCCACCGCCGATGCCGCTCTTGCACTGGTTAAAGCCGGCGCCGATGGCGTTAAGGTGGGCATTGGCCCCGGCTCGATTTGCACCACCCGTATCATCAGTGGTGTGGGTGTGCCGCAAGTGTCGGCCATTGCCAATGTGGTTGAGGCCTTAAAAGACACAGACGTACCGGTTATTGCCGATGGCGGTGTGCGCTTTTCTGGCGATATTGCCAAGGCCGTTGTCGCCGGTGCCCACTGTGTGATGATGGGCTCCATGTTTGCCGGTACCGAAGAGGCGCCCGGCGAGGTAGAGCTGTTTCAGGGGCGCACCTACAAAGCCTATCGCGGTATGGGATCGCTCGGTGCAATGGCGCAAACACAGGGCTCGTCTGACCGCTACTTTCAAGACACCAGCGCCGGCACCGACAAACTGGTACCCGAGGGGATTGAAGGGCGGGTTGCCTACAAAGGCCCGCTTACCGCTATTGTGCATCAGATGATGGGCGGCTTGCGCTCGGCCATGGGTTATACCGGTTGTGCCGATATTGATCAGATGCGCACTAAACCTACTTTTGTTCGTGTCACCTCGGCCGGCATGGGCGAAAGCCATGTGCACGATGTGCAGATCACCAAAGAGGCTCCCAACTACCCCATTGGTGGTCATTAGTTGTAGCTAAGAAATACCAAAACCCCTGCTAAAGTATGCGGGGGTTTTTCATTTTTATTAACCGTTTGCGGAAACCCTATGACTCAGGATATTCACGCTCAGCGTATTCTTATTCTTGATTTTGGCTCTCAATACACCCAGTTGATTGCTCGGCGCGTGCGCGAGGTAGGGGTTTATTCCATTATTCGCGCTTACGATATGAGCGAGGAGGAGATCCGCGAGTTTGACCCCAGCGGTATTATCCTTGCCGGTGGGCCCGAGTCGGTAACCGCCGAAAACTCACCGCGCGCCCCCGAGGTGGTGTTTACCTTAGGCGTACCCGTGCTGGGTATCTGCTATGGCATGCAAGTTATGGCCGTGCAGCTGGGCGGTCAGGTGCAGGGATCGTCCGAGCAAGAGTTTGGTTACGCGCAAATTAACATCGACAATAATGGCCCGCTGATCGACGACATAAAGGATCAGGTCGATGCCGACGGCAATGTGTTGCTCGAGGTTTGGATGAGTCACGGCGATAAAGTGATCACTCTACCCGATGGTTTTAAATTAATGGCCTCAACACCGTCGTGCCCGATTGCCGGCATGTACTGTGAGACCAGAGATTTCTACGGCCTGCAGTTTCACCCCGAGGTCACTCACACGCTGCAGGGCAAACGTATTTTTGAAAGCTTTGTGCTTAAGCTGTGCGGCTGTGAGCCGTTGTGGACGCCGGCTAATATTGTCGATGACGCACTGCAAAAAATACGCGATCAAGTGGGCAGTGACAAAGTCCTGCTGGGTTTGTCGGGCGGGGTAGACTCTTCGGTGGTGGCGGCGCTGTTGCACAAAGCCATCGGTGACCAACTGACCTGTGTGTTTGTCGACAATGGTTTATTGCGCAAAGCCGAAGGCGATCAAGTGATGGACATGTTTGCCAAAAACATGGGCCTTAAAGTGATCCGCGCCGACTCTGAAGCGTTGTTTTTGGAGCGTCTAGGGGACGAGAGCGATCCTGAGCGCAAGCGCAAAATCATCGGCAATACCTTTATCGAGGTGTTTGATGCCGAGGCGACTAAAATTCGCGATGTTAAATGGCTCGCGCAAGGCACTATATACCCAGATGTGATCGAATCTGCCGCGGCTAAAACCGGCAAGGCGCATGTGATCAAATCGCACCACAACGTGGGTGGTTTACCCGATGATATGGCGCTGGAGCTGGTAGAGCCTTTGCGCGAGCTGTTTAAAGATGAAGTGCGCACCATTGGTTTAGAGTTAGGCCTGCCTTACGATATGGTGTATCGCCATCCGTTTCCTGGGCCGGGCTTGGGCGTGCGTATCTTGGGGCAAATTAAAAAACAATACGCCGAGATTCTGCGCGAGGCCGATGCGATTTTTATCGAAGAGCTGCGCAACGCCGACTGGTATTATAAAACCAGCCAGGCCTTTGCGGTTTTTCTGCCGGTTAAATCCGTCGGGGTGGTGGGCGATGCCCGCCGCTACGAGTGGGTTATCGCCTTGCGCGCTGTCGAGACGGTCGACTTTATGACCGCACGCTGGGCGCACTTGCCCTACGAGCTACTAGAGAAAGTGTCCAACCGAATCATCAATGAAATCTCGGGCGTATCCCGTGTTACTTACGATGTGTCGAGCAAACCGCCAGCCACCATCGAGTGGGAGTGACGGGCACTGGCTGGCAATGTCTAGCAACGGCAGGCATTTCGGCTGAGGGTAAAAGAACTTTCCGCTAAGCGATAGACTGTATGTAAACACAGTATTGCAAGGACGCGGAACATGC
>Ga0209075_1004572_pt1 | contig 11026 bp, 4 predicted proteins | sample Stecom2011_FD_187523 | JGI IMG/M metagenome (GOLD analysis project Ga0209075, IMG submission 187523) | Agricultural soil microbial communities from Utah to study Nitrogen management - Steer compost 2011 (SPAdes) (version 2) | ecosystem: Environmental > Terrestrial > Soil > Agricultural land...
GTGTGGGTGTGGGTGTAGGTTCCGGTTCGCTTGTGGGAGTCGGCGTCCAAGTCGGTGTTGGTGTCGGGTCCGGGCTTGTCGGTGTTGGCGTGGGCGGCACAACACCTTCCGGCTCCTCTCCCCACAGATAAACACCGTCGTCATAAACCGGAATATATGGCGTTTTGACCAGTGTTCCACTACTCAGACCCTGGTATGACCAATCATTGTCCGGGTTCCAGACATGTGTTCCCGCGGGCAGGGAAATCCGGAATTGAACTTCCTTGCGGTGCGCGGACTGTCCTCCCGGGTAGATTTTCGTGCCCGTATAATCAAGAATTACATAATAGATATGATTGGCCGTGTCATAGGGGAGTATCCCGGAGATTACAGCTCCTTCGTTATAGTTGGTGGTTAAAGTTAGATCATCCAAGGTATAGCCGGCGGCGAAAATTTCCGACAGGTCCATGAAATATTTAAAGGAAAGCCTGTCTGCCACCCTGGCCGGCCAGCCGGAACGGTTGTTAAGATAAGCCCTGATTTCTGTGTAGTTATTTCCGGACGAGTTGACCCCGGCTTCAACAAAATACTCATCGTCCCTGGTTTCCGGCGGTGGAAAGTTCGGGAGAATATTCCCACCGTACATATTATACATTTTAGCCAGGGCGCCGACAAAACCGGCATTGTAGTCACAGGCCACCTCGTTGCAGACATAATCCGATATATCGTCCGTATACGCATCGTTGCTGTTCGGGCCGCCTACCAGGGCGCCGTATAGAACATGGCGGTGATAGGGGGGTACATTCATACTGTCTGCCCAGGAACCATGAGAGGTACGGTGGTGCGGCCGTTGCGGCGGATTAAAACCGAATCCCACGACATAACTGGAATTGCGCGGATTGTCACCCAGCGCGTACCGGATCTGGCTCTCGGCAAAACTATGGTATCTTTGTTTTTTTGCCGGATCATTAACCCAATCCCCGTAAACATAAGCCAAAAATGCGGTGGTACTGGAATACCGCAGGGCCCCCCATGTGTCAAGCCAGGCCAGACCTCCCGGGGTATAAGTGATTCTTTCACCGTTATACCCTACCGACCAGTAGTCCAGATGCCGTTCGGTGGAGGTGATATAAAGGTCCTTCCCGGTAATTCTTGCCAGCAAAATTTGGGCGCCGTAGACTTTATTGTCCCAGCAGTGTGCCCACTTATATCCGATTATGTCGCTTTGCGGTTCTTTTTCCCAGTGTTCGACATATTCTTCCGCTTTCGTTAAATAATTAGTGTCACCGGTTGCCAGGTACAACCAGGCTCCGGCCCAGGAAAGCTCATCCCAAAAACCGCTCCAGGAATCGTAAAAGCCGTTGGCCGCGGTATAACCGGAATCGCTCTTTGTTCTGTCGGCGAAGGCAAACAATTGTTCCGCGTGGTCCAGACAAAGAGCGGCGTACCCGGGGTTTGTAGGCGCAAAAATAAGGGAAGCAACGGCCAATGCCGCGGCGGATTCGGCCACCACAGCCGAACCCGGTGAATTCAGCGTTACTCGATAAGACGGTCTGGACATCTGCATAGCTTCGGCCGGTCCCCACCAAGAGTGGTCCAGGTGTCCGTCTCCCACCTGGTAATAAAATTCGTTGGGTCCGGTGTGGCATTTAATAATGTAATCCGTAGCCCATTTGACATTGTCCAAGGCATTGGCCAGCAGACCGGCGTCTGCAAAAGCGCTGCGGTATTCATATATTGCCCATCCAAGTTGGCTTGCACTGTATGCAAGCGGCAGACCGAATTTTACATGGTCACCTGCGTCGTACCAGCCGCCGGTTAAATCACGGCCGGCATCCGCCCCGTCCTGCATACCGGAGTCGCCGCGCCACTCTACCCGGTTTCCGAGAGGCAATGCCCCGGAACGCTGGCATTCATAAAAGTAGAGGGCCTTTTGTAAAGCTTCGGCATAATTGTAATCCGCGGCTAAAGACGGAGATACAATGAGAAAAAGCAATAAAAGCACCAGAAAAAAACAGTTTTTTTTCATACTTAACCTCCTCCATATTAATAAGGTTATTTTTAGGTTGCTGATTACACCCCCTTTCGACAACGATGTCAAAAAATTTCGGCATAAATTATTTTTTTTGTCCAAATTAATAAAGCCCTTATTTTGCCGGTGTTTTTGGGAACAGCTTGGTTAATGAGAGACTTAGTTTGTTATTTATAGTAACGCTATGGGGAAAATATAGCGTAACATTAATGTAACATAGGACTGAACTTTTGTCAATAATTTCAATAAAATATTATTGGAATAAATTTATAAATTTATAAAAAATTTCTTAGCTTTAAAGTCAAAAAAATATGATGTTAGGATTTATAATAAAAAAATTACCGGGTTATGCTGGGAATTAATTTTTTAAAAAAATATAGAAAGCCTAACCCGAAAACAAAAAGATTGTTGACATTACTTTAAAAAAATGTTAATATACTACTGTGTTAAAACTGAAGTAGTTAAGAGGACAATATATCTCTTATATACGATATTTAATGACATCGTTGTCAGTTAAAAAGTATTTTAAGCCGGAAAAAATCCTGGGAAAGGTGTTGTGTCCGGTGATGTAAAGGAGGTGAGAAACAGGAAGTTAGAAAAAGTACGTTGGGTAGCTGTTGGTTAGGTATTTATGTAATGTCCTATAGAAAGGAGGACCACGAATGAAAAAAATAATATTTGGGTTACTCTTAATAATTACTTTGACATCCGCCACGCCGGCGTGGGGAAATGAAAATGTTTATTATGATCGTTTCATCGAACTTTTTAATGATATTCAAACCAAGGGTTATTTAAGCCCGGAAGGGGTACCTTATCACAGCATTGAAGAGTTAATGGTGGAAGCCCCGGATTACGGACATTTAACCACCAGTGAAGCATTTAGTTTTCTTACCTGGCTGGGGGCGACTTACGGGCGTATGACGGGTGATTGGTCTTACTACAAAAACGCCTGGAATTTGACGGAACAGTATATTATCCCGGATCCCGTTGCGGATCAACCGGGAGTCAACACTTATCCGCCGTCTGACCCGGCCCAGTACGCGCCGGAAATGGATCTCCCGAGCGATTACCCGGTTAGCGGTGAGCCGCAGGCGCCGACGGGAATTGACCCGATTGCCGACGAACTGCGGCAAACATACGGCACAGCGGCAATTTATCAGATGCACTGGCTGTTGGATGTGGACAACTGGTACCAATATGGAAACCACGGTGACGGAACAAGCAGGTGCTCATATATCAACACTTACCAGCGGGGTCCGAGGGAATCGGTTTGGAAGACGGTGCCTCATCCTTCGTGGGAAGATTTTAGCTGGGGAGCGGGACAACAGGGAGGATTCTTACCTTTATTCGGTGACTTTGGCGATCCCGCCCGGCAGTGGCGGTACACTTCAGCATCAGACGCCGACGCCCGGCAGGTTCAGGCTGCTTACTGGGCGCTTCTTTGGGCCAGGGAACAGGGAGTGGAATCCGAACTGGCCCCGTATACGGCGAAAGCCGCCAAGATGGGCGACTATCTGCGTTATACCATGTTTGACAAATATTTCCGCCCAATAGGTGTGGAAAATGGTTCCGCACAGGGGACAGGTTATGACAGTTGCCATTATTTGTTGTCATGGTATGCTTCCTGGGGCGGCGGTCTTGACGGAGGTTGGAGTTGGAGAATTGGTTCTTCCCATTCCCATCAGGGTTATCAAAATCCATTGGCCGCCTATGCCTTGAGCAACGAACCGGCGCTTATTCCCTTGTCTCCGAATGCGCAGAGGGACTGGGCTGCCAGTTATGACCGGCAGTTGGAGTTCTTCCAATACCTGCAAAGCGCTGAAGGGGCAATCGCCGGTGGTGTTACGAACAGCTGGAAGGGCCGGTACCTTGCCTACCCCTCCGGACAAAGTACGTTCTATGATATGGCCTATGATTGGCAGCCGGTTTATCATGATCCGCCCAGTAATAACTGGTTCGGTTTTCAAACCTGGTCAATGGAGAGAATTGCCGAACTCTATTACTTAGCGGGAAATGCGAGAGCCAAAAACCTTACGGAAAAATGGGTCAATTGGGCTATGAGTCAGGTCCGGTTGCATTCTGACGGAACATTTGAAATTCCGGCGGAAATGAGTTGGAGCGGGCAACCTGATACCTGGACCGGTGTTCCCACCGGTAATCGTAATCTGCATTGCACAGTTACGGAATGGGGAACCGATCTTGGCGTAACGGCTTGCCTGGCCAAGGCTCTGACCTTCTATGCCGCAGCGGCGGAAAGATGGGAAGGAGCGGTGGATGAAGATGCGAAAAATATGGCCGGAGAACTTTTGGACCGCATGTGGAATCTATACCGGACCGATAAAGGTTTGGCCGCACCGGAACCCAGAGCGGATTATTCCCAATTTTTTGATGAAGTCTACATCCCGCCCAATTATTCCGGTGTTAACGCTCAAGGCGCAACACTTCAGAACGGTATGACCTTTATTGACATGCGCCCTTCTTATTTGGATGATCCTGATTACCAAAAAGTTTTAGATGCCTATAACGCCGGTGAGGCTCCTGTTATGTTGTATCACCGGTTTTGGGCGCAGGCGGATATAGCCATGGCCAATGCCATGTATCATCTTCTTTTTGTGGAAGACGGCCCGATACCGACGCCGACTCCTACAGGGGAACCGACGCCAACACCTACAGGACCTACGCCGACACCTACATCTACGGGACCGACGCCGACACCTACGCCGACTCCGTCCTTTGAACCGGGGCAGGTACGGGTGGAGGCCAGGCGTGAAGAGTCCAACCCGAATGTCCAGTCCCTCATCCGCATGAACGTCTGGAATGAGGACAACGCCGCTTTAAACAACCTTGCGGCCCGGTATTTTGTGGATCTTTCCGAAGTATACGCCGCGGGTTATTCGGCCGGTAATGTCACCCTTGATGTCTATTACAGCAGCGCGGGTGTGACCGTCTCCCCGCTCACCGCCTACGATGCGGCAAACCGAATCTACTACTATGAACTGGACTGGGGAAGCTACTCCCTGGCGCCGGGCGCCCGGATTGAGGCCAATTTCAGTATTCACCTCACGGGCTGGCAGTCGGCTTGGGACCCGGCGAATGACTGGTCGTACCAGGGACTTTCCGGCAGTTACACCAATACTCCTTATATCCCGGTCTACCGCGCCGGAGCGTTGATCTACGGGTTGGAACCGGACGGTTCGCCGCCGCCGACACCAACGCCGACTTCCACAGTGGAACCCACACCCACACCGACAGGAGAGCCGACGCCCACGCCAACATCCACGGGGGATCCAAACATCGTAAGACTTTCCGACAAATTTGAAACTGCCTGGATCACACCGGAGACTCACATCTATGCGGTACAAAACAACATCTGGGGTGCGGATACCCCGCAGACCCTTGAAGTTAACACCCAGACTGGAGATTTTACTGTAATTACCGCAGATCATAATAACAGCACGAGCGGCGCACCGGCCTCCTACCCGTTTATTTGGCGTGGTAATCACTGGGGTGAGGCCACCAACAATAGTAATATGCCGGTAAGGGTTGGTGATATCGGCAGCATTAATACTACTTGGTCCACCAGCCCGATTTCTTCGGGAGCATGGAATGTGGCTATGGAAGCCTGGTTCCATAGAAGTCCCTATGTAACCGGTGATTACAACGGCGCTGAATTGATGGTCTGGATTAACTGGAACGGTCCTATCCAACCGTCGGGGCAACAAATAGGTACTGTTCAGCTGGCCGGCGCCACGTGGGAAGTATGGTACGCCCAGATGGACTGGAACTATATTGCCTACCGCAGAATCAACAGAGTCAATTCGGTAAACATTGACTTTAATATATTTGTCCAAGATGCTGTCTCGCGTGGATATATCAGTGATGACTGGTATCTTTGCGCCGTGGAAGCAGGTTTTGAACTCTGGCAGGGCGGCGCCGGCCTGGCTTCTTCGAATTTCTCCACCTCAGTAGAGACCGGTCCGGGACCGACACCGACACCGACCCCAACGACCGAGCCGTCGCCAACACCAACATCAACGATTGAGCCGACGCCCACGCCCACATATGAACCTGAGGGCGATTACGTGGTGGATTATGTCATCGTCAACGACTGGGGCAGCGGGGCGACAATCGACGTAACGATTACCAACAATACTTCGGCGACCGTCAACGGCTGGACTCTGGCCTGGACGTTCCCGGGTAACCAGCAGATCAGCAACTTATGGGGCGGCAGTTACACGCAGACCGGAGCTTCCGTATCCGTGACTAATCTGGATTGGAACGCGGATATCGTGGCCAACGGCGGCAGTGTGAACTTTGGGTTTAATATCAACTACAGCGGCATAAACGACAAACCCACCGCCTTTACTTTGAACGGGACACCCTGCGAAATTCAGTGACCGGACAATAGTACACAGCGACAAGTAAAACACCTGTAAGCATTTATAACAAGAAGCCTTCCGTATATAATGCGGAGGGCTTTTTGTTTTATTGAGTAAAACTTTACAAAAAAATGTCATATTTCAAAACCATCATTCATATAGTGCCTTTGACTGTTATAAAGGTAGTTGAAAAATTTTGTTTGGCCTGATTATTATCCATACATGAAATTTCGGAACAGCCGGCCGGTGAGTACCGGGGGACCATAACAATAACAGTTATCCGGCAATAAAATACATGTTTTGCCCGGCTGCTCTATGAGGAGGTGGTTGAAGAGGATAGAGCGCGTAAGATAATGATTTTGGTGATATAGGTAAAAACATTATAAGTAAGGAGAAGAAAATGAAAAAAAAATTGTTTTTCTTGAGTCTGGTTTTAACACTTGCCTTGGCGCCGGCAGGCGCCGCCCTGGCGAGGGTGGATCTTGATACGGACACTGTGGTGGTACCGGCTGTTGTCTGCCCGTACGCGGAAATTCGCGGGCTGCAGGATCCTTCCCCTTATCCTTATCATTATCCGCTGGGACTTACGTATATAGGGTATGAAGGAGAAACTCACCAGTGGAATACTTATTTCAATGTTGTCGCCAACACGGATATTGGCATGCAGTTGGATCAAGTTGACTTTACTCATGTAAGCAAAGGCGACACATTCTATACCACTGGAGACCTTCACCGGACATCCGGCTACGGCGGCAGTCACGGCAGTATGTTCGGGGTTTATACCAACTCCAACAAATTACAGGCGGTTAATAATTCCGTGCAGGGCCAGGCCAGTGAATGGTATATCCTGGCGGTAACAGGCAGGCTGGGTGATGTATACGAACAAGCGGCCGGTGAATATGAGGCGCAGTTCACAGTAACAGTGTTTGCGCCCTAAACAACCGGGAAATAACTTGGCGTAAATAAACAGATAAGCATGGAGGGCAAGGGTATTTTGTGACATTCCTTGCCCCTCATGCAGGTAAGGATGAAGGTGGTATCATGTGGAAAAAAACCGGTCTTATAATAGTTGCCGGAATGATTTTTATCTTGTTTTTTTCCGGCCCGTCCCCAGCGATTGGTCTCCGGCCGTTGGTTTTCGAGCTGGATCTTGTTCCCGGGGCGGTGGAGGATTTCGAAATTATACTTTCACCGGAAGAAACACGAACCGTTGTTAATTTAGACCTTTATCAACCCGTGCAGTTGCAGGGGGGGGAACTGGTTTTTCAAAAAGGGAATCCAAAATGGTACCCGGCAACAGGTTGGGTGGAACTGGAAAAAACAAGAACGGTCGTTGTTCCCGGAAGGAAAACAGTAGTAAGCGGCCGGGTGAGGGTCCCTTTTGATGCGCGGGGTTCGCATATAGTCGCCGTTATGGTGGAACCGGAAGCCCCCCAGGAGCCGGGAGTGACGCTTCGCTTCCGCTTTGCCGTTCGCCTGCATATCAGGGTGGACAGACCCGGGCTAAGACCGGCGGCGGAAGTGAAGGAATTGGCCATAACCGGCGGGGAAAAGGGAGAACCGGTCATTCAGGCTCTGGTACAAAATACTTCTCCCTTAGATTATCTGACCACCGCCGAAGCCACTGTACGGGACAGTCAGGGCCGGCTGGTGGAAAGGGTGGAGATGCGCCCGGAAATGATGTGGAATTATTCCCAGCCGGAAATTCGGATTTATCCCTTCAGTGAGTTGCTGTATAGCGGTTTACCCCAAAAATACCTGCCGCCCGGAGAATACCGGCTGCAATTTTTCTTTCGTTATGCCGCCGGCAGGCAGGTGGTTATTTCTGAGACTGTTCAAGTTAAGGAAGGAGACTTTTTATTTCCGGAAGCGCTAATGGCTGCCGTGCAAATCTCCCCACATTCTCTGGAGTTTATCGGGCGGCCGGGAACAGTAACGAGCCGGGGTTTGACTTTTGAAAATACTTCAGAGCAGGTGTTAAAAATAATTTTGGAACCGGTAGACATAGAGTCCGGTTACCCGTATTCCGTCTTTGCCAATACCGAGTTTTCGATTCGGGGCGCCGGTTGTTTTCTTATTGAACCGGGGCGGAAAATAAACACTATTATTACCGTGTGTTTCCCCAGAGATGCGAAAACGCAGGGTAATTATGGTCTTTTGAAAGTAAAAGTTGTTAATCCGGAAGGAAACCTGGTGGAAGAGCAGGTGCTTGCTCTCGCGGCCGTTGTTACCGGAGAACACCGGTATACTGCCGAAATACTGGATCTTACCTTCAACCGGGAAGAAGGGGAGGTTTTTCTGGCGGCTGTCCTTAAAAATACCGGAAATCGAGAATTTTTCCCCGGCGCCCGGGTGTTGTTCCAAGATATGGAGGGTGAGCCGCTAAACGCGATAAAATTGACACCGGTCGGTGAAGAATATGTTTTACCGGCAAAATCAATCACCCTGCGGGGAACGGCGGGAAACCTTCCTCCCGGAGGTTATCAGGCGGAGGTGGAAATTCTGGCGGGAGAAAAAGTACTGAAAACAACGACGATGAACGTTAAGTTAAGGTAGTCTGGTGCTGCTATGTTACATTCAATGGTTAAGAGGTGAGTGAAATGACGGGTGGGCAAAGGTTATTTCTATTTTTAGCATTTTTGTTCATATTTTTTTCCGGCTTGCCGGTACTGGAATCGGCAACAACAGAAATGGAACAGGAAGAAAAAGAACCGCTGGTGACACTGGTTTTTTTCGAAATGGACCTGCGCGAGGCTCTCCGGGAGTTGGCTCTTCAGACCGGAGTCCACATCATGATGGATGAAAATGTTACCGGAACGGTTACCCTGGATTTGGTGGATACACCCTTGGAAAAAGCTTTGCGCATGATGCTTGTTGCCGGAGGGTTCACCTACCGTAAAATGGAGGATTTTTACCTGGTCGGCCTGGCCGACCCGCGTAACCGGGCTTTTGTTGAACTTTCGGAAACAGAAATATTTTTCTTCAAGAATACAAGTGTCGATACTGTTGAGGCTTTGCTGCCCGAAGCCTTTAAATCATATGTACGGTTTGACCGGCATACAAACACTGTGGGCGTAACCGCGCCCCGGGCGGTGATGGACCGGATAACCGCCGATTTTAAGAAGATCGACGCCCCCCGGCCGCAGGTAAAGATTAAAGCGCTGGTTTCCGAAGTGCGAACCGAAGTGGTGAAAGAATGGGGAATCGACCTTTTTAACTGGGAGTTTAGTACCGGTCAGAAAAAGAATCCGGATTGGACGACAATTTTGGAACTGTCCCCTGGAGCGGCCATGGTAGAGACCGACATTTTCGGCCTGCTCCATACCAAGATGCGCGCTTTGGAAATAGAAGGTGAGGCCAGAATTCACGCCGACCCCGTGGTGGTGGCGGCGGATGGGAAAACCGCCGACCTTTTTGTCGGTGACCGCCATAACATGATTTTGAGAATGAATGACACTTACGACCGGGTGGAAAAGATCGAAGCCGGCACGGGTCTGGTTGTTACCCCCCGGGTTTATGCGGAACACATCGAACTTGATGTCAGGCAGACGGTCAGTTATTTTATGGAAAACAGTGTCAACGAGCCGGTGGTGCGGGTGGCGGAATTTAGTTCCACCCTGCGTCTGGTTCCCGGCCAGACGCTTTTGGTCAGCGGTCTGACCCAAAGAGAGGACAAAAGCAGGGAGTCCGGAACGCCGGTTCTCGGCCGGATTCCCCTTGTGCGCCTGTTATTCCGGGAGGCCGGGCAAGAGCAGAAAGAAAGTGAATTGTTGGTATTCTTGTCGGCAGAGGTTGTGGAAGGGGAATGAACAAAAAAAATTTTTTTCGGCTGTTTATAGTACTTGTGGTCGTACTCGTCTTATTTTCCGTTTCCATCGCCAACGCAAAGGCAATGGAGAATCCCACCCCGGAGGTTTTTACAGAGGCCTTTTTCTTCCCCCCGGACTACCCGTTTTCAATGCTGCAAATACCTTCCGGTTTACGCGGGTATGTGACATATGATGAAAACTCCGGGGTCTGTTTTCTCCGGACCCCGTTTGCTCTAGGGGAAAAGTTTTTGGAAACAGTGCGGGAGGCTGCTGTGGACGCGGCTGTTCTTTTTGTTCTCTATACCCTGCAGGTGGTGGATGTCGGTGGTTCGTCCGCACTGGATTATTTTTTTTCCGGAGAGATTTCATCCGGAGAAGCGGGAGAAAACCGCCAACTGGTAATTACTCCGGAGGAACTGCGGGGGAAAAACGGCATGCCTTTTCGGTTGAAAAAAACCATGGATTTTAGTGTCCACAAGGAACTGGGAGAAGCCTGGATTATAGCTGCGCCCGGCCGGACGGTCGCGTGGAGCGCTGGTCTTGATTACCCGGGTGATACAGGTAATAATGACGAGCGGTTTATTTTAGAACTCACTCCGACCTTTGTTGATAAATATACAGGCCGGGTGGAATCTGCGGTTGTTCTGGGGTTGGAAAAAGAACGGAGCGCCCGTGTATCGACTACTCTGTATTCCGGCGACGGGAGCCCGGAAATTATTGCTTTCCTGCACCGGACTATGGAACAAGAACGGCGCGGGGTTTTTTCCCCGGGAACAAGAAAAGAACGAACATTTGCTGTTTTATTGGCCGCTAAACCGGTCAGTTTT
>Ga0209075_1004573_pt1 | contig 11026 bp, 9 predicted proteins | sample Stecom2011_FD_187523 | JGI IMG/M metagenome (GOLD analysis project Ga0209075, IMG submission 187523) | Agricultural soil microbial communities from Utah to study Nitrogen management - Steer compost 2011 (SPAdes) (version 2) | ecosystem: Environmental > Terrestrial > Soil > Agricultural land...
CCGAATGCCAGAGAAAAAGCGTCTTTTTTGGCAGAAAATATTTTGCCGTTACAAGAAGCTGGACAACTTCATTTTATTGAACGCTCTCAGGAAGATTTGATGGTAGATTCTGAACTTGGTTTTGGGATATTCTTTGCCGATGGACATACCGAAAAACAAATGATTCCGCTGATAAAATACCAAGGGAAAACAATCGCTTTTTGTGCCGATTTACTGCCTACCGCCGGGCATATTCCTTTGCCTTATGTGATGGGGTATGACACCCGACCGCTTTTGACATTGGCCGAAAAAGAGAAGTTTTTGAAGATTGCCACCGAGCAACAATTTCTGCTTTTTCTCGAGCACGACGCACATCATCCTATTATTACGTTGCAAAATACAGAAAAAGGGCCTCGTTTAAATGAAGTGTTAGCCCTACAAGATGTTTTAAAGTAATGTTAAAACTACTGTAAATTGTAACACAAGCCATAAATTTACAACCTATTCTTACAGATAAATTATTTAATCATGAATTTTAAAAAACCATTTTACTTATCCGCTGCTTTAGCGATTGCATTAACGAGCTGTAAATCTGTGCAATCATTGCCGGATTTAAGCAATATGTCACCGATTAAATCGGTAAATCATATCCCAACAAGAACCACCGATTTGAGTGAAGAACAATTACAACGTTGGAGTCATTTGGATGTGTTGAGAGATACTGTGCCGGGGATGTCTGTGGACAGAGCTTACGAGTCAATCATCAAGAACAAAAAAGGACAAAAAGTAGTTGTTGCTGTAATTGATTCTGGTATTGAAATTGACCACGAAGATTTGAAACATGCAATTTGGCATAATCCAAATGAAAAAGCAGGAAACGGTATTGACGATGATAACAATGGTTATGTAGATGATATCAACGGATGGAACTTTTTAGGGAAATCCAATGCAGAAAACTTGGAATTCACCCGTATTGTGAAAAAAGGTGACGATGGATCTGAATTATACAAAGAAGCCAAAGCCAAATTAGAAGAAGAGCTTGCAGGCATCGAGCCATTAGGTGTTCGTGTGGAACAGCTCAAAGAAATGAGAAATACGGTTACCGCATATTTAGGTAAAGACCGTTTTGAAAAGGAAGATTTGATGGAAATTCCAGAAGATGCTCCGCAAGACGTAATTGCTGCAACCAGTATGTTCTTAAATATTTATATGGCAGGACGAGATGGCTTTGATTATATCGATAATATAGAGGAGTATTATTTGTCACAAAAAAATTACCACCTCAATGTAGATTTTGATGGAAGATCAGTCGTAGGAGATGATCCGCATGATATCAATGATACCAATTACGGTGACAATGATGTGTTAGGCGACAGAGATCATGCAAAACACGGTACACACGTAGCCGGAATTATCGCTCAAAAACGTGGTAATGACTTGGGTGGAGACGGTGTAGCTGATAAAAACGTAGAAATTATGTCGCTTCGTGCTGTGCCAGATGGTGACGAGTACGACAAAGATATTGCCTTAGCGATTCGTTATGCAGCCGATAATGGTGCAAAAGTAATCAACGGAAGTTTCGGGAAATATTTTGCTCAAAATAGCGAGTGGGTTTACGAAGCCATTCAATATGCTGCTGAAAAAGACGTGTTGATTGTAGTGGCAGCCGGAAATGATAGCATGGATTTAAACCCAGTGGAAGGCGAAGAAATTAAGAGATATCCAAACGACAGAAAGTTTATGGAAAGAACAGAAATCGCTGATAACTTCTTGGTTGTTGGTGCATTGAACCCTACTTTCGGAGAAAAAATGGTTGCTGAGTTCTCTAACTTTGGTCATGTTGATGTAGATGTTTTCGCACCGGGAGTTAAAATTTACGCAACTGTTCCTCACGGAAAATATGAGTATTTACAAGGGACTTCAATGGCTTCGCCAAATGCTGCCGGAGTTGCTGCGTTAATTCGTTCGTATTTCCCAACATTAACAGCACCAGAAGTGAAACAAATCATGAAAGAATCGGGAGTGCCGGTAAACTTTGAAGTAATTGTTTCGGGCGATCCATCTGACAAAAGAAATTTCCAAGATATTTCTACATCAGGGAAATTTGTGAACCTTTACAATGCTTTAATTATGGCAGATAAAGTGTCAAAAGCAAAAAATTAATCATCACGATAATAGTTAAGAGAGACTGCTCATTTTTGGGCAGTCTTTTTTTATGTTTGATATAGAAATAGCGATTCTCTAAACTAAAATGTGTATTTTTGGAGAATTAGTTTTGTTCATGGAGAATTATATTGCTCAAAATTACCAACAGTTAAAAGATAAGCAAATACTAGTTGCCATCAGTGGTGGCGTGGATAGTGTTGTTTTGGCATTTGTACTTCACCAATTGGGTTTTGCCATAACATTGGCACATGTAAATTTTAAATTACGCAAGGACGAAAGCGATGAAGACCAAAAGTTTGTAGCGCAATTTGCCCAAGAATATGGTTTGAAATTGCACATCAAACCATGCGAAACCGAGAAATACGCCCAAGAACACAAATTATCGATTCAGTTAGCCGCCCGAAAGTTGCGTTACGATTGGTTTGCCGAATTAAAATCAGCGCACAATTACGACTGCCTGGCAACGGCTCATCACTTAAATGATGATGCAGAAACTTTTTTGATAAACTTCATTCGAGGAACTGGTTTGGAAGGGCTTATCGGTATTAAGGAAACTCCTGAGCTGATTCGTCCGTTGTTGCGCTTCAGTAAATCGGAAATTGTCGAATATGCACAAAATCATCAACTGAAATGGCGAGAAGATAGCACAAATGCGTCGGATAAATATCTTCGCAATCACATCAGACATCATGTTATGCCGATTTTTGAAACCCTTAATCCGCAATTTTTAAATACGTTTTTGCAAACCAAAAATAACCTCATGCATGCTGATGATATATTGAAAGATGCTTTGGAACATTTTGTGCAAAAATGTGTGAGTTTTGGCGAAAATGATGCGTTACATTTGGCAATTGACGCAATTAAATCCTACAGAAATCCAGCTGCAATGTTGTATCATTTTCTCAAGGATTACAATTTTTCGTTGGGCAACGAACTCAATTGTTTTTTGGATGCCGAAAGCGGAAAACAGCTATTTTCTCCCACACATATATTGCTCAAAGACCGAGAAAAACTAATTTTAAAAGCAAAAAAAATAAGAAATAATAAAGATTATTACAAAATTAACTACTCAGATAAGCAAGTATTTGAGCCAATATGGTTAACTTTGGATGTTTTTGAAGGAAGAGATTTATCAACTAACCAAAACGAAATACTCGTTGATGCAGATTTACTCGAGTTTCCGCTCTATATCCGAAAATGGCAAAATGGAGATCACTTCCAGCCATTTGGGATGAAAGGAAAGAAAAAATTGAGTAAATATTTCAAAGACGAGAAATTTTCATTGTTTGAAAAAGATGAAACTTGGATTTTGACAAATAAAAATAATCAGATAATCTGGATAATTGGTCACCGAATGGATGATCGTTTTAAAATAACTAACCACACAAAAAAACAAATTAAAATAAAGCTAAATCAAACATGAAAAAGTTATTTTCTGTTCTATTACTACTGCTAACAACCATAAGTTTTGCGCAAATACAAGATCCTGTTAAATGGGAATCTCAAATAGAAAAATCATCCGACAGTGAATACATCATTACTTTGATAGGAAGCATTGAGGAAAATTGGCACATGTATTCACAACACACTCCGATGGGAGGACCGTTGCCAACCGAGTTTATTTACGAAAATGCCGAAGGAAATTATGAATTTGATGAAAAAGCTGAAGAAAGTGAATATATTGTACAATACAATGATGTTTTTGAAGTAGATGAGTACTATTTTGCTGACGAAGTTACTTTTAAACAAAAAATAACGGTAACTAATCCTGAGGTAAAAAACATTCAGCTTACCTTATTTTATCAAGCATGTGTCGATGTTTGTATCAACCAAGAGAAATATTTTGTATTTGATTTAGCTGATTTAACTGCACAAGAGGTTTTAAATTTTGAAGCCTACCAGCAAGATGATAATCAAACTACGCAAACTGACGAAAAAGTGGTTGATAAATCAGAGGTTAAGGAAGAAAGCAGAAGCCTTTGGGGGATTTTCATCGCCACATTTTTATTCGGATTTACCGCCTTACTTACGCCATGTGTGTTCCCTATGATTCCAATGACGGTTAGTTTTTTTACCAAACAAAGTAAAAACAGGGCAAAAGGAATCCGAAACGCTATTATTTACGGTATTTCTATTATATTGATATATGTTGTTTTGGGGCTGATTGTCGTTCAGATTTTTGGGGCAGATGCACTCAACGCCATGTCCACCAATGTGTGGTTCAACGTGATTTTCTTTTTGATATTGGTGATTTTTGCCGTCTCCTTTTTGGGTGCATTTGAAATTATGCTACCCAATTCTTGGGCAAACAAAGTAGATAAACAAGCCGATCGGGGCGGGATGATAGGAATTTTCTTTATGGCATTAGCCTTGGCAATTGTTTCATTCTCTTGTACAGGACCAATCATCGGAGGTATTTTGGTGGAGTCTGTATCGATAGGCGGATGGGCGCCAGTAATAGGAATGTTTGGGTTTTCATTAGCATTGGCCTTGCCATTTATGCTATTTGCCGTATTCCCAGGATGGCTAAACTCTTTGCCACGCTCAGGTGGCTGGATGAATACCGTAAAAGTTTCTTTAGGATTTTTAGAATTGGCATTGGCATTCAAATTCTTGTCAAATGCTGATTTAGTTTTACAAAAACATTGGTTGGAAAGAGAAATGTTTTTAGCCATTTGGATAGCCATTTTTGGTACATGGGCTTTATATTTATTAGGAAAAATACGATTACCTCACGACAGTGTTATAGAAAGACTCTCCGTAGGTCGATTGTTTATGGCACTTTTGGTAACCACATTTACCATTTATTTGATTCCAGGCTTATGGGGAGCCCCGCTTAAAATCATTTCCGGATTTCCGCCACCGATGACCTATTCTGAAAGTCCGTATGGCGTGGGTGGCGGAGGCGGAGGATCAGCCATTCAAGAGTTACCGGACGGAGCCAAAGAAGGTCCGCATGGTATTGTCGCATTCACCGATTACCAAACAGGTGTGGCGTATGCACAATCCGTTGGCAAGCCGATACTGTTGGATTTTACAGGATTTGCTTGTGTGAATTGTCGTAAAATGGAAGATTACGTTTGGTCCGAAAAAGAAGTTTTACCTAAGATAAAAAACGAATTTGTGTTGATTTCTTTATATGTAGATGACAAAAAAAGACTTCCGGAAAATGAACAATATATTTCTGAAACAACCGGAAAAAATATCCGTACAATCGGAAATAAGTGGAGTGATTTCCAAATCGAAAGATACCAAATGAACGCACAACCTTATTATGTTATTTTGGATGAAAACGAAAACGAACTGATTTCGCCTATTGGCTATACACCAAATGTAGAAGAATATGCCAATTGGTTACAAACAGGATTAGATAACTATAACCAGTAAAAATTATGAAAAAAATAATTGTAACAGCATTTTTAGCCATGAGTTTATCAACTTTTGCACAAGTAAACGTGCCACAAGCCAGTCCGAAAGTAGAGATTGAGCAAGTCGTAGGTCTAACAGAAATTGAATTGGAATATGCCCGTCCGGGAATGAAAGATAGAGTCGTTTTTGGAGAGATGGTTCCCTACGGAAAAGTATGGCGAACAGGAGCCAACGAAAATACCACCATTCAATTTTCAGATGATGTTTCCATCAACGGAAAACCACTTCCGAAAGGAAAATATGCCTTGTACACCGTTCCTAACAAAGATAATTGGGATGTGATTTTTTATCAAGACACCGAAAATTGGGGCGTGCCACAAAATTGGGATGATAAAAAAGTGGTGTTAAAAGTGAGAGCAGACATCTCTACTGTAGAAAAACCTATCGAATATCTCAACATAACTGTTAATCCGCTGAATAACAACAGAGGAGAGTTAGTTATTGGATGGGAGAAAACGCAAGCAATCGTGTACTTCGAAGTGCCTACACAAAAGAAAGCTTTGCAAAGCATAGAAGAAGGATTGAATGCAAATGCTACTGCAAGAGATTACTACTCGGCAGCGCAATATTTGTATAGTGAAGGAATTGATGTAGATAAAGCCCTTAGCTACATGGAGCATAGCATCAAAATGTCGGGCGGTGACGAAGAAGCACCTTTTTATGTTTTAAGACAAAAAGCCTTGATTCAGGCTGCAATAGGGGACAAGCAAGGCGCAATCGTATCCGCTAAAAGATCTTCCGAATCTGCCAAAAAAGCAGGCAATGAAGAGTATATTAAAATGAACGAAAAATCAATTGAGGAATGGTCAAAATAATTTGATAAACAAACCGGCTCGGAAGAGTCGGTTTTTTTATGGTCAGATGTGGTCTTACCTGTTTGGGTGTTATTTTATTGCTTTGAGAGATTGTATTTCTGCCTTAAGATTAGATATTTCTGCCTTTAGCGTAGCAATATACTCTCTTTGGTTTTCAAGGAGGTGTTCAGGAGCAGTATATACATTTGAGGGTTGGTCTTGGCTTTCTGCGAAGGTGATATTTTCTGATTCAAATATATCTTCAAATTTCACTTCTAAGATTTCAGCTAATCTTACCCATTCTTCATTAGAAATTTTTACTTTGCCATTTTCTCGTCTTCTGTATGAGTAATCTTCCATTTTCATCAAATCAGCTACTTCTTTAATACTCAGACCCTTTTGTTTCCGAGCATTAATTAATTTTGTCTTTTTCATGAGAGCAATTTTTACAAAAGTAGAATCTTTTAGATAAATACAAAATAAATGTGCGAAACTTGTCTAAAATTTGTCCAAAATCTGTTTATTTTTTGTATAAGCATATCTGTGTAAATGATTTATGTTTGTAACAATAAAAACATTCTATCTTCGTTTGATTGAAAGTTAAGTGCACGTGATGAGTAAGAAAAATGAGTTTAGGAGTGTTTTTAGAGAATTTTAAAATTAGTTTTAACACTTTAAAACATTTAAAAAAATGAACAAATTAAGTTTAGACGCTCTAAGAGAAAGAGCAGAAGCAGTAGCTTCAGAGGATTTATTGGCAACTATTTCAGGTGGTACAGAAAATGCGTGTCACCCTGGGGATACATTACGTGATATTTTAAATTCCCCAAGTCCAAAACCAGCACCAAAATATGTTCCTATAGTTGTTTGTGATAACATTTAATTATAGTTGAAAATTTTGAGCATTCCTTCGATAGAATATATTCTTTGGAGGAATGTGTTTTTATGTTGTTTTAAATGATAGTAATAAATTTTTTTATGTTAAAATTTGTATTTCTGTTTTTTTTCTTTTGCATTAATTGTTATTCAATTACCCCTATAAAAGATTATATATACTTACCTACTGATTATGGTGTAGAATTTAATGAATTTTCTATAGAAATGAATGATTATAATCTTTGTGTATGGGATAGTAGACCAAAAAATATTACTAAATCTGAAATCATATTATTAGCATATGGCGATTATGGTAATATGTCATATTATCTTTCATATATAAAATTATATACAGATTTAGGATATAGAGTCATTTCTTTTGATTATCGTGGATTTGGACAAAGTTCTCATTTGGAAATAGATAAATATTTTTTGTATTATGAAGAGTTTGTTAAGGATTTAGATAATATGATTTTATATTGTAAAAAAGACTTAAAAATTGATAAACTTGCAGTTGTAGCTCTTTCAATGGGAACTCTTTTAACTTCCCTATCTACTCAAAAAAATAATATTGATTTTTTGATTTTGGAAAATGCTGTCTATAATGTTAATGATATTTTGTTTAGATTAAATAACGAAAAAAAAATAATGTATAAATTGCCTAAAAATCAAATTCAGACACCTCTTAAATGGAATGATATAAATTGTAAAATGATAATTTTCGCAGGAGAAGATGATAAAATTACCACAAAAAATGATGCCTTTAAAATTTCAAATTACAATAAACCAAAACGTAAAATGGTATTGTACAAAGGAGGGCATTTGTCAGCTTTAAATACAGATGATAATAGAGAAATATATTTAAAAGAAATAAAATTATTTTTTAATGAATAATATCAATATAAAACATTTCTATTTGAAAAAATATATACCTATTTATAAAGCACGGAAAAAAATATGTGTTGGATTTGTAGGAAGAGAAGATTATTTAGAATTTGATTATAATAGTTTTAATTGTATTCTTTTAGAAAACTTATTAAAGAATGGTATTCAAAAAAGCTCTTTAAAAAAAACTTTATATAAAGAGTTATTTGAAAAAAACTTTTTAGAAGATAAATGTAGATTTGATAAAAGTGATGTAAATAGTAGGGGAGAATTATATTTAGATTATCTATTAAAAAGAGATCTTACATTTGAGATTGATATTGTGAAAAACAAATCTATTTTAGTTTTTGGAGCAGGGGCTGGCGGAAGTACTTTAATCTATCTATTAGCACAATTTGGTTTTAATAAAATTTCAGTAGTAGATTATGATATTGTTGAAAATAGTGATATAGGTAGAGTAACTATATATGACAATTCAGATATTGGAGAAAAAAAAATAATTTCATTAAAAAATAAAATTAGAAATAATTTTGCAATTGAAATTGATATTTTAGATGCTGACTTAACAAAAGAAAAAGAATTAGAGGAAGTTATTTGCTCAATAAAGCCAGATTTTATTGTAAAAGCGTGTGACCCAGCTGGGATTTTTTTAACAAATTTAAATAAGATTTGTTTTAGCTATAAAATACCATATATATCTATGGCATATTCTTATGAGTTGTTAAAAATAGGACCATTGTTAGTTCCTAATGTAACATCTTGTTCTGATGCACTCTCTAAAGATGCAGAAAAACATTATGGTAAGCATTATAAGACAAAAGAGTTTAAAAAACTTTTTAGTGATTATTTGTTCCACCCTTCTATATCGTTCAATATAAATATATTGTCTTCGCTTGTTTTTAAAGAAATTATGTTTTTTTTAATGGAGGAGTTTGATTATTGCCAGACAATTGGAAGAATAATTATGTTTAATCCACTTTCGTTTTCAACTGATTCTTATTTAATCAAATGTAACGATAATTGTAAAATATGTTTTTACGATGGAAAAAAAATTTGATATACCACAGGATACAATAAAATTATTATTATACAAAGAAAACCTTTCTTTATTAGAGAAACTAAACTTTGAAGATGTCAAAACGTTTTCAGAGCCTTTGTTGTTTGCTTATTTTAACAGCAAACAATACAGTTCGTTTCCAAAAGAAGTATTGGAAGAACTGATGCAAGGTTATTTTACAGAAAAAGAACCTTTAAAAATTGAGCATTCTTATAATAAAAATGATATTGCCTATATCCCGAATGTCGGGTATTTCAAAAAAGGACAATCTGAACCTTTTGAGTCTATTTTAGAAATTGAGGGTTTAGAGGTGGTAAAAGAATTACACCCTTTACTACATAGGTATTTGTTTGAATCTTATGAAAATCATATAACGAATTTAAATCCAGACTATGAGTCGGATTGGCAAAATCACATTACCACTTTAGAAAAAGCTTTAGAACTGATTAGAGCAGAGCTTCCTGATTATTTTAAAGAATTTCAGGCAACAAACAAAAAGATATATCTACATAACAACTCCAAAATAATCAATTTCACGAGTATAGAAACTTTGGGAATGCTCTATTTTTATACCACCAAGAAATCAACCACAATGATGTGTTTTGTAGAGGAATTGATCCATCAGGGAGCTCATAATATTTTTTATCATATCATTTTTAACAAAAATGATTTTTTTAAAATAGATGCTCCCAATACTATGATGCGGGATTTAACCAAACAGCAATGGGATTACCGAGATGTATATGGTGCTTTTCACGGCATTTATACTGTTTACAGGCGTTTGGAATGTTATGACATTCTGTTACAGAAAAATGTTTTACATGGTAGGGATAAGCACGAACTTTTAGGAAGAATGACCGACCAACTTTATAGATTTCGTACTGGGTTAGAATTACTCAACTTTGATGAAGTCTATACTGAAAAAGGTAAAGCATTGTATTTTGATTTAGACAAAAAAGGTATGGATATAATGAAAAAATATAGTAAGCTGAAAAGTGAATTTGATTTGAGCAAAAGAGATTTAGATTTCAGATACGAGCAATTTGCTAAATACAACCTCTATGAAGATTTTTTAGAAAAAGACAAACAGGGATTTTATAATTTTTAAACACAAAGAACGATGCAGAGATTAGTTATTTTATTGGTTATTTCATTATTCGGGCTTTATTCACAAGCTCAAAACGCAGATTATATTTTCAAAAATGTAAATATCATCACTATGAAAGATGATAAAATCATCGAAAAGCAAACCGTTGTCATCAAAGACGGAAAAATCATCGAAATAGCGGATAAAACCGAACATACTTCTGAAAACATTATTGATGCTAAAGGAAAGTTTCTCTTACCCACAATGGCTGATGCTCACGTTCATTTTCCTGAAAATGATGAGGAATTAGAAAAAGTTATGAAATTAAACCTGATAAATGGCGTAACCAAATTACGGTCGATGAGAGGCGATTGGAATGATATATTACGTAAACAAAAATATAATGCTGAAACAAGCTATTACCCTAAATTATACTTATCGCCACCACCAATTTACAGAAGTTATGAAATGTCTGTTGCAGATTTAGAACAATATGTAAAAGCCTCAAAAGATTATGGTTTTGATTTCATAAAGATATTAAGCATCAAAAGTCCGGATTTGTTAAAGCAAATGGACAGTATTTGTAAAAAATACGAAATGAAAATTGGAGGTCATTATCCTGACAACCCGAAAGGAGTACGATTTTCTGATGAAGTTGTTTTCAGCACCAATTATAACTCCATCGAGCATTTGGGCGGTTTGGTAGGAGAACCCGAAAGCTATGAAAACAGAATAAAACACATCAAGCAAAAC